>WNGC01000429.1_pt1 | contig 24160 bp, 27 predicted proteins | sample 5400051 | NCBI WGS metagenome assembly WNGC01 (sample SAMN13153368, study PRJNA577476) | soil metagenome | isolation source: 20 cm soil or saprolite under grassland replicate 2 | place: USA:California | collected 2016-06-15
CCCAGCATTCCGTCGACGACAAACCTCAATCTGAGGGCCTACTTCGCAAGACGAAGCCCGAGCCTTCCCTGGCGACTATCTCTGCCTCCTTGTAGACGAGTCTTCCCCCGACGATGGTTGAATGTACCGCACCCTGTGTCTTGAATCCGTCAAAGGGCGAAAACTTTGCTTTCGAAAAGAACCTACTAGAGTCTATCCTTGATTCCTTCTTCAAATCTACCAGGACCAGGTCGCCATCGGCTCCTTTCAGGAGCTTGGCCTTGGACCTTAGACCGAAAATTCTTGCAGGATTCTCAGTGAGAAGTCTCACTAAAAGTGAGAGATTCATCTGTTGTCTGTTGACTAGTGTGAGCATCAATGGTAGAGTCGTCTCCAATCCCGGGACGCCCGGCAGGCTTTTGCTGGCTGACTGATCCTTCTCCTTGATCGTATGTGGGGCGTGATCACTGGCAATGACGCTGGCGAGACCCATAAGTGTGGAGTTGAGTAGGCTACGCCTTGTCTGTTCAGATCTTAGAGGTGGAACCATCCATCCTTTCCACCCAATTCTGGACAGGAGTTTCTTGGACAGGAGGAGATGATGAGGTGTGACCTCGCTGGTCGATCTCGAAGCAGCATTGATTTTCGCGAGGCTAGCGTGGAGAGTCAAATGACAGTAGTGGACGCTGCAACGGGCTTTCTTCTGAATTGGTAAGAGTCTGTCGACAGCGCGAGTTTCGAGGATCGGAGATCGGGCCCCTGCTAGTTCTTCGAAGCCGTCTCCCTTGCTCTTGTTTTCTGCGGCGGTTAGATCCTCTGCGTGCACAGTTACCGGAGTCTCGACTCGCGCGGCTGCACGCATCATTTTCTCTATCACCTGATGATTCTGGACATCGAATGGCGCAATAGGCTTCGGCAAATAGAGCTTGAATGAGAATGCTCCCGCCTCCGCCAACGCTTCCAAGTCATAGGAATTAGACACCGCAGCTGCGTGAAAGCCCACGTTGACATAGATTCTCCGAGCTGCAACAGTCTGCTTTTCAATCAGGTGACCAACCGAGTCGGTTGCGGGAACGGTATTCGGCATGTCAAGCACAGTCGTGAATCCTCCAGCCGCCGCCGCAGCTGTGCCAGTTGCAAAATCCTCCTTGTGAGTCAGTCTCATGTCCCTGAGATGGACGTGAACATCAATGAGCCCGGGCAGGGCCTTGAGTCCCGAACCATCAATCGTCTCAATGCCGCTTTTAGGTATGCTGCGAGCTATTCGTTCGATCCGACCCTCTTCGATTAGAATGGAGCCTCTTCTAAACCCGGTTCCATTCCAGATGTCCGCGTCTTCGACCAGAATATTCCGGTCTTCCAAGTCTACTGCAGTATCAGTTCTCTTCTTCGGCCGGGCCAAGTTCTTTTGCGCAGTCCTGACAAAGGAAGACCCCATCCTTCTGCACTAACCCTTCTGACCAAGTCTCACACTCATCACAATAGCCGGATAGACGGGAAGTGCTGGTTCGTGGGGTCCTTCCGAGCCCAGCTTTGCTCTTCTCCGAGGCGAGATCGATTATCGCAGGAGTAACTTCTAGAATATCCTTCATCGTCAAGATTCCCATCAGTTTTCCATCCTCCATCACGGCCAGCCTCCGAATCTTTCGCTGGTTCATCAACTTCGCGGCGTCGGTGATATTAGCCCCGGATTTGATCGTCACTACTGGCTTGGACATGGCTTCGCCCACGGTCACCTTCGACGGCACGAGATTCTTGGCTGCGATTCTCTGAACAATATCTCGCTCCGTAATTATTCCGATCGTCTCTCCTTTCTTGCCAGAGACGAGCACGCAACCGATGTTATATTTGGCCATAAGTTTCGCGACATCAGCCGAAGTGTCCGATTCTCTTGCGGTGATGACAGGCCTTGTCATGATGTCTCGTACGATAATAGCTTCCGGCTCAGTCTCGTGCACCGACAAGGCAGAACGGCCAGCGGTCTCGGCTTCTATAAAATCTTCATGTGAACATCAACGTATTTTTCCAGCAAAACGTTATCAGCACGATCGAAGCCGGCCCCCTTCGAACCTTGTCGAGCACCGGGTCGAACCTAGCTGTTCAGACAGCGAAGGAAGGATTCATCGGCCGTCTGCCTCCAGCCTCACTCGTCTACTGGTTGCGGCTTGGCTTTGGTGTTTTGGCTGGAGTCATCTACAATCTTGCGGGTTTCGGATCGTTGGGAGTAGGTCTCGGCACGCTGAGCATGATCACCGTGGGAATAGGAGTATATTCCGTCTCTATCTTTCTAGTGAAGAACCTTCTTGGATACGGACCTGAAGTGTTGAAGGGTCCGAACAAGCATGTGACAATTGGCATGGGATCCTACGTTATCTGGATGATCTTCACGACGATTCTACTGTATACTGTTCTAAACCCTCATCCTTCTTAGCAGGTTCCTTCTTTTCCACCGTCGCCGGCGGCGCGGAGGTAGGAGCTGCGCTCTTCAACGAGGATAGAAGTGTGACATAATCTTCCAGCGCTTTGAAGTATCCTCTGTCGTATTCTCCGTGAATTTCGTTGGTTGCAAACTCTCCGAACTCTTTCCGGAGTTGGTTGATCGATTCTTCGCCGCGGGTCGCGAGAATTTTTGGGAGGTAGATGTACTTGTCATCGTTGGTCCGATATGTCAACAACAATCCCTCCAAAGCCTTGACGTATCCCTTGTACCATAGAGCGTTCTCCGCTTTCTGTCGGATACCATCGAGCTCCTTCTCCGCATCCGTCCAGGCTCGCGCTTCCACGCTCTGGAAGAATCGGTTGACAGAGTCAGTGGGGATTGAGTTTTTTGGTTTTACCGACGACGCTTGACCTCGTCCTCCTCTGATACGTCGAGTATGCCTGTCTCGGTGACCTTGAATATTCTCTCACCCTCGGGAAGGTATGGGCTGGAGACGAGGCGCGCTATCCTAATTGGGCCGCTCGCCGCGCGTCGTAGAAAGACCCGAGTATGGCTTGTGTGGGCGACAATGTGGCCGCCGACGGCGTCGACTGCATTTGCGAAGAACTGGTCGGGCTTCGACATGACCTGGTTAGTTACAACTGCCACGGCGTTGAATCCTCTGGCGAGTCGTATTAGCCTGTGCATGTGATTGTTCAAACGTTGCTGTCGTTCTGCCAGCATCTCTCTTCCCAGGTACTCGCTTCTGAAATGGGACGTTAGCGAGTCGATTATTACCACTCGTATGTTATTGTCCTTGATTATCTGATCCGCTTTTTCCAAGAGAAGCACTTGGTGATCTGAGTTGTACGCCTCTGAGTAGATTATTCTCTGCGCAACATCAGTTGCCTCCAGTCCTGCGGACTTTGCCATCCGGACGATCCATTCGGGACGAAAAGTCTGCTCAGTGTCCAGATACAATGCACCACCATCCAGACCGCCCTTGTCTACTGGAAGCTGAACGTTGACGGCTAGTTGATGGCAGAGGATTGATTTGCCAACTCCGTACTCCCCGTATACTTCCGTGATCGTCTGGGTTTCCAATCCGCCCCCGATCAGCTCGTCGAAGGATTTGCTACCGGTCGTGAGCCGTCGCACGTTGGCCTTCATCCTCATCAGCTCGTCAGCTCTGATGAACGATAATGAGATGCTGTCTCGGGCCACACCGATAATCTTGGCGGCCTGTTTCTCGCCGATCCCAGCAGGGACGAGTTCTCGAACGGTGGCCGTTGCTAGGCTTTCGACTGTGTGGAAGCCGAGCTCTTTCAGCTTGTCAGCTGTTGATGGACCTACGCCCGGGAGGTCTTCTACAACTTCGTATTTCCGGGCGGTTTCTTGAGTCACCATGGCTCACTTGAGAGCTAGACAGCTTTTCGCTCTGTGCCGTATTTTAATGTGCGAAAAGATGCGCCGTCTCTGATTTAGCTTGTAGATCGGTGCGAAGATAATCCTGTCACTGGTCAATGTACCGCGTTTCAGGTTTCACCGGTTACAGCACGCTTATGGTGATTGCGGAGACGGGCATCTTGCGTTGAGGATTATTGGGGGTTGAGGAGGAGGCCCAACCCAAGAAGAGTGGAAGTAGAAGGTACATCGAAACTTTGTTGGGCTGGCATGGAGAAGACTCCGCGGGGAGCAATCTATACCAGACCACACTCCTCACATCCATCCTCGAATACGGGATCATCCTATTTTTCGGCGTCTGGCTAGTCACGGAATACTTCTACAACATCTACGAACAACAATACTTCGGATCCTTCAACCCAGTATTCCTAATAGTCGTCCTGATGATCGTCTCAGCCTACGGGTTCACCCGCCTTGTCTCAACAATCCGGACCGTACTGAAACCTCCCAAGAAAACAAACAAACCCGAGGATGATTACTGATGGTAAAGGTACGAATCGGAACCACCATCTCCTTCCTAGTCAACCTATTCCTCACATTCTGGCTCGTAAACCAGTATCTGAACGACGTCTACTTCCAGAACTACGTCAACACGTCCATCGGACCCTATTCACCATTCATAGTTCTCACCATCGGGCTGGGCGGCGGATCAGGCTTCGGCTACGTTCTACTAAAGAGGCGGCACGGTGACCAAGGTCTTGTAGGAAAGATCCAGAAATCGAAATCCTTCAAACCAGGATCACTACTTTCAACCGGGGCCCCGGTCGCCTCACCTTCGAGACAGATCCTTCCAACCGGCGCACCGCCATCCTCGACGTCAAAGCACACAGCCTACTCGGTCCCATCACTACCCAAGAGCTCGTCCCCCAGCAGTTCAAGAAACAGCCCTAGCGTGACATGGTCAGCCAGCGCCAAGCCCTCCTCTGAACCTTTCCCGGCTCAGAAACAGGAAACGATGGGCAAAAGCACATCGGCAGTCCTACAGACTCTCAGGGCGGAAGCGTCCAGACCAACATCCTCTCCATATACACCACCCCCTCAGAACCAACCAAGTCCGACAATGCGCCAACCCGTTGAACAGGCGCCGCGGCCGGCACCGGGCCCTAGCTGGAATCCGCCCCAGTCAACAATGGACGAGAAGAGATCGGATTCAGGTTCACTCTTTCAGAAACCAGGCCTCGACACTTCAGCTAGACAAGGGGTACCGTTCCCAAGTACCCCGGTTCCCTCTCAGAGTTCACAGTCCTCTGCAGTTCCATCAAAATGGGCTCCCCCCATAGACCGGCCCGGAACTGGGCCATCATCCGAGTCTACAGGGGTGCGATCGATCCCTCCACTTCCTCCCAAATGGACGCCGGGCTCAGGGCCGACCAATCCGCAGGGTTCCCCGCCTCCTCAGGGGATTCCTCGACCAGGCCCAATGCCAATGAGACCCCCGGTTCCCCCAACTCAGGGTGGGCCCCGCCCGTTTGTCATCCAAGGTCCGGGCAGACCGGGAGAGCAGCGTCCAATGGCACCGCCAAGACCATTCGGTGCGGCTCCACCTCGACCTCCACCCGGAATGGGACCCCAACCTGGACCCGGTCAACCTGGACTCCGTCCATCAGCTCCTATGGGCGGACCAATGCCAATGCCTCAGCCTTGGAAGCCTCCTACACAAACTCCCGACAAGGAATCACCAGATTCCTCACCGAAACCCGAATTATTCGGTGATCTGTCATCGACAAAACCGGGGATGGAATCGAAGAACCCTCCCGCGCCTGGCGGCGGAGGAGAGATGGACTGGGACACGGCCTTAGACACGATATTGAAGACTCTCCGGAAAGACCGAGGAGTTGGAGAGGCAAAGTAGGGACTTTGACCCATCAGAGCCAGTTACACCAAGGCTTAGGCTCCTACGAAGCAGAGGTGCACATGTCACTCCGAAGATGGAGAGAGGCATAGTTTGAGGAAACTCCTTATCAAACTCGTAGCAATAGAGACCGCGTTCGTAGGCTGGCTCTCATACTGGATATTCCTCGTCTACGCAAACAACCCTTCTGTCGCTGACCAATTGGCCGGTAGTCTGCAGAGATTCCCACAGCTATCGTTCAGCACAATTGACATTGCAGTCATGGTCATAATCGCAACACTCGCCATCACTCTAGCCTTCAAGTTCCAACGAGGCCTACGACCTGGCATTCGACTAGAAAGAGCATTGCAGATGCTGGAGAATCTGATGAAACGCAACCTCGTATTAGAGGCACAGGTAGCCGAACTCAAAATAGAAAAGGTTCACCCAAGCCCGGTCATCACAAGCACTACCCCGATCACTCCTAGTCCCAGTGAACCTCGGCCTGGATCTTGGGAGAAAGCGTTTCGAACACCACTCGAAGCAGGCCCGCCAATAAGCGCGCGATCAACTGCGACGGGCCGCGAGGACGTCCCCTTCGAGCGTGAGACAGGAGTCCCACCACCGAGAATTGAACCCGTACCATCGACAGGCTCGCCCGCTTTCTCGAAACCAATAATCATGATCACGGAGAAAAGCTCCGAAAGGTCATTGCCGCCGACAGTCATTACTGAAAGAAGCTTTGACAGACCGACACCGACTCCACCACCGGGTCAGGGCGCTTCGAGCTGGGAAGACAGTCCCAAATTCATAGGGGAGTCCAGGGGAATCCTTACCCCATCATCTCCCCCAAGAAGGGCACCGGCAGTCTCCGACTCGGGCGGACTAAAACAGCCATACATCCCAGCACCGGCGCCTAGAATTGTCCCGCCAAGTGTTATTGTCGGGCCGATGGCAAACCCTGTAATGCCCAAGATTCTCCCCCGACCCCCTCGCCCAACAAGCCTGCCCAGGGGCCCCCCGCCGAGCGCCAGTCCCCCATCTAGCTCCGAAGTCACTAAACCCCGGCCAGACACTCCACAAGTCGATCCAAATCCAGTCAAATCAGCGGCTCCTCAAGACATCTCGACAACTCAGGAGAAATCCGAGAAGACTCAGTCCAAATCGGACGATAAGACCCCGGACACGACAAGCGGCAAGGAAAGCGTCAAGCCGTTGGAAGCCACGAAGAAGAAGTTTCCCTACGAACAAGACTGAAAGAGACTACCATCAGACTCTGCAGATTTTTCCGTTCAGGACTAGTCGGTCTCTTCGGGTCCTCCGAGCCATCCCTTCAACGCCTTCTGGTCGGACCGCACATGCTTCTGCAACGTCTCCAAGCTCTTCTGCAGCGTCAGCGGCTTGAACTCGATCTTCATCTTCTCCACCGTCGGCAGAACGCCCTTGGCAAGAGACGGTGCGACTATGATCGGTCGAAGCTTCTTGCCCTCTGCCGGTGAAAGGTACTTCAGATATTCGACGAGTTGCTTAACTGCAGCAGCTCCAGCCGGATCCTTCTTGATCTCAATGACCACCGTGTTTCCCTGAGAATCGATTCCGTAAACGTCGACGAATCCGGGAGCAACTTTCTTCTCGAAGTCTACCACTCGAAGCCCTTGCTCGATCAGACCCGGCTCTGCGAGAATGGCCCTCTGCATTTCCTCCTCACTTGAGTGGAGGATGAACTCTGCCTCGTCCCTCAAACGGAAAGCGCTGAGAAACTCAATCCTGTCCATTTCGATATTCAGCGTCTCCAATGGACTGGGGCGGACAGCCTTTACGATCAGACGCCCATCTTCGATCCGGGTCTGGAAGACACAACCAGACGGCTGCCAGTTAACGGGCTGGTAGTCCCTGCCCCTGTGAACTAGCACGCAACCATCACCTTTCAAAATAACAAGCCTCTCACCCTCCCCCATGTCGCTGCCCGTCCGGCCGGAATAGCTGACCGTGCAGTTCGCAACCATCGCCACCATCATCCTAGCCTCCAGAGCTTTCACTAGCTCCGACCGAGCCTGTTCTAGGTTAGGGGAGACGAAGACTGGCACTCAGATCACGCTAGAAAGATTCAACTCTCCATCCGCAATATATCAGCATGGTTTGGAAAAGGACGATAGACAAGTCGCAGAATGGTACAACACCCTCTCCGGCTCATACGACGAACTCTATGGTGAGGAACAGTCCCGCAAGTGCGAAATGGTCTTGGGATTCCTTGGAAACAGACACTTCGAAGTTCTGATCGACATCGGTTGCGGAACCGGCAGCTTCCTCGAAAAAGCGGGCGCGATCTACGACTATGCGATAGGTATAGACTTGTCTGCAAAGATGTTGCGGATCGCGACGAAGAGAAAGACCGCTAATACCGATTACGTGTTAGCAAGCTCGTCCTCGCTGCCTCTCAAGAGCGCTTCATCAGACTGCACAGTCTCAATCTCTACGGCGAAGGCAGGGTCGAATCTTTCAAGTTTCATCGCCGATCTTAAGAGAATTAGCCGCGAAAACTCGCTACTAGCGTTCACTCTCTTCCAGCAGCCCGGACTGCCAAATCCTGACTCTCTGGCGAAACCCGCGCAATCAACGATCATTTCTGACCGGGAGACCCTCTACTTTCTCCGTCCAGCTGACTCTCTAGAATGAGTGCTGAATCGGCGTCTGGCTTCGTGGACTTTAAGAACTAGACCCGCCCCTCTAGCCCTGACAAGAATGCCGGGATGCTCGCACCAATGGCGCGGAAGAGGACAGATGGCTCGATGCATAAGATGCGGAAAGCTGAAGACCGATTTCAGGAAGGAACAGCACAACCAGAAGATGCTGGCGAGAGAAGACTCAGAGAGCTAACTAGACTGAGAGTCCAAGATCCGAACGCCGTGGTTTGGCAAAGAGTTTTTATGGCCTCAGCCGAACAACCGCGATAAGGCTGCTACTTGGAACCCTCGAGAAAGCCGCTGAACCTTCTCATCCGCAAGATGAACGGGGACGTTGCCGTCAAGCTGAAGAACGATACTGAGTATCGGGGCAAGATGATCGACTGCGACAGCCACATGAACATCATCCTCGATGGAGCGAGAGAATATCGTGGCGGAGACCCAGCCACGAACTATGGAAGCCTGATAGTTAGAGGAAGCAACGTACTCTACATCTGCGTGGCCCCGCCTAGCGGGTCCTAGCTATTTCTTCTCAGGCTGACGACGAGGAGCAGGGCCTAGAATTCTGGAGAAATAGGGCGTTGATCGGAATGCATACTTTAGTCCTATCGAGACAGGGATTCCGACTGCTCCTCCTCCGACAACCTGTAGAATGTTGAATGGAACCTCTCCTGACGCGGCAACGATCCCGGTTGCGGACGATGAGCCGAAGACCAGAGCAATAAGGAATGATTCCGCCACGAAATATCCAAGAACCATAACCACGCTACCTGCCGCCCAGGCGATCATTAAGGTCCGACGCTGAAGACTCCGCCTTGAGATCAGTCCAGCAACATACCCCTCCAGCCCCTTTATGATCAGAGTGAACGGTGCAAAAGTGCCGAATCCTCCAAGAGCATCAGACAAGAACGAACCTATTCCGCCTGCGAATCCACCCACTGTCGGTCCAAACGTCAGTGAGGTGATAAAGATCATGATGTCTCCGAGATTGAAGTATCCCTGAGTTGCAGGGATCGGAATCTGAAACAGGTACGTTGAGAGAAAGACCAGCGCCGTGAAGACGGCCGTCACAGTAATGGTAACTACCGGTGTGCGGTGCCCGGTAACGACCTTAGACGCTGCGTCAGTTTTCGATTCCATACATAGCTCCCTCGAAGATTTACTGGCGCGTCACAACCTGTTTGGGTTCAGGCTTCAGATTCTTCGAAAGAGAGGCGTTCACTAGCCCCAGGTACGGAGGAGAGGGTCGTCCGGGTCGGGACTTGAACTCTGCATGGTACTGCGTAGCGAAGTGGAACGCGTTGCTGGGCAGTTCTAGTATCTCCATTCTCCGGTTGGCGTCGCTCTTCCCTGAGAATCTTAATCCTTTCGAGGTGAGTTGAGGAATATACTTGGGATTGACTTCGTAGCGGTGCCTATGCCTCTCCCAAGCCTTCGACTTCTGATACAGCGAATATGCGATACTTCCTGCGTCGATGGAGATTTCGTGTGCTCCCAGCCTCATTGTTCCGCCCTTCTCCAAAATACTATTCTGTTCTGGCATCAGGTCAATAACATGATCTTTCGAATTCGGGCTCAGCTCAGAGCTGGCCGCATCCATCATTCCCAAGCTTCGGGCATATTCAACAACTGCTAGTTGGAATCCGAAACAGATTCCTAGGAATGGAATGTTGTGAGTTCGCGCGTATTCTATTGCTTTGATCTTTCCCTCCGAGCCTCTCGACCCAAAACCTCCCGGCACTAGGAGTCCGTCGAACCCGGAGAGTACTCGGACCCTTGACTGGTCTTTCTCGAAATCGTCAGTCTCGATAAACTCCAGATCTACCTTCGCGTTCAGGGTAGCACCTGCGTCACGGAGAGCTTCGTTGACGCTGACGTAGCAGTCGGCGAGTTCGGCATATTTCCCGCAGACTGCGATTGTAACTTGGTTTTCCGGTCCAAGATGGTTCTTGATCATCTTCTTCCAAGAACTCCACTCAGATTCCCTGCTTGACAATTGGAGTCTACCGACTAGGTAACCGCCCAGCCCCTGCTCGTCTAGGAGAAGCGGTGATTCGTAGATGCTCGCGATATCCTGGGATGTGAAGACCGCGGATTCTTCGACATTGCAGAAGAGCGCGATCTTCTTTCGCGGCTCCGGTCTAAGAGGCACCTTGCTACGGGCGACTATAACATCAGGTTGGACGCCTATGCGTCTAAGCTCCTGCACACTATGCTGCGTGGGCTTGGTCTTCTGCTCACCCACAACATCCAGCATCGGGACAAGGGTGACGTGGACATTGATGACATTCCCGATTCCCTCGTCGAACCGGAATTGCCGTGCCGCCTCAAGATATGGGAGTGATTCAATGTCGCCAACAGTTCCTCCAATCTCTACAATCACAACGTCCGCGCCTTCATATGAAATGGTCCGAAGACGGTCCTTGATCTCGTCAGTAATGTGCGGAATTATCTGGACACATTTTCCAAGAAAATCTCCTCGTCTCTCCCGTTCGATGACCGAAGAATAGATCTGGCCGGTGGTGATGTTGTGGCTCTTTGGAACGTTAATGTCTAGGAAACGCTCGTATGTTCCGATGTCCATATCGGTCTCTCCGCCATCTTCGGTGACGAAGACCTCTCCGTGGATGTACGGGTTCATTGTTCCCGCGTCGTAGTTCAGGTAGGGGTCGACCTTTGCTGCTGTGACTTTCAGTCCTCGGACTTGTAGAATCTTTCCGATAGAAGCTGCGATCACTCCCTTTCCTATTCCGGACATTACGCCGCCGGTGACGAATATGTACTTCGCCAAAGGGTAACAGAGAGAGGAATAATCACTCATTCAAAAGACTGACGGCGAAAGGACCTCCGAAGCCTCGAGCCTCAAGGGGAACACATAGCACATACATGGCGGTGAATTCTTAGGCCCGTTGGATCAGCGGTTTTGACTTCGGAGTCGTTGACCTTCCTTCGGGAAGCTTGAGACCCGCCTTCTGCCAATCATCCAAGAAACGTTTCAGCCCAATATCAGTCAAAGGATGCTTCACCATCTTATCCAAGACATCAGGCGGCATCGTGGCCACATGGGCACCCAACTTCGCTGCTTCCACAACATGTACCGGATGGCGGATGCTTGCGACCAAGACCTGAGTGTCAATATTGTAGTTTCGATAGATCTGAAGAATCTCATCGATTATCTTCATCCCTTCATGGCCTGCGTCGTCCAGGCGACCGATGAAGGGACTTACATAGTCAGCACCAGCCTTAGCCGCTAGCAATGCCTGGTTTGGAGAGAAGACAAGAGTTACGTTTGTCTTGATGCCCTCCTTGTGAAGCCTCCTTACCGCCTTGAGTCCTTCCCCGGTCATCGGGCACTTGACAACGACACTTGGTCCAAGCGCAGCAAGATCATGTCCTTCCCGTACCATTCCTTCAGAATCCTGACCTACCACTTCAAGGTTCACGGGTCCTTGAACAAGTCTCAGAATGTCCGTTACCAGCTCTACGAATTCCCTGTTCTCCTTGGCGATGAGGGTCGGGTTGGTGGTTATCCCATCCAAAACCCCCATGTCGACGAAAGTCTTGATGGACGGGATGTTGGCGGTGTCGAGGAATATCTTCAATCGATAATCACCTAGCCGCGACCAGCTTCTTCGCAGCTCTCACGATATCCTTCGAGGTAAGACCATACTTCGCCATTAGCTCCTTGTATTCGCCGGACTCTCCGAAAGTGTCTCTGACGCCGACCATCGAGATGGGAACTGGATATGAGCCAGAGACAACTTCAGCAACAGCGCTGCCCAGTCCACCGATGATATTCTGTTCCTCAGCCGTAACAATTCCTCCAGTCTTCCTTGCCACACCGGTGATCGTCTCCGCGTCCAGAGGCTTCAGAGTATGAGAGTCAATGACTTGCGCAAAGATCTTTTCTTTGGCTAGGGAATCGCCTGCTTCCAGCGCCTCGTTAACCATTACGCCGCAGGCAATAATCGCCACGTCCGTTCCCTCCTTCAAGACCTTGGCATGGCCAATCTTTAGGTCAGGACGCGAGGAGTAGACTTCCGGTACGCTGGGTCTACTAAGCCGAATATAGAAAGGTCCAGGGGTCTTCCAGGATTCTTCGATCAATGCCTTGGTCGCGGGAGCGTCCGCGGGAATGACGACTCGCATGTGAGGAATTGCCCGCATTGTGGCCACGTCTTCGACCGTCTGATGAGAGGCACCGTCAGGCCCTACGCTAACTCCGCCGTGTGACGAGACAATCTTGACATCTAAGTTGGGATAGGCGACAGCATTTCGGATCTGGTCCAGGCACTTTCCGGGGACGAATGCGGAGTATGTGCTGATGTACGGTATCTTTCCGGCGAGGGCGAGTCCTGCAGCGATTCCGATCATGTTAGCCTCCGCGATTCCGATGTTGAAGAACCGATCAGGGTATCGATCGGCAAAGAGACTCGTTTTTATCGAGACCGAAGTGTCGGCTCCTAGCACAACTATCCTTGGGTCCTTTGACCCGAGCTCAAGGAGAGCCTCGGCGAGGGCGTCGCGCATCGAACTCATTTGGACGAGCATTATTCCCAGCATCCCTTGACAATTGAAGTGTACGATAATTCAAAGCTCATCATTGTTGCCTCATAGACTCGACCAGTTTCTTCACAGTGTCCTTGTCTGGCGCCTTTCCATGATACGCAGGATCCCATTCCATGAAGGAAACTCCCTTCCCCTTTACGGTGTGAGCTATGATGACGGTGGGCCTATTCCGCATATTCTCTGCCTTTTCCAACGCCTCAATTATCTGACGAAGATCGAATCCGTCAACCTCAAGGACGTGCCAGTTGAAAGCCTTCCATTTGTATGCCAGAGGCTCCATCGGCATGATCTGTTCAGTCAGACCATCTTGCTGTATTCCATTTCGATCGATGATAGCCGTAAGATTCCCCAGTTTGAATTTGGGAGCCGCCATGGCCGCCTCCCATGTCTCGCCCTCGTCCAATTCCCCATCTCCCAGCAACGCGTATACTCGATAGTCCTTCTTGTCGATCTTACCGGCCAGAGCCATACCGATAGCGGCCGACAAACCGATTCCGAGAGAGCCACCTGGGAACTCGACTCCGGGAACCCGATAATCTGGGTGCCCCTGTAATCTGCTGTTCAGTTTGCGAAGCGTCTTCAGCTCGCTGACAGGAATGTATCCTGCCTCTGCTAGAGTGGCGAACAAGACTGGAGCAGCGTGACCTTTGGAGAGAACGAACCTGTCTCTGTCAGGCCAGTCAGGGCGTTTGGGATCGTGACGCATCTTGTAGAAGTACAGTGATACTAGAATCTCGACGGCTGAGAGGCTTCCCCCCGGATGACCAGACTTCGCCTCCGCGAGCATCTCTAGAATGTGCGTTCTGATCTTGACCGCTTTCTGCAGGAGCATGCCAATGGGGATTTGGGCTTGTTCCATTACTAGTGGACCGGGACCTGAACTATATGCTCTGCAAGCTCTAGTGTTGTGCTAGCTTGAGATCTAAGATCGTTCAGATCCACTACGACAGTACCGATCTTGTCTGCCTGCTGGGCTGCTGCCAGACCGGCAAGTAGAACGGCCTCTCGGACAGAGGCTCCAGCAGCCATGGACATTGCGAGAACCGCGGTCTGGCAGTCTCGCACACCGACGGCGTTGAATCCCGGCTTAGGACCCTTGAATGGGGGGAAGCTGGTGATGTTCTTCTTCTCGAAGAGTATCATTCCATGCTCACTTCGAGTTAGAAGAAGACTCTCACATTCTAGCCGGGTCATCAGATTGTGCCCCATGTTTCGGAGCGAGGTGTCGTTCACCATCGAGACCCCGGTTGCGATGCTCCCCTCACGCGCATTGGACTTGACCATCGTGACGCCGATGTAGTCTAGATAATGGCGCACTTTCGGCTGGGCCAAGACCTTCTTGCTCTGCACTCGGCATTCCTCGACGACGTTGCTTATCAGCTCGGGCGTTATCACTCCCTTGTCATAGTCGGAGAACACGACTCCATCGGCCCCGCTGACCAACTCCTTCAGAGGTTGGAGAAACTGCCTCGTGATGTGAGGCTCCACGTCAGACCGGTACTCTTTGTCGATTCGAAGGTATTGCCGATGGTTTAGAATAAACCTGGTCTTTAAGCTGGTAGGCCTATCGTTAACCACGATACCCGAAACGTCTACCCCTTTTCGGCGAAGCTCCTCTTCAATCCAGCGTCCCGCCTCGTCTTTTCCAACGACCCCGAGCACTTTGACTTTGGCGCCCAAGGCGACGAGATTGTTGGTAAGGTTGGTGGCTCCTCCGAGAAGAAGCTCTTCGGAGATGAAGTCAGCCACTGGTACGGGGGCTTCGCGAGAGAGCTTTCGACCTTGAGAGTGGACGTATCGGTCGACAATAAGGTCCCCAATGACAAGAATTGACTTGTTTCGAAAGCCGTCTACGACCTCGGTAGGATCGGAGACGTCCAGTGTCAACTGGGGTGCCAGAATGGATCGGGTGCTTTGAGGTTATTTAAGATTGTCAGAACAATGAGGGCAAGATCAGGGAGAGTAGTTTGGGATTCTCTACTTTATGTCCTCGGCCCTCTTTACTAGCCTTACGCGACACATGACGTGGTCTCCATCTTTCACGCCGAAGATTTTCCTAATCTCCTCTGGTATAGTGATCCGTCCGCCCGCTATTACTTCGGCGAAGAAGGGGATGTCTTCTTCCTCAACTTGAATGGGCAACTATTGGCCTCGGGCAAATGGCTAAGAACCCAATGATATAACTTTTCCAGAAAACGTGGAGCTAGAAAGTCTAGGTAGAGTGTAATCATCACATGAAGACTGTTGCTGATTCTGGTTTTGCAGATCTTTCGCGCATGAATTTCGACGTATCCGATGAGCAAAGATTCCTACTGGATGAAGTTGACAGGGCATGTAGAGAACTTCGACCACTAGAGGACGAAGCCTACCTAACCGGAAAGTTCAATGATCGCCTAGCACCAATTTTCAGGAAAGCACAACTTCTAGGGCTACCAATCTCAAGGCGATACGGCGAAGGTCAAGGAGCAGACGTACTAACCTATGCCCTAGCTCTAGAAAGAATTGGCCAAGAAGGAACTGGGGTCCGAACGTTCCTCTCCGGCCATGTCTCTCTCGGACAAGTAACCGTCCAGAAATGGGCGAGCGAGGAGCAGAAGCAGCACTACCTTCCTCCGGCTACGCGAGGAGAAAAAGTCATGTGTTTCGGACTCACCGAACCAACCGCGGGAAGCGACCCCGCATCTCTTCGCACCACATTTGAGGAGAAGGGGAACAACTTCGTACTAAATGGCAGTAAGGCCTGGATTTCAAACGGCAGCATAGCAGATGTCGCCGTCATTTTTGCATACCCGAAGGGTAAGCGGGAAGGGATGTGCGCGTTCATTGTTGAGAAGAATTTCGAAGGATATTCAAGTCAGCAACAGAAACACAAGCTCGGAATGCCGACCTCAGACACTGGCTCAATCTTCCTAGACAATTGCAAGGTCCCAAGAGAGAACCTCATGGGACCCGCGGGCAAAGGGTTGAGTATAGCCTATTCGGGATTGATGAGCGGCCGACTTAGCGTGGCCGCCGGATGCCTAGGAGTCATAGAGGACTGCATCAACGAGGCAGTTGCATTTTCCAAGCAGAGAATCCAGCATGGAAAACCAATAGCAAAACACCAACTCGTCCAGCGCCACATTGGAGAAATGTCAACGAATCTGGAAGCATCCAAGAACCTAGTGTACAAAGCAGCGCTTCTGAAACAGAAAAGCGACTCGGACCCAGAAGACAAGGACTTGCGAGACTACGCCGACGTGATGATCGCCAAGGCAAAGTACTTCGCGTCAAACGCTTCATTCGATGCAGCAGACAGGACAGTACAGATTCTCGGTTCCAGCGGCTACAGCTTCGAGACTAGGGCTCCAAGGCACTTGGTCGACACTAGGGTATGCAGGATTTACGAAGGCACCGACGAGATAATGGTCCAGAAGATAGCAGTGAGTCTGCTGGGAACCGAATACGAGGCTTACCGGTAGTTAGCTCACCCTGAGGCTGCCAAAGGCTTCGATCCTCAACAACCAGTAAGAAGCCCTCACTGTGACTCTCAAGTGGGGTCTCCATTTCTCAGGTAGCCTTATTTTTCAGGACCAGTGAAATATCCCTGGGTATCGTACTCAATTGTCCTGGGATAGGCCAAGATGAGAACAACAAGACTGCCTTCACTACTCGGCTCAAGGTACGGTCCTCTGTTAGTGATACAATCAGCCGCTAATCTGTTGCTTGCCGTTTGGTTGTATCTTGAATACACTCACAATCCCTTCATGCAGGCGTACGTGTCAAACGTCTGGGCGAGCGTTTGGCCTGAGATAACAATCGGCATATCGGCGGCGACCGTCGCAGCCATCATCTTGGCTTTGTATAGTAGAAGACACTCTGAATCTTTGCCCACTCGGCTCGGTTCGAAATCCAGATTGGAAGACCTTGAAGAGCCTAACAATTTGTCTAGGCTCGACATGTGCCCATTCTGCGCGACACCGCTCCGAGCTATCTCGGAAGGCAGGCTACAGTGTAGGAAGTGTAGACGATACTTCAAGAGCAGCCTTCCGAAAATGGATGTATAACCTTAGGCCGTTAGAACCCGCCTTTAATCAATCACAGTTTAGACGACTTCAACTTATTATTCATCTGAATCTTCTCGCCCCCATTCGAGGACCTGGTAGGAGTGACTGAGGTGGATACGGATGCATTACCGTATCTCGAAGAGGCCTGCTATTACCTAAGAAAGAAAGGATTGTCATTTCAGGAAGTCTCCAAGGCGCTTGAGATTCCCGAGCCCCAGGCAAGCCATCTATTCGAGGTGTACCAGTCAAAGATCTCGAAAGGTCTTGTTGAGGAAAGTGAGGTGGATCGGAACCTGTGGGAAGATGTCTACAACGATTCGGTCGGAAATGAAAAAATTACGTTCGCCCGAGAGAATGGATTCTACCACTGCCGCCGTTCAGACTTGGAGAATATGGATAGTGCAGCTCTGATGAACATCTTCGAGACGAGCAAAAAGTTCCTTGATTTTGATATGTATCGACGATATCTCGATACGAAGCCTCCGGTGGGGTACGATCCGATGGCAATGCAAAGGCAGATCAAGCGTGCTGTGGAATTGATCCAAGAGATTCTACGGCAGAGATATGAGAAAGAAGCGGACCATTAGTGCACACTCGTTTGGACAGCTGATGGCTGCCTTGCTGCGAGTCACCTAATGAAACGTATCGAGTCTCGTTAGCTAGGGCTTAGACTCAAACTGAAATAAACTCCCGAATAACCACGGATCGCCAACAATGTCACTTGAAGGCTTCGAAGTCGCCGTAGTCGGAGCAGGCCCAGCTGGAAGCGCAGCAGCAATTACACTTGCGAGAGAAGGAGTTCAGGTTCTGCTCGTGGAGCGAGGGACTTTTCCAGGATCAAAGAACGTGTTTGGAGGAAGAATATACTCGTATGCCCTCAAGAAACTCCTTGGGGATTCGTGGAAGAATGCCCCTATCGAACGCTTTGTGCGAAAGGAGGGCATTACTTTCATGACTTCAGACAAGGCGTTCTCCGTCGAATTCCAGTCTAAGGATCCAGAAGGCAGTTTTACAGCGAAGCGAGCGAAGTTCGACAAATGGCTAGCCGAGCAAGCGGAAAAGGCGGGAGCCTCCCTCATCACCGAAAGCAGAGTCGACGATCTTATCATTGATGGTGGTCGCGTAACAGGAATCGTTGCTGGCCAAGACAAGATCCCAACAGATGTGGTCATCGCATGCGACGGGACGACGACTGGGCTAGCGCGGAGAGCGGGTCTCGCATCGATGCTTGAACCGAGCCAAATCTCAATGGGAGTAAAGGACGTCATAGAGCTGCCGAGCGAGAAGATAGAGGAACGTCTCGGTCTCGAACCAGGACAGGGAGCGGCCCATGTCTTTATCGGAGCTTGCTCGGGAGGACTGCGAGGCGGAGGTTTCCTCTACACAAACCAAGATAGCTTGGCGCTCGGCATGGTTGTTGGGGGAGACGATGTTTCCTCACAGAAGACTCAATCCTACAGCTTCATGGAGAAACTCCGAGAACACCCAAAGGTGCAGCGCTTCATCAAAGGAGGAAAGACTGTCGAATATGATGCGCATATGATCCCTGAAGCCGGCCCAAAAATGCTCAGCCGTCCATATACCGATGGGATGGTTGTTGCGGGAGATGCAGCGGGCCATCTCCTGAACAACGGTTACACGTTCCGAGGAGTCGACATGGCTATTCAAGCCGGGGTCGCCGCGGCTCAAACTGTTTTGGAAGCTCGAAAGAAGAAAGACTACTCAGCGAACTCCCTGAAGGTATTCGAGAGAAAATTACATGAAGACCCAGCTCTCAAAGACATGTACACTTTCCACCGTGTCCCGGCGTATCTAAGGAACAGGCGATTATACGCGGTCTATCCGGAACTTGTGTGCTCAGCCGCTGAGGCAGTCTACCGGGTGGATGGAACGGGAAAGAGAAAGATCTCCAAGGAACTAAGATTGCAGGCGAAAGGCCGAGTCTCAATATTCACCCTAATACGCGACTTGATCAGAGGAGCGAGGACGTTCTAACGATGCCCACTGAAGAATCGCTAACGCTTGACAAGAGGCTGGCGCTCGTAAGTTTTAGCAAGGACGCCGAACCATTCATCGTAGTCGATACCGACAAATGCAATCACTGCGAATCAAAACCATGTCTCTACATATGCCCAGCCGAGGTCTATACTTGGAAGGAGAACCTGAGTTACAACACTGAGGGATGCATGGAGACAGGCGCTTGTTTGATTGTGTGTCACAAGATCGGCGCTGGCGCGATCAGCTGGAAGTATCCCTCAGGCGGAAAAGGAGTCGCTTTCAAGCTCGGATAGGTATCCCAAATCCTCTTAACCAACAAATAGGGCCACTCGCAGACCTCCGAGCGTGAAGTTGAATCGTCAATGGTCGAAATAGCCCATGAACCACTGAAGCGGGTTGTTGTCCGCGAACTAGTCAAATACGACAACCCTCAGCAGCTAGTCAACTCTCTTGCCATCATCATGAAAATGGGGCAACCCATTCTTCTAAATTGGTGTGAGGGAGTCGTCTTCGTTTCCCAGCCGATCCCTCCTCCTGAAATGCCTGAAGAATATGCGAAAGGTGAACTCTACATTGCCTCAATCAGCTTCGCGCCGATGTCTGATTTCAGCCACAATGTGAAGGCTGGTAATATGGAGATGCCCGTTATTGACGTCTCGAGAAGCCCGCTCAGCCAAGAAATCGGACGGTTTCTCAAGTCCCACATGGAATAAGAACCGCGGTCTCACGCCTTTCCGTAGAACGCTTTCATTTCGCGCGTGAGCGCGGGGACCACTTCGAAAACATCTCCCACAATACCGTAGTCTGCGAATCCGAAGATTGGAGCTTCCGGATCCTTATTGATTGCGACTATAACCTTGGAGTTTATCATTCCGACACGGTGCTGAATTGCGCCTGAAATGCCCGCCGCAATGTACAGAGTCGGAGATACTGTGCGCCCTGTCTGTCCAACTTGGTCTGAGTGAGGCCTCCAGCCGGCATCCACGGAGGCTCTCGATGCTCCGACTACTCCTCCCATGATCTCAGCCAGTTCCTCAAGAATCTTGTAATTCTGCGGTCCGCCCATTCCCCGTCCACCCGAAACTATGACGCTCGCCTCTGTGAGATCTAATTTCTTCGCTCCTTGGGTTACAAACTCCTTCACAACCATCCGTGAATCCGGTCGATTGACCTCTATTTGCTCGATCGTCGGTTTCTTTCCAGGTACGACTTCTTTGGCTGTGAAAACATTTGGTCGGAGGGTGGCGATGCTGGGCGAGCTGTTGACTTTGACTCTGAGCAAGACCTTGCCGGCATAAGCAGGCCGGGTTGCTATGAGCTTCCCGTTTTCCAGTTCCAAATGGGTGCACTCGCTCGCCACAGCGGTATCTAGGTGAATTGCTAGTCGTGGCGCCAAGTCTTTCCCCGTAGAGGTTGCTGCAGCCAGGACAATGCTGGGGTCAACTCGCTTGATTGTTTCTAGCGCTATCTGTCGATAATAGTCCGGGTGAAAGAGAGCCAACGAGGGATCGTCCGCCAAAATGACCCTGTCAGCTCCATACTTTCCCAGCTCAGCCGCGCGATCCTTCAGACCGTTCCCGATTGCTAGGGCATACTCGCTCACGTTGAGAAGATCTGCTAGTCTTCTTCCTTCCGTGACCGCTTCGAGGGCAGCTTTACGGAAAGTAGGTCCTGATGATTCTGCGAGAACTAGAACGTCACCTGTCACTAACTAGATCACCTTGGCCTCCTCATGCAGAAGCCTCACCAGTGTTGGGACTGCATCAATCCCTTTTCCAACGATCTTTCCCGGAGGGCGGGGCGAAGGATTCTGGATAGAAAGGATTTCAATGGATGACATCGAGAGCTGGACGTCCTTAACGACAATCGGTTTCTTTCTTGCGGCAACAAGCTCCCGGAGAGAAGCGTAACGCGGAACAGTCAGGTCTTTTTCTGCGGTGAACGCTGCGGGAAAGATCGTTTCCACCGTTATCGATCCTCCTTCTACCTCTCTCTGCGCAACCGCCTTTCCGCCAGATACATCTAGTTTGACAATCTGGGTTACGCATGGAATCCCCAACAATTCTGCGACCATCTGGCCAACCTGTTGGTTGTCATCGTCGACTCCTTTCTTTCCGAAGAGAAGGACATCAAATTCCAACCCCTTCAACTCGTCAGCGAGAGCTCTCGCAATCGACCCGGGATCCTCCGGGACCTTGTCAGACTTGAGATGAACCGCCTTATCAGCCCCGAGCGCTAGTGCCTTCATTATTACCTGGGTCGTCTTCTCTGGACCCAACGTAATGACCGTGACCTCGCCTCCATGCTTCTCCTTAAGCTGGACAGCCTGCTCGAGAGCATACTCTTCGTAAGGGTTGATTACGAACTCCGCATCCGAAGTATCAATCGACTTTCCATCAGAAGCCATTCTGATCCGGGCTGCCGTGTCCGGGACACGACGTACACAGACGACAACTTTCAGCGGTCGACGACCTTACAATCGAGAAATCCGAGCGATGCATAAGGTTTCGCGAGCTCAGATGATCATTTGGTAATGATTATGGTAAACAGTTAAAGCTGGGAACTGTTTCCCAAATAGCAAGGAAATCATATGGCCATCGGTGATCCGTTTCAGATACTCCTCATCTTAGGCGTGCTAGCGGTGATATTGATCTGGGGACCGCAGAAGATACCGGAACTGGCGAGATCAATCGGCAAGGCTCGAAAGGAGTTCGATGACGCATCGAAAGGTCTGATGCAACCAACGTCGAGTTCCTCGACAACAGTGTCAACTCCCGACTCTCTTATTGAGACAGCACAGAAACTGGGAATCAGCACTCAAGGAAAGACCCGCCAAGAAATCTCCGACGAAATCGTGAGATTGGCACAAAAGTAACTCAGAGCCTGAACATCGTACGACTCGGCCTTAACCTCAGAGTGCTACCGGTGGTAATATTTCTCTCAATGACAATCCAAAGCTGGCACAAGGCTACTGAAAACGTAATGTTGAGACTCCTCAGAGTCTGCAGGAGACAAAGCTGATCTTTGTCCGACGCGGGCGAAACCGAGAAAGTTCTCCCTTTATGGGACCATATTAACGAGCTTTCGCGCCGGATCAAAATATGGATTTACGCCTTCCTCGGTGCGACACTATTTTTCCTTGTCTTTCCGGCTGACCCTGTATCAGTCTATCAGAATCCATTTCAAATCTACAGACCGCTAATCACTGCAGTCCTCCTTGGAATCCGGGAGAGATTGTTGCCTCCCCAGTATTTTCTGATCGGAGGCACCGTTACTGCACCTTTGGAAATAATAGTGGTTGGGGCGGCCGTGTTCGGTTTTGCTGCGAGCGTCCCTGTATTGGCGTATGAGATTTACAAGTTCGTTGACCCTGCGATAAAACCTAGCGAGCGTCAGTCTCTCTATCCATTTGTCGCAGCTTTCTCAGTGCTCTTTGTCGCCGGAGCGCTCTTCGCATTCTTTGTATTGCTGCCTTTCGTTTTCATCTTCTCGCTATCATTCTTCGGATTTGTCGGATTTTCCAACTACATCTACGCGGACGACTTCTACAACTTGATCTTCTTCGTTCTAGTAGTCTCTGGATTCGCGTTTACGATACCTGCCATTTTCGTCCTGTTGGTGAAACTGCATGTCGTTGGAACAAGTGTTTTGAGGAAGAATCGAAAATACGTCTGGGCGGTCACCCTGATAGGCACCGCACTAGCCTCTCCAGATGGAGGACCATTGGCCGACATAGCTCTGTTCATACCTATGATAATACTGATTGAGGGGGCAATGTGGTATGCGAGGAGATACGAGAAGGACGAAGTAGTGGGGGTGCGTTTTTCCACGGGAGACACAAAATGCTCCTACTGTGGAGGGGAAATGGACTCTGGCGGTGTATTTTGCGGACTCTGTGGGAAGGCGAGAGTCTGATCAATTATCATTCTTCAGCCATCTAACGTCGTCACACACGTTAAATCCCCGGACTGAGGCTGCGAGTAGCGAATGATGAATTTCCGCTGAAATATGCCTGAGCGTTCTCAGCCAACGCGATGACGATCGACAGGGCGGGCTGACATCAATTTAGGATAAGCCCGCCATCTCCACTTTCCCAGGCGGTCTCAAGTCGCCCTATCGGTTTCACGCGGTAGGTCCACCGTTCGTCGCGCATTCGGAGCGGGCGGGTGTGTCTGTTTTTTCAGTCGGCCTTTGGCTGACCGTCAATAGAGTCTTTGGGCTCCATTTGAGAAAAAAATCATTTCCAAAGTCTTATTCAACCTCCGTACCATCTCTCTCAGAAATCCAATTGCCCTGTACTGTAATCGTCGGGGGTTTCTTTGGGGACGAAGGGAAAGACGATGCAAATTGTCCCCTAGAGGCAAGATAGCTGCCTACCTAGCCCTGAAGGACAAACCCGACATATGCGTCAGAGGAGGAAACGGACCGAACGCGGGCCACACCGTCTTCCATGACGGAAGAGAGTATCACCTTAGACTCATACCAAGCGGGTTCGTAAATCGCTCTACACGCCTGATGATTGGCCCTGGGGTGCCCGTAGAAACTGCCATTCTCCTAGGCGAGATCAAAGAGACCGACTCTGAGAATAGGATCAGCGTCGACTACCAATGCGCAATCCTGGAAGAGCGGCATAAGACGCAGGAGTGCGAATCCGATCATCTCTCGAACAAGATTGGTTCGACCAAAAGCGGTGTAGGAGCCTGTAATGCCGAACGAGCTCTTCGCATGGTGAAGCTAGCCAGACAAGAAACAAGTTTGAGACCCTATGTCGGTGACACAGTTGCAGAGATTCACAAAGCGTTGTCCAGTGACCGGAACGTTATGGTCGAGGGGACTCAGGGAACGTTCCTGAGCCTGTACCATGGAACCTATCCCTATGTTACGTCAAAGGACGTAACTGCCTCTCAGGCGTGCGCAGATGTGGGGATTGGTCCGACCGATGTTGATCATGTGGTGATTATCTTCAAGGCGTACGTCACTCGAGTAGGCGAAGGACCTCTCGAGGGCCAATTGGACAGGGAAGAAGTTCTGAGACGGGGCTGGATGGAACACGGCACCGTCACCGGACGAGAGAGAAGAGCCGCACCTTTCGATTTCAAACTTGCCAAAAGGGCTGTACAACTCAATGGAGCTACTCAAATCGCTCTGACGAAACTGGATGTTCTATACC
>WNGC01000446.1_pt1 | contig 24159 bp, 24 predicted proteins | sample 5400051 | NCBI WGS metagenome assembly WNGC01 (sample SAMN13153368, study PRJNA577476) | soil metagenome | isolation source: 20 cm soil or saprolite under grassland replicate 2 | place: USA:California | collected 2016-06-15
TTCTACAATATCGCCCGCATTTCCGTAATCCTGACAAAGCAGCGCGCCCCATTAATCTGACGGAAGCCGCGAGCATGGGCGCGAATCCGGTGTGGGCTGATCCTTCAGAGTTAATGGTTGATGTTGAAACTCCCGACGGAAAGACGCTCGCGATTAATGATCCGGCTCTGATGGACATGCTGCGGACCGACATCGACCAAAAGCATCAGCTTACTTTAATGCGATCCGAGCGCGCCCTGACCGATTGTCGTCCCGTCTCGATTTTTAGCGTGCAATCGGCGAACCAATTGGCTGAAGAGACGGGCATGCCAATGGATAGACGCAGGTTCCGAGCAAACGTTTATGTGGACTTGGGATCTGCGCACGGGTTCGCGGAAAACGAATTTGTTGGGCGATCATTGCGAATCGGATCAAAGGTGGTTGTCACAATTCTGGAACGCGATGCGCGTTGCGTGATGATCACGCTCGATCCCGATACCGGCGAAAAAACGCCAGCGATAAGGCGTTTACGGCGCGGTGATGGTAGAAGGCATTCTGCACAAAGGCGATCCGGTCGAAGTTCTAGACACGCCCACACCTGTCATCACGGCGACGCAGGCATAACGCTCCGCTCGTATTTTCTTTCGTGCGTGAAGCAGTTCGGAGATCAACCTCAATACAGGTACGGCTTGGAAAGCGGAAAGGCGTTCTTAATCAGTTCCACTCGCGGCTTTGCATCGTCCGCGATTACGACTTCCACCACGTCGAACCGGAAAAAGATGTCGGGGTTATCGAGCATGCGCATCCACGCCAGCGCACCTCGCGAAATTCGCTTGCGCTTTTCCCGATCCACAGCTTCCACGGGACGGCCGAAATCTTCGCCGCCGCGCGTTTTCACTTCGACAAAGACCAATGTGTCATTGTCACGACAGACAACGTCTATCTCGCCACCCGTGCGACCACGGAAATTGCGTAACAGGATCTTGTAACCGCTACGCTTCAGGTAACGGCACGCTAACTTCTCTCCGCGTACGCCGCGCCGAAGATGGCTGGATTTGGACAAGTTCCTCCAACGCGAGAAGTGGTTGCGCCACCGGTTCGAAAGATCGGCGATGGATCGGACAAGGGCCGAATTCATGGAGCTTCAGCAGATGCAGTTCGGTTCCGTAACCTTTGTGTTGATCGAAGCAATACTGCGGAAAGTGAGCGCAAAAGTCACGCATCATCCGGTCGCGCGTGACCTTGGCGATTACGCTGGCGGCGGCAATGCTCAAGCTGATGCAATCGCCGTCGATGATCGCCGTCTGCGGAAGCGGAAAAGGAATCACCGGCAGGCCATCGATCAAAACGTGATCCGGTGGCTCAATCAGGGCTTCAATCGCCAGGCGCATGGCGCGGTGACTCGCGCGCAAAATGTTGATCCGATCTATCTCAACCGAATCAACAATGCCGACAGTCCATCGAACTTGGGGATCAGAGACGAGTTCGGAACAGATTTGTTCGCGCAGTTCCGGCGCAAGTTGCTTGGAATCGTTCAGCTTGCGATGCCGGAATTTTTCAGGAAGAACCACTGCAGCCGCGACGACTGGCCCGGCCAACGCGCCGCGGCCAGCTTCGTCAATCCCGGCGATGCGCGCGACTCCGATCACGCGGAGCTTTTTCTCGTAACGGAATCCGCAGCGTCGGTAGGACATCGGCAGAAGTTATCCGCAGATTGCGCAGATTTTCACAGATTTTTTTGAGAGCAATCTTTCCTCAGGAAATCTGCGTGAATCTGCGAAATCTGTGGACGAAACAATTCGCGCTATTCGCGAACCGCTGTCGCTTCTTTGCCTTTGCGAGTACGGAGATAATTCAGTTTCGCCCGGCGGACGCGGCCTTGCTGCTCCACTTCTATCTTTGCGATCCTCGGCGAATGCAGCGGGAAGACGCGTTCGACACCCTCTCCGTACGAGATACGGCGCACTGTAAACGTTTCGTTGAGTCCGCGGCCTTTACGGCCAATTACCACGCCAGCAAATATCTGAATTCGTTCCTTGTCCCCTTCCACGACGCGCGTGTGAACGCGTACGGTATCGCCGGCGGAAAACGGTGTTAGATCGCCTTTTTGCTGTTCTCTATCGATGATGTCGATGACTTGGTTCATACATAACCTCCGCCGCGCTCGTTGGCGGGCCGACATTTTCGAATAGGCAAGGTCAATTTGCAAACGGGAAGACCTATTTAGCGATTGCAATCGTCAAAGCAGCGGGATGCTAAATCGCTAAATTGGACTATCTTCGGGCCTCACACGCGCCCGTAGCTCAACTGGATAGAGCGTTGGCCTCCGGAGCCAAAGGTTGTGGGTTCGACCCCCGCCGGGCGTATGTTATTTGGCGATTTAGCCAATCAATGATTTAGCGACTGAAAGTCATTAAATCACTAAGTCGCTAAATTGTTCAATCTTATCAACCCAGCGCTTCGATGCGATTCAACAAATCCTTTTTGCTCGCTACTCCGGTGACTTGGTCGCGCAGTTGACCATTCTTGAAAAAAAGCAGAGCCGGAATCGCGCGAATGTTGTATTTGAGCGAGAGAGACTGGTTTTCGTCCACGTTAACTTTCGCCACCTTAACCGAGCCGGCTTTTTCGCGTGCAATCTCATCCAACACAGGCGCGATCATTTTGCAAGGGCCGCACCATTCAGCCCAAAAATCGACGACCACCGGCTTATCGTGGTGCGTCACTTCGCGGTCAAAATTGGATTCATCGAGCTTAATAACAGTAGAGTTTTCCATGGCTTAAGAAAAATAAGTCCAAATCTGAATAATCAAAATCATTGCTGAAAGCCCGAGCAGAATCCACCAGAGCAGCATTGGTTTTTTTCCTGCAGACGCAACAGCGGCTGAAAAATTCTGCGGAGCAACGTAGGGCATCTCGATTCGCGGCTCAGGATTTTTTGTCTCACCGGCTGACGGAAACGGAGCCGGTGCAGGCGGCAGGCGTGCCGTCTCTTTTTTCAATCCTGAAGCAGGCGAATCCGGTGAGGCCACGACCGACGCGGACAACGGCGTCGAAGATAGCGGTGATTTGCCCATGCGTTCACGAACAGGCAATTGGCTTCGCACTGTTTCGCGCGACTTTGAATCTGGCGATGTCCCTGCGGTGGGATGCGGCAAGTCAACGTGAACGCTCTTGTCACTTGGTTCGTTTACGCCTGCCATGGAGCAAAATGGAGATAAGTTATAAATTTAATTGATCAGAAATCATGGGGTTGTCACTGAGTAAGTTCATAGCGAAAAAGATCTTGTAGCATCCGCTCGCTCTCGGCCGTTTATTACTCGGCAAGCGAGACGCCCGCCTTTCTCACAGACAAGCCGTCTATGCTATGCCAGCATGTCGTATCCCCGGCTTCCCGTGATTCTACGCCATATGAACTCGCCGACAGGCGCAGCTTTCGATAACACAACACGCGCGTCGACATCCGGAGCGTCGCCCTCGCTTCGAGCGAAATGTGGCTGATCAACCAGTAATTTCAGTTCCATCCCTACTCTCTCGTGGGCAATGTCATGCGCAATCTGCTGCTGCACGGACATTGCGTCACGGAAACGTGCGTTCTTGATTCTTGCAGGAATTTGTCCTGTCATTTTCGCGGCGCGGGAGCCTTCTTCCTGCGAATATTTGAATATCCCCAATCGTTCGAATCGACTCTGCTGAATGAAATCGAGAAGGCTTGCGAATTCCCCATCCGTTTCTCCTGGAAATCCGACAATGAAAGTAGTGCGCAAGGTCACGCCGGGAATTCCAGCACGCAGTTTGTGAATTAGGTTCTCGATGTGCGCGCGCGATGTTTCCCGCCGCATTCGTCGCAACACTGATTCGTCGATATGCTGCAGAGGGATATCGATATAGCGCGCGACCTTGTCGCATCCAGCGATTGTCTCAATCAGTTCATCACTCCAATGCGCCGGATGCGTGTAAAGAAGGCGCACCCAGAATTCCCCTTCAATGTTTTGAATTTCGCGAAGGAGCGCGGCGAGTGTCGGCCCGCGCATCGAATCAACCGGCTGACGCGGACCTGCTTTCTGCGGCCACAAATCCATTCCGTAATACGTCGTGTCCTGGCTGATCAAGTTGATCTCTCGCACCCCTTCACTGACGAGTCCGCGAATTTCCGCCAGCACTGATTCCGGTTGCCGACTGCGATGTTTTCCGCGCATCTGCGGGATCACGCAAAAACTGCACGGGTGATTGCAGCCTTCTGCGATCTTTAGATAAGCAAAATGCCCGGGCGTAAGCCTGAAGCGCGATGTGTCGTAATCCGGAATGTAGGTGGGCCGCGTGTTCGCGAACCCGATATCGAGATCGCCATTTTTGGAATCAATCCCCAAGTGCGAACGTCCAATTTCCAATGGCCAACTGTCTGTCTTAGGGGTTGGGCGCTGGGCGTTAAGCATTGAACGTTTTCCTAAAATTTTCTCCACAATTTTTCCAAGCTCACTGACCTGATCGAGCCCGATAAATGCGTCTACCTCTGGCATTTCCCGGCGCAGTTCTTTCGCGAATCGCTGCGACATGCAGCCGCTGACAATCAGCTTTTGATCGCCTCGGCTGTTCAACCCCCGTTGCTGGTGCGCTTCCAGAATCGCTTCGATTGATTCTTCTTTCGCTGAATCAATGAACGCGCACGTGTTAATGACCAGGACATCGGCGTTTTCTGGACGGGATGTGATTTCCATCCCGTGTTGCAAGACACTTCCCAGCATTACCTCTGCATCGACAAGATTTTTCGCGCACCCGAGGCTAATCATGCCGATCTTCGGCTTACGGAGCTCCCTTGCGTTCGCCGTGTTCATTCGCATTTACAACTCATGATTCACAAACCATCCTTGATGTGTCTCCGGCAAGAGGATCGCCCGAAAAACTGATCCGAGATTCTTCGCTTCGCTCAAAATGGCAGACCGCTAATTAACGGTGACGTCCGCGTCGCCCTCTTCCAGCGCCTTTCCATTTTTCGTGATGTTCACAGCCTCACGATCAAGAACGCGAATTGCAATGTGCTTGCCGCGAAATTCAACCGGGCCATCAGTCGGCGACACCCATCGTTCGAAGGCAGGATTTCCCTTCTCATCTCCCACAGTTACCCGCACGTAGGTCCTTTTCAGTGGACGAATAGCGACCTGAGTCTGTTCTCCCGATTCTGCCGGGGAAGGATTCGCTGGCGCTGTTTCTTGTGTTTTGGCCAAATCTTCCTTGGTCACAGGCTTGGCTTTACGCACCTCAGGCGCATTCGGCATTACGCCAGCAGCGGCTACGGGATTCGGCGAAATCGTCGGTGCGGCCGGTGCCGCTGGCGCTACTGATGCACCACTGGCAACACCGCTTGGTGATGTTCCAGCGGGCGCAGGCGTAGTCGCTTTAGAAGCTAGCGCTGGCGAGACACTCGGTGACGTCTGTGTGGTGGATTGCGTTGGCGGGGGCGCGAGCCGCTGCACATTGAGAACCAATTTCATTAGCAAAAACCCAATCACTAACACCACAACGCCCACAATGAGTGGCATCGGCGAAATCCGATTGCTGCGAGCGACAGCGGGACGGCGCGGAACAACTGGCGCACTGACTGGCTTCTCAGGGCGATTTTCCTGGAGATATGAGTAACCATCGACCGTTACACTCTCGGAATCTTCGAACGCATCGAGGTACGGCGTGACATCGACATCCAAGAATTTGCCGTAGATAAGGAGGAAGCCTTTTGCATAGGCCAGGCTCGGAAATTGAGAAAAATCGTCCGCCTCAATTTCCGCGAGCCGGGCAGGGCGGATCTTTGTCATACGCGCCGCTTCATCGAGCGTAAGATTTCTGGCGCGCCTCGCCTCCTGAAATTTTTTACCGAGTCCTTCTATCGTCATTGGCGCGAAAATACCGGCTAAACGGCAGCATCGAGATCGACCAGAATCTCGCGCGGTTTGGCGCCTTCGCCGGGACCCAAAATACCGCGCTGTTCCAGAATATCAACGATGCGCGCGGCGCGGGTGTAACCGAGCCGGAGCCGCCGCTGAAGCAATGAAGTGGAAGCGCGTTTTTCCTGTCGAATAATTTCGAGGCATTTTTCAACGAGTTCTTCGTCCTCGCTGGTCACGTCTTCTTCCGGCGCGGAGGTGGATTGAAGTTTCTCATGCATCGCAGTGTCAAAAGTGGGCTGGCTTTGTGCTGAAACGAATTCTACGACGCGATGAATTTCATCATCAGTCACAAGCACGCCTTGTGCGCGAATGAGACGCGAAGTGCTCGGCGGCAGATAAAGCATGTCGCCCTGCCCGAGCAAACGATCGGCCCCGTTTTCATCGAGAATGACGCGGCTGTCGATTTTGGAGGCGACTTGGAATGCAATCCTGGAGGGAATATTCGCTTTGATCACGCCGGTGATAACGTCCGCGCGTGGGGTCTGAGTGGCGACAATCAGATGAATGCCTGCCGCCCGCGCCATTTGCGTGATACGCGCGATCGCCGTCTCGACGTCCGCCGGTGCGGTCTGCATCAGATCGGCCAACTCATCGATGATAACAACCATATAAGGAAGTTTGTCGGGGATTGGCTCTTCGGTAGCCGAAGGGGTTGACCCCGCCTGCTCGGTAGGAGCTTCATCTTCGGCGCCGCGGTCACTGCGCGCGGCTACAGCCTTCTTCGGACGTGCATTGAAACCGACAATATTTCGCACGCCTAAGCGGGCGAACATTTTGTACCGCTGTTCCATCTGGTCGATCAACCATCGCAAGGGGAGCAGCACTTTTTTTGGATCAGTCACGATCGGAAAGGCCAGATGCGGCAGCGAGCTGTACGCCTGCATCTCCACCATTTTTGGATCGATTATTACAAACCTCAATTCTTCAGGCGTGAATCGAAAGAGCATGCTGGCAATCAATGCATTAATGCACACGCTCTTCCCGCTGCCGGTGGTGCCCGCAACCAGTAGATGCGGCATTTGCGCCAAATCAGTGATGATTGCCTTACCGTAAACGTCTTTGCCAAGCGCGAGCGGAATTTTGAGATGTGTTTTTGCCTCATCCCAATCGGAGGATTGCAAGAGATCGCGAAGTTTCACCATCGCTTTTCGAGTATTCGCCAGCTCGATGCCCACAGTGTCTTTTCCGGGAATCGGCGCGAGGATATTGATCCGCTCCGCACGAGTCGCCCGGGCAAGGTCTCGCTCGAGGCTAACGATTTTGTCCACACGCACGCCCTTTGCTGGGTAAACTTCGTAGCGCGTAATAGTCGGGCCCTTGGTAATGTCGCCCGGCGCTACTGCGATGCCGAACTGCGCCAACGTCTCGATCAGGATCTTTTGGACATCTTGTAACTCGGACGGATCCGTGGCGGTGCGGCCCTCGAAACTGTGCTCATCGAGCAGATCGAGTCCTGGCAGCACATAATTTTCCCAGCTTGAAGTAGCGCTTTCTACGCTCGAATCCGGCCTCGGTTTGTCCTCGCGCGCGCGCAATTCCGCAAGAGACGGTTTTCTGCCAACCGGTGTCACCTGCTCACTCGGTAGCGCAGTTGTATCAACCACCTTCGGCTCCGGCAGGTTTGCAAGTTCCTCCGGCGAAATCGCTGCCCCCATCGGTTCAGGCAGAGGCATGCCTTTTTTCTTGAACTGCTTTTCCAGCGCTCGCCGTTGTTTGGCGAGCTGCCTCCCACTAATTTCCAGTTTTTCCTTGAGATCCAGTTTCCGAAGCTTCCGCTGCAATTGCCATTCCCGCAGCCTTGTAGCGGCCCGCTGTGTGGCGCCGACTGTCTCGCGAACAAGATGGATCGGGCGCAGCCCTGTAACCAAAATCAGCGTGGTGGCATAGATTCCCAGCACGAGCAGTACGGAGCCGACGGGCCCGAGAGCGGCGCGAAGCAACCCGCGGTGTTCATCAGCCAGGCGATAGCCGATCAGGCCGCCTGACCCTTGGATGTCCACCGGTACCTTTAGCCCAAGCAAATGGCTGATGTCCCACAACTGATCGAGACATGCACCAGAGACGATAAACAAAACAATCCACGGGATTCGCGGCGTCACACGCAAGCGAGGATAAAACAATTTCGCCGCACCGAACCCGAGTAGAGCTGCTGCGAGCAACAGCGACGCGAAAACGCCGATGCATTGATAGCAGATTCCCGCCACAATCGCGCCCACCGGCCCAATGAAATTTTGCGCCGGATGATTCGACGGCGAGATGTGGCTAAACCAGATCCATGACGGCACATCCTTTGGCGTGTAGGAAATCAGCGCAAAAAACAGCAACGTGCCGACAAAAAGCAGAATGAGAGCGAAGACTTCGCTCCAAGCGCTCTGTTTATCTGTGCGGGCCACCGCGTGTGATAGTAATCCCGCGACGGCGTCTTTCAATCACAAGTAGCACAGGCATCTTGCCTGTGGGGCGTCCGGGCGTGGAAGGCCACCGACCCCACAGGCAAGATGCCTGTGCTACCATTGCGCTTTCATCCTTGCACGCGGCACCAGAGACTGATAACTGTGCCAGCGCATCATGGCTTCTTTCGTCCGCCAAGGCGTCATTGCTGTTTCCCTCGGGATGCTCCTGTTTTGCATATCCTGCGAAAAACATCCGCTCGGCCAGATGCCGGAGGTACAAAGGGAACAAAGTGATCCGGCAAAGCGAGTCTGGTCCGAAAAAAGCGAAACGGATTCTGACAAATCGGTAGCCTCACCGACTCCAGCGGAGGCTGGTCAGCACAAAGCTCGTTAGGCAAAGGAGATTACATGGCCAAACACAACTATCTCACCTCGCCTCCAAACCTCACGGGCATGCCGCCGGGCGTACCGTACATCATCGGTAACGAAGCGGCCGAGCGCTTCTCTTATTACGGCATGAAATCGGTCCTGACCGTATTCATGGCACACTACATTTTGAATCAGTCGGGTGTGCTCGCGCCGATGAATGAGAATCAGGCGTACATGTATTCGCATTATTTCGTGATGGGCGTTTACGCTCTCCCGGTCCTTGGCGCGATCCTCGCCGACGGCTTGCTCGGCAAGTATCGGACCATTCTGTCGCTCTCCATCGTCTACTGCCTGGGCAATCTCACTCTTGCTTGCATGGCGACTTCGTGGGGGATCGGAATCGGACAACGGACGATGCTCGTCATAGGATTGAGTTTAATTTGTCTCGGTGCCGGTGGCATCAAGCCGTGCGTGTCGGCCAACGTCGGCGATCAGTTTGGCGAATCGAACAAGCATCTGCTCTCGAAAATGTTTGGCTGGTTCTATTTTTCGATCAACGCCGGCTCTTTTATTTCCTCGATTCTGTGTCCATGGCTGCTCGCGAATCCGAAGTACGGAGCCGGCTGGGCGTTTGGAATTCCCGGAATCGCGATGATGATCGCCACTCTCTTCTTCTGGGGCGGGCGCAACAAGATGGTCCACGTGCCGCCAGCCGGCCTCGGTTACTTAAAAGAAACTTTCAGCAAGGAAGGTCTTCTCACGCTCGGTCGCATTGCAATGGTGTATGTTTTCATTTTAGTTTTTTGGGCGCTCTGGGGAATGAGCAACGGAGTCGAGTGGACATTGCAGGCCGAGAAAATGGATCTGCATTGGATGGGCATGAATCTGATCGCCGCCCAAGTTCAGACGGCAAATCCGATCCTGATTTTACTTTTCATTCCTTTGGTTAATTACGTGATCTATCCAGCCATCGACAAAGTTTTTCCGCTTACGCCGCTCCGTAAAATCGGAATAGGCCTTTTTATCACCGCTCTATCTTTTGTTGTGATCGTTTGGATCCAGGGTCAGATCGACGCCGGCTTAAAACCGAGCATCAACTGGCAACTCCTTGCCTACGTCATTCTCACGCTCGGAGAAGCAATGGTCTCGATCACAGGTCTGGAATTTTCTTACACGCAGTCGCCAAATTCGATGAAGAGCTCAGTCATGGCTCTGTGGCTCCTTACGGTCGCCTCGGGCGAAGGCTTCGTCGGCCTCGTCAATAAATGGATCTTAGGCGCAGGCGGCGCTCACAAAGTCAGCGCCTATCAGTACTTTACCTTTTTCACCTGGTTAATGTTTGGGGCTGCGGTCGTCTTCGTAATCGTGGCCTCCTTTTACAAGGGTCGCACTTACCTGCAAACGCAGGAGCTTACTCCGGACGAAATCGCCACCGAGCCGATTCTTCACGGCGGCACGCCGAGTTGAGTTCGGATGAGAGTCGTCATCGCAGCCGGGCTCGTATTGTCGTTGGCGATGCTGAACGCAGCGGCGACTACGCAGGATGACGCATTTCAGAAAATTGCGCACGATTACGTCGAGCAATATTTGCGGGCCAATCCTGAAGATGCGACCGAGCTCGGTGATCATCGGTTTGATGGCCAGTTGACCGATTATTCGCCTGAAGCGCGGGCAAAAGATCTCTCAACCCAAAAGGAATTCCGCGACAAGCTGAACGCTATTGACGGGTCGCAGCTCACTGACGCGAACAACATCGATTTTCGAATTCTAAAGGAGAACATCGATTACGAAATCTTCCGGGCGGAAGAGTTGAAAGAGTCCGAGTGGAATCCGCTGGTCTACATGCAGAGCCTGGCAAACAGCCTTTACCTCCTCGCCGCGCGTGATTTCGCACCGGCTGAAAAACGCATTCAAAACTTGCAGCAGCGCATGAAGAAAATTCCGGGCGTGATCGCCCAGGCAAAAGTCAATTTGAAGGATCCGCCGCGCGTGCACACCGAAACAGCGATCGACCAAACGCAGGGCGCAATGAGTTTGGTGCGCGAAGGACTGGCGCCGCTGCTCGATCAGGCGCCGCAGATGAAAAACGAATTGGCGCCCTTGCAGGAAAAAACTGCAGCTGCGCTAGCCGATTACAAAAAATGGCTTCAGAACGATCTGCTGCCGCGCTCTGACGGCAATTTTCGCCTCGGCGGAGAGAAGTTTCGCAAGAAACTGCACTTCGCGCTCGCGTCGGACATGCCGATGGAAGAAATCATGAAGCGCGCTCAAACGGATTTGCAACAAACGCAAACTGCGATCTACGAAACGGCGTTGCCGCTTTACAAAAAATATTTCGCGAACGCAGACGCAGCAACGCTTGCAGATAAACATAAGGTCACGGCGGCAGTACTCGACAAACTCGCGGAGCAACATCCCGACGACGCCACCGTGGTGGATTACGCCCAAAAAGTTCTCGCGGAAGCCACTGCTTTCGTAAAGCAGCACAATTTAGTCACCGTGCCAACGGTTCCGCTCGACGTGATTGCGATGCCCGAATTCAAGCGCGGCGTCGCTATCGCGTATTGTGATTCGCCCGGCCCGCTCGACAAAAACGGCAAAACATTTTTCGCCGTCGCGCCGACACCGAAGGACTGGTCAAAAGAGCGAAAGGAATCGTTCTTCCGCGAATATAACAATTGCATGATTCGCGATTTGACCGTGCACGAAGCGATGCCGGGCCATTACCTGCAGCTCGCGCACGCTAACGAATTCCATGCGCCGACGTTGGTCCGCGCGATCTTTCGAAGCGGCACATTCATCGAGGGCTGGGCGGTTTATTGCGAGCAAATGATGGCGGAGCAGGCCTACGGCGGACCGGAAGTCAAAATGCAGCAGTTGAAAATGCGATTGCGCGCCATCGCTAACGCGATTCTTGATCAAAGCATTCACGCCGGAAACATGACCGAGCAGCAGGCAATGGATTTGATGACGAAAGAAGCTTTCCAACAGGAAGGTGAAGCGGTCGCAAAGTGGAAACGCGCTCGGCTTACCTCGGCGCAGCTCTCGACTTATTTTGTTGGCGCGACTGAGCATCTGGATCTTCGCGCCGCCGATCAGAGGAAGCTAGGCAAGGATTTCGATCTAAAGAAATACAACGACCAGGTGATCTCCTACGGCAGCCCACCAGTAAAATACGTGCGCGAGCTGATGGGGTTGTAGGGGCTTCCGTCAACCCGAATACCTTCGCGGCTGACACAGGCGCCCTGCAATGGAACTGGATTCAGCGAGAGAATCGGCAAGTTCATTCCCTTACTGTCATTCGGTTCATACGCCTTTGTGTCGAGACCGAACCTCAAAGGGCCACTGTGTCGAAGAGCATTCGACATTGTGGAAGTTTTTGGGCTAGAATTTAGCCTGGCATGCGAAAGTTTGTCTTCAGCAAGCCGCAGTCGGCGGATGTGGCCAAACCGGCGTCCGGCGATTTTAGCCATGCTTCGCCATTCCGGCGTCTAGTAGAGAACGTTGATCCTGTTCGCAATGGAATTCTTATTGGTCTGGCAATTGCACTACTCGTCTTTCTCATAAGCATGATCGCGGTGCTGATGATGCACGCGCCAAGCCTTTGAGCTGTTGCGGAGAAGGTAGCGGAGTAGAAAGATCTCAAAGGCTAATGGCGAACCAGGAATGTCGAATGCCGAAACAAACCAGAAATGACGAAACCTGAAATGGTGTGCATTTGGTAACGAAAATTTTGGCCATTTGACCTTCGTCATTCTTTCGCCATTCGTCATTCGGATTTCGTCGTTGCTTCGATATGACAAAGACACAAAAGCGTCTTCTTCTTTTCGATATTGATGGCACTTTGATTCATTCCGGAGGCGCGGGTGTGCAAGCACTCATACGTGCGTTCAAAGAGCGTTTCGGCATTGACGATGATCTTAGCGACATCGAAATCGCCGGCATGACCGATTCCGGCATCGTCGTGAGCATTCTAAACAAACACAAGATACCCCCAACTCACGAAAACGTGAGCGCGTTCCTGGACAGCTATGTGCATTTTCTTTCGCTGGAGTTGCCGCGGCGGAAAGGCAAACTGCTCCCCGGCGTGCTCCAGTTGCTCGAAAAACTGAAGTCGCGCCCGCATCTGGTGCTCGCGCTCTTGACTGGTAACGTCTCGCGCGGAGCGCGTTTAAAGCTTGAGCATTACGGCGTCTGGCATTTTTTTGAATTTGGCGCCTTTGCCGACGATCATCGGGACCGTAACCAGCTTGGGCGATTCGCTCGTGCCCGCGCAAAAGAGAAGCACGGCCGCGAGTTCGCCGCATCGGAGATCGACGTCATTGGTGATACAGCGCGCGATATAGCTTGCGGAAGGGCGCTTGGCGCCCGCACTATTGCCGTGGCCACCGGTAGATGGAGCCGTGATGAGCTTGCGAAACATCAGCCTGATTTTCTGATTGATGATCTCTCAGATGTGAAAACTATTATTGATACGCTCGGATGGTGAGCCATTGACGAATGAACGGTTGAATGAAGAAAAACCCTTCCTCGTCTAGTGCCAAGCCGGTTCAGGACCGCTCGAATGTGTTGCCGCTCAAAGGCGAAATCGATCTGCACGTTTCGCCTTCAGTCACGGCGTCGCTCAACCAGAAGATCGACAAAAAGCCGGAACGTTTGGTGGTTGATCTTTCCGGCGTGACTTACATCGATAGCGCCGGCTTGGCGGCGTTAATTCAAGCAATGCAAAAAGTCGAAGCATACGGCGGAAAATTTCTACTCGCAGGATTGCAGGAAACCGTGCGCTCGATTTTCGAAATCTCGCGGCTCGATCAAGTGTTTCAAATTTTTCCAGACGCGGATGCCGCGCTAAGGAACTGATTCGATCCAGATTCCGCTGAGGACAGCGGACACTACAGCGCGACGTGCATTAAGATATCGAGCGTTTGTGCGACATTCTTCGAAATGTCGAAATGCGACGCGCGTTCGACGTTCGCCGCGCGCGCTGCGATGCGCCGCGACGGGTCAGACCAGAATCGAATCGCGTCGCGCAAACCAACCAAATTGTTGGCGTGGTCGATAATTGATCCGTGGACGCCCTCGTCGACAATTTCACTGAAGCCGTTGGAACGCGTCGTGATTACAGGTAATCCGCAGGCGAGCGCTTCGAGGCAGGCATTGGAAAATGGATCGTAAATCGTTGGCAGAATGAAGATGTCCGCGGCCGCGTAGATGCGAGCAAGATCCGTGACTTCGCCGAGAAACCGGACCGGTTCCTCGCGCCAAAATCGCAGGCGCGTCGTTTTGTAGAGTTTTTCATTTCCGCGACCGGCAACGAGGAAACGAATTTTTCGATTTTTACACAGTGCCATCACTTGGATTGCGAAAATTAAGCCTTTGCGCTCCCAGCCAGAGCCCGCAAACAGCAGCACAATTTGATCCGGTTTCAAATTTAATTCCTCGCGCGCTTGTTTGCGCGCCTCGGGCTCAAATCGAAATTTATCGAGCGGAACGCCGTTGCGAACGACGTCGATCTTCTCTGCGGGATATCGATAAAGATTGACGATCTCGTCCTTTACCATTTCTGAACCAACGATCACCTGCCCGGCTTTGTGACTGGCGAACAGCGATTCCTCCAGCTGCAACAGATCGCGATGCTTGCGATTGATAGCCCGGACAAATTGCTTCAAAGGAAGCTCAAACTTTCTCCTGCGCAATAACCAGGCGCGATGGACACCGTCACCGGCACGATACACATCGCAGCTCCAGACACGCTCAAGACTGAATAAGACATCGCAGGCGAGCCGCGGCCGGATTTGCTTCAGCTCATTCGCAAATCCAACGACCGAGCCTGCGCGCACGCGCATGATCGATCCAAAAGGCCATTCATGGTCTGGCCAATCATCCGTGGCGATAAGTTGGGCATCATGCCCAGCAGCGGCGACTCCATGCGCGAGTCGCTTCAAGTACGCTTCGGCACCGCCAGTCGGGGAATAACCGCGCCGAACAAAAGCGATGCTGAGATTTTTCGCCATGCTTCTTAACCCTCCTTGTCACTTGAAGCTGAGCAAATCGCAACTCCGACTCCAAATGACGAATGACCAATGACGAAAGACAGAAACCTGAATGACAAAGTCCCAAACAGCGTTGATGCCGTGGCGCGGCTTTCGTGGTTCTTGCTTCGTCATTGGCTAACGCTTCTGTTCGTGAAAAATGAGAGTCACCGCCAGTGGCTCGCCGAGAAACAAGACGCCCCTTTACTTGCTGCACGTCCGCCAGAATACTTGTAACCCGATGCCGGGTGAAATCTTAAACGCTCCTGCACCGGTGCGTCCTGTCGCGCCCATGACGCGTAATTTGCCGAGGAGCCTGCTTTACTCGATTTTTGCCCGGATCGGCGGCTCCGGCCTGGACACCGACGCATTTGAAACCTTGCGCGCGTCGTATCGCGGAGGATTCCTCGGAAAAGCGATCGCCTACGATAACCGCCAAAAGGAAATTCCCGCTTCACTGATCCATTCCCTGCGATGGCATCCGGTGCGTCTTATCTCGTTTTTGGATCGGCCCTATTACTACGGAGCGAAAAAAAAATATCTCGACTGGATAACGTCCCGGCATTTGGCAACGGGCCGCTACGATTTGTTTCATAGTTGGTCTGGCGATTGTTTACGCACCCTACAAGTAGCGAGGCGAAACCATATCCCTTCCGTCTTGGAGATCCCGACGTGGCATCGCGACGGCGGCAAAGAAAAAATTGTGCACGCAAAAGGCGCCGTCTTACCAGGCGAGACTGCCGCTTTTCCGAAGTGGAGGGCGAGGTTGTTGCTCAACCGAAAGCGTTTCATAAAAGAGTACGAATCTGCTGATCTCCTGCTCGTATTATCGGAGAAGGCGGCCAAAACTTTCCGAGTACGCGGTTTTCCGGATGAAAAACTCTTTTACCTGCCTCGAGGTGTGGATATCGAAAGGTTCAAACCCGGAAAACGGCCAGACAAATTTCGCGCTGTTTTCGCCGGTGCTTTGATCAAGCGAAAGGGTATTCAACATCTGCTCGAAGCGTGGCAGCGCCTCAATCTCAAGGATGCCGAGCTGTGGTTAATTGGCTTCGTGCATGAGGAAGCTAAACCGTATCTGAAGCAATTCTGGCGTGATAATATTCGCGTCGTAGGATTTGTGCCTTACCCAGAGAATTATCTCAGCCAGGGCACAGTACATGTTTTTCCGTCGCAATGGGAGGGCAGCGCCAAAGTCACATACGAAGCAGCGGCCTGCGCGTTGCCTCAAATCACTACGCGCGAAGCGGGCGATGTTGTCCGAGATGGCATCGAGGGCATCATCGTGAAGCCGGCAGATATCAGCGCGATCGCAGGGGCACTCGAGCATTTATACCAACATCCTGAAATCGCTCAGGAAATGGGCGCTGCAGCGAGGCGTCGCGTAGTCGAGAATTTTACCTGGGACCATTTTCGAACACGATTGCTCGACGCGTACGAAACTGCGATGCGAATGGCGCAATGATTGTCCAACGACCGGCGATCTTCAGATCGCCCTGTGGCGGCTGGAAAGCGTCGGCCTTTACGAGCCCGTGAAAATTCTCCTCCTGCAACTCAAGCGAATTGGCGATCTGATTTTGACTACACCTGCCATCGCCGCCTTACATCAAAGTTTTCCACAAGCCCAGCTCACGCTTGTTGTTTCGCAGGAATCTGCCGACTTGCTGCCGGCGATATCCAACGTCGATCGCATTCTGATCGCCCGACGCAATCTGCGCGACCTTGCGCTCTTTTCTTCCGTCGCAACGAGGAGATTTGATTATTGCATCGACTTCACACGAAATGATCGCTCTGCTTCTCTGGCGCTGTTGTCTCGCGCACGCAGACGCGTAGTCTCCTATCGCGTGCGCGAACAGTCGAAGACGCGGGGCCACGCTTACACAGACTTTGTGCGCGTTCGTATGCGGGACATGCATACGATCGACTACAACCTGGCTTTACTGGAGCCGCTCCGCGCAAGCCATGCTCCAACCGCACCGCGTCTGGATCTGCCGCAGATCGCATATGAAAAAGCCGACGCGCTTCGCCACAGTTGGAAGCTCATGAGGCCGTACATAATTCTGCATCCCGGCTCGGCGCGTCAGGAGAAACTTTGGGAGCCAAGGCGATGGGCAGACGTGATTGACTACTTTGACCAAAACAATGGCTTTGATTTTGTTCTGACAAGTGGGCCATCCCGTGACGAGCAAACGCATATCGCGGCAATTAAGAACAAGGCGCAGCAACGCATCACCGATCTCTCTGGAAAAACAGATCTTCTTACGCTCGCAGCGTTGATTAGCGGGGCGCGACTTCTTGTGACAGTCGATTCCGCACCGGTGCATCTCGCTGGTGCGACATGCACGCCGCAAGTGATCTTGTTCGGCCCAACCAACCCATTCCATTGGCGACCAAGGGAAAGCCAAGCTGTCATTTTACAGGGAAAATCAGCCACGCCAGTGACGGAGTTTTCACCGGTCCAGCCGCGCGTCCCAATGAGTCAAATCTCGACGGAAGCGGTCATCGGTGCTATGGATTCGCTGCTGGCCACTCATTTGGCAACGGAACCTTCATGAGTCGGGGAAAAACTACAAAGAAGAGACTGTCATTCTGGCAGACGCTTAAGGCAGCGTCCGGCCCGTATCGGCGGCTCTACAGCTACGTTAGGCCATATAAGGTTCGCTTTATCCTTGGTCTGCTGTTGGGTTTCGCGTACGGCGGAGTCAATTCGCTTTTGCCGTTGGCCACCGCCCGGGTAACGAGCACCATCTTCCACGGGGCTGCTCCTAATCCAATGGCCTTGCGCTCCAATCTTGGAGTTTTGGATACAGGTCCGAAAGTCAACTCGATTGTTCTTATCTGCCTGGCCATTCCTGCGATCATGGCTCTGCGCAGTTTGTGTTCTTATGGGAACACCTATTGCATGCAGTGGGTGAGCAACAAGGTCGTGACCGACCTTCGAGCGCAGTTATTCAACAAAATGGTGCGCCTTTCGATGGACTTCTTTAACAGGATGCGCTCCGGCTTATTGATCTCGCGCATTACCAACGAGACCCGCGTAGTGCAAATGGCTCTGACGGCGGTCAGCAGCGATATTTTCAAGCAACCAGTCACGATTGTGGGCGCGATCGCTGTTCTGCTCCTGATGGATTGGAAATTCACTGTGATCACGCTGATTCTTTTCCCGACCTGTTTGCTGCCGCTACGCTATTATGGGCGTCGCGCCCGAAAGGCCATGCGAGGTCAGTTTGAAGGCATGGGCGAAATGGTAGTAACGATGCAGGAAACGTTCGCTGGTATTCGAGTGATCAAGTCCTTCGCGCGGGAAGCACATCAGGAAAAGGCATTCAAGCGCAGCAATCAACTGCAGTTCTCTCAGATGATGCGCATCATCAGGGCGATGGAGGCCACCGGGCCGCTGGTCGAAATTATCGCTGCCATCGGGGTAGGCCTGGCCTTGCTTTATGTTTACGCTGCGAACCTGAGCGCGGGACGATTTTTTGGACTAATCACAGGAATTTTCATTCTTTACGATCCGATCAAGACCCTGAGTAAAATTCAAATTGTGATGCAGAATTCAATCGCAGCGACAACCTCGATTTTCTCGGTCCTTGACTCTGAGCCGACTGTGCGGGATGCGCCAGATGCCATCGAGCTGACGTCCGCAACGGGTCGCATCGATTTTCAAAATGTAACATTCCGATATGTCAATACAATCACCGACGCGGTCGGCAATCTAAACCTGCGCATCGAAGCGGGAAAAACCTACGCGCTGGTTGGCGCCAGCGGCGCGGGCAAGAGCACCATCCTCTCGCTAATTCTGCGCTTGTACGACCCAACGTCCGGCGCTGTGAAGATCGACGGCCAAGATCTGCGCTCGATTACACAAAAATCGTTGCGCGAACAGATCGGGCTCGTGACGCAGGAGACATTTCTGTTTCACGATACGATCTTCAACAATATCGTGTTCGGCCGGCTGCACGCCACGGCTGAGGAAATTTACGAAGCAGCCAACGCTGCTTACGCCCACGACTTTATCATGGCGCAGCCAAAAGGCTACGAAACTGTAATTGGCGACAAAGGATGCCTTCTCTCCGGTGGACAACAACAACGCCTGGCCATTGCGCGCGCCATTCTGAAAAACGCGCCGATTCTGTTGCTCGATGAAGCCACGTCATCGCTCGATTCCGAATCGGAAAAGCAAATTCAAAAAGCCCTGGCCAAACTGGCGACCGGACGCACGGTGATCGCCATTGCTCACCGGCTCTCCACTGTTCTGTCAGCCGACCAAATCATTGTGATGGATTCCGGCCACATCAAGGAGATCGGGACGCACGCGCAGCTGCTCGAAAAATCTGGCTACTACCGGCGCCTATACGATCACCAATTCAATCGCATTCCGGAGCAAAGCGCAGCCGAAGCAGGTTTTCTTGTTGAAGAGCTTGTGTAAAACCCGGTTAAAAAAAGTTAAAACAGTTACAACGTGCAAGTCCCCTCTCCCTTTGTAACCTTGTAATTCTTTTAACGATTTAACATCGGCGCAGCCATGCCGTTTAATATTGATCTGCATACGCATTCGTTCTTTTCCGGAGATGGCGTTTCGAGCCCGGAAGACCTGATTGCGGCCGCCCGCGTTAAGGGTTTGAACGGTATTGCAATCACCGATCACAACACCTGCGACGCTGTCAATTACTTGCTTCAGAAAGGTTTGATGCGGCTGGATGGCTTGCCCGTCGATGATTTCCTCGTTCTGCCCGGAGTGGAAGTGACCACCGCCGATGGTCATCTTCTCTGCATCGGTGCGGAGCTGCCGTATCTGAAGGGAAAACCGGCGCGGGAAGTCTGCGACATCATTCATGAGCGCGGCGGTCTCGCCATTCCGCCACATCCTTACGATTTGTTCCGGGCCGGAATCCGTTTTTCCATTCTGGAAACGCTGCCGGTGGATGCGATCGAGGTTTTCAACGCCGCGACTACGCTGCGCCGCTACAATCGTTATGCCTTCAAGTATGCGCAGATTCGAGGTTTGCCCATGACTGCCGCCAGCGACGCGCATCATGCCGCCGCCGTCGGGACAGCTTACACAATCGTCAACACCGACGATTTTTCGGTGAAAGGAATTCTGGCGCAGATCCTAAAGAGCAATGAACTGAATCAAAAATATCAAACACCGCGCGATAGTCTCCGGAAAACGTGGAATAATTGGTTGCGACTACGACGCCGAAAAAAAATCCCAGAACTCGCCGCAAAAGACCGCGATCACAACGGCCTGTAGCAACTTTCTGACTTCCAAGCTTCTGTCTTCTGACTTATCACAGTGCCCGCTTACATCATCGTTGAAATCGACATTGTTGATCCGGTCGGCTACGAAGGATACAAGAACCTCGCAGGCGCGACGGTAGCGAAGTACGGCGGGAAATACATCGTGCGCGGTGGCAAGACCGAAGTGCTCGAAGGCGATTGGAAGCCGAAGCGCATCGTTGTGCTTGAATTCGAATCAGCGCAGCGCGCCAAAGAGTGGCTGAACTGCGAAGAATACCGCGAACCGCGCAAGATGCGGCACCGCACAGCCAGGACAAACATGATTTTAGTCGAGGGGATGTAGGCTGCGGCCTTCTCGCTTCCACCAGCGAAAGATTGCCCTACAACAGATGGGTGGGCCTGACGGGTTTCTTCTTTAGCTCACGCTCCTTGAGTACAATCATTCGTTCGTACCAGGCGAGCAGACGACAGAGCACCAATCCGCGGTAGCCGTCACGAAAACCCTGTTTCCAGATGTAATGGTAAAGGAAGCGCAAGCTCGGGCGGAACGGAGCCCGCATCGTGAGCTTCTTTAGCCAACGCTTGCGCTCTATTGCTGTTCCAAAAGGTGTGGCTCGCAACGTCCTTGCGCCAGCGGGCTGATGGAATTCCTCGGAGGCCGCTTCCCAGGTGGAATAGCGATTATGTTTCTCAACGAAAGTCGCTATGTCTGGAAAAGCGTAATGCTCCATCGGCGCGGCTAGATGTCCGGCACGGCCATTGAGTAATACATGCTCGTGCACCTCGTTATCTCCGGAAAGGACAGTGTCGCCGATTTCGATCTGTTCATATCGGCCGAGCCGATGCCGAAACAGACGCAAGTTCCAACTTGGAAAGTAACCGCAATGATTTATCCACCCGTCTAGAAACCAGAATCGGCGGTTCACATAAAATCCATCGACGTCGGGGCGACGAATCGCCTCGCAGATTTCGCGTTGTAGCTCAGGCGTAATGCGTTCGTCGGCATCGACGATTAGCACCCATTCATGTTGCCAGTGAATATTTTCCAAAGCCCAGTTTTTCTTGCGCGGCAATTTGCGATTCCAAATGAACTGCACGATCTGCGCGCCAGCCGCCTCAGCAATTGCTTGCGTGCCATCTGTGCTCACCGAATCGACTACCACGATCTCCTGCGCGAACGAAATGCTGGCAAGACAATCGCGCAGGTTCGCGGCTTCGTTCTTAACAGGGACAAGGACCGACAACGGCACCCGCGTGCCGGACTGCTCGCTCATTGAGTAATCTCGCGTCGTTTGGTTTCGCGTGCTGGGTTGCCGATGACAATGCTCCAGGGCCTTATGTCCTTCATCGCTACCGCTCTCGCGCCAACAATCGCCCCTTCACCGATAATAACGCCCGGCCCCACGAACGCGTCCGCACAAACCCACGCTTCGGGGCCGATGGTAATTGGTGGACGCAGCAACGGAAAATCCGGCTTCCTGTGATCGTGTGTTCCTGCGCAAACATGAGCCCGGTGTGAGATTGTTGCGCGCGCTCCGACTGTGACGCGGCCCAAGTTGTAAATAAACGCATGCTCCCCGATCGCGCTTTCATCTCCGGCCTCGAGGTTCCATGGAAAATAAATCGTCGCCGAAGGATACACATGAACCCTGCGACCGATTTTCGCCCCGAAGCAGCGGAGCAAAAATCGCCTCCAACCGAAACAAGGCCGGGGACTAAACCGAAAAAGGGGCTGCGCGAGAGTCCACAAGATCCGGCGGATGATCTCGCCCGAGGAGTACTTCCTGGCGCGCCGATTTTGTTCAATGTCCAGCATAGGAAAAATCACTGACTACGGACTACACGAGTACGGGACTGCGGGCTTGTAGTCCAGTTGTCTGTTGTCGCCGCCTTATTCCCCCGCTGCTGGCTGCCACAACAGGGCCTGCAAAAAAGATTGAACACCATACATCCACGGGTTGTCACAAATTCGAATATTTAACCTTGTTAAATACTTTCCCGGATGCTACAACGCGTGATCGACAAAGCATCGACGAATAGAATTTACGGGATGTTGTCGACCCATACCCCCCAGGAATTTGATGAAAAAGAGTTATATGGCTGCTGAAGACAGCGATACCGGAATCAAGATTTACCTGCGGGAGATCGGGCAAATCCCGCTTTTGACTCCCGACCAGGAGATCGACCTGGCTGCGAAAATCAAAAAGGGTGACCGCGAGGCGCGAGCCTTGATGATCCGGTCCAATTTGCGTTTGGTGGTGAAGATCGCGCACGACTACGCGAATCTCGGTCTGCCGCTTCTGGACCTGATTTCCGAAGGCAACATCGGCTTGATGAAGGCCGTCGAGCGTTTTGACCCCGCGAAAGGCGGAAAGCTCAGCACGTACGCAGCGTGGTGGATCAAGCAATCGATCAAGCGCGCTCTGGCCAATCAGAGCAAGACGATCCGTCTGCCTGTGCATCTGGTGGACAAGATCAGCAAAATGCGCCGCGTTTCGCTGCAAATGAGTGAGGAACTGGGCCGTGAGCCAACGGACGATGAACTCGGTGATGAGATCGGGATCGCGAGCGGAAAGGTTTCGCAACTCAAAACAGTGTCGATCCGTCCAGCGTCACTGGATGCGCCGATCAGCGACGATGATTCCACAGAGTTCGGTGAAATTGTTGGTGATGAGGATGCTCAAACGCCATTCGAACTGTTGCGGGACAAAAATCTGCGCAATGAAGTCGGCGGGTTGCTCGACGTGTTGGATGATCGCGAGAAGAAAATTATTTTCCAACGGTTCGGATTGGATGGCGGCAAACCGAAGACGCTCGAGGAAGTCGGCAAGAAATTCGGCGTTACACGGGAGCGCATTCGGCAGTTGCAAAACATCGCGCTCTCGAAGCTTCGCCGCGCTCTGAGCAAAAAAGAGCGCCCCGTCGACGTCGAATTGCCAGTCGAAGCCTAATTGTAGTCGCTTCCCTGCCTGTCACGACGGAGCCTTTGCGAGGCGAGTGGGGAGCGCGAGCGCTGATTTGTTGACTACGCCTATTGTGTGCCGCACAAAGCGACCGGTACAGCTACTTGACCCGCGTAGTTGGATAGGATCGCTCATTGCGCGGACCATGTGCACGTCGCTGACGATCAGGTGCTTTTGGGGCGTTGCGTTGCGAACCGTGCCGCCTCGCGCGGCGGGCGTTCTCTTTATTTCAGCTTGCTTTGAATCTGCTTGGCAAGGTCAAGATGCTCCTGAACCATCTTCGCTTTGTCGTCCGCAAACTTCTTAATGTCGGGGTCGGTTCCGTTTTGTGCTTCACCCTGGAATTCGGCCAAATCCTTTTCGTGGTCTTTGACCATCGCATCCATGTAGACCTTATCCGAGCTCCAGCTTATCTTTGGCTCTTTCGCCGGCAAAGTTACGTTCTTTTGCGATGCAATCTGTTTTAACTCGTCGTTGGCCTTGCCATGATCGGCCACCATACGTTTACCGAACGATTTAACGTCATCGCTCTGGCCATTCTGTTCAGCCAATTTTCCCATCGCGACTTCCATCGTTCCTCCCTTGGCAGCCTTTTTCATGAAAGTCTTGTCCTTTTCGCTTAACGAGGAGCTTTTAGCTGCTGGACTCTCTTGTGCTACGGCCACCCCCGCAACGGAGAGCATCGTAATCGCCAGAGCGACAATACAAACCTGCGATATAAATGTGCTTTTCATTTTCATTGATTTTTTACCAGTTTGAAGTGTGCCGGGGCATCCCGGCAATAGGAAATCGAAAACTGACGGTCGCTTGGACGCGGCTTAGTTGTGAATCGCCTCGCCGAGGACGATCAGGCTTTGGAAATGTACGAGCTTTCCACGCGCGTCGCCACGTCCTTATAACCGTGTTCGACTTCGTAAATCTGCTTCATACAGGCTAGGGATTTCTCCCGTTCCCCCATCCTGTCGTAAACGAGGCCGAGATTATACACGATCTCCTTCTTCATCGCGTCCATTGACAGAATTTCACTCGAGGCCTCTTCGAGTTGTTTGACTGCAAGATCCAGCATCTCAAGTTCGCCATAGCAACGACCGAGCAAATTCATTGCTTTCAAGCGTGCATATGGATTTTGGCGTGCGCGCTGTAGCTCCGGCACCGCCTCACGAAAACGCCCGGCGTGGAAAAGGTTTTCGCCGACTTCGAATCGAAGCTGGAGATCGGTGGGATTGCGCGCGACGCGCTC
>WNGC01000431.1_pt1 | contig 24129 bp, 15 predicted proteins | sample 5400051 | NCBI WGS metagenome assembly WNGC01 (sample SAMN13153368, study PRJNA577476) | soil metagenome | isolation source: 20 cm soil or saprolite under grassland replicate 2 | place: USA:California | collected 2016-06-15
CGCAACGACGGCAGCGCCAGCTCCGCGCCGGCGGCGAGGGCGATCACGCCGAGTGCCACGTCGCCGATGAAGCGTAACGCATCCACCTCGTCGCGCCGCACCAGTCCCAGCCACGGGCCCGCCACGAACCCGACCAGCAGGTACCCGGTGATGCGGGGCAGCCGCGCGCGACGCGCGAGGTCGCCACCGACGAACGCGGCGAGCAGCAGGAAGCCGAGCGCGAGCGTGGCCCGCGCCTCGAGCTGGGCGCCCGCGGTCACGCGATGAAAAAGGGCCATCATCAGGCCCAGTGCAAACAGACTCGCCAGCCCTCGCATCGGGCGAAAATATCCGGCGCGGCGCGGTTTTGACAATGCGCGCGAGCGCCGATATCTTCTCCTAGCCGTATGGCGTTCGTCCACCTCCACACACACAGCGAGTACTCCCTCCTCGACGGCGCCAACCGGATTCCGGAGCTGCTCGACCGGGTCCACGCGCTGGGCATGGACTCCCTCGCCATCACCGATCACGGCAACCTGCACGGGGCGTGGCAGTTCCACTCCGAGGCCCGGGCGCGCACGCTGCGGCCGATTCTCGGGTTCGAGGCCTACCTCGCGTTCGGGAGCCGGCACAAGCGCGAGCGGGCGCCCGACGCGCCGGCGGCTTACTCCCATCTCGTGTTGCTCGCGAAGAATCGCACCGGGTACCGTCACCTGGTCAAGCTCTCGTCCATCGCTTTCCTCGAGGGCTATTACCGCCGGCCCCGGATCGATCGCGAGGTGCTGGAGCAGTACCGCGAGGGCCTGATCGGGTTGGCCGCGTGTCTTTCGGGCGAGATCGCCCTGTACCTGCGGCAGGGCAACTACGAAACGGCCAAAGCGAGCGCCCAGTACTTCGCGCGCCTGTTCGGCCCGGATGGTTTCTGGCTGGAGGTGCAGAACCACGGACTCGCCGACGAGCGCACCGTCACCGCCGGCATGTTCCAGCTGGCCGCCGAGCTGGGGCTCCCCGTCGTCGCCACGAACGACGCACACTACCTGAAGAAGGAAGACGCGGAGGCGCACGACGTGCTGCTCGCGATCGGCACGGGCAAAGATCTGGACGATCCCAACCGGTTTCGTTTCTTCGGCCAGGAGAGCTACGTCAAGTCCGAGGCGGAGATGGCCGCGCTCTTCCCGGAGCGCCCCGACGTGATCGCCGAAACCGCACGCATCGCGCAGCTGTGCGAGTTCGACTTCGAGAAGCGCTACTTCCTGCCGCAGTACCCGCGCCCGGCGGAATTCGCCTCCGACAATGACCTGCTGGTCCACCTGGCGCGCGCCGGCGCCCTGGCCCGCTACGGCGATCCGCTCCCCGGCCCCGTCGCGGAGCGGCTCGACTACGAGCTGGGCGTCATCTCGCACACCGGGTACGCGGGCTACTTCCTGATCGTCTACGACATCGTGAAAGCCGCGAAGGACCGCGCCATCCCCGTGGGGCCGGGGCGCGGCTCGGCAGCGGGGTCGCTGGTGGCGTACGCCCTGGGCATCACCGACATCGACCCCCTCAAGTTCGATCTGCTGTTCGAGCGGTTCCTGAACCCCGAGCGCGTGTCCATGCCGGACATCGACCTCGACTTCTGTTTCGAGCGACGGGGCGAGGTGATCCAGTACGTCCGCGAGCGGTACGGCCGGGACTCGGTCGGCCAGATCATCACCTTCGGGACGCTCAAGGCGCGCGCCGCCTTCCGCGACGTGGCGCGCACGCTGCGGGTGGAGCCGGGAGAGGTGGATCGCTTCACCAAGCTCATTCCCGCCGGCCCGGGCGTGACCACCACGCTGGCGGATGCCCCGGAGCGATCCCCGGAGCTGAAGCAGCTCGTGCGCCAGGACGAGCGCGTGCGCAAGATCCTCGAGCTGGGGACGCGGATCGAGGGCCTGGCACGCCACGCATCGGTGCACGCTGCGGGCGTGGTGATCGCTCCCGGTCCCCTCACCGATTACGTCCCCGTCTGTCTCGCTCCGCAGGAGCCGGACGCCATCATCACGCAGTACGATATGGTGGCGCTCGAGAAGGTGGGGATGCTCAAGATCGACGTGCTCGGGCTGCGCACGCTGACCGTGATCCACGACGCGGTGGGGATGGTGGCGGCGCGGCACGGCACGACCCTCGACATGAACGCGCTCGACCTCGCCGATCCCGAGGTGTACCGGCTGCTGGGATCGGGGCGGACCGCCGGCGTGTTCCAGTTCGAGTCGCCGCTCGCCACCGACTGTCTGCGCAACATGAAATGCGACCGGTTCGACGACCTGGTCGCGACCAACGCGCTGCTCCGCCCCGGACCGCTCGACACCGGGATGCATCTCGTCTTCATCAACCGCAAGCTGGGCCGCGAGCCGGTCCGCTACCCCCACCCCGCCCTGGAGGAGATCCTCAAGCCCACGTACGGAGTCATCACCTACCAGGAGCAGGTGATGCGCATCGCGAACGTGCTCGCGGGCTTCTCCCTCGCCGAAGCCGACGTGCTGCGCAAGGCGGTGGGCAAGAAAGACAAAGAGCTGATCCAGCGCGAGCTCGGCCGCTTCGTGCAGCGCGCGGTGGCGCCCCCCCTGGGACACGACCGCCGCACGATCGAGGACATCGCCGCGCAGATCGAGACCTTCGGCCGCTACGGGTTCAACAAGTCGCACGCGGTCGCGTACTCCGTGCTCTCCTACCAGACGGCGTGGCTCAAGGCGCACTACCCCGCGGAGTTCATGGCCGCGCTGCTGTCGTCGGAGATCGGCAATACCGACAACGTGGTGCGTTACATCAACGAGGCGCGCGAGCTGGGTCTCCTCGTCCTCCCCCCCGACGTGAACGAGTCGGGCTTCAAGTTCACGGTGGTGGGTGACCAGCGCATCCGCTTCGGCCTGGGCGCGATCAAAAACGTGGGTGAGGGAGCGATCGAGTCCATCCTCGCGGGCCGGCAGGCGGACGGGCCCTACCGCTCGCTGGTGGAGCTGTGCGAGCGCATCGACCTGCGGCTCTGCAACAAGCGCGTGATCGAGGCGCTGGTCGACGCGGGCGCGTGCGACTCGCTCGGAGGGGGGGGGCATCGCGCCCAGCTGGTGGCCGCGCTGGACGCGACGTTTGCGGAGGCTCAGGCGCGGCAAGCAGAGCGCGACGCGGGCCAGGTCGGCCTCTTCGGCGAGGGCACGCGTATCCCGCATCCCGCATCCCGCATCCCGGACGTCGAGCCGTGGACCGAGCACGACCGGCTCGCGCGCGAGAAAGCCGTGCTCGGATTCTTCATTTCCGGGCATCCCCTGGACCGGTACCGTGCCGAGGTGGAGCTTTTCGGGACACGCACCACCGCCACCCTGGGCCAGTGGAGCGAGCAGAAAATCCGGATCGCGGCGGTGGTGACGGTGGTGAAGCGACAGATCTCCAAGAAATCGGGCGCCGAGTACGCGCGGCTCACGCTCGAGGACTTTCACGGCACGGCGGAGGCGCTGGTGTTCCCGGAGGCGTGGGCCAAGTTGAACGAGGTGATCCGTCCGGACGGGGTGCTGCTCTTGTCGGGCGGCTACAGCGGGCGCGACCGCGACGAAGAGCAGGCGCCGTTCATCGTGGAGGCGGCGCAGCCGCTCGACGAGCTGAAGACGGCGGGCGCGATCGCCGTGGCGCTGCGCTGGTCGCCCCACGCGCCGCCTCCGCCCGGGGCCGGCCGCGCGGTGGCGGCGCTGTGCGCCGCCCATCCGGGACCCGCGCCGGTGCTGGTCGAATGGGAGGAGGACGGTCACCCCGGGCTTGCGCCCGGGGTCAGTACCACCACCACTAACCCCGGGCGCGAGCCCGGGGCCACCCGGCTGCGCAGTCGGTCACTGCGAGTCGAGGTGAACGACGACCTTCTGGCCGCGCTGCGGGGTTTGCTTGGCCCCGACCACGTCCATCTCGTGCGCACGACGTAATGGCGACGCACACCTTGGACTTCGAGCGGCCGCTGCTCGAGCTGGAGCGCCAGATCGAGGAGATGAAGCGCGTCGCCGGCGAGACCGCCGTGGACGTCTCGAAGGAGCTCGCCCCGCTCGAGAAAAAGCTCGCCGAGCTACGGGCCCAGATCTACAAGAACCTGACGCCGATGCAGCGCGTGCAGGTGGCGCGCCACCCGAAGCGGCCCTACACGCTCGACTATCTCAGCACCGTATTCACCGACTTCGTGGAGCTGCACGGCGACCGGCTGTTCCGCGACGACCCGGCGATGGTGGCCGGGTGGGCGCGGCTGGACGGCGTGAGCGTCATGGTGATCGGCCACCAGAAGGGGCGCGACACCAAGGAGAACCTGCGGCGCAATTTCGGGATGGCCCATCCGGAGGGCTACCGCAAGGCGCTGCGCCTCATGCACCTCGCGGAGCAGTTCCGCGCCCCCGTGATCACGCTGGTCGACACGCCGGGCGCCTACCCCGGGCTCGGCGCCGAGGAGCGCGGCCAGGCCGAGGCGATCGCGCGCAATCTGGTCGAGATGGCCACGCTGCGAACCCCGATCCTCACCGCGGTGATCGGCGAAGGCGGCTCCGGGGGAGCCCTCGCCGTGGGTCTGGCGGACCGCGTGGTGATGCTCGAGAACTCGGTGTACTCCGTCATCTCCCCCGAGGGCTGCGCCGCCATCCTGTGGAAGGACGCGAGCCAGCGCGAGCGCGCCGCCGAGGCGCTCAAGATCACCGCCGAGGACCTGCGGGAGCTCGGCGTGATCGACGAGATCATCCCCGAGCCCCCGGGCGGCGCCCACGCCGATCCCGAAGCGGCGGCGGAGGCGCTGGGCGAGTCGCTGCAACGCCACGTGCGTCAGCTCCGCAAGATCAAGATCGACAAGCTCCTCAAACGGCGGGAAGAGAAGTACCTTTCGATGGGTGCGCTGAGCGAGAAGTGAGTTGATCCGTTGATCGATGTCGTCGAAGTCCGGTTCAAAGGGAACCGCAAAGAATATTTCACCTGGCCGTCCTCCGAGCCGCTCGCCCTGCACGAGGCCGTGATCGTGGAGGTCGAGCGCGGGGAGGACCTCGGCCGGGTGTCGGCGCTCGGGCCCGTGGCGGCCAAGAAGTGCGGCACGGGGTGCAGCGGGTGCAGCCTGGGCGGGGGCGAGGGGCGCGCCGCTCCGGCCGGCGGCCCGCCGGGCTCGGCGGCCGTCGCGGCCCCCCCCTCGCCCCCCCCGGCTCCGCGCCGCATCCTGCGCCGGGCGTCACCGGACGACACCACGCTGGCCGAGCGCTTGCACCTCGATGAGGAGCAGGTGCGCCGCAAGGTGATGGAGCGCGTGCACCAGCACAGCCTGCCCATGAAGGTCTCCGATGCCGAGTGGCAGTGGGACAAGAAGAAGCTCACGGTCTACTTCACGGCCGAGCAGCGGGTGGACTTCCGCGCGCTGGTGCGCGACCTGGCGAGCCAGTTTCACACCCGTATCGAGCTGCGCCAGATCGGCGCGCGCGACGAAGCGAAACGGCTCGATGGCGTGGGCCGCTGCGGCCGGCAGTACTGCTGCTCGAGCTGGCTGCCGGAGCTGCGCCCCGTGAGCCTGTCGCTCGCCAAGGATCAGCACCTCTCGCTCAACCCGTCGCAGATCTCGGGCGGCTGCGGGCGCCTGCTGTGTTGTCTGCGCTACGAGCACGACTTCTACGTGCAGACCCGCAAGCGCTTCCCCAAGGAGGGCCGGATCCTGCGGACCGCCGCGGGCGCCGAGCGCGTGCTCGCCGTGGACATCTTCCGCGAGACCGTGACGCTCCGCGTAGAAGGTGGAGGCGGCGACACCCGCGTGGTGGCGCTCGAGAAGCTCACGGCGGAAATGGCACGGGTGGAGCTCCCCCCCCCAGTTGCCTAAGTTCTATCTCACGACGGCCATCGACTATTCGAACGGCGAGCCGCATCTGGGCCACGCGCTCGAGAAGGTCGGGGCGGACTGCATCGCCCGCTACCACCGGTTGCGGGGCGACGACGTCCACTTCCTCATGGGCATGGACGAGCATAGTCAGTCCGTGATCCAGGCCGCCGCCCGCTCGGGCGTGACGCCGCAGGCTTGGGTCGATCGCATGGCCGACACGTTCGCCGCATACTGGCGCCGCCTCGGCTGCAGCCACGACGACTGGATTCGGACCACGGAGCCGCGGCACGCGCGCGCGGTCACCGCCCTGCTGGAGCGCATCCGCCAGCGCCGTCCCCAGGATCTGTTCGAAGCCGAGTACGAAGGGCTCTACTGCACCGGGTGCGAGGAGTTCAAGACCGGGGCGCAGATCGTGGACGGGCACTGCGTGGAGCACCCCACGCTCGAGCTGATCCCCACGCGGGAGCGCAATCACTTCTTTCGCCTGAGCGCGTACCGCGACGTGGTGCTCGAGCGCATCCGGTCGGGCGCGTTCTCGGTCGAGCCCGAGATCCGTCGCAACGAGGTGGTGCGCCTCGTCGAGGCCGGGTTGCAGGACATCTCGATCTCACGGCAGCGCCAGCCCTGGGGCATCCCCTTCCCCGGCGACCCGCAGCAGACCGTGTACGTGTGGTTCGACGCCCTGATCAACTATCTCTCGGCCACGGGATTCCCCGACCCGGGATTCGAGCGCCTCTGGCCCGCCGATCTCCACGTGATCGGCAAGGGCATCACCCGCTTCCACTGCGTGATCTGGCCCGCGATGCTGCTGGCGGCCGAGCTGCCGCCGCCGCGCGCGGTGTGGGCGCACGGGTACGTGCAGTGGTCGGGCACCAAGATGAGCAAGACCGCCGGCGCGGCGGTCAGCCTGAGCGAGGCCATCGACTATCACGGAGCCGACGCGCTGCGCTACTTCCTGCTACGCGAAGTCGGCTTCGAGAACGACGGCGACTTCACCTGGGAGCGATTCGACGCCCGGTACACGTCCGAGCTCGCCGACACGATCGGCAACCTCGTGTCGCGCTCGCTCACGATGATCGCGAACTACCGCGGAGCCGTGGTGCCGCGCGACCCCTGCAACTACGACACGCCGCTCGAGCGCGCCGCGCGCGGCGCGCTCGCGACGTACGCGAGCGCCATGGACGCGAACCGCGTGCAGGAAGGCGCTGCTCAGCTCGTCGCCCTCGCCGGCGCGGCCAACCGCTACGTGGAAGAGACCGCGCCGTACAAGCTCGCCAAGCAGCCGGAGCGGGCCGCGGAGCTCGACTCCGTGCTCGCCAACCTGGCGCGTACGGTGGGCCGGCTCGCGGTCCTGGCCCAGCCGTTCCTGCCTGCGACCTCGCAGACCATCTGGGGCACACTCGGCCCCTCCCCGTCGGAGCGCCTCGCGAGCATCCGGCTGCCGGAGCTGGGCACCCTGGACCTCGCGGGGCGGCACATCCTCAAGCCGCCCATCCTGTTCCCCAAGCCCCGCGCGGCTCAGGCGTAAGGCCCTGGGGAAATGTGATATAGCTCACGTCGGGGCCATGTTGACGACCGTTGACGACCCGGACGGCGAGGCGTAGGTTAGGACTCCCACGGGCGACCGGGCCCACGCCCTGTCCGGATTCTCCCTTCGGTCGGTAGCAGTAGGACCGGCGCGCGCGCGCCGGCCATACGTGTCGATGTGAGGTCCGAAAGGCTGATGCGGAAGAAGGCGGAGCGACGCTGGACCGTCATGGTGGTGCCTCACGGCTCGGGCTTGTCCCGCGCCGTCGAGGTGTCGCAGACCTTCCTGAAAACCCTGTTGGGCATCGGCAGCGTGCTGGCGCTGACGTTCCTGGTGCTGGGCGTCGCCGCCATCTCGCGTGGCGTGAACATCACGCGCAGCCGCGCGCTCGAAAACGAAAACCGCGTCCTGGCGAACGAGATCCAGCAGATGCGCGAGCGGATGGCGGTGCTGCACGACACGCTGCACCGCTTCAGCCAGCGCGAGCAGGAGCTGCGGTTGCTGGCGGGGCTCACGCCCACCGACACGACGGTGCAGCAGGCGGGGATCGGCGGTCCCGCCGGCAGCTGGTCGGAGGGTGACAGCCTCAAGGCACTCGGTCCCGACGGTCGGGAGGCGCTCGCGGCGCGGCTCGACGTGGACGTCCTCTCGCGGCGAGCCAACATCCTGGTGCGGTCGCTCAATCAGGCATTCGATTCGCTGTCGCACCAGCGCGACCGGCTCGCGGCCACGCCGTCGATCATGCCGACCAAGGGCTGGCTCACGAGCGCGTTCATGCGAGAGCGGGTGCATCCGATTCTCCATCTGGCGCGGCCGCACGAGGGGATCGACGTCTCGGCGCCCATGGGCGCCGAAATCGACGCGCCCGCCGCGGGCATCGTGACGGACGTCAAGTGGGAAGAGGGGTACGGCAACATGATCACGCTGGACCACGGCTTCGGGTTGGTGACGCGTTTCGCGCATTGCTCGAGGATTATCGCCGCGCGTGGCCAGCGCGTGAAGCGCGGGGAGAAGATCGCCTACGTCGGCTCGACGGGACTCTCGACCGGGCCGCACTTGCACTACGAGGTGTGGGTGAACCACAAACCGGTGGACCCGCTGAAGTACGTCATGCCGGATGCGATCGTGGACTGAGGCGTGCAGCGTAACCGCTCCGTCCTGCCGCCGTTCGCCCTCTCGATCCTCATCCTCAGCTGCACCACGTCACGTCCCTTTGACCGCACAACCGAGCCAGGCGGGAGGCCGCTGTCGCCCACCACGGCGGGCAGCGTGATCATCACCGGCGACGCGCTGTCGGCCGACCCCGGCCGCACCGTCCTCGACGCCGTCAAGAAGGCGATGCCACAGCTGCACATCTCGAGTTGGTCGCAGTACAGCCGCTGTCCCAACCTGGAGCTGCGCGGCAAGGACAGCGTCACTGGCAGCTCCAACCCGGACGTGTACGTGGACGGGACGCGGACCGTGGACACCTGTCCCCTGGTGACCATCCAGGCCATGGACGCGCGTCGCATCGAAGTCTATTCGCTGGGTGTCACATCGCGGCCCGGATATCCCAGCAGCGGCCACGGTCTCATTCTTATCTTCCTGCAGCGCTCGGATACGACAGGCAGCTGACCGGCTCCACGCGGAAGCCCCCGATGAGCCACTGGCTCACCGGGGGCTCCGAGTTGCGAGATCGGCGGTTACACTACGGCGCCCGCCCCGTGAACCAGAGCGGCGTGTCCAGGCCGGCGAAGCTTGCGAAGTGCTGCGCCGCCACGGCGGCGTCCACGTTCGCTTTGTTCAAGACCACCTCGTTGCTCGCATACGGCAAGCGTTCCGGGATCTCTGGAAGGATGGCGTTCGGGCCCGGCACGAGGTGCGGAACGCCGGTGCGGCGTACCTCGGTCCATCCCTCCATGCCCTGCATGAACAGCGAGACCCACTTCTGGTAGGCGATCTGGGTCAGGCCGGTGGCTGCGTTGTACTGCACGCGCGCGTCGCGCAGGTAGGGATTCACGACGCTGGTATCGGTGATGCCGTATTGCTCCATGGACGCCTGGATCGCAGCGGCGTAGAGCGTAGCTGGGTTATCGATGATCCAACCGCGCTGCGCCGCCTCGGCCTCGAGGAACAGCACCTCGGAGTACGTCAGCAGCTCGAGCGGCGCGTTGGGTGTCTCACGCCAGAAGGCGCCGTAGCGCGAGATGTAGAAGAGCGCGGGCCCGCCGCCGTCGTTCAGCCCGTTCGGCATGCCCTCGTACGTAATGTTGGCTTTGATGGTGTCCTTGTTCAGCTGCGCGAACACCGGCAAACGCGGGTCCCTCCAGCTCAGCAGCGAGTCCACGAAGGTCTTGCTCATGCCGTAGTCATCGCGCCCCAGGGCATCGTCGTAAATCGGGTTCTGGTTCGGCGCACCCGCTAGGTACAGGAGCTGTGCGTTGTCCGCGTTGCTCTCGAACACGCCCGCGTTCACGGCTGCCAGGGCTTGGCTCTGCGCGGTGGCGGGATCGACATTCGCGAGATGCATGGCCAGCCGCAGCCGCAGTGAGTTGGCGAATTTTCGCCAGTTCGTCAGGTTGCCGCCGTACATGATGTCGCCCGTACGGAACCCGACGCCCGCTGGCGCGATTCCCGAGGTATCGATCTGCTGGCTGGCCTTCGTCAGGTCGGCGAACAGCGCCGTGTAGATCGCCTGCTGCTTGTCGTACTTCGGGGTCAGCAGCGAGTCACCCTTCAGCGCCTCGGAATAGGGGATGTCGCCCATCGCGTCCGTCATGACGCTGTAGAGGTAAGACTTCATGATCCGGCCTGCGGCTTCCCAGTTGGGCGCGCCCGCCGCTACACCCCCGGTGATCATCCGCTGCGCGTCCTCGACTGCGCCGCTGTAAAAGCCCCACCCCCCGTCCGTGCCGGCGCGGATGAGGTACTTGTCCTCGTCCCGATATTGGATCTCGGCGTAGTACTGCACCCAGAGCCCGGCGGCCCGGATGTTGAGGCTGTTGACGCCGTCGACCCCGTTCACCGTCGCCTGGATCACGTTCGACAGGAGCGAGGGTGGTGGCACCGCCGTGGGTCCATTCGGGTTCTGGTTGATCGATGTCAGGTCACCGCACGACGTGCCCCCCACGAACGTCGCGGCGGCCAGGACGCTCAGGATCTTGTATCGCATGGTAGCTCCTTTCTCCCAAGCGGCTATGGCCGCACGGACAGGGTGACGCCGAGGCTGCGTGCAGTCGGCAGCTGGCCGTTCTCGACGCCCTGGCGGTTGCTGGTATCGAACGCGGTCTCCGGGTCGATCGTGGGCTGCTTGGACCAGAGCAGCAGGTTGTGCCCAACCAGCGCGATGGTCGCTGCGGAGAAGCCGAAGTACTGGGCGATAGACGACGGCAGGTCGTATGCGACGCGCAGCTCGCGCAGCTTCAAGTAACTCGCATCGACGATCCCCGGCTCATTGGCGTAGAACGTGTTGTGCCAGTAGTCCTGCGCCAGCACACGCGTGGTGTCGGGCGTACCATTCTGGTAAACGGCGTTCGGCACGACCACGCTGTCGCTCCAGTTGTTCGCCCGACCCCACAGGGTCGCCTGCAAGATGCCCGAGTACTGGCCGAACCACTTGGTCACCGAGTAGACCTTGCCGCCCAGCTGCCCGTCGAACGAGAAGGACAGGCTCAGGTTCTTGTAGGTGAACGTGTTGGTGATCCCGCCCACCCAGTCGGCATTGTAGTTGCCCAGTGCCACTACGTTCCCGGGGACCGGCAGGCCTTGCAGCCCGCCCGACGAGTAGACGACGATGCGTCCTTGGCTGTCCCGTTGCCACTGGGTGCCCACGAGGTTGCCGTACGGCTGACCGGAGTCGGCCGTCACGCTCACACCCCAGTAGCTGCCTACGACAATGCGCTGCACGCCGTTGGCGAGGGAGACGACCTTGTTGGTGTTCTTCGACCAGTTCGCCACCACGTCCCAACGGAAGGTCGGGCGCTCGACCGGCCTCATCGTCGCCTCGAGCTCGATGCCGCGGTTGCGCACCTCGCCCGAGTTCACGACGTGCTGGGTGTATCCGGTAGCGCCCGAGATCGAAACGGGAAGGATCTGGTTCGTGGTGGACTTCTGGTACACCGTCGCGTTCAGGCCGAGCCGGTTGTCGAACAATCCCAAATCGACGCCGATCTCCTCGCCGGTCGTTTGCTCGGGCTTGAGGTTCGCGTTCGGCAGGCGGTCCGGTGCGGTGAACGTGGGCTGTCCGCTCCACGCGGTGCCCGATGCGTACACGGCCCGCAACTGATAGGGGTCGGTGTCGTTGCCGACCCGGGTCCAGCTGGCGCGCAGTTTGCCGTACGACAGGACGTCGCTTTGGACGCGCAGCGCGCCCGTGAAAATGAAGGCGGCGCCGACCGAAGGATAGAAGATCGAGTTTTGACCTTTCGGCAGCGTCGAAAACCAGTCGTTGCGGCCCGTCACGTCCACGTTGAGCCAGTTCTTGTAGTTGACGCTGGCCAGCCCATAGAGCGAGTTGACCTTTTTCTTCTCCACGTGGAACGAGTCGGTCGGCGTGCCGTCCGAGTTCGCCATGGTGTAGACGCCGGGAATCACCAGCCGGGAGACGACGCCCGTGCTGCCCCTGAAGTCGTTCACCCGGGCGTTGCCGCCCGCGTTGACGGTGACCGTCAGGTCTCTGAACACTGGCCGGGTGCCCGTGACCAGGAAGTCGCTGTTGGTCTCGCTATGCGTCTCGGCCACGTCGAGGAGCCCACCCCCTGGATCGGGCGAGATGTTGTTCACCGGGTAGTTCGCCCGAAAGTGATCCTGATACCAGTCACGACCGGTGCGGCCGGTCGCGCTCAGCCAGCCGTTGAGCTTGAAGGTGACCGCGACGTGGCCGATCCCGCGGTCGCGGGCATAGTCGGTCGTCTTGGCCGTGGCCTCCCAGTAGGGGCTGGGGTGGTAGCTGTAGTTCCAGCTGTACGGGATGGGCGCATCGGTGCGCAGGTTCGGGTTACCCTTCACAATCTGCTTGGTGAGCGGATCATTGGGATCACGATACAGGTGGTCTTTCAGGATGCGCGTGTCCACCTGGCGGCCGAACCAGATGAACCCCTGCATCGGGTCGATTTCTTCGTACGCCTGCGACGGCTGATTCTGATAGGCGTTGTTGACGTAGTTGATCGACGCCTCGGCGCTCCAGCGGTCCGACATCTGCGCCCCGCCGGCGATGGTCAGGTCGGTGCGGGTGTTATCGTTGTTCGGGTACATCCCCGCCTCGCCGGTGCGGCCCACCGACAGCCGGATGTTGTTGCGCTCGCTTGCGCGCGTCACTGCCACGTTCAGGTTGGTCATCACCCCCGTGTTCCAGAAGTCCCGCACGTTATTGGGGTGCGCGGACCACGGTCCCACGCCGAAGAACTGGCGACAGGGCTTACTCATGTCGTAGCCATTGGTATAGATCGCTTTGCCCGTGGTGTCCCTCGGGTAGACGCACCCGCTCGTCCGGTTGTCGAGCTTCGGGCCCCAGCTCTCATCCGCACCGTCGTGCCGCCCGCCGAAGTTGCCGTCCACGAAGTCGAATTCGCCGTAAAACCCCTGACCGTACTGGTTCTGGTAGTCCGGAAGCCGCAGCGGCGTCTCAGTCGTCGTGCCGAACACGGCCGAAACCCCGAAGCCCTGGCTCGGCCCGCCCTTACCGCTCTTGGTCTTGATGAGGATCGCACCGTTCGCCGCGCGCGAGCCGTACAGCGCCGCCGCGTTCGGGCCCTTCAGCACGGTGATCGACTCGACATTGTTCGCGTCAATGTCCGCCCCTCCGTTACCCACGTCGTAGCCACCGAGCGAGCCCCCGCCGTAGCCCGTATTCGATGCCGCCGAGTTGTCGATCGGGATGCCGTCCACGATGACCAACGGCTGGTTCTGGCCCAGGATGGATCCCGCGCCGCGCGAAACGATGCGCGCGGAGCCGAACGGGTTGCTGGAATTGGTCACGTAGAGACCGGCGACGTTGCCCTGTAGGGCGGAGAGCACGTTCGTGGTGGGGACGTTCGTCAACACGTCTGGGCCCACGCTCTGCGCGGAGTACGGCAGAGTCGGCGCCTCGCGCTCGATGCCAAGCGCCGTGGTCACTACCGGCTCGAGCTGCATCGCCTGGAACGACATCGCGACGTCGACGACGGGCGCGACCAACCGAGTCACGGACCGGTAGCCGATGCGCTTGTACGTGAGGGTGTCCCGGCCGGCTGGAACGCTCAGCGCATAGCGGCCGTTCGCGTCGGTCACAGTTTCGGCGGCCGTGCCCCTGACGCCGACCCGCGCGCCCGCTATCGGCTTCTGTGTGATGGAATCATGCACCTGACCGACGACGTGCGTCGGCTCTTGTGCGAGCGCGCTGGTGTGGCCGAGCGCCGCGAGGCCAAGCGCCAGAACCGCTCCGCGCCAGGGCAGTCTTCCCCGTGGACGAAGAGCCAACGTATGCCGAATGCGCATGAATCCTCCCGGGAAGAGGGAAACGCTCGTTGTCGCTCCCACGGAGGGCCGACGTCGGAAGGGGGAACACGCGCTGGGCCGCCGAGCCCTGTGTTCGAGCTCGGCCGCGCGGCGCGACCTTCGTGTCCGTCATCTGGGAGCCGCACCGCTGCCCAACGGCTGGGGAGGGCAGGACGGTGCCGCGTGAAGCACCATCAACATCCGCAACACCCGTTCCGTCTCGCGGGCACTGCTTTCACCCGCAACGACGCGCGCGTCCAACGCTGGGGAGGGAGACCGCGCGGGTCGCTCTCCGAGCCGGCGCGCCGGGCAGTGATGCGACGACGCGACTCCATCGAAACGAATCGCGTTGAATGCACGCAACAGCCGTGCAACAGTCCGGCTGCCTGCGCCCGTGCAGTGTCCCCTATGGATTCGTAGGGGCCTGCCGCAACACGGCGGCTACGGGCGCCGGTCGATCAAGTATATGACGGCCGGGATCGTGTAATCCCCGGTCGTTGAGGCGGTGTAAATGCGGTACACCGGTGATCCCGTCGCGGGCGACGCTGGAGTGCCCGCGATGCGGGATCTGAACCGGAAGCGAGTTGTGGCCACCGCATTCGTGGCGGCGCACTTGGTGGCGGTGTCCTTCGAATCGACCGGAGCACAAGACAGCGAGTCGGCCAATTGCGTCACCACTTGCCAGGCGTTGTACTCCGGCTCGGTCGCCCCCGACATGAGGATAATGTCTCCGGCCACGACACCGGTTGCGGTCCCAGTGCCCGTTGTCCCGACGATCGAGTCCGGCTTCGTCGGAGACCTGTTGGTCAACACGGAGACGGACCCGCTCTGCACGGTGACCGTGTCGTTACTGCGTGACACGCGGCGAGCCACCTCCGCGACACTCGTGTCCGTGCTCTTTGCCGAGGGCCGACCACCTTGCGGGGCCGCGCTCCCGACTACGGAACGCGCGACGATCACTGCCGTGAGCACCGTTCCGGCAGCCGAGCTCCCCGCGACCGGGGATGCTCCCGGAAGACCTGGGGGCACCAGCGCCAACAGGAACGCCGGACCGGTTGTGCCCGTCGCCGTCAGTGCCAAGCGATACCGGCCGGTGTCCAGGACCGCGTACTGCGACGCACCGAGGTAGCGTACGCCGACCGCCTCCGGCGACCCGCTGGGCGGCGCACTACCCGCTCGCACGAAGGCGTCGGCAGCGACTGTGGTATCCGCGAGTGTCGGAACGGCTCCGGCGAGTGAGGGCGCGAGGTTCAGGACGCGAAGGGCGAACTTGCCAGCCGGCAGCGTCGCTGGCGGGTCATCCATGGCGATGAGCGCGGCGATCCGCGGCGTCCCTCCCGGACGAGCGAAGCCGTGCAGTATGAAACTGTACTTCTGGTCCGCGTCGAACGTGAACGTCGTATCCACCTGCACCTGCTGGGCGATGGCAGGGTCCGAGCTCGAGTTGAACACCCGAATGTGCCGCTGACCGGCCGCCACCGCCTGGTAGGGCGGTGACGTTTGTGCGGCGCCGCCGATCGGGCTGCCGCCGGTCCGGAACGAAGCGCCGAACGTCGCCGGCGCGTCGCCCACGATGTCGATGATCCGGATGTCCAACGCGCCCGTGTCGGGCACGACGTTTACGTACCGCAGCCCGGCCAGCGGCCCCTGGGCGGTCGGCGAGCCGCCCGTATCGTGACAGGCCGGGACAGCGGCCGCGACAACGCCGAACGCCAAGACACGCGACAGACGCGTTAGCCTCATGGGAGACTCGCTTGTGTAAGGTTCACTGGCCGTCGCCCACTCCGCTCCCCGGGCGATCGCTGCCGCTCGTCCCGAAACCGGCGAGATGCGTGCCTGCGGCGAGGCCGACGACGGCACCGAGCACACCCGCGACCGCCGCCACGGTCCGCCCCCGGGACAAGCTGCGCTCGCGGACGCGCTTCACGTACTCGCGACGCACGCTGACCACTTCGCCATTCCACTTGGTTCGTGTTCCCTGCTGAGCGAACACATCGGAGACCCGAATCACGTATTCGTCGGGCGTTTCGCTCACGAGGGTGCCCTCGACGCGACTGGCATCCGACCCCACGTTCGTGACCAGGGCCACCCGGCCCTGATCGCTGAGGTCGAATGCGAGACGGGCGTCCGGGTGTGGGTCTGGCGTCAGAAGCGGCTGGTAGACGTAACAGGCGCCCAGCAACGGGACCGCTGCCACCCACCAGCGCTGTGCGGCAGCTCTCATGTCAAAGCCCGTACGTGCCCTTGGCCGCGCCGGGCAGCGTTCCCTTGGCCACGTCGGGCATGTTGTAGAACGGCTCCACCCGTGCATCCATCTCTTGCCACGGGACGGGCCAGTTCAGCGCGGTCCCTTCAGGGAGGTCGCCCCACCCGCGATCATCGAAGTACCAGGAGCCATACCCGATGAAGGCCGTCTCCATGCGCTTCTCCCACTTGAGCGCCTCGAAAATGTTGCCGCACGCCGTGGTAGTGAAGTCCGGCGGTTGCGGCACGCGCGGCACGCATCCGGACCCGCCCGGTACCGGCGTGGTCAGGTCGTTGATTCCCGTCACGCCCGGCAGGTGCGCCCCCCTGGCGCTGGTATCCGCCCTGGTGGAGTCGATCAGGGGGCCCGCCAGGTTGATCCTGTTCGTCCGGATGTACCCCTCCGCCGCCAGCAGACGCATCTCCGCCCGCGTCATCACCGGATAACTGCCGACTCGCTGGGCGTTAAAGAACGCCTGGAACCGGTAGTAGTCGTAGAACGAGACCCCCAGCGCATTCCCCGGGACGTCCTGCGAGCCGGGGCGGTTGCGGAAGTAGAGGTTGGCGGGCGGCGTGGCCGGCGAATTCGCCTGCTGCGCCGCGCGCGTCGTCCCTTGAGGGAAGCGACGATCGGGCGTCACGACCAGAAAGGACGCGCGGTTCGCGACCGGCTGGGCGAGCCAGGCGTCGAATGCACCGGAGGTGTCGGCGAACCCAACCATGAATTGCCACATCTGGTGCCAGCTCGAGAACAGGTAGTGTTGAACCACCCACACCATGTCCCAGCCGCCGCCAGGGTCCATGGCGATGTTCAGGTCGGTGGTGATGCCGTTCGTCGCGTCGTCGATCACCGCGTTCCAGTCCACCGCGGCCCGCTCAGCCGGTGTGCGGGCGACCGCGGCGCGTATTCTGGCGCGGTACGAGCGGATAATTCGGGTGAAGCCCGCCGCATCGGGGCCAGTCCCAGGCCCTTTGATCCAGGTGCTGGGCAGGTTGCCGAAAATGGCCGTGTTGGCGGTCACGGTGGCGACGGCCGAGTCGAGCCACCCGAGCGCCGCCGTCTTGACGGAGTCATAGCCCCGCAAGGGAGGGATCGCCTCCGGGTCGTCGGTCGGCGCAACGATCGCCGCGGAGTCGTACACCATGGCCAGATGGCCCAGGGCCAGACCGAGGGCGAACTGCGCGAACGCCCGGCCCCGCGCGTCCCGGGATGCGTCCCCGAACGAAAAGCCGGGAACCGCCAACCGCCGCAGAGCGTCCGCGGCGGCGCGGGAGGTCGTGGAGAGGCGCTGGAAGTCGCGCAGATTGCCGGCTTCGCCGGCATTGCCCCGGTTGTTGTCCACGTGGGGATTGGCGCGTGGGATGGCGGCACGCACGCCCATCTGGAAATTCCCCAGGCCCGAGAAGCTCTCCATGCCGCTGACGAGGAGTTGCGGGTTGAGCGCTTCATTGGAGCCACCGATCGTGGCGTTGTGGAAGTTCTGGTACGACTGCCCGATCAGCGCTTCCACGTCGGCGGGCGTGCGGAGCAGCCGATCGCGGTCCGGGTTGTTGATGTTCGTGACGCCCAGATCGCACGCCGCGACGCCGATGAGCACCAGGAGCGCCCGTAACGCAGTTCGCATCGGTCTTCCTCCTCCCAGGGGAGGCGGCGCGCCTCGTGCGGGGTGCTCGGCACCTCGCGCTGGGCCCGCCGCCACGTCTTTAGAAGCGCGTCGTGATGGCGATCGTGAACGTCCGCAAGTTCGGGAACGTGAAGGCGTCCACGGCGTTGATAGCGGCGGACCCGGCGTTCTGCGTCGCCGCGCCGGCGCCGCCCGTGCCGCCGAGCCCGTTGATATCGCCGATGCCGACTTCCGGATCGAACCCCTTATAGCCGGTGATCGTAAACAGGTTGCGACCCAGCAGCGTCACGTCCCAATCTCCCGTGCCGCGGATCGGCCCGATGTGATACGACAGCGACGCCTCGCGCAACTTGGCGTAGCTCGCGTTCTCGACCGACAGGTTGTTCGGGGCGAGCAGATCGTACATGCCACCGACACCGGCGCCGCTGGGCGGCGCCGCGCGCCAGTTGTAGCCGAGCGGCTTGGCGGTCTCGACGCTCTTGCCACGCTGATCCTGGTCGCGACTGTTGAAGTCCAGGAACGACCACTGGCGACCCTGATTCCAGACGCTCTGGCCCACTGACGCGTCCAGGAGAGCATAGAGCGTGAGCCGCTTCCACCGGAAATCCTGCGAGACCGAGTAGCGGAAGTCGGGCAGCGCGTGGCCGAGCGGCAGCTGGTCGCCGGCGAGATTGCTGTTGCGGCTCACGATCAGCATCCCCCACTCCAAGCCAACGCCCCAGGGCGCCTGCGCCGCGGGCAGCGATGCCTGCCACAGGTTCTTGGTGATCCCGTCGCGCCACGAGTTACCGGCACCGACCCACACGAGGTAGCCGTCGTCGTTCTTCTGAAACGCGCCGTCCGGGCCGCATGAGCTCTGGAACGACGTGGGCAGCTCGCCGCAGCTCGTGAGGAAGCGGCGGCCGTAGAAGGTGCCGAACTGCTCGCCGGTGGGACACCCCACCTTGGCGCGGAAAATCGAGCCGGTGGCCTGTTGCGGCGTCCCGAAGTTGAACTCCGGGACACTGAGCGCTGAAATGCAGGTGCGGGTCCGCTCGTACGTTCCCCGAATCGACCACGAGACGTCCTTTCGCTCGATGAGCGGGATGTTGATGGCCAGCTCCCATGTCCGGTTGTCGAGCGTGCCGGCGTTACGCCACTGCCGCTCAAAGCCCGCTGCGGCGGGCAGCGGCACGGAAAGGATCTGATCCGCGGTGCTGGAGGCGGCGTAGTTGACGGTCACGCCGACGCGCCGGAACAGCTGCAGATCCGCCCCCGCCTCGGTCTCGGTCGTGGTTTCGGGCTTGAGATTGCGATTGCCGAGCGTCGTGGGCGTCAGGAGACCGCCGGCGCCCAGCGTATACGTCTCGTACTGGGCGACGAAGCTCGGCCGGCCGCCGGCCGTGCCGCGCGACACGCGCAGCTTGAACTCATCGATCTGATCCTTGAACGGCCACGCCGGCTCTTGCGCCACGCGCCACGCCAGCGACCCGCGGTAATAGGTCGTCCAGCGGTTATCGGACCCGAACAGCGAGCTGCCGTCCCGACGGACCAGTCCGTCCGCGATGTAGCGCTCCTTGTACTCCAATCCGACGCCGCCGCCCACACCCATGAGCCGCTGCGATGTCTTGCTCGAGGTGTAGCATCCGGTGGCGAACCCCCCGCAATTGACCGCGTTGAACGCATTGTCCACGCCGCCCGCGGCGAGCGAGTTGCCCGACAACCGCCGGTAGCGCGTGTCCTCGCGCTGGAAGAGCCAGTTCAGGTTCGTGCGGGTCAGGAAATCCGACCCGAGGTTGCGGCGCGCCACGACGTTTACGCTGGCGTTGTACGAGTCGAATCCCGAGGCGCCGGTGAAGATGGCTCCCGGCGAGTTCGTGAGCTGCGCCGCAAACGCGGCGCTCGTCGCCCGGTACCCCTTGTCGCGGAACTGGGAGAACGTCCCGGAGCTGCCGTCGTAGCTGAAATTCCCCTCGACGTCCAGCCACTCGAGCGGCGTGTACTTGAGTCTGAGACCCCCGAGGAAGCGATCGGTGACGTCTTCGCGTAGCGTGTTCTGGAGCGACTGGAGCGGATTCTCGTTCTGCTCGCCTCCCGAGATCAGATTCGGCCGGACGTAATAGCGCCCCATCGAGTCCTGGGCGAGGACGTTGACGATCGCGGGCACTCGCGTGAGCCGGAAAAATGCCTGCCCACCGCCGTCCTGGTCGAAGCCGTCGGAGCTGCTGCGGCTGTAATAGGTGCGAAGCGACGCCGAGAGGTGATCGGTGATCTGCTGGTCGGCATTGAGCCGGCCCGACATTCGCTTGTAGCCGTCGAGGAACCGGATGGCGCCGCCTTCCCCGACGAACGAGCCGCTGGCATACACGCTCGTGTTCCCGCCCCGGAAGGTCATGTCGACGCTCTGCTGGCTGTAGGGGTGTGGCTTGACCGTCTGCTGCACGGCGCTGTAGGTCTGCCCGGGCCACAGGTTCGACTGAAAGACTTCCTTGAGAGTGGCCGAGCTGGCCGCGGACCCGGGCTGCAGCGGCATGGGCGCGGGCGGGATCGCAAAGCTGCCTGCGGCGTTGTTGATGCGCGCGACCTCCGTGTTCCAGTCGAAGGTCCGTGCGCACAGCGGCTGCCCGCTCACCGCCTCACAAAACCGCCCGTCCGTCTCGTCCATGAGGAGCGAGTGGTTCCGGGCGAGGCCGATTTCCCGCTCGATATCGGAGAAGCCCGCTTCCGAGCGGAAGCGAAAGGTCGCGCCAGCCGCGCCGTTCCGCCCGGACCGCGTGGTGATCTGGACGACGCCGTTACCCGCGCGAGCGCCGTACAACGACGACGCCGCGGCCCCCCGTACCACCTCCACGCGCTCGATATCGAGTGAGTTGATGTCGGGCAATCCCCCGCTGCTCACCTCCGTTGGTCCATTGCCCAGCACCACGCCGTCGACGATGTAGAGCGGACCCTGAGAGCGCCCCACGCCGTTGATCGACTTGGGACCACGCAACAGCACGGCAACATTGGCCCCCGGCCGCCCACTCGCCTCGACGATGTTCGCGCCCGGAACCTTGCCTCTGAGCTCCGCCATGGGGTTGACGGCCGGGACGGGAAGCTGCGAGTTGTCGATGGTGGTGACCGAAAATGGGAGCTTGGCCTGCGTGGTGGCGTCGAGCACGCCCGTCACTACGACCTCCTCGAGCTGATTCACGTCGAGGGCGAGTCGGAAATCCGCCGTCTGTTCGCCGGGGTTGAGCGTGATCTGGCGGCTCCCGGAGCGGTAGCCGAACGCCCGCACCCGCAGTGTCGCGGCTTGGCCGGACACTCGGCCGGAGGGTACCGTCAGCGTGTAGCGCCCCTGGGCATTCGTCGGCACAACGATGTTGAGCTGCGCGATGTCCACGGTGGCGGGGTACACCGTGCGCCCGTCCTCGGAAGTCACGCTGCCGGAGATCGCAACGTTCTGAGAGGTGGCGTCTGGGACGACGCCGAGGGTGAGCGCTGCCAGCAGCCAGAGACCAGACAGACGAGGATAATTCATGGTCCGCACCTCACTGGTAGGTGTGATGACGCCCCCAAACCACGCCTGAGGCCCCGGCCGTCGGGGAAACCGCCCCGAGTCCGGGCACCTGTCGGCTCAACGTCCATGAATCGGGTCTCGCGCGCGAACGATCAACGGCTAGGGAGAGCGCACGGGCGCGTGACATCACTTCATCGGGGCGACGTCGCGAGGGCGTGGCGAACACGCCACACGCCGCGTCGGACCGTCTGTTTTCCGGACTTCCACACCTAAAGTCCCCGTTCTTGCGGGCGAGCCGCAAGATCGGCTACAGCCACTACTAACGCGCCTCCCGTCCCGCGCACGCTCGGTGCCACCGGGTTTCGTGAGGGAACGTAGATCGACCTGTTGCGTGTACGCGACGCACGGCGGAGACGAAACCCTGGCTTAGCGAATGGCTTACCGGCCCATGTCGCTCCAGATCAGGATAACGCCACAGCGCAGCTCGGGTCTGCGGAATTCGACGGGCACTTCCGACGCGGTGCGATACACCTCGATCCCGTAGACCCCGGTGATCGGGAAATCCGGGCCGACAGAGGACGACGCGGGAAACCCATCCAGGTAGTACTCCGGGCGGCAGCCCCTCGAAGAGCGTGACATCACGATGGCACAGGAGCCCCGGCTGCAGCTCGTCTGAACCCCGGACACGCCTCGCATCAAGTCGCCCAGGGTCCTGGCGTGACGTCCCTCCACTTCGGGGCGCGTGAAGAAAAAGCCGGTCCCGTGGGCCCGCCGGCGCTCGAAGTCGCCTAAGGCGCCGCGTGCCTCCACTACGACGCCCGGCAACTGATAGGTCAAGGCGTCGAGCTCAAATTCGCGCTGCTGCTCTCCGGCGAGCAGGTGCAGGGTCCATTCATTCTTCACATATCCGATCGCGCGAACCTCGAGCCGGTGCTCTCCGGGTACGAGCCCCCCGTAGCGGAAGCGGCCCGCCGAGTCGGAGGTCGCCACGGCCCCGGTGCTCATGAGCACCACGGTCGCCCCTTCAATCGGTGCTCGGGTCGCACGACTGACGAGTTGGCCGATCACACTGGCCGTTTCCGCTTGACCCATCGCCCGCGACCGAGCCGCAAGCAGCACGGCGAGACTCAGCCCGACCGCTACCCTCACCTGGAGCATGGCAGCCTCCTCGTCCGAAGGTACCGGCCGCACGCCCGCTTGGTAAGCCGCGGCCGCGAGCACGCGATGCGACTGGCCCGTCGCGCCTGTGCGGCACAGATTCTGCCCCGCTGATCGGACGAACGTCTCTGCAGGAGGACTCCCATATGGTCGGCAGTCGAAGCGGCGTCGTGGCTGCCATGCTGCTCCTGGCGGGCGTGGCGCGCGGTACCGCGCAGGATCACGCCGTCAACTTGTTCGCGTACGGTGGCGCGTACAGCGCGCTCAAGGACGTCAACGCCATCGGGACGGCGCAATTCCGGAGGGGATTCACGATCGGCGGAGGCGTCGGCTACGAAATCGACAGGAACCTGGAGCTACGGGCCACGCTCACTGGGGCGCAGAGTCAGCTCCTGCTGGACGGCGCGCCCAGCGGCGTGTACCTGAACCGCTACTACGTCGCTGCCGACCTGAAGGCGGGGTATCCGATGGCCAACGGGATCAAGCCGTACGGATTGCTGGGCGCGGGAGCCGTCTTGCTGCATGAAAAAGGCTCGACCGGGGCCGACCGAACTCAGGGATTCGCGCACCTGGGGGCGGGGATCACATACGTCGTCGGGAAGTCCGGGGTGTCGGTGTTCGCGCAGGCGGACGGTGTCTCGTATTCCCTCGCCGAGATGACCAGTCCGAACTTCGACCGGTTTAGTGCGATCCAGTTCGACCTCGGCGCGAGTGCGGGAGTGTCGTACCGGTTGCCCCTGTAGACGGGCCGAGCGGCGTCACGTCGAGAAGTCCACCTTGGGCGCCTGCGCCGCCCCCGGCGTCTCGAGCTCGAAGTACGGGCGCGGCCCCTTGCCGATCAGCGCGGACAGTCCGTCCAGTGGACGCTCGAGCGCGAACTCAGCCAGTCGAGCTTTTGCCGTCCACTAGGGCGCGTGGAGGGGATGCTACTTGGTCGCGGTAGTACCTCCGCTGCTGCCGGAGCCCGCCGAGAACGCGCCGAAGGCCCTGAGCAGGCTGACCCCTGCCGCCAGCCCGATCGTGGCGACGAGGCCGCTGCGACTTCCGGACAGCTTCCGCTCTTGAATCCCCAGGACGAGCCGGCGCGGGACGTGGACCATCTCCCCCTTCCAGAAGTTCTCCGCTCCACCGCGGGTGGCGACGATGTTGACCGATATCTGAAGCTCTTCTGGAGAGCTGCTCGCCAACCGCCCACCGATGCTGGCGACGTTCGGCCCCAGGTACTGGGCCAGCTCTGCCGTACCCGAGTCCGTGAGTACGGCCGCGATGAACGTGCCGGACTGCGGTTGCGGAGTTGACAGGGGGACGTACCGATAGCACCCGGCAATGGCGAACAGGGCGACGGCGAGTCCAGTACGACGAAATCGCTGCATAGCACATCACCTGCTCTCTACGGTGGCGGCAACGATCCGCAGCGGCCCGGTCGGGCGAGTTCCCGCCCGATCGGGCCGCTTACGTCTAACCGATACTTCGACTCCCCCGGCCCGTCAAGGACAGGGGTTGGGGTCATTCGCGTTCCGCGTCGGCTCCGGCGACGGAACGTTGGGGTTTGTGTTCACCTCGTCGATGGAGTAGGGAAGCCGCCCGATCACCTGGGCCGCTCCGGCTGCCGGCACGAGCGATGGGATGCACGTCCGCTTGTAGTCACTCCACGCTTCGATGTTCTGGAACGTCACGACGTACTTCTCGGTCATAATCGAATCCAGCAGCGCCGTGCCGCTAATCCCGACCAACGCGGACAATCCGGCAGCCGTGCGCTCCGCGTTGAGACTGTCGAGCGCGGTCGTCGCGTCTCCCGTCTGGTAGGCCGCCTCGGCGATGATCA
>WNGC01003024.1_pt1 | contig 24092 bp, 24 predicted proteins | sample 5400051 | NCBI WGS metagenome assembly WNGC01 (sample SAMN13153368, study PRJNA577476) | soil metagenome | isolation source: 20 cm soil or saprolite under grassland replicate 2 | place: USA:California | collected 2016-06-15
GCCAGGAGTGCCGCATCACTCCGGCGCGCTGACGATCGGTGAGCGGGTGGCGCGGCTCTCCGTCGAGGCCACCGGTTCCTACGTGGGGACGTCGAGCAACTACGATGTCACGTACCTCTTCGCCGCTCCGCGGCTCGGGACTCCGAACTTCGGTTTCGTGACGCTGCCGGCGGCGTACCGGCTCGGGCTGCGCGGTGGATACGACCTCACGCCCAGGCTCACTCTGTGGGCGCGGTGCGAGAACCTGCTGAATGAGATCACCGTCGATCAGGGGATTGGCCCCGTCGATCAGGTGGGTCGCGCGGTGATGGCCGGTGTACGCGTCCACTGAGATGAGGCGGGCGGCGGTCCTGCTGGGTCTCACGCTCGGCCGCGCGACGGTGGCAGCGGCGCAGGCCGAGCCCGTGCGCGTCGCGGACCTGATCGGCATGACGCTGTTCGGCAGCGACGCCCACAACGGCGCGAGCGAGGACATTCACGTGGTCTCCCCGGATGGCCGGCTGCTGGCCGTCGTGGTGCAGCGGGGGAATCTGAGTCGCAACACGGTGGACTACTCGCTCCTCCTGTTCCGCACGGCGAGCCTGCAGTCCACCCTGCGCCCCGACACCATTGCCTCTCTCTCGGCGACGTCGAATGACCCGGCCATCTCGCACGTCGTGTGGCTGTCCGATAACCACTCGCTGGCGTTTTTGGGCCGCCGCCCCGGCGAGTCGCCACAGATCTACACGGTCGACGTCGCGACCCGTTCTCTGACGGCGCGCACGCACTCGGGCGCGGGCGTCACCTCGTTCGAGATGGCGCCGGGCGGCGATCCGCTGATCTACCAGGAACAGGGCAGGGCCGACACCAGCGATTACGCCGCGATGCGGGCGCACGGCTTCGCCGTGGATCGTACGGTCTTGCCCTCCGACCTCATCGGCGCGGATTGGCGGGCCGCACGGCGGCGGGCCGAGGCCCCGCAGGGGTATCGCATCGTTCGTCACGGTCACGACGCGCCGCTCGCGCTTCCCGACTCGACGTCGGGTTATCGCCGTTGCACGCTCAACCCGTGGTACGGCCCTCCCATCAGTCCCACGGGCGACGCGATGCTGCTCGTCTGCGCGCCGAGTGCGCCGCCCGCCCTGTGGCGCGCCTATCGCAACCCGCGCTACCGCTTGTTCGCGGATCGCTTCGACGCGCAGGGCGACGAGCTGGTGCTCCTCGATCTCGCGAGCGGGGGCGCGCGCCTCGTGTACGACGCGCCGCTTTTGCTCCAGGGCGAGACCAATTTCTCGTGGGCGCCGGACGGCCGGTCGGTGCTCGTGTCGGGCGCGTTGTTGCCCATGACCGGTCCCGATTCCGCACGGCGCTCGACCCAGCGCATGGTGGCAGAGATCGACCTCCACACCGGCGCGATTGGGATCGTCGTCCCACGCGATTCACTCATCGTCAGATCGTGGGATGCGCGGACCGGCATCGTCGAGTTCGCGCAGGCGCCCGCGTGGTTCGAGGTCAACGACCAAAGCCCGCGCGTGCAGTATCGGAAATCCGCGCGCGGCTGGATGCCGGCGCCGGGCGCCGCCGCCGCCGGTCCCACGTTCCTCGTGACACAGGACGCCAACACGCCGCCGCGTCTCGCCGCGGTGGACGGGCGGGGCCGCCGCGCGCGCGTCGTGTTCGATCCCAATCCGGGACTCGTCGAGCGGCACCGCTTCGGCCGCGCGGAAGTCTTCCATTGGACCACCAAGGCTGGGAATACGTTCGCCGGCGGGCTCTACTATCCGCCCGACTACGCCCCCGGACTGCGCTATCCACTCGTGATTCAGACGCACGGCTACGACTCCACCGTGTTCGCTCCCGAAGGCGTGTTGACGACAGGCTATGCCGCTCAGCCGCTGGCGAACGCCGGGATCCTGGTGCTGCAGGCGGCGGAACAAGTGAAGGGAAACGCGTCAGCGGTCGCGGAAACGCCGGACGAGGCCCCGTTTGACCAAGATATGCTCGAGGGCGCCATTGATGCCCTCGACCGCCGCGGGCTGATCGATCACACCAAGGTCGGCCTGCACGGGTTCAGCCGAACGTGCTTCACGACACTGTATTTCCTGACCCACTCATCGTATCCGATCGCGGCCGCGGATCTGAGCGATGGCGTGGACTACAGCTATCTGCAATACCTGGTGTACGGCGGCGGGGCGAGCGACGAGCGCATCAACGGCGGCCGACCCTGGGGCCCGACGCAAGCGCAGTGGCTCGCGCGCGCCCCTGGCTTCCGCCTCGATCACGTGACCACGCCGCTCCGGCTGACGGCCATCGGCCCCCATTCGGTATTGGAGGAATGGGAGCCGTATGCGGGGCTGCGCGCTCAGGGCAAGCCCGCCGAACTGTCGTACATCCCCGATGGCGAGCACATCCTGGTCAAACCCTGGGAGCGAATGACTTCCCAGCAAGGGGCGGTCGACTGGTACCGCTTCTGGCTCCAGGACTACGAAGACCCCGATTCTGCCAAGGCCGAGCAGTACGCCCGCTGGCACAAGCTGCGGGCGATGCGCGACTCCACCACCGCTACTTCTTCTCGCTGAGGTCGTATGCCCATTTCTCGGTCTGCCCTCGTCCTCGCTCTCGTCACGGCGCTCGCCGCCTGCACGGACACCACGGACCCCAGCGTTGGTACGGGACGGATGCGCATCGTGAACAGCGTGTTTCAAGGCGCGGGCGTCACGACCACGGCGCCCGTCGCGATCGACGTGCTGATCGATTCCTCGATGAGCGGGGCCGGACTCGGCGGCCTCGCGGGACCGAGCCTGAGTCCGGGCGCGGCTACGGGGCAGGGAGCCGGCAGCCACGCCGGCGCCGCGGCCCTGTTCACCGCCGCGGGCTACCGCGACCTGGCGAGCGGGATTCACAGCTTCGTCGCCCGGGTGAGCGGCACGACGGCCAGCTTCTTCCGAACTGATGCGGGGGAATTCCTGCCGAAGCAGTACATGCTGCCGTTCCCTTATACGTTCATTTTGGCCGGCGTCGACACGACCACCCCTCCCGATCCCGCAGCGGTGCCGTGGGCCATGATCCCGGACGATCCCTTCACGCCGCCGGCCGATCCAGCAGGCGGTCTCACGGCCCGCGTCCAGGTGATCAACGCGGCGCCGATGGCCGACCCGTCGGGCGCAGGGACCGACATCTCCTCGATCTTTGTCGACGCTGCGAACGACACGCTCAGCGCGACGGCCTCCTACCGCAGCTCGAGCGGCTATATCAATCTCCCGGCGGGGACGTACACGCTCACGCTCACGGCAGGTGGCGGCACGCTCTACACGGGCACCGTCACGTTCGCCAAGGGGGAAGTTCGGACGTTCATCGTGCAGAGCACGGCGTACGCAGCGACGCCGGGGCCGGGGAACACGAGGGTCACGAACCTGCTCGATAATCAGTGGTAGGCGTTCGCACCCCTCCTTCTCTCTACGTGGTCCTCACCCCCTGTCCCCCTCTCCCTTCGGGAGAGGGGGAACGATGGTCGGGCATGGTTTCCCCTCTCCCGAAGGGAGAGGGGATCAAAGGGGTGAGGACCCGAAGGGCGGTCGCGCGTGTCATGCGTCACATTTTCCGCGGTCGCTAAGTGTGACCCCAGTCACGACTTCCATCATGCGAACCGGCTATGCTTCTAGCGTGAGCATGCCCTTCCGCCCGATGACTCCCACGCGGCTCCAGGCCAAGGGATGGGCACGGGTCGGACGACCCGGCGCGCATCTGCTGCGCCGCGGAGCGTGGTACCCCGTCGTCCGCATCTCCTCGAGTCACATCGTGGTGCTGGATGTCAATCGGCGGAACGTGCCGGTCGACCGGCGATTCCTCGAGATTCGCTATCACCCTCCGGAGCGCTGGAGCGTCGTGCGTTGCGAGGCGCGCGAAATCCAGCGGGTCGGCCGGCTGTTCCCGCTGACGTACGCCGTGTGCCCCGCCTGCCGCCATCGTCAGGGGTTCGGCACCGAGGTGAAGGACTTGACCTGCGAGCGCTGCAAGAAGCAGGCGACGCTGGCGTGGGACGAAATGAGCTGACGGCGGGGACGAGGGACGTGGGAGGGGGGACGGGTCGGCTCCGATGCCACCCGTCCCCCTTCTCTCGTCCCCGTCCCGTCAAAGCAACGCCACCCGATCTCCGATCGACACGATCCCCGTCCCCACTCCGCGGCAGTAATACCCGCGCGTTCCGCCGTCGAGAAACTGGAGCTGCTCCTTCAACACGTCGGCCTCGACCGTGCCGCCCAGGGCCCACCCGGTGAACGGCCGGCACGGGTGCGCCACCTGCAACACTTCCAGCCGCGCGATCTCGCGGCCGTCGGGCGCGAGTAGTGCGACGTGAAGCCGAGCGACACGCCGTGCACGCCGTCTTCGTTCTTGGTCTCGGGATGCGCGCGGTGGTGTACGTCCACCAGCCAGGCTCCCCCCCCCGGTTCCTCGCCCAGCACACCATCCGGGCCGAGCGCCACGCGGTCGACGGCGAGCAGCGGGGCAGGGTCGTAGCTGCGCCGCGGCTTTTCACCCGTCTTGAGCGAGGAGCGCTGGATCTGGAGGCGGACGATGCGGCCGAGCTCGCGCATAACGGAATCTAGCAAAACGTAGTATCATGTGGGTCGCCAACATCCATGCGAATCACCCTCGGCTGGGCCCGCTGTGCCGACAACGTGGCGGACATCCTCCGCCGCGGGGCGTGGTACCCGGTCGTCGAAGAGTCACCCGACGGGCACGTCGTGGTGGAAGTGCGCCAGCAGCGGGTGCGATTGGCGCGCGCCGACGTGACGATCCGGGCCGAGCCCCCCGACCACTGGAACGTCGTGGCCCGTACGGGCGTGCTGCGGCCCACGCTGGGTGCGGGAGGGCGGGGGAGCGACGTGGCGGCCATTTACGCCGTGTGCCCGTTGTGTCATTACCGCCAGGACTTCGCCGCCAAGCCCGCCAGCCTCAAGTGCGTGCGCTGCGGCGCCACGTCGCCCGTGGATTGGAGCGAAACCTGCTAGGCGGTGCACGTTACACGTTACACGTTGCACGTTACACGTTGCAGGCAGCGGCCGGTTCTCTTGCGGGGCGTGAGATAGTTAGTATATTAACAGTCAGCATGTTAACTACTATCGCCAGCGCCGAGCGTCACCCGCAACGTGCAACGTGCAACGTGTAACGTGCAACTCGGATGACGGACCGCTCCGCCCTCGCCCTCCAGCTCACCGACGCCATCGCCTTGGCGCGGGCCGCCGTTGAACATGCCGGCGACCGGGCGTTCCGCGCCTACGGCCTGTCGCACCGGGCGCATGCCGTGCTCTTGGCCGTGGACCTGGGCGGTCCCGACGGGGCGCGCCCCAAGGACGTCGCCGCGCAGCTGGACGTCTCCCGCGCCGCCGCCACCACGTTCATCCAGCGGCTCGAGGCGAAAGGGCTGGTGGAGACCACGCCCGACCCGGAAGACGACCGCGGCGTGCGGGTAACGCTGACGCGGCGCGGTCTCGACGGCCTGCTGCGCGCCAGCCAGCTGGAGCGCCGCCTCGCGGCGCGCGCCATCGAGGGACTGCCCGCGTCGAGCATCGCGCGCACCGTACATCTGCTGCAGGAGTTCAAACAGCGGCTGGAGGAGAAGCAGATCGGCGTGGTACGCTAGCGGCAGGGCTTACCACTGTGAGTATGTTCATGCACGACGGCGCCCGAGCTTGCCATCCCGACATGTCGAAAACCGACGCCGCGACCGTTGAGGCGGCGGCGCGAGCGCTGCGAGCCGCCCGCCGCGTGGTGGTGACCACCGGTGCGGGGATGTCGCGCGACTCCGGCATCCCCACATTTCGGGACGCGCTCACCGGCCTGTGGGCGCGCTACGACCCCGAAGAGCTCGCGACCGAAGCGGCGTTCCGTCGCAATCCCGCGCGGGTGTTCGGATGGTACGTGTGGCGGCGTCGCCTGGTGCGAGCGGCCGTCCCGCACGCGGGCTATCATGCCCTGGTGGCGCTGGAGCGGATCGTCGCCGAGCTTGTCGTCGTGACGCAGAACGTGGACGGGCTGCACGGGCGGGTGGGCAGCACCCGGGTGGTGGAGCTGCACGGCTCGCTCGAGCGGTTCTCGTGTCTCGAGGCGCGACATCCGTTCCCGCCGGACCAAGTGGCCACGCCGGAAGTGGACGGCGAGGTCGAGCCGCCGCGCTGCGGGCGCTGCGGAGCGCCGGTGCGGCCCGACGTCGTGTGGTTCGGTGAAGCGCTGCCCCCGGAGGCGAGCGCGGCGGCGTGGGAATCGAGCGCGCGCTGCGACGCCATGCTGGTGGTGGGGACGTCGGGACTGGTGCAGCCGGCGGCAAAGCTGCCGCTGATCGCGCGTGAGGCGGGGGCCACGGTGATCGAGATCAATCCCGAGCCTACGGAGATCTCCCGCGCCGCACATATCACCTGCCGCGGTGCGGCCGGCACCGTGCTGCCGGCGTTGCTGGCGGCCTTCACAAAAAGAGAAGGGGAACGACCCTGATTCGCCGCACCAAGATCGTCGCCACGCTCGGCCCCGCTACCGGGAAACCCGAGCAGATCGCCGGGCTGATCGACGCCGGCGTGAACGTGATCCGCGTGAACGCGTCGCACGGAACGCCCGAGATGCGCGCGGGGTGGATCGCCGCCGTGCGGCAGGCGGCCGACGCCGCGGGGGTGCCGGTCGCCGTGCTGTGGGACTTGCAGGGCCCTCGGATCCGCGTCGGCAAGCTGCCCCAGCCGCGCGAGCTCGTGCCCGGCGAAACGGTCGTGTTCGCTCCCGAGGACGTCGCGCGCCAAGACGAGCTGCCGACGACCTACGCCGACCTCGCCACCGACGTCCGGCCGGGGGCCCGCATCCTGCTCGACGATGGACTGCTCTCGGTCGAGGTCACGCGTATCACGCCCCCGCGGGTCGAGGGGCGGGTCGAGGACGGTGGGACCCTCACGTCGAACAAGGGAATGAACCTGCCCGGCCTGCACGTGTCCGCGCCCGCGCTCACGGAGAAGGACCGGGAGGACGCGGCCCACGCCGCATCGGTGGGCGCCGACTACCTCGCCCTCTCGTTCGTGCGTCGAGCGGAGGACATGGCCGAGCTGCGCGCGCTCGTGCCCGCCGAAACCAAGCTGGTCGCGAAGATCGAGAAGGCAACCGCCCTCGACGACCTGCCGCGCATCCTCGCAGCCTCCGATGCGGTCATGGTGGCGCGCGGCGATCTCGGCGTGGAGCTGCCGTTCGAGGAAGTGCCGGTCGTGCAGAAGCGCCTGATTCGCGAAGCGAACCGCCACGGCAAGCCGGTGATCACGGCGACCCAGATGCTCGAGTCGATGGTGCACAACCCGCGGCCCACGCGCGCCGAGGCGTCCGACGTGGCCAACGCGATCCTGGACGGCACCGACGCCGTCATGCTCTCGGCGGAAACCGCGGTGGGCGCGCACCCGCTCGAGGCGGTGCGGGCGATGGACCGGATCATCAAGGAGATGGAGCGCCATGGCCCGGCCGCAGGCGTGGGCACGGGGCGCGACGAGCGCCGGGCCACGCCGGGCGCGACGGTCTCCGTCGAGGACGCGATCGCCCTCGGCACCAGCGCGGTGGCGCGCATGCTGCAGACGCCGCTCATCGTGACGCTCACCAAGGGCGGCTTCACATCCCGCAAGGTGGCCGCCCTGCGCGCCCCCGTGCCCATCCTCGCCGTGACCACCGAGGCCGAGACCTACCGCCAGCTCGCCCTGGTGTGGGGCGTGACGCCGGTGCTGGTGGACCGCGTGCCGGGCTACGACGCCATGCTCGCCGTGGTGCGCGATCTGCTGCTCAAGCGCGGCTACGCGCATGCCGGCGACCGCATCGTGATGACGGCGGGCGTGCCGTGGGAGGTGTCCGGGGCCACGAACCTGCTCAAGGTCGAGGTCGTGTGAAGTGAGGCTCGTGTTCCTCGGGACGGGGACGTCGTACGGAGTGCCGCAGATCGGGTGTGGATGCCGCACCTGCACGTCCGCCGATGCGCGCGACCGGCGCACCCGGAGCGCCGCGCTGATCGAGTCGGGGGGCCGGCGCCTCCTGATCGACACGCCGCCCGAGCTGCGGTTGCAGCTCGTGGCCGCGGGCGTCGCCGCCGTGGACGCGGTGCTGTTCACTCATGCCCACGCGGATCACGTGCACGGTATCGACGATCTGCGGGCGATCACGGTGCGTCAGGGGGCGGCCCTCGACGTGTATGGCTCGGCGGCAACGCTCGCCGAGCTGGAGCGCCGCTTCCCCTACATTTTCGACCACACGCCGCCTCACCCCGGCACGAGCAAGCCCCAGCTCGCCGCACGCGCGCTCGAGCCCGACCGCGAGACGACGATCGCCGGCATGGCGGTGCGGGCCGTGCCGCTCCCCCACGGGCGCGATACGGTGCTCGGCTTTCGGATCGGGTCGGTCGCCTATCTCACCGACGCGAAGGCGGTGCCCGAGCCGGCGCGCGCGCAGCTCACGGGTCTCGACGTCCTGGTCCTGAACGCGCTGCTCCCCCGGCCGCACCCGCTGCACCTCTCGATCCCGGAGGCCGTCGCGGCCGCGCAGCAAATCGGCGCGCGCCGCACCTTCCTCACGCACCTGACGCACGATACGCCGCATGCCGAGCTCGCCGCGCAACTCCCTGCCGGCATCGCGCCGGCGTACGACGGACTGGTTGTCGAACTCGGTGCGGAGTACGGCAAACTTCCCGTCACCCCGGGCTTGCGCCCGGGGTCAGTGTAAGCGCTAGATTCGACGACAAGGAGGGTACGACGCGATGGCTGAATCACCTGAGGCGACGCTGCGACGGTTCCAGAGTCCTGCCGTGCGTCAGAGCGCGGCAATGGACGAGCTGGTGCGCCGGGCGGTGTTCGGCCCGGCTGGCGAGCGCGAGGAGGCTCGCTGGCTGATCTGGGAAATCGGCCAGCACGCGGGCGTACGGCCGGCGTCGATCCACGACCTGTACATGGCGCGCGGCCGGGGGGAGGTACCGGCGTTCACCACGCCCGCGATGAACATCCGCGTGCTGGCGTACGACTCGGCGCGCGCCGTGTTCCGCGCCGCGAAACGCCTCGACGTGGGGGCGCTCATCTGCGAGATCGCCCGTTCCGAGATCGGCTACACCGAGCAGCGCCCCGCCGAGTACGTGGCGGTGATGACGGCCGCAGCGCTGCGCGAAGGCTTCACCGGGCCGCTGTTCATCCAGGGCGACCACGTGCAGGTGAACGCCAAGAAATACGCCGCCGACGCCGAGGCCGAGCTCCAGGCGCTGCGCACGCTGATCGAAGAAGAGCTGCACGCGGGCTTCTACAACATCGACATCGATACCTCGACGCTCGTGGACCTGTCGCAGGCCACGCTTCCCGAGCAGCAGCGCGTCAACTACGAGCGGGCCGCCGAGCTCACCAGGTTCATCCGCGATCGCGAGCCCGAGGGCGTCACCGTCTCGGTGGGCGCGGAGATCGGCGAGGTGGGCGGCAAGAACTCGGACGTGCACGAGCTGAAGGCGTTCATGGACGGCTACATCCAGGCGCTCAAGGGCCTGGGCGTCCGTACCGGCATCAGCAAGATCTCCGTCCAGACGGGGACGAGTCACGGGGGCGTGGTGCTGCCCGACGGATCCATCGCCAAGGTGCAGCTCGATCTCGACGCGCTGAAAGCGCTGTCGCGCGACGCGCGCGCCAAGTACGGCCTGGGTGGGGCGGTGCAGCACGGGGCCTCCACCCTGCCGCCCGACGCCTTCAGCCAGTTTCCCAAGTGCGAGGCGATCGAGATTCATCTGGCGACCAACTTCCAGAGCATCGTGTTCGACCACCCGAAGCTGCCGCCCGAGTTGCGGCGCGAGCTCCAGGAATGGGTGAAGGTCGAGTGCAAAGACGAGTGGAAGAAGGGCGACACCGAGGAGCAGTTTTACTACAAGAGCCGCAAGAAGGCGATCGGTCCGTTCAAGCGGCGCCTGTGGGATTTGCCGGCCGACGTCCGGGCGGCCATCGCCGCCGACCTGGAGAAGACGTTCGCCTTCCTGTTCGAGCAGCTGCGCGTGACCAACACGCGCGCCGTCACCGATCGCTTCGTGCGGCCGCCGCTCCAATCGCACGCGCAGCCGCGCCCCGTCGCCGTGGCGGCCCCCGACGACCTCGAGGCGGGCGAGTGAGCGAGCAGAGCACGGGCTTCGGGCCGTTCCTGTTCGGCGTGGTGATCGGGGCGGCGCTGGGATTCCTGTTTGCGCCCGAGGCGGGTGCGGCGTCGCGCACCAAGCTGGCGCGCCGGGTGCGCGAGCTCGCGGCCGAAAAGATCGACGAGTTGGGCGAGTTGGCCGGATCCGAAGACGCGGGCGAGGAGGGGGAAGGGGCGCCGACGCCCCGTGCGGCACTGGCGCGCCGGCTCACCGACGCCAAGCGCCGCCGCCGCGTCGCCCGGCGTGGGGGAGGGGGCGTCGACGAGGAGGACGAGCCCGTCGCGTGAAGACCCAGGGCGGCTGGCACCGGTCGCCGACCGGCGTCGTGCGCCGCACCCTGGAAGCGGCCTACGAGGACAACATTCCCTTTCTCGCGGGCGCCCTGTCGTTCGATCTGCTGCTCACCATCATTCCGTTCGTCGCCGTGCTGCTCGCCATGGTCGGGTACCTGGTGGAGCACCAGGTCACCACCCAACGCGTCGATTTGCACGAGCTGCTCGCCCGCCTGCTCCCCACGACCCTGGGAGGCGGCACCGACGCCGCGTTCGCGCAAGTTGAGGCCGCCCTGGGCGGCGTCATGCGTCACCGCGTGCGCATCACCGCGGTCGCGCTCCCCCTGTTCCTGTGGTTCTCCACCCGCCTGTTCGGCGGATTACGCGCCGCCTTGAACGAAGTCTTCGACACCGACGAGCGGCGCCCCTGGCCCATGGCCAAGCTGCTCGATCTCTCCATGGTGCTCGGCACCGGGGCGCTGCTGGTGCTGAGCAGCCTGCTCACCGCCTGGGAGGCGCGCAACGCGAGCAGCGTCACCCGCAGCTTCGCGCTCGACTGGCTGTGGCGCTTCGGCCTGGAAACGACCGCGTTCGGGCTGGGGGTCCTGCTGTTCTTCATGATCTTCAAGCTGATGCCCAGCCGGCGCATCGACTGGCGCACGGCGCTCGTGGCCGCCGTGTTCTGCTCGCTCGGCTTCGAGGTCGCCAAGCGGCTGTATGCGCTGTACGTGACCCGCTTCGCCACCTTGGACCGCGTGGCGTCGGATGCCAACGTCGTCGCGCTGTTCCTGTTCCTGCTGTGGGTGTACTACACGGCCTACCTGTTCCTGCTGGGGGGCGAGGTGGCGGAGACCTACGATCTGATCCGGATGAGGCGCTCGCAGCGGGTGCAGCTGGGCTGAAGCAGGTTGGGGGAGGTTGGGGAGGTTCGGGAGGTTAGGGGAGGTTGTCACGTCAGCGGGGCAACCTCCTCTAGCCTCCCCAACCTCCCCCAACCTCCCCCAACCTTCTTATCTTCGAGCATGACCACCCCCGGTCCGCTGCGCCAGCCGATCCCGGTCGGCCAGTCGATCTTGTGGGGCCCCGCGAGCGGGGGCTCCAAGCGACCCGGCAACATCACCTTTCCCGTCTTCTTGTCGCAGGCCGCGCTCACCGCGATTCTCGAGCACGTGGCGACGCCGCACCGCGCCGGTCAGGGCATCCTCGGGTTTCTGCTCGGCGACCAGTGCGAGTGTCCCGAGACCGGTACCTTCTACCTCGTGATCGACGTCGCGCTGCGCTTGAACCAGGCGATCTATGGCGACCGCACGCGCGACGTGGTGACGCGGTTGTGGGACCACATCCAGCAGCAGCTCGAGCAGCAGCGGGCGAGCCTCATCGGGTGGTATCACACGCACGCGCCTCTGCCGCTCACGTTGTCGGGACACGACGTGGAAACGCACGAGCATTATTTCGCGGAGCCGTGGCAGGTGGCGTTGTTGTTGGGGACGGATCCCGCGGAGCCCGCCGCGTCGTTCTTCCGCGCCGGCACCGATGACGCCTGGACGAGCACGGCGCAGCCGTTCTACGAGCTGCTCGCCCCCGAGTCGCTGCGGCCCGATGGGAAGAAACGCTCCTTCGTGACGTGGAAGAACTACCGCGCGTTCAACCCGGGCACGCCGGGCGGCGCACATGCGCCGGCGGCCGTCACCGAGGTCACGCCCCGAGTGCCCGCGAAGCCGCCGGGCGCGCCGAAGTTCACTCCGGCTCCGCCGCCACCACGGCCGGCCCCACCCCCTCCGTCCCCGCCCCCGCCCCCCGCGCCGCAGCCGCACGACGATGGTGAGCTCAAGTTCTTGACGGCGGCCGAGGACATGCCGCCGCCACACCCGTCACCTCGGGCTCCATCCCCGCCCCCCCCGCCCTCCCCGCCCGCGCCGCCACGAGCGCCGGTGCGGCCGCGGGCTGCGCCCGAGCCAGAACCGGAGCCCGAGCCCGAGCGCGAACCAGAGCCGGACGCTGAGGAGGCGCCGGCCGCACCGGCTGCGGAGGCTGCTGCGTTCTGGCCGGACGAGTTCGAGACGCGCGAGGGAGCGGAGGAGGGCGAGGAGCTCGAGGCGCCAGCCGCGCCGCGGGCGCCACGCCGCAGGCGCAAGCTGCCGCGAGCCGTCACGCGCACGCTGCTGGTGCTCGTGCTGGGCGGCGCCGTCGCCGGCGCCTACTGGTGGTTCCAGCCGGTAGTGCCGCTGCCGAAATGGTCGACGATCGCGGGCGTGGGGTCCGCGATCGGCGGGAAGGTCTCCGCGCTGGGTAGCAAAGTCGGCGCGATGTTCGCGAGCTTGCGGCACCGCGCGACCGCCCCCGCTCCCACCCGCCAGGCAGCGAAGCCGCCGACGGCCGCCGCACCGCCCGTGGCGTCGCGCTCCGCGCCGCAGCCAGGCACCTCCAGCACCTCCGGCACTGCCCCTCCCCCGGTTCCGGCCCGTGCGGCGACACCTGCTCCGCCTCCCCCTCCGGTTCGCTCCAGGATCGATCTGGCCGGCGACTCGCTGACGCGGGTGGTGCGCGATTTCGCCGACCGGGCTCGATTGTTCGACCGCCGGCAGCTGCCGTGCGCCGGACTGGCGCGCGGTCTCGAGCTCGTGGAGAACCGGTGGATTGCGTACAACGCCGCCCGCCGCAGTGCCGGTGTACTCGAAGGCGCGCGCGCGGGGCGCGATCAGGCGCTGTACGCCGGCGTCGATTCGGTGGAGCGGAAGTTCGAGCAGTCGGGATGCGCCCGGCCGTAGTGGCGCGAGGCACGCGTGCCGCCCTGCTCCTCCTCCTGTTCGCGGCAGCGACGGCGCACTCGCAGGGGCCGGGTGGCGAGCGACTGCGCAAGACCGATCTCGTCCGGCTGCTCTCCGGGCTCACCCTCGCGCCCGACGAGCTGGCTGCGCTGATCCGTCGCAGCTGTCTCAGCTTCACACCGACCAGCAGAGATCGAGCCGATTTCGTGGCCCTGGGGGCGGACCCGGCCGTGCTGCGCGAGATCGACGGGTGCGTGCGCCGCGCCGCTGCGGTGCGCCCGCCGCTGTCCGGCGTGCGGAGCGGGTTCGTGCTGGGCGTTGGCCAACACGGGGCGGCGGGCGCGCATCCGCCGCTGCCGCTGATGTTCGAGCTGCGCGACACGGCCGGCCTCCCCGTCGCGGGGCGCGAGGTCGCATTGTCCGTCACGAACGGGCGGGTGGGGGCGCCGCTGGTCGTCACCGACTCGAGCGGGCGCGTGCACGTCGACGTGACGCTGGGCCCCCGGGTAGGGCCGGTGGAGGTGACGGCGCAGGCGGGCGCCATCGAGCGGCAGGCGACGCTGTACGCGGATCCGGGCCCCGCGGCGAAGCTGACGCTGCGCTGCGGCGAGGCGCGGCTCGACGGCCGCATGTCGCTGGCGCCGGGCGGCGCCGCCGTGCTGCGCGTGACCGCTCAGGACGGGTTCGGCAACGAGGCGACCGTGACGGGACTGCAGGCGGCGAGCGGCGATCGCGGCGTGGTGCGCGTGACATTCGTCGGCACCGATGCGGCCGGGGGCCTGGTGCGTGTCGCGCCGAGGGGCGCGGGCTCCACCAGCCTCGTCGTCGTCGCGTCGCGCCAGCGCGAGGATGTGCGCATCACGGTCGCGCTGGCGCCGGTCGCCGGAGTGACGCTTTGCCCGTAGCGGGGTGACTCCCTGTATCCTGCCTTGCCTGTTCACCAGTGTGCGTCTGTGACTGTTTTCCGGTTCACTGTCCTGCTAGCTTTCCAGCGCCCCAGGTCCGCAGGTCATCCGGTCGTGAACCGCGTCAGGCCCCCGCAGGGAGCAGCGCTAAGCGATTCGTGATTACGCTGCGTCAACCTGGGGCATTCCGGTTGAGTGTGGAGTGGGGAGTGCGGAATGCGGAGTCGCCTGCCGCACGACGCTCTCCCTGATACTCCGCACTCCGCACTCCGCATTCCGCACTCCGCACTTTCGTTAGATTGACACGATGATCGCTCTCGCTCGCAAATACCGCCCCAAGCAGTTCTCCGATCTGATCGCCCAGGAGCACATAGCCGCCGCGCTGCGCGGCGCCGTGGCGGGCGATCGCGTGGCCCACGGCTACCTGTTCGCGGGACCCCGGGGGGTGGGGAAGACCACCGCGGCCCGCGTGCTCGCGATGGCGCTCAATTGCGAACGGCGCGACGCGGCGGCGGTGGCGGGCGAGCCGTGCGGTGAGTGCGACTCGTGCACGCGCATCTGGACCGGCGCCGCCAACCTGGACGTCGTGGAGCTGGACGCGGCGTCGAATCGGGGAGTGGACGACGCGCGCGACCTCCGGGAGCGCGCCATGTACGCCGCGTCGGCCGAGGGCCGCCACAAGGTCTATATCGTGGACGAGGCTCACATGCTGACGCGCGAAGCGTGGAATGCGCTCCTCAAGATTCTGGAAGAGCCGCCCCCGGGGGTCGTATTCGTGTTCGCCACCACCGAGCCGCAGAAGATCGCGCAAAGCGCGGCACCCATCCTGTCCCGCCTGCAGCGTTTCGATTTCCGGCGTATCGGCCCCCACGCCATCGTGGAGCGCCTGCGTCAGGTCGTGGCGGCCGAAGGACTCACCGCCGCCGACGACGCCCTGCACTTGATCGCCAAGAGCGCGGATGGCGGGATGCGCGACGGCCTGTCGATCCTGGATCAGGTCGTGTCGTTCGGCACGGGCCCCGTGACCGCCGACCGCGTGCGCGACGTGCTCGGTCTCATCCCGGACGACGTGTACGGCGAGTTGTTGCGCGTGGTGGCGGAGCGCGACGCGGCCGGCGTGTTCCCGCTGGTCGGGCGACTGGTGGACGGAGGCGCGGACCTGGGCGAGTTCGTGACCGGCGCCGGGGACGTGCTGCGCGCGGTGCTGATGGCCAATCTCGGCGGCAGGCCCGAGGGATTCACGGAGGCGATGCAGGCCCTGATCGAGCAGTACCGCGCCCCGCTCCCCGCTCCCGACGTCGTGCGCCTGCTCGGCGTCCTCACCGAGCTCGAGCCCCAGCTGCGCGCCAGCGGAAACGCCCGCCTGGTGGTCGAGCTGTTGCTGTTGCGATGGGCGATGATGGCGCGGACGGTCGAGCTCGGAGAGGTGCTGAGGGCATTGGGCAAGGGGACGGGGGACGTGGGACGGGGGACGGGTAATCCGACGAGTACACCGGCGCCGGTGTTGCGTGACGCCGCACCCGTCCCTCGTCCCCCGTCTCCCGTCCCCGAGAAAGGCCCTCTAACGCTCGAGCGACTGCGCGGTCTCTGGCCCCGTATCATCGAGGACGCGCGACGCGAGAAGCCGATGCTCGGCGCCTTGCTGCCCGCGGTCGAGCCCACGGCGATCACCGGCACGACCGTCGGCGTGCGCGTGCTCGACCCCGTACACGCCGACGGACTGGAGCGGCAGCGCGAGGCGCTGGCCCAGCTGGTCGGTCGTTACGTCAGCGAGCCGGTGCGCATCAAGCTCGAGGGAGCGGGGAGCGGCGAGCGGCCCGCGCCGCGGCCCGGGCGCCTCACGGAGCAGGGCGTGCGGGCCGAGCGGCTGGAGGCGCTGCGCGCGCGCGACCCGGACCTCGATGCCGCAGTGGACGCGTTAGATTTGGAGCTGCTCGAGTAGCTTGCCACCCGTTTCGGCGAGGGGTAACTTTCGACGTATGGCGGATTTATCCAGCCTGCTGCAGCTGGGACAGCAGATGCAGTTCCGGCTGTCGGAAATCCAGTCCCAGCTGGCCCAGCAGACGGTGACCTGCACGGCGGGCGGCGGGATCGTATCAGCCACCGCCGATGGGCGTGGGCAGATCCGCGCGATCAAGATCGACCCCCAGGCCATCGCCCAGGGGGACGTGGAAATGCTCGAGGACCTCGTGCTCGCCGCGGTGGCGCAGGCGCAGCAGCGCGCCGCCGAGCTGTACCAGGCGGAGGTGAAGAAGCTCGCCTCGGGCCTGCCGTTCCCGCTTCCACTGCAACCGCCGCTTTAGCGCGCCGTGTCGGCCATCGATGATCTCGTGACGGAGCTGGCCAAGCTCCCCGGGATCGGACGGAAGACGGCGCAGCGGCTCACGTTTTATCTGCTGAAGCAGCCGGCGGAGAGCGCCGGGCGCCTGGCAGACGCGATCCGCACCGTGCGCGAGCGAGTGACGACCTGCGGCGTGTGCGGCACGCTCACGGACGAGGACCCGTGCACCATCTGCCGCGACCCGCGGCGCGACGCGAGCGTGTTGTGCGTGGTGGAGGAGGCGTCGGATGTCACGGCGATCGAGCGGGCCGGGCGCTTCCCCGGCCGCTATCACGTGCTGGGCGGGCGGCTGTCGCCGCTCGAGGGCATCGGCCCCGAGGCGCTGGGGTTCGACCGTTTGCTGGCCCGCGTCGCCAACGGCGGGACGGCCTGCGTGGGGGAGGTCATCATCGCGACCAATCCTTCCATGGAAGGGGAGGTTACAGCGACCTACCTGCAGCAGCTGCTCAAGCCGACGGGCGTCCGGGTGACCCGTATCGCGCGCGGCATCCCGATCGGGGGCGACCTCGAGTACGCCGACGGCGTGACGATCGCGCAGGCGCTGCTCGCGCGGCGCGACATGACCGAGTCCGACAAAACCGAGGCCGGGTGATGCCGGGTGCCGCGAGCTGGTCGTTCTCGGAGAGCGACTTCAAGCAGATCCAACAGCACCTCCAGGCGTTTCTGCGCGACTCGAACGCCCGGTGCGCGCTGCTGGTGGATCGCACCGGTCAGCTCGTGGCGACTGTGGGCGACCCGCCCCAGTTCGACTCCGCCGCGTTCGCTTCGCTCACCGCCGCCGACTTCAGCGCCAACGACCAGCTCGCCAAGATGATCGGGGAGCACGAGTTCGCTTCGCTCGTGCATCAGGGCGAGAAGGAGTCCATGTTCCTCGCCGACGTGGCGAAACGGGTCATTCTCGTAGTGCTGTTCGACCAGCGCACCACGCTCGGCCTCGTCAAGCTGAAGGGCAAGGGAGCGGTGGAGCACCTGAACCGGGTGTTCGAAGCCATGTTCAAGCGCGTGGGCACGGGACCGTCCGAGAAGGGCCTGCTCGAAGGGGCGGAAGACGAAATTGACAAACTCTTCGGTTGAGAGGACGCGCGCCCCATGTCGATGATCAACTACGCGTCCCGCGAGATCAACTGCAAGCTCGTGTACTACGGTCCCGGGTTGGGCGGCAAGACGACGAATCTCGAGCACATCTACGGCAAAGTCTCGCCCAACACGCGCGGCAAGATGATCTCGCTCGCCACGGAGACCGAGCGCACCCTGTTCTTCGACTTCCTGCCCGTGGACCTGGGCACCATCCGCGGCTTCAAGACGCGCTTCCACCTCTACACCGTGCCGGGGCAGGTGTACTACAACGCGAGCCGCAAGCTGATCCTCAAGGGCGTGGATGGGATCGTGTTCGTCGCGGACAGCCAGATCGAGCGCATGGAGGCCAACGTCGAGTCGATGCAGAACCTGTACGACAACATGTCCGAGTACGGCTACGACCTGACGAAGATCCCGTTCATCATCCAGTACAACAAGCGAGATCTCCCGAACGCCGCGCCGATCAAAGACCTGCAGGGATCGCTCAACCCCGGCTGGCCCGTCGAGGACGGGGCACAGCAGAAGATCACGCCCGATCCGACCCACGCGGGCGAGAACCTGGTGGAGAAAGTGGACAACCAGTGGATCGGCCGCGCGCCCTATCTCGAGGCGGTGGCGGTCCGCGGCGACGGCGTGTTCGACACCTTGAAGACGGTGAGCAAGACGGTGTTGAAGACGCTGAGCTAGCGAGCGGTGCCATGCGCTGGACCCTACCCAATATCCTCACCCTCGCGCGGATCTGCCTCACCCCGGTCATCGCGCTGCTCCCCTTCATCGAGGGTTACTGGCCCAAGGTGATCGCGTTCCTGATTTTCCTCGCGGCCGGGGCCTCGGACGTGGTGGACGGCTACCTCGCCCGCCGGCGCAACGAGGTGAGCGAGCTCGGCCAGCTGCTCGATCCCGTCGCCGACAAACTGCTGCTCTTCGCCATGCTGATACCCATCTTCTGGCTCACGCGCCACCCGACCATCCTGTACGGGATTCCCTGGTGGGGCAGCTTGCCGGTGTGGGTGGCGCTGCTTCTGGTGGGACGCGAGGTGCTCATCACCGCCTTTCGGTTCTTCGCGAAACGGCGCGGCGTGGTGATCCCCGCGGCGGGCGCGGGCAAGCTCAAGGCCGTGGTGCAGAACGTGTTCATCGGGGCGACGATCGCATGGTTCGCCTGGCGCGACGCGTTGCTGCGCCACGGCTGGACCGGTCGCCTCGAGGAGACCTGGAACAAGTTTCACGGTTGGTTCGTCGCCGTGACCCTGGCCGGCGCGATTCTCCTCACCGTCTACTCGCTCATCGTGTACCTGTATCGCTATCGCGCCGTCCTGAAGGGCGGCGGGTGAACCTCGAAGTCCTCACCATCGGCACCGAGCTGCTGCTCGGGCTGACCGTGGACACGAACGCCGCCGAGCTGGGCCGGGCCCTCGCTGCGGCGGGCGCCGAGATCACGCGCCGCACCACGGTCGCCGATCGGCCCGAGGCGATCCGGGCGGGCGTAGCCGAAGCCCTGGACCGAACCGGGTTCGTGATCACCACCGGCGGCCTCGGACCCACGCGGGACGACATGACCAAGACGGTCGTCGCGGACCTGTTCGACAAGCAGCTCGTGCTCGACGATCGCCTGCTCGTGGATCTCGAGGCACGGTTCAAGAAGCTGGGACGGCCCATGCCGGCGCTCAACCGCACGCAGGCGGAGGTGCCCGACGGCGCCACCGTGCTGCCCAACCCCCGTGGCACGGCCCCCGGCCTGTGGGTGGAGGACGCGCGCGGCCGGGTGGTGGTGCTGCTGCCCGGCGTGCCGCGCGAGATGCGCGGCCTGCTGGTGGAGGAAGTGCTGCCGCGGCTGGTGGCGCGTCAGGGGGCCGAGCGCCGCGTGGTGCTGTCTCGCACGCTGCGCACCACGGGGATCGCCGAATCGGCGCTCGCCGAGCGAGTCGGGCCGATCGAACCGGAGATCGCGCCGCTCACGCTCGCCTACCTGCCGTCGGTGGACGGCGTGGACCTGCGCGTGACCGCCTGGGGCCTGGCGCCGCGGGACGCCGAGGCACGCCTCGCCGCGGTGGTCGAGCGGCTGCGGGCGGCGGTGGGCGAGCACGGGTACGGGGAGGACGGCGCCGATCTCGCCGCTGTGGTGCTCGACGCGTTGCGCCAGGGGCGTCACCGGCTGGGAGTGGCCGAGTCGTGCACTGGGGGGATGGTCGCCGAGCGGGTCACCAACATTCCCGGCGCTTCGGCCACGTTCATCGGCGGGGTGGTGGCGTACGCCGACGTCGTCAAGACGGCGGCGCTCAAAGTGCCGATCGAGACGCTGGAGGCGCACGGCGCCGTCTCCGAGGAAACCGTGCGCGCCATGGCCGAGGGTGCGCAGCGCCTTTTCTCGGCGGACTGCACCATCGCGGTCACGGGCGTCGCGGGGCCGGGCGGCGGCACGCCCGAGAAGCCCGTCGGGACTGTGTGGTTTGCCGCCCGCGTCCACACGGCCGCGCGCGCCGTGCGGCGCGTATTTCCCGGCGACCGCGACGAAATCCGCCGCCGTGCCGCGCAGGCGGCGCTCGATCTGCTGCGGCGCCAGCTGGCCGACGCGTGATGCCCACGCTCACCGCGCCCGACGGCACCCAGCTGGTGTACGACGCCTACGAGGCCGCCGCGCCGCGCGCCGCCGTCCTGGCGCTGCACGGCTGGTTCGACCACGCGGGCCGCTGGCGCGAGACGGGTGAGCAGCTGTGCGCCGCGGGGTACTCGGCCTACCTGCTGGATCTCCGAGGTCACGGCCGCTCGGGCGGGCGGCCCGGACATCTGTCACGCTTCAGCCAGCTGCTGGGGGACCTGCAGGCGTTCCGGCGCGTCGTCCGCATCCGCACCGAGCGCCCCCAGGTGCTGCTCGGGATCTCCTTCGGCGGGCTCGTATGCCTGCGGTACCTCGAGACCCAGCCGAGCGACCCGATCGCCGGCGCGGTGATCGCCGGCCCCTGGCTCGGGCTCGCGTTCCGGCCGCCGGCGTGGAAGCTCATCGGGGGCCGTATCCTCGCGGACCTGTGGCCGACCCTGCCGATTCCCGCCCGGCTCGATCCTCACACCCTCAGCCGCGATCCAGCGGTGAATCAGGCCTACGCCGAAGATGCCGCCGTGCACGCCGTGATGACGCCGGGGGCGTGGCGCGAGATCCAATGGGCCCAACGCGCCGTGGTCGCGGACGGGTATCGCATCGAGTCGCCGACCTGGTAGCGTTTCTGGCGGGGCGGCTCTAGATAGTAAGAGAGCTTGGTGCCAAAACGGCGGATACAGGCGGCACATCGATTGCTAAAGAAGCGCAAGATCATGGACGATAAAGAGAAGCAACGCCAAACGGCCGACGGTGGCGCGGATGCGACAGCGCCGGCTCAGGGGTCCGGTGCGCTGATAGAGCCGCCGGAGGAGGCGGTCGCCCGCCTGGAGCGTGAGGTCGCGGATCTCAAGGACAAGTATCTCCGGCTCGCCGCCGAGTACGACAACTTCCGCAAGCGCGCGCTCAAGGAGCGCACCGAGGCGTGGGAGAAGGCGCAGGCGGATCTCGTGCTGCGCCTGGTGGACGCGCTCGACGACCTGGCGCGCTTCGCGCACGTCGACCCGTCACAGACCGACGCCAAGACGATCCACGACGGGGTCGACCTGGTGGAGCGCAAACTGTGGAAGGAGTTGGAGGCCGCCGGCGTGACTCGGGTCGATCAGGCCGGCGTGCCGTTCGATCCGAACCTGCACGAGGCCGTCACGACGCGACCCGCGGATCATCCCGCGAAGGATCACACCGTGGGGGCGGTGTTGCAGCCCGGATACCAGATGCGCGGTGCGCTGATCCGGCCGGCGCGCGTGGTAGTCCTGCAATGGACGGGGGACGGGTCATAGATGGCCGGCCAGCAGGACTACTATCAGACTCTCGGCGTGCCCGAGACGGCGACCACGGACGAGATCAAGAAGGCGTTTCGCCGACTCGCCAAGCAGTACCATCCCGACCGTAATCCCAACAAGCCGCAGGCGGCGGAGCGCTTCAAGGAGATCAACGAAGCGCACGACGTGCTGAGCGATCCCGCCAAACGGAAGAAGTACGACCAGCTGCGCCGCTACGGAGCGTTCGCGGGAGCCGGGAGTGGCGGTGGGGCGCGGGGCACGCCCGGCGGGGCCGGGCCCGGTGTGGAGTTCGATCTATCGGATCTGGGCTCCTTCGGCGGGCTCGGCGACCTGTTCTCGTCGATTTTCGGGCGGCGCGGCGGCGACCCCCGCGCCGAGGAAGACGAGATCGAGACCGCCGTCTCGATCCCGTTCCGGGTCGCCGCGTTGGGCGGCCGGGTGCCCGTCACGCTCACGCTTCCGGAGGTGTGCCCGACGTGCACCGGGTCGGGCGGCGCGCCGGGGACGACGTTCTCGACGTGCCCCGAGTGCAAGGGACGCGGCACGATCTCGTTCGGTCAGGGCGGGTTCGCCGTCACGCGGCCCTGCCCGGTGTGCCGCGGCCGCGGGCGCGTGCCGGCGCAGCCGTGTCCCACCTGCCACGGGTCGGGCGAGGTGCGCGTCGAGAAGCGGCTGGCGATCACCATCCCGGCCGGCACGGAAGACGGCACGCGGCTGCGCCTCAAGGGGCAAGGGGCCAAGGGACGGGGCGACGTCGTGGTCGCGATCCAGGTCGAGCCCGACCGGTTCTTCCGGCGCGACGGGCTCGACGTCATCGGGGTCGTGCCCGTCAACCTGGCCCAGGCGCTGCTCGGCTCGAAGATCAAGGTGCGGACCCTCGATGGGAAGCGCGTGGTGCTCAAGGTGCCGCCCGGCACACCGCACGGCCAGCGGTTCCGCATCCCGGGGCAGGGCATCGAGCGCAACGGGCGGCGGGGCGATCAGTACATCGAGATTCACGTCGAGATTCCGGAGCACCTCACGGCCGAGCAGGAATCGGCGCTCAAGGCGTTCGCCGAGAAGAGCGGGATGAAATACTAGGGGTTAGGGGCTAGGGGTTGGGGGTTAGGGGCTTGCTCCTGAGCCCGTCTAATGATACCGTAGGAGCCTGTGACGACGCCCGCTCTGTCGAACTCGAATTGCAACGGTAACCCCAATTGGGGGGCCGCGGGGGCGTAGCGTCTCGGCTGATCCCGTGAGCGCGCCCCCGGCACCGAGCGGTTCCGGGGGCGTATGTTTTCCTGGCTCCTGACATCTGTTCACCGCTGTGCGTCTGTGCGTCTGTACGTCTGTCCGTCTAGCCTTGGGGTGTAGGTCAATTGGCAGACCGCCCGGCTGTTAACCGGGAAGTTGGAGGTTCGAGTCCTCCCGCCCCAGTTCTACAAGTGCAAGATCGTCCGATGGTTCCGCGTCCCCTCCCGCGAAAGAAGTCTTGCTCCATCAATTGATCAGTCCCAGTGCGCGTGCGACGTTGATGCGCCCCTTCCCGTAGTACGGGTCCACACCGGGCTCGCCGAGGTCGTCCGCTGACTCGAGAATCCGGGCCCTGATCAGCGCGGGATTGCCGTGGCCCAGTTGTGCTACGAGCAGCGCCGCGAGCCCGGCGACGTGTGGTGCCGCGAAGCTCGTACCGACGGGCTGCGCGATGGCCTGACGAGCGCGGCATGCCGGGGCACCGGTGGTCGCCGTCGGCGTCGTCGTGCAGATCGTCCACATTCTCCGGAACTGACCGACTTCGCCTGCGCCGCCGGGCGCGGCGACGCTAACTGCCGAGCGGCCGAAGGCGCTGTAGGGGGCCCGCGCATCGACGTTCTCCCACGGCCCATTCACCCCAGCGGCGCCGGTGGGCCCGGTGGCGGCCGCGCAGATGGCATTGGCGGCCTCACACGGCAGCCGCACGATGTCGCCGTTGTGATCGAGGTCGGCGCCGTCGTTGAAGGGGACGCTGACGACGACCGCCCCCTTCCGGAACGCGTAGTTCACCGCGCGCTCGAATGCCGCCACAAAGCCCGGGCTCTGACTCTTGTGGCGCTCGCTGCCTCGGCTGAGGTTGATCACGTCGGCGCCCTGGTCGGCAGCATACACGATTCCGCTGATCAGCCGGCCGACGGTGTGGTTGTTCGTGGAGTCGGCGACCTTCACTGAGAGGAGCGTGACGTAGCGGTTCACGCCCGCCAGGAGGATGGCGTTGCTCGCGACGACGGACGCAACGGCGGTCCCGTGCCAGAACAGGTCGCTGAACGGGAGCCGGCCCGGGTAGTGCCGCGTCACGTCCTCGGGCACGAATGATATCGAGCGGTCGAGATCCACGAGTCCGGCCAGGTCCGGGTTCGTATAGTCAATGCCGGTGTCGAGGATCGCGACCACGACATCTCGGGAACCCAGGAAGCCGGCGGCCCACGCGTCGGGGGCGAATACTGCTCGCAGGTTCCACTGCCGCGCGTAAAATTGCGCGGTGGTCGGGGACGCGGTGGCATCGGCTGGCACGGCGGCCTCGTTCACGGCCTCATCGGCGAGACCGTCGACGGCCTCGCCGTCGTCCCGCGGTCTAGTCATTGGGTCGGGCTCCACCGCCCGGATGTCCGCGGCTGCCCCCAGCTCGGTCGCTGCGACCTCTGACAGCCCAGTCACCCCGGCGACGCCGATGCTGTCGATCGCGCTTTCAATCGA
>WNGC01003281.1_pt1 | contig 24092 bp, 25 predicted proteins | sample 5400051 | NCBI WGS metagenome assembly WNGC01 (sample SAMN13153368, study PRJNA577476) | soil metagenome | isolation source: 20 cm soil or saprolite under grassland replicate 2 | place: USA:California | collected 2016-06-15
GATCGCGTCGATGCGGTGGGTGTAGCCCTTGGCGTCGCGCGTGCTGTGCGACCGGCCGATCGTGTGGGTGGATTTCGCCCCGAACTCCGCCTCGAGCGGATCCAGAAAACTCTCGAAAAAATCCAGCACGAAGGCCTCGGCTCTGCGCACGGTCTCGCGTATCTCGGAATTGACCAGCGTGGTGAAGACCACCGGCCGCCCGCTGCCCGAAGGCGAGGCTTCGTTGATCCGGCTCACGCAGGCCTGGGCCTTCTCCACGGAATCGATGAAGGGGACGGTCGTCTGATCGAATTCGATGCCGTCGAACTGCGTGAGCAGGCTGTGGCCGAGCATCTCGACCGTGATCCCGGTCCCGTCGGAGACGAAGAACACGGTTCGGCGGGGATCGGGCATGAAAAAGGGAGCCAGGCGAGTATTTTGGCTGCTAACATAACGGTTTCAAGATGATCCTTCAACCGCGGCGAAGGACCGCTCCATGACCCGGCTCAAATACGTGGTGAATTTCGATCGGCTCGGAATGGGAGACACCGAGCGGGTCGGAGGGAAAAACGCATCCCTGGGCGAAATGATAGTCGAGCTCTCCAAGGCGGGAATCCGGGTCCCCGGCGGCTTTGCCACCACCGCCGAGGCGTTCCGCGAATTCCTCGCAGCGGGCGGCCTGGCGGCGCGCATCGAGGCGCGCATGAAGGGACTGGATGCCGACGACGTCGAAGCGCTCGGGCGTTGCGGAGCGGAGATCCGCGGCTGGATCGAGGCGACCCCGTTCCCGAAGCAGCTAGAAGCCGAGATCGCTCAGGGCTTCCGGGAGCTGACCGGAGGGGACGAGAGCGTATCGGTGGCGGTGCGTTCCAGCGCCACGGCCGAAGACCTGCCCGACGCCTCCTTTGCCGGACAGCAGGAAACCTTCCTCAATATCCGCGGCCTCGCCAACGTGATGACCGCGCTCAAGCACGTGTTCGCCTCGCTCTACAACGACCGCGCGATTTCTTACCGTGTCCACAAGGGATACGGGCATTCGGCCGTGGCGCTTTCGGCGGGAGTGCAGCGCATGGTACGCAGCGATCTGGGCGCAAGCGGCGTGATGTTCACGCTCGACACGGAGTCCGGCTTCCGCGACGTGGTCTTCATCACCGCCTCATGGGGTCTGGGCGAGATGGTGGTGCAGGGCGCGGTCAACCCGGACGAGTTCTACGTCCACAAGCCGATGCTGCGCGGCGGCAAGTTCCCGGTGATCCGGCGTGGTCTCGGCTCGAAATTGCAGAAAATGGTGTTTGCCGAGCAGGCCCGAACGGGCCTTTCGGTGAAGACGGCGGACGTGTCGGAGGCCGAGCGCAACCGCTTCTGCCTGAGCGACGAGGACGTGATCGAGCTCGCGCGCTTCGCACTGAAGATCGAGGAGCACTACCAGCGCCCCATGGATATCGAGTGGGCGAAGGACGGGGCTGACGGGAAGATATATATCCTGCAGGCGAGGCCCGAGACGGTGAAATCCCGTAAGTCGGCGGAAGGGCAGGAGCGCTTCCTCCTGAAGCAGAAATCCGAGATCCTCGCCTCCGGCCGCGCCATCGGCCACAAGATCGGGGCGGGCATCGTGCGCGTCGTGAAGGACGCCTCGGAGATGGGACGCATCAAGCCCGGCGACATCATCGTGACCGACATGACCGACCCCAACTGGGAGCCGGTGATGAAGCGCGCCGCAGCCATCGTCACCAACCGCGGAGGCCGGACCTGCCACGCCGCCATCATCGCGCGCGAGCTCGGCATCCCCGCGGTGGTCGGCTGCGGCAATGCCACCGCCACGCTCAAGGACGGCGAGGCCTGCACCGTGTCCTGTGCCGAAGGCGACACCGGAAACATCTACCGCGGCATCCTCGAGATCGAGGTCAGCTCTCGGGACTACGGCGAAATGCCGAAATGTCCGGTGAAAATCACGATGAACATCGGCAATCCCCACCTCGCCTTCGACTTCCAGGCGCTGCCGAACTGGGGGGTCGGGCTCGCCCGACTGGAATTCGTCATCAACAACATGATCGGCGTGCATCCCAGGGCGGTGCTCGAGTATCCGGACCTCCCCGCCGAGCTCAAACGCGAGGTGGAGCATGCGGCCCGGGGCTACCGGGATCCGCGCGCCTTTTTCGTGGAAAAGCTGAGCGAAGGCGTTGCGACCATCGCCGCGGCGTTCTGGCCGAAGCCGGTGATCGTGCGCTTGTCGGATTTCAAGTCGAACGAGTACAAGAAACTGATCGGCGGCGCGCGCTACGAGCCCGACGAGGAGAATCCGATGCTCGGATTCCGCGGCGCCTCGCGCTATGTCGCGGAGTCGTTCCGCCATTGCTTCGACATGGAATGCCAGGCGATGCGCCGCGTGAGAAACGAGATCGGCCTCACCAATGTCGAGATCATGGTGCCGTTCGTGCGCACGCTGAGGGAGTGCGCCCAGGTGATCGAGCTGCTCGCCGCGAACGGCTTGCGGCGCGGCGACAATGGGCTGCGGCTTATCATGATGTGCGAAGTGCCCTCGAACGCGGTGCTCGCCGAGCAGTTTCTCGAGCACTTCGACGGATTCTCGATCGGGTCGAACGATCTCACGCAGCTCACGCTCGGACTGGACCGCGACTCGGGACTGGTAGCGGAGGCGTTCGACGAGCGCGATCCGGCGGTGAAAGCCTTGCTGCGACAGGCGATCCAGGCCTGCCGCAAGGCGGGGAAATACGTCGGCATCTGCGGGCAGGGTCCCTCCGACCATCTCGACTTCGCCCGGTGGCTGGTTCAGGAAGGCATCGAGAGCCTCTCGCTCAACCCCGATACGGTGGTCGATACCTGGTTGCAACTATCGCGCGAAGCCGACACCACGGCCAAGACGAAGGTGACGGCTACTTAGTCAGCGCGCGCGAAGCAAGCGCTGCTTCTCGCGGTTCCATTCCTTCTCCTTTTCCGCCGCGCGCTTGTCGTATTGTTTCTTCCCTTTCGCGAGACCGATGTTGATCTTGACCCGCCCGCGCAGGTAGTGCAGATCGAGCGGGACCAGGGTATATCCGGCGCGATCGACTCTGCCGATGAGGCGGCGGATCTCCTCGGCATGAAGCAGGAGCTTTCGCGTGCGCACGGGATCGGGGTGCACGTGCGTGGACGCGGCCGAGAGCGGACTGATGTGCGCGCCGATCAGGAAAATCTCCTCGTTCTGCACTATCACGTAGGCCTCCTTCAGCTGGGCGCGTCCCGCGCGGATGGCCTTGACTTCCCATCCTTCCAGCGCGATGCCCGCTTCGTAGCGCTCCTCGATGAAGTATTCATGCGGCGCCTTGCGGTTTTCGACGATCGTCACGAGGGAGGATTTCCTTATATGATTGCCCGATTCTACAACGATGATAGCCGTCGACCGCTCGGCGCTCGTAGCTCACAGCGCGCAGAAAATGTATGCGCTCGTCGCAGACGTGGAATCCTACCCGCAGTTCCTGCCCTGGTGCGACCGGGCGGTCGTCTCGGTGAACGAGGCGAGCCGGACCGTCGCCACCCTGCACATCAACTTCCACGGCCTGAAAAAGGAATTCACCACGGAGAATCTCAATCAGCCCGGCGTGCGCATCGACATGAGGCTGGTGTCGGGGCCCTTCCGCAGCCTGGAAGGAAGCTGGCTGTTCATTCCGCTCTCGGAGAAGGCGTGCAAGGTGGAATTCAAGCTGCGTTACCAGTTTGCCAGCTCGCTGGTCGAGAAGGCGGTCGGATCGGCGTTTCAAGGCATCACGGATACTTTCGTCGATGCGTTCGTTCGTCGCGCGGACGAGAGATTCGGCAGCGCATGAGCCCGTCCAAGATCGCCGTTGAAATCGTCTACGCCCTTCGCGATCGGCAAGTGCTGCGCCGCATCTTGCTTCCGGATGGAAGCACCGTCGAGGACGCGATTCTGGTGAGCGGCCTGCGCGCGGTGTTTCCGGATATGGACACGACGCACGTCGGAATCCACGGAGAACCGGTTCCCGTCACCACGATCCTGCGCGACCGCGACCGCGTCGAAATCTACCGGCCGCTACGCGCCGACCCGAAGGAAGTCAGGCGGACACGCGCCGCGAAAAAGCGCGCGAGAGGATGAGGCTCAGCTGCAGGACTGGGTCACGTCGGCGCGCGCCCGCGCCTTTTCCTGCTCGATCTGCGCGTCCTCGAGATAGTAACGTTCGCCTTGCGCGTTGATACGCGTCTGGCGACCCCCGATCTCGTATTGCGTGAGGCGTTCCCTGGCGTTGCGGCAGTTCTCTTCCTTGCGTTGCGCTTCCGCGGATTTCTGCTCGGATTCCTTCGCCGCCTTTGCCTGATCCTGCTGGCGCTTGCGGAACGCCTGCTCCTGCTCGGCCGCAGTCTTGGGCGCGGCAGTCTTCGCCGCGTCGCCTTTGGCGGCGCTCTCGGCGGGCGCCGCGGGAGTCCGAATGACGCTGCGCGAAATCGCCCCGGGCTTCGTGTTCGCAGGACAGGGATCCTGCCTATAGATGACCTTGCCTGCCGCGTCGACGCATTTGTAGACTTGCCCCTGCGCGCTCGATACGGCGAGGAATGCAACGGCGAACAGCGCGGTTCGAGTCATGACGGGTTTTCCCTGGAACGGGTGAGGCGCACCATAGCGAGTTTCAACGCACCAGTCAATCGAAGGGCGCACACGAGGCCCGAGAATTTACGGGCCGATGCGAGCGGCGTATAATCCGACTTTTGGGTGTGGCAATGCGTCAAGTCCAGAAGGCTCTCACCTTTGACGACGTCCTTCTCGTACCGGCCCACTCCAACGTCCTGCCCCGCAATGTCAGCCTCAAGACCCGGCTGACGCGCAACATCCAGCTCAACATCCCGCTCGTCTCGGCGGCGATGGACACAGTGACCGAGTCGCCGCTCGCGATCGCCATGGCGCAGGAAGGCGGCATCGGCATCATCCACAAGAATCTCACCGCCAAGAAACAGGCCGCGGAGGTCGCCAAGGTCAAGCGCTACGAATCGGGCGTGCTCCGCGATCCGGTGACGGTGACTCCCGAAATCACGGTGCGCGAGCTCCTCGCGCTCACGCAGCAGCATCGGGTGTCGGGATTTCCGGTCGTCGAGAAGGGCAAGGTGGTCGGAATGGTCACGAACCGCGACTACCGATTCGAGACCAACCTCGACCAGCCGGTGCGCGCCATCATGACCCCGCGCGATCGGCTGGTGTACGTCAAGGAAGGCGCAAGCCCGGAGGAAGCGCGCGAGCTGCTGCACAAGCACCGGCTCGAGCGCGTGCTGGTGGTGCGCGACGGCTTCGAGCTGCGCGGCCTGATCACGGTAAAGGACATTCTCAAGTCGAGCGAGCACCCGGACGCGGCGAAGGACCAGCAAGGCAAGCTGCGGGTCGGCGCCGCGGTCGGCATCGGCGAAGGGACGGAAGAGCGCCTCGCCGCCCTGATCGAAGCCGGGGTGGACGTCATCGTCGTCGACACCGCGCACGGACATTCGCAGGGCGTGCTCGACCGGCTGCGCTGGATCAAGCGCAATGCCGGCTCCGCGGAAGTGATCGGCGGCAACATCGCCACCGCCGACGGCGCGAAGGCGCTCGTCGATCAGGGGGCGGACGGCGTGAAGGTCGGAATCGGACCGGGCTCGATCTGCACGACGCGCATCGTTGCCGGAGTCGGCATCCCGCAGGTGACCGCGATACAGAACGTCGCTCTGGCGCTCGAGAAGGCGGGCGTCCCGGTCATCGCAGACGGCGGGGTTCGCTTCTCGGGCGACGTCGCCAAGGCGATCGCGGCGGGCGCTCATGCCGTGATGCTCGGCAGCCTTTTTGCCGGCACGGAAGAATCGCCTGGAGAGATCGAGTTGTTCCAGGGCCGCTCCTACAAATCCTACCGCGGCATGGGTTCGCTCTCGGCGATGCAGCAGGGCGCGGCCGACCGGTATTTCCAGGACTCCTCGGTGCACGCCGACAAGCTCGTTCCCGAGGGCGTGGAAGGCCGGGTGCCTTACAAAGGCTCGGTGATGCGGGTGATCGAGCAGCTGATGGGGGGCTTGCGCGCGAGCATGGGCTACTGCGGCTGCGAGGGCATCGACGCCATGCGCGCCCGCGCGCAGTTCGTCGAGATCACCGCCGCGGGGATGCGCGAGTCGCACGTGCACGACGTCCAGATCGTCAAGGAAGCGCCGAACTACCAGGTAGAGTAGTGCACGACAAGATCCTCATTCTCGACTTCGGCGCGCAGTACTCGCAGCTGATCGCGCGCCGCGTCCGGGAGGCGCAGGTCTACTGCGAGCTCCATCCCTGCGACGTGGACGAGGATTTCATCCGCCGCTTTGCCCCGCGCGGCGTCGTCCTCTCGGGCGGGCCTGCCTCAGTGTACGACGACGCGACCCCCAAGGCCCCCGACGCCGTCTTCAAGCTCGGGATTCCGGTGCTCGGGATCTGCTACGGCATGCAGACCATGGCGGCCCAGCTCGGCGGCCAGGTCGAGAATTCCCGGGTGCGTGAATTCGGCTATGCCGAGGTCCGCGCCCGCGGCCATTCCAGATTGCTCGAAGGCATCCAGGACCGCATCAACGGCGAGAAGCACGGCCTGCTCGACGTGTGGATGAGCCACGGCGACAAGGTCACGGGGCTTCCGCCCGGCTTCAAGGTGATCGCGAGCAACGAGGCCACTCCGATCGCCGCAATGGCCGACGAATCGCGCAAATTCTACGGAGTGCAGTTCCACCCGGAGGTGACGCACACGCACCAGGGCGGCGCGATCCTCGGCCGCTTCGTGCACGAGATCTGCGGCTGCGGCAGGGACTGGAACATGCCCGATTATCTCGGCGAGGCCGTCGAGAAGGTCCGCCGCGAAGTCGGGAAGGAGGAAGTGCTGCTCGGGCTCTCGGGCGGGGTCGATTCGGCCGTCGCGGCCGCCCTGATCCACGGCGCGATCGGCGATCAGCTGACCTGCGTCTTCGTCGACACGGGTCTGCTCCGGCAAAACGAAGCGCAGGAAGTCATGCGGACCTTCTCCCGGAATCTCGGCGTCAAGGTCGAATCCGTCGACGCTTCCGGGCGCTTCCTCGCGGCGCTCGCCGGAGCCGCAGACCCCGAGGAGAAGAGAAAGGTCATCGGGCGCGAATTCGTCGAGGTGTTCCAGCGCGAGGCGAAGAAGTTCCCAAAGGTGAAGTGGCTCGCGCAAGGCACGATCTATCCCGACGTGATCGAGTCGGCGGGCGCGAAGACGAAGAAGGCGCACACGATCAAGTCGCACCACAACGTCGGGGGCTTGCCCGAGACGCTTCACTTGAAGCTCCTCGAGCCCCTGCGGGATCTCTTCAAGGACGAAGTGCGCGAGCTGGGTCTCGCGCTGGGACTCCCGCGCGAGATGGTGTTCCGGCATCCTTTCCCCGGTCCAGGCCTCGGCGTGCGCATCCTCGGAGAAGTGAAGCGCGAATATGCCGAGCTGCTTCGCCGCGCGGACGCTATCTTCATCGAGGAGCTGCGCGCGGCAGGCTGGTACGACAAGGTCGCGCAGGCTTTTGCCGTGTTCCTCCCGGTGAAATCGGTGGGCGTGATGGGCGACGGGCGAACCTATGAGTACGTCGTCGCGTTGCGCGCGGTGCAGACCAGCGACTTCATGACCGCGCACTGGGCGCCGCTGCCGCACGATCTGCTCGGCAAAATCTCCAACCGCATCATGAACGAAGTGCGCGGCATCAACCGCGTGGTCTACGACGTCTCGAGCAAGCCGCCGGCGACCATTGAATGGGAGTAGGGCGGATAGACGCCGATTTCGACGCGGCGAGGATGCGCGAGTCGCTGCGCCTCGCGGTGCGCGCGGCGGAGCGGGGCGAAGTCCCCGTCGGCGCGCTCGTGGTGAAGAACGGGAAGGTCATCGGCCGCGGCTACAACGCGCCGGTCTCGAGCAAGGACCCCAGTGCCCACGCTGAGATCCAGGCCCTGCGCGAGGCGTCGACTGCGCTCGGCAACTACCGGCTCGAAGGCTGCTCGCTCTACGTGACGCTCGAACCTTGCGCCATGTGCGCCGGGGCGATCATGCACGCGCGGATCGCGCGGCTCGTCTACGGCGCGGCCGACCCCAAGACCGGCGCCTGCGGCAGCGTCGTCGATCTCTTCTCGGAGAAGAAACTCAATCATCACACGGCGGTGACGGGCGGAGTTCTCGCGGACGAAGCGGGGCGGCTGCTCTCGGAATTCTTCGCGGCGCGGCGCAATGCCGAGAATTGAAATCTCGATCCCGGAGCAGAGCCTAGCGCTCTTCGAGAACGGACGGGAGACCAGGCGCTACGCAGTCTCGACCTCGCGCAACGGCGCGGGCGAACGCCAGGGTAGCTTCTGTACCCCGAGGGGCGAGCACATCGTGCGCGCGAAAATCGGCGCGGGGCAGCCGTTGAACACGGTGTTTGTCAGGCGCCGCCCGACGGGGGAGATCTGGACACCGGAAATGGCCGCGCGCTTTCCCGGTCGCGACTGGATCCTGACGCGCATCCTATGGCTATCGGGATGCGAGCCGGGGAGAAATCGCATGGGCGAGGTGGACACCATGCGGCGCTACATCTACATCCATGGCAGCCCGGACGCGGTCGAGATGGGAAAACCGGGTTCGATCGGGTGCATCCGCATGCGCAACCGCGACATCCTCGAGCTTTTCGGGCTCGTGCCGCCGGGGACGCAAGTCAGCATCGCCGAGTAGCTCCGCGCGTGCCGTGCGGGGGGTTTCACGTCCTGAGAGATCAGACACTTAACCTTCTGCGCGCAATCCATCAAGGCTCGATCTCCCGCACTGCATAGTAAGCCCGATGAATTTGAAGGCGAACTTGGCCAAGCGTAGACTGACACGCCAGATTAGACGGCTTTTCGGAAGATGATTGAACGTTAAATTGCACAATGATTGTCTGCCCACATTGCAAAAAACGCACGATTAGTTTTTGGGCCCGGGCAACTATGAGCAATTGGGTCCCTTCTGCGTGTCCAGGACTGTACGTGGATCGACCCCTTAACTGTTTGCTAGGCGTTCTTTCAATGGCGGCGTCGGCACTAGTCGTCGCAGTGATTTCACTTCACTTCTCGATCAAGACGGAAGTTGCCGTTATCGTCGGTCTACCAGTCCTTCTGACGGCCTTCGGCGTCTGCGCCCGCCCCATGCGCTACAAGGACCTTAAGATGTACACAAAAAGATCTTGGTGGGAATACCCGATTATCTATTTCTTTCTGCCACTCGCCACCGTATTACTCGCCTTCGTTTTGTTTCTCAAATATCGTGGTGCAATTTAACAACGCGTTCGAGATCGGACGCGCCAAAGAGCGGCGCGCCGCTCAACGCGAACGTTAGAGTGCACTAGATCATGCGTCGAGGGGCACTACATTACATCTTGGTTGGTGCAGCGCTTGGACTCGGGGTCCCGCTGGTATTTCGACTTGCGTCGACCGCGTTAGAGTCATATGCGGGAGCACGCGACGTAATGTGGACTGTTTTCGACAACGTGCAACTCATGCTGTGGCCAACTCCTTTGTTGCTGGTACCAGTTGAGGAGCCGGGCGCGCCGGACTTGAGTTCGTGGGGTGCGTTTGCGGTCGCAACGTTGGCGAACATCACGGTATACGCGGTGCTCGCGGGTCTTATTTGGCTGGGCTTGGCGAAATCTCGCTTGATCCTAGCGTTGCCCTTGTTGATAGTCTCTGGTGTTTGGTATGCCATATGGCGCACCTAGTGCACTCTAACAGCGCGCCCCACCGCGACGGGCGAGAAGCGTCGCACTTCGGTCAATCATCTTCTGTGCCCGCGCGTGAGCGCGAACGTTATGCCGACAAGTGAGTAACGCCGCTCTGGACTCAGGATGCAAGCAGACCTCCTCCTCCGACGACCGAGACAAGACGAGGAAGAGGAGTTTCTGCGCGCTCACCGAGCCACCTCGCCAGAGGTCCCGTACTTCCTTCATTACTACAAGGAAGGCATGCGATTCAGCCGCTATCTTGAGGTGCTCGCGGAGCAGGAGCGCGGTGTCAATCTTTCGCCGAACCACGTTCCATCGACCTTTCTCTTCGCGTATGCGGCAACCAGGATCATCGGCCGCGTTTCTATTCGCCACTCACTCAATACGTTTCTTGAGCGTGTCGGCGGGCATATTGGTTACGTCGTCGTTCCCGAATTCCGTCGGCGGGGCTACGCTACGACGATTCTCGGTTTGTCCCTCCAAATTGCCCGCCAGAAGCTCGGGATCGGCCGCATCTTGGTGACCTGCGACGACGACAACATCGGCTCGATCCGAACGATCGAAAGGAACGGTGGCATCCTCGAGAACATTGTTAGCGGACCGGATCTCGACAAACCGAAGCGCCGCTACTGGATCGAATAACGTGGTCGGGCGCGGCATAACAAGCGCTTGCAGCCGTCGGCGCTCGGCGCGATCATGTACCGCCGCGGCTGAAGCGCAACGTTAGGCGGCGGAAGAAACCGCGTGCACATGCCCATGAATAGTCGGACAGCCTCCTGCAGCTGCGGCCAGCTTTCGCTCGTTGCTTCCGGTGAACCGGTCCGCATCTCTGTGTGCCACTGCCTCGCATGCCAACGCAGGACCGGTAGCGTCTTCGGAGAACAGGCTCGCTTCCCTGCGCAAGCCGTGGTCGTCCAGGGCAGCTCCACGCAGTACGTTCGTACCGCTGACTCTGGCAACAAGATCACGTACCGTTTCTGCCCGGCCTGTGGTTCGACGGTCTACTACCACTTGGAAAAACAGCCAGACCTGGTCGCAGTCCCGGTTGGTGCGTTCGCGGACCCGGCGTTCCCGGCACCCAAAGTGTCTGTGTATGAGGAGCGCAAACACGAATGGGTCACCATGCCTCCAAACGTCGAGCATGGGCGGTAAGAGAACGTCACTCACGCAACCATGCACATGCTGAGATACCCCGCTTCGGAGGCACCGCGATGACTAACCATCTCATATATTGGTTTCCCGCAAAGCGCTACGGTTGGGGCTGGGGTCTTCCCAGCGTGTGGCAGGGTTGGGTTGTCATGGGAATCTTCGCCGTCCTTCTCCTCGGTGGCGCCTTCATGCTGCTGCCCACGTACGGCTCGTTGGTCTTCGTCATATATGCGGTGTGCCTGTGCCTAGGTCTGGTCGCCGTGTGCTGGGTCAAGGGCGACCGCAGGTCGGTGAATGAACCTTGCAATCTTGATAGTAGAAGGTGACGAGCTTGCTCTGAGCAACCTTAGGAAAGCTTTGCCTTTGAAAATCGCCAGTTCTTGGAAAAAAGGTGACGTACGGCGAAACGGAAAGAGCCATACGTCGCCTGGGTTCAGTGCAACCATTGCGGACGCGGCGAACCCAGGCGAACTCACTCGCGCGATACTGACGTTCCTGAAACAATGCAAAGAGCGTGGGGTGTCATTTACTAAGACCGGCGTTTCGGCAGAGCTGTCGTTGGGGGTTACAGTAGGCGACTCACGTTACAGTAGGCGACTCACAGCAGTTCGTTGCGGGTGTAGAGTTGTCCCCATCGGATCTTTCCTTGTTCGCGGAGCATGGTTTCACACTCAGTCTTACCGCGTATCCCACCTCGGACGACGCGAACGTCGTGCGACGTGCCACATAACAAGCCGTTAGGCAGCGTCAGACATGACCTACGCAAGTTTTTGGCAACGGTTTTGGGCCTCAATAATCGACGCCTTCATCCTTCTCGCAGTTAGCCTGCCCGTATTTTGGGTAGAGTCATTCTCTAGGACTTTAGCGGTGATGCTCGTCGTTCCAATGAGCGCGCTATATCTCGGATACAACGTCTACTGCCACGGTCGGTTCGGTCAAACCATAGGTAAGCGAGAGGAACGTATCAAGGTAGTAAAACTCAACGGGGACCCCATTGGTTGGCGTGAGGCGTGGCTACGAAATTCTGTTGATATTGGGTTCGCCGTTCTCCGGTCAATCGCATATTTTGTCGCACTACTATCCATCGCTGATTCGGCCTACTACGATGTTGGTTGGATGGAGCGAACTAAGAATATCGAGGCGCTAATGCCTTCGTGGTGGCGATCTGTCGACGTTCTGAACTCGGTATGGGTGTGGAGTGAAGTTGTCGTAATGTTGCTTAATCGTAAGCGCAGAGCATTGCACGACTTTATTGCTGGAACAGTTGTTATAGCCCTACCTAAGACTTCAAATGCCAAAGTGCCCGCTGCCTAACCCTCAAATCGAGAGGGACGCTTCGCCAGCGGCGCTGCGCTTGCTGGCTCGCGCCCCTCATTTGGAACTATTGGGCGTCACATGAGTGAGGTCACCGTAGCTTCCACGTCCGAGTTGCCGGAGGTTGCTGCTTTCTACGCGACGTGCGGTTACGGTGGCGGCGTCAGCCAAGCTGACACCGTGCTTGTTTCGCGTATCTGCGGTCAACTCGTCGGCGTGGTGCGGCTCTGTCCGCAAGAGGGAGTTGTCGTTCTGCGCGGCATGCAAGTTCATCCGGCGTTTCAGAGGCAGGGCGTCGGCTCTCGCCTCTTGTCCGCATGCATCCCTTTTCTCAATGCTGGCCGCACCTTCTGCCTCCCGTACACGCACCTCGTGTCGTTCTACGGTGGTGCAGGCTTCAGCATCGTCGAGCCACGTGAGTTGCCAGTGTTTCTCGCCGCTCGGTTGTCTTCATACCTGGCGCGTGGCGAGCAAGTTCTCGCCATGTGCCGAGTGACGCCCAACCACACAATCGAGAGGGACGGGCAGCAAGCGGCCCGCCCCTCATTGTGAACGTTAGAGCGCAACATGATTGTTCTACTAGTTGCACTGATATTGGTTCCAATAGCAGCATGGCTTTACGCGAGACGATTCATGCCGAAGTATTCGGCGACCGCCACGGGAGTTGGTCTTGGGCTCATAGTTTCGCCGTTGAGCATGGGTCTTTATGCAACCTACTTCCTCAGCCCCCTCGGCATTGTCACTGGCATGATCGGCTTGTTGTCCCTCCTGTTTCATGGAGCTCCGGGATTCCACATAATAAGATTCTTGGGCCTTGTACCAGCAGGCGTCATTGAAGGCGTCGGCCACCTCTATATCCAAATAGTGAACGCACTAGTTTGGGCCGTTGTCTATGGTGCGCTTGGGTGGGTGATCGATCGTGTGCGCAGGTCGCGAGTTACGCTCTAGATCAAGCGCTTCCGTTGGAGGGTCAAGATGAAAGTAAACGGGTCTTGTCACTGCGGGAACATCGAGTTCGATGCGGAAATCGATACAAACACCGTTGTCGTGTGTCACTGCACAGACTGCCAGGCCCTTACGGGTTCCGCATTCCGCGTGGTCGTGCCAGCGAAGGCAGAGTCCTTTCACGTGCGAGGCGGCTCACCTAGAATCTATGTCAAAGTTGCGGCGAGTGGGGCGAAGCGTGTGCAAGCCTTCTGTCCAGTCTGTGGTACGCCGCTCTATTCCTCAGCGGAAGGAAATCCAACTCACATGTTTGTCCGGGTTGGTACTATCCGCCAACGCGCGAGCCTGCGCCCGACAGTTCAGATCTGGCGCCGTTCGGCAGTGAAATGGCTTAGGGACCTCGATTCAGTTCCAGGGTCACCAGAGCAGCAGGCCTTGACTGCCTTAGCCAGGTGAAGGTGGTTCCCTCAATTTCAGAACGCCGCGTGGCAACCGCTAACGTCGTTGTGCCCGAAGTTTCGCTGCAGGAAATCACCGCGTCCACGGTTCGCGCAGTCACCGACCTGCAGGTCGCCCCGGAGCAAGAGAGCTACGTAGCCAGCAATGCAGTGTCCATAGCTCAAGCGTACTTTCACCGTGAGGCTTGGTTCCGCTCCATCCACAAGGGAGACGAGCTCATAGGCTTTGTCATGCTGAGCGACTCGACCCTGCTCACGCCCGCACCTGCTCCCGCTCAGCTTTCGCTCTGGCGTTTCATGATCGACCGTCGCTTTCAGAAGGCTGGCTTGGGGCGCAAAGCACTTGCGCTTGTCGTTGCTCATGCACGCACCAGACCGGGAGTCACCGCGATTCACGCGTCCTATGTCGTTGGCCCCCACGGGCCAATGGAGTTCTACCTATCATTCGGCTTTCGCCACACTGGCGAAGTCAAACCAAATGGCGAGGTCGCCCTTGTCCTTGAGCTGGCTTAGAACCAGAACGCGCCCCATCGAATTCGGGCGCATTTCCCCGAAGCGGGCTGACCTTCCATCGAGCTACGGTGTGATAAGAAATGAGCGCAGCTGAGAGATACGATCAAATTGGCACCGACTACGCGGCCGTGCGCAGGCCCGATTCACGCTGGGTTGCCCGGATACACCAAGCGCTCGACGGCCACCGCACGCTAGTCAACGTCGGGGCAGGAGCCGGCTCTTACGAGCCCCGCTCCATGTCCGTTGTGGGAGTCGAACCTTCAGAGATCATGATCAGACAGCGCTCGTCATCGGCCGCCCCGGTGGTACGCGGTGTGGCCGAGCAGCTGCCGTTCCCGGATGGCGCATTTGACGTGGCTCTGGCTGTATTGACCGTGCATCACTGGTCCGATCCGAGCGCAGGTCTGGAGGAAATGCGCAGGGTGTCGCGCAAGCAAGTCGTCGTCACCTGGGATCCGGATGTTTTCGCGCGGCAATTCTGGCTGGTGCGTGATTATCTGCCGGAGGCGGCGGAACGTGAGACCCAACTGGCTACTCTGGCGACCGTATTGGCACACCTTGGACCCGCCACCACCGAGAAGTTGCTGATACCGGAGGACTGTACGGATGGCTTTTTCGGGGCGTACTGGAGACGACCTGATGCATATTTGGATGCGAATGTTCGGGGAGCAATCTCCGGGCTCGCTCTACTCGACCGGGGTGTTGTTACCGCCGCAATGGAGCGGTTGAAGTTCGATCTAGGCCATGGACGTTGGCACGCACGATACTCAGAACTAATGGAGCTTCGCGAAATCGACCTGGGGTATCGTCTCGTGGTGGCTGAGCTCGGCTCCTCGAACCGCATGGTGTTAATTCGAAAAAGCCTGGAAGCAGACTCGGCGGCGATGTTGGCGATCGTCAACGCCGCTGCGCAGGCCTATCGAGGGGTGATTCCGGCCGACCGGTGGCGGGAACCCTATATGCCGTCCGATGAGCTGGAGAAGGAGATTGCGGATGGCGTCGTCTTCTGGGTGGCGGAGGAAAACGGGCGTCTGCTGGCGGTCATGGGAATTCAGGACAAGGGAGAAGTCGCTCTGGTGCGCCACGCCTACGTCACGCCAAGCGTGCAGAGGAAGGGCGTGGGGACAGGCCTCTTGCGGCATGTGCAGGGCCTCACGGGCAAGCCCGTTTTGATCGGCACCTGGGCGGATGCGTCGTGGGCCATCGAGTTCTATCGGAGGAACGGGTTCACGGTCGTCCCGCACACGCACAAGAATTCCCTGCTTCGGAGATACTGGTCGATTCCGGCCAGACAGGCCGAAACGTCGGTGGTACTTGCGGATGCGCGGTGGATGGAGGCCCAACAGCGATGACCCCCTTCTTTGCTTTTCTCCACCACCTCGCGGCCTTCAGTCTGGTCGCCGCCCTGGCGGTCGAATTCGTCCTGATCCGGGGCGAGCTCAACCTCGGAACCGCCCGGAAGCTGCGGCTCGTCGATATGGTCTTCGGCATATCGTCGGGCGTGGTGCTGGTCGTCGGCCTGCTCCGCGTCTTCTATTTCGAGAAGGGGGCGTCCTACTACTTCCACAGCGCGCCCTTCATCGCCAAGCTGTCTCTTTTCGTGATCGTGGGACTGCTCTCGATCTACCCGACCGTCGAATTCGTCTCCTGGAGCAAGTCCCTGAAACAGGGACGGATGCCGGCCCTGACCGAGCGCAAGATCGCCTCGATCCGCTCCGTCATCCACTGGGAGCTGGCCGGCGTGGTCGTGATAATCCTGTGCGCCGCGCTCATGGCAAAGGGAGTCGGATATCTTGGATGACCCGGCTTTCTCATATAAGATTCAGCGTCAGGTCTAAGGAGGACGTCCATGGCAAAACTCAACATCAACGGCAAGGTACGCGACGTACAGGCGGAGGCCGGGACGCCGCTCCTGTGGGTCATCCGCGAGCAGGTGGGCCTGACCGGCACGAAGTACGGATGCGGTGTCGCGCAGTGCGGCGCCTGTTCCGTGCACATCAACGGCGAGGTGCGGCGCTCCTGCTCCGTTCTGATCAGCGACATGAAGCCCGGCGACAGGATCGTCACCATCGAAGGGCTCTCCGCGACCGGCTCCCATCCGGTGCAGAGGGCCTGGGCGGCGCTTGACGTGCCGCAATGCGGCTACTGCCAGTCCGGACAGATCATGGCGGCCGCCGCGCTGCTCGGGAAAAACCCGCAGCCGAGCGACGCCGATATCGACGCGGCGATGACCAACATCTGCCGCTGCGGCACCTACCAGCGCATCCGCGCGGGCGTGCACATGGCGGCCGAAATGGTCAAGAAGGCCTAAAGGAGCGACCATGAAAAAAACGACACGCGCAACGAATCTTTCCCGCCGCAAATTCATCGTCAGCTCAGCCGCCGCAGGCGGCGGCCTTGCGCTCGGGTTCAAGCTCCCGTTCGTCGGGTCGGCGCGGGCCGCAACTGCGGCCGGCACCGAGGTCAACGCCTGGGTCGTCGTCAAGCCCGACAGCACCTGCGTGGTCCGCATCGCGCGCTCGGAGATGGGGCAGGGCACGCTCACGGGCCTGGCGCAGCTCGTCGCCGAGGAGCTCGAGTGCGACTGGAAGAAAATCGCGACCGAGCACGTCTTTCCCGGGCAGAACCTCGCCCGCAAGCGCGTCTGGGGAGACATGGCGACCGGCGGCAGCCGCGGCATCCGCGGCTCGCAGGACTATGTGCGCCGCGGCGGCGCAGCGGCGCGCATGATGCTCGTGCAGGCGGCGGCGGAGCAGTGGAAGGTTCCGGTGGGCGAGCTCACCGTCGCCGACGGCGTCATCACGCACGCCGCTTCCAAGCGCAGCACGACCTACGGCAGGGTCGCCGCGGCCGCGGCGCAGCTCACGCCGCCCGATCCGAAGGCGATCAAGCTCAAGGACCCGAAGGATTGGAGGATCGCCGGCAAGCCCGTGAAGCGCCTGGACACGGCCGACAAGCTGAACGGCAGCAAGGTCTATGCGATCGACGTCAAGCTGCCGGGGATGCTGAGCGCCGCGGTCAAGGCCTGTCCGGTGCACGGCGGCAAGCTCGTGAGCTACGACGAGGCCAAGGTCGCGAAGATGCCCGGCGTGCGCCGCGTCGTGAAAGTGAACGACGGCGCCGTCGCGGTCGTCGCCGACACGTGGTGGCGGGCGAAGACCGCGCTCGAGGCCCTGCCCATCGTCTGGGACGAAGGCGCGAACGCCGCGCAATCGAGCGCGACCATCGCCGGGCGCCTGAAAGAAGGGTTGACCGCGGACGACGCTTTCGCCGACACCAGGATCGGCGACGCGCTCAAGGTGATCGCGGGCGCCCCGAAGAAAGTCGAGGCGGTCTACAGCACGCCCTTCCTCTCCCACGCGACGATGGAGCCGATGAACTGCACGGCCCTGGTCACTGCGGACAAGGTCGAGGTGTGGACGGCGACGCAGAGCGCCGAAGGCTCGCTCGCCGCGGCCTGCGAGGAAGCGGGACTGCCGCTCGCCGCGGGCGAAGTGCACAAGCTCGACCTCGGAGGCGGATTCGGCCGGCGCGGCGGCACGCAGGACTATACCCGCCAAGCGGTGGCGATCGCGAAGCAATTCCCGGGCGTTCCCGTGAAGCTCATCTGGAGCCGCGAGGAGGATCAGGCGCACGACTTCTACCGGCCGATCTCGCAGTGCAGGCTCTCCGCGGGCCTTGACGAGAGGGGCAGGCTTCTCGGGATGCACATCCGCGTCTCCGGCCAGTCGATCAACGCCTGGCTCAACCCGGGCGCGATCAAGGAAGGCAAGGACGTCCGGCAGCTCCAGGGCCTGTGGAAAGAGCCCGGCGACGCGCAGTTCGGCTACACCGTGCCGAATCTGCAGATCGAGTACGCGATGCGCAACACCCACGTCCCGGTCGGGCCGTGGCGCGGCGTCAACACCAACCAGAACGGCGTGTACCTCGAGTGCTTCATGGAGGAGGTGGCGCGTGCGGCCGGGAAAGACTCGCTTGAATTCCGCCGCGAGCTCATGGCCAATCACCCGAAGCACCTCGGCGTCCTAGACGCGGCGGCGGAAAAGGCGGGCTGGGACAAGCCGCTGCCTGAGGGCGTGCATCGCGGAATCGCGCAGTTTATGGGGTACGGGAGCTATTCCGCCGCGGTCGCCGAGGTCTCGGTGAGCGCCGAGGGCAAGCTCAAGATCCATCGCATGGTCCTCGCGCTCAATTGCGGCCACGCGGTCAACCCCGACCAGATCGCTGCGCAGGTCGAAGGCTCGGTCGTGTACGGCTTGAGCGCGGCACTCTACGGCGAGTGCACGGTGCAGAACGGGCGCATGGTGGAGCTGAACTTCCACAGTTATCCGCTCCTGCGGCTCGCCGAAATGCCGAAAGTCGAGACGGTGATCGTGCCGACCCAGGACTTCTGGGGCGGCGTGGGCGAGCCGACGATCTGCGTGGTGACGCCCGCGGTGCTCAACGCGATCTTCGCCGCGACCGGGAAGCCGGTGCGGAGCCTGCCGCTGAAGAACATCAAGCTGGTTTAGCGAGCGCTGGAGCGCTAACGCGCCTCGAGCACCCGGATGCGCGTATTGCCGACCCAGTCGACCAGCGGAGTGAGGTCGGCCAGGTTCTCGCCGCGCACCAGCGCGATGTGCGTCGCGTCGGCTTCCGTCTGGTTGAACGTGGGATCGACCGCCCGCCATGCGCCGTCGACCAGGCTTTCGGCCCAGGTGTGGTAGAGAAATCCGCCGAATTCCGCAGAATACACGAGTCCGTTGACCACGCGCGTCGGAACGTTCAGCGCGCGCATCAGCGCCGTATAGAGGTAGGTGTGGCCCTGGCATTCGCCGCGCTTCGCGTCGAGGACATCGAGCGCCGAGAACGTGTCCACGGGCTCCTTGCGTATGTTCCGCTCGAGCCAGGCGAGGACCGCGTCGATCTTGTCGAATGTGGATTCCTTCCCGGCGGCGATCGACAGCGCAAGCTTGCGGATCATCGGGTCGCGGTTCTGCACCGTGCTCGAGGGCAGCAGTGCCGCCGCGGCCGTGTCGTCTTCGGCGTCCGAGCGGGTCGCGTCGATTTCGCAGACCAGATCGCGCTCGGAGTTGGTGCAGCGTTGGCGTGAATCGGAAATCGGCGCCCGTTTCCCTCCCTGGGCGAGCAAGGCGAATTTCAGAAACCGCGCCCGCCGAGGATCAGAAAGGGGAAGGGGCGTCTTGACCAGACTCCACCTCACGATTACGTCGTCCTTGTTGAGTACCGCGCTCGCGAGGTAGTTTTTCGCCGCGACCTCGTCCTCGAGCGCGAAGATCATCACGCCGTTCAGTCCGAGCTCGAAAACTGGCAGGCCGCGCCGGTCGATCCAGGTAGTGCTGCCCAATCCGAGCATGTCGGTTTGGACCTTGAAGGCAGCGCCTTCGAAGAGATCGCTTGTCTCGTAGGTGTCGATGCGTTGCAAAGCGCGGTCGAGGCCTTGCGTCTCGCCGTTGAAGACCAGCCACCTGAACTCGCTTCCGACCTTCAGGCCCTGCAGCACCGGCAGGAGATCGAGCGCGGCCGCGGGATAGAGGGGCTCGTCCAGCCTTCGTTCGATCTGTTCGGGAGGCCGTTTGCCGGTGATGATCTGGTAGCGCAGCCGGCCGTCGTGCACCTCGCCGGTCAAGTCCTGCTCGGTGCCGTCGAGCACGTAGCGGTATGCGAACCGCATCAGCTTGGCGTTCTCGTCGACGGTATCGAGCGAGTGCATCTGCACATTCTTCTCCAGACCGAGAAAGTGGAACCGGATGACGGCTTCCCCATGCAGCTCGTAGAGGCCGTTTTCTGGTGCGCGGGCCACGCGGGAATGCGAGAATCCAACCTTTGCGCCGTTGAAAACGATTCCGCTCCAGTATTCAGGCTGCGGAAGGTCTGCGAGCGAGTAGCGCGGAGGCGGAAGGGGAGGCGCTCCGGCATCGCGAAAATACTGGCTCGCGCATGCCGAAAGCAACGCCAGGGAGGCTGCAGCCAGGGTTCGGGCGATTACCAGAGGGGTCTTCATCGTTCGAACAGGCTGCGTATCTTGTTTGCGTCGGGGCGCTCGAGGACTCCTTTTTCGGTGAAGAGCGCGCTCACCAGCGCGGCCGGGGTGATATCGAACGCCGGATTGGCGACCGCTACTCCCTCGGGCGCCCAGCGCATGCCAGCGTAGCCGGTAACCTCCGCGGCTCCACGCTCTTCGATGGGTATCGACCCGCCATCCCGGGACGAGGTGTCGATGCTCGAAAGCGGCGCTGCGACGTAAAACGGAATATGGTGTCGCTCCGCAAGAACGGCGACCGTATAGGTTCCGATCTTGTTCGCGACATCGCCGTTCGCGGCGACGCGGTCGGCTCCCACGATCACCACGTCCACCTCCCCCCGGCTCATGAGATGGCCGGCGGTACTATCGATGACGAGCGTTACCGGGATCCTTTCCTGGATCATCTCCCACGCCGTCAGGCGCGCGCCCTGCAGATAGGGGCGTGTTTCGCTTGCGATCACCGAGACGCGCTTGCCGGCGTCGCGCGCCGAGCGGATGACACCGAGGGCCGTACCATGGCCGGCCGTGGCGAGGGCCCCGGTGTTGCAGTGGGTGAGGACGCGCGCTCCGTCGGGCACCAGAGCCGCGCCGGCGCGGCCGATGGCGCGGTTGATTTCGAGGTCCGCGTTGAAAAGCGCGACCGCGGTGTCGGCCAATCTCCCTGCCGCCGAGCTTGGATCGTCGCGAGTCCCTGCGCCAAGCGCCGCGCGCATTTGGTCGAGAGCCCAGAAGAGATTCACGGCGGTCGGCCGGCTCGCGGCGAGACTCTTGAACGCGATCTCCATCGCGGCGTCGAACTCGGCGCGCGTGCCGCGCTCCTGGCGCTTCGCTTCGAGCGCCACGCCGAACGCCGCGGCGCAGCCGATCGCCGGAGCGCCGCGCACCACCATCGAGCGAATGGCCTCGGCAACCTCGGCCGCGTTCGTGCAGCTCACGTACTCGAGGCGAGCGGGGAGGGCGCGCTGGTCGATCAGCTCGAGCCGCGCCCCTCGCCAGCGCAGGGTCTCGACGGGTATCGCTTCAGATGACGCGCTCATTGCCGCCGTCCACGGGCACTTGCGCGCCGGTGGTCTTGGCGAAAAGCGGCCCGCACATCTCCGCCGCCAGCTCCGCGTTCAGCGCGGCCTTCGAAGCCGAATACGCCGATGCCCCCGGGCCCGGCGCGGGAACGTTTTTCGAGCCGATGACCACCACCCGCCCGCCGCGCGGAGCGAGTTTCAGGAACGGATGGCAGGTGCGCATCAGGAGCAGGTTCGCATCGAGGTTGACGCTCATCGCCTTGCGCCATTCTTCGGTGGGCAAATCCGCGATCCTGCGGCTCGCCGTGAAAATGCCGGCGTTCAGCACGAGCATGTCGAGCCCGCCGAATGCGAGCACGGCTCTCTCGAGGGCGGAGCGCACCTGCGCCTCGTCGGTGACGTCGCAGCTCATCCCGAGAAAATCGCTGCGGTTGTAGAGCGATATTATCCTCGCGTCCAAGTCGAGTCCGACCACCGCCGCGCCGCGCGCGAGAAACGCCGCGACCGCAGCCTTGCCGATCCCGGAAGCCGCCCCGGTGACGAGCGCGATCTCGCCGGCGAAGGGCAGGGCCTTGCCGCTTTTCTTGAGTTTCGCCTGCTCGAGGTCCCAATACTCGACGTCGAAGATATCCTTCGCAGGCAGGGCTTGGAATCCGCCGAGCGCCTCCCCGCGGAGGATGACGTCGATCGTGTGCTCGTAGATCTCGGCGACGATCGCCGCATCCTTCGCCGTTCTTCCCGCCCCAGCAAGACCGAAGGCGGGATCGAGCACGACGCGCGGCGCAGGATCGAGAATGGTCTTGGGCTCCCTGGCGCGGGGAGCGTGCTCGTCGAAGTAGCGGCGGTACCCCTCCGCGTATCCGGCGACGTCGCCGCCCAGCATCGGCGTGCGCTTGGTGCGGATGACGTGGTCGGGCGTCGCGGGCCCCTGTTGCGAGATGCGCGCGAGCGCCGGATGCCGGGCGAACCCGAGCGTGCGTTCGCTGATAACCGTCTTCAGGATGAGCGGGCTACCCGCGGTGTCGGAGAGCTTGCGCCGGAGACCCGCCTGGGCATTTGCAGCAACCGTCCCGGCGGTGAAGCGGTTCGGCGGCACCGACCAGGCGCGCTTCGAGTCGAGATATTTCTCCGCAAGAGTCACCAGTTCGATCATCCGCTCGTAGGACTCGCGAGCCGTCTCGCCGAAAGAAAAAATGCCGTGATTGAGAAGGACCATGCCGATCGTCTCGGTGCTTCCCTGCCGCCTGAATTCCTTCGCGCAGAACTGTGCGAGATCGAATCCCGGTATGAGATAGGGGATCACCACGCAGCGCTTGCCGTATATCTCGCGGATGCGCTTGTCCCCGTCCCGGGTATTGCTCACGGAAAGCACGGCGTCGGCATGCGTATGGTCAACGAATTTCTGGGGCATGAGACCGTGCAGGATTGTCTCGATGGACGGCGCAGGCGCCGACGCATCGCGCATATGCGTGACCAGCTGGTTGACCATCTCGGGATCCGCGAGTGACGGCAATTCCGCCAGTCGCAGCACGTGAGCGAGGAGCACCGGCGAAAAACCCTGCGGCTCGATCGTTTCCAGATCCCAGCCGCTGCCTTTGACGTAGAGGATCGTTTCCTGCTCGCCGAACAGGTTTTTCTCCTGGATCTTGACCGAAGTGTTGCCGCCACCGTGCAGCACCAGGGACTTGTCGCGCCCGAGCAGCCGCGAGGTGTAGACGCGCAGGCCGAGGTCGCCTCCGAATTCCTCCGCTTCCCGATCGCTCCAGAGACTCTTCATCGCCTTCCAGTTTGCCAATTATACTGACGGGAAATGCCCGCAGCGTTCACCATCCGAGTTCTGGCCTGGCCCGAAGCCTCGCCGCTTGCGCGCCCGGTGCGGGAACAGGTGTTCGTCGAGGAACAGAGGGTTCCGCGCGAGCTCGAACTGGACGAATGGGACGAGCGCTGCGAGCACGCCGTCGCGTGCAATTCCCGCGGGGACGCGATCGGAACGGCGCGGCTGCTGCCCGACGGCAGGATCGGCCGCATGGCGGTCCTCGGCGAATGGCGCAGGCGCGGGGTGGGCACGGCGCTCCTGCAGGCCCTGCTCGAGCGGGCCCGCACGCGCTCCATGCGCCGCGTCACGCTGCACGCGCAGACCCATGCGGCGGAGTTTTACCGGCGCTTCGGCTTCAACGAGCGGGGAAGGGAGTTTTTGGAGGCCGAGATCCCGCACGTGGAGATGACGCTCGAGCTGTACCCTGCGCGAGAGTGAGCCGATAGCTGACGGTGCCGCTCACGCGGCCCTCCTCGCCGAAGCTGCGTTCATGGAACTCGATCCTGCCGTCTTGGCTGAAGCACAAGGCAGTCGAGCACCGCGTTCCGTAGCCGCCGACGGCAAGAATGCGGATCGCCGACAACCTTTCCTCCAGCTCCAGGCTCACTCCGGTGCTGGGGAGCTCGCTCCTTGGGGCGTGCTGGGTGTCCTCGAGAAGCCGGAACGCTGCCTCGACTTCGAAGGCCTTCGAAAGCTGCTCCGCGAGTCCCGACTTGGCCTTCTCGACCTTGGGCCAAGGGGTGTCCAGCAGGTGGTTCGAAAGGCCATGAACGCCGGGAACGACCCGCGCGAGATGGCCGCCGCGATTGGAAAGGAAGTAAAGGGAAGCCGCATCCCCGACGAGAAGGCCGAAGCCGTTATAGTTCACCCCACGTCCCTCGACGCTCTGGAGGTATTCCAGGGGAGTCGTCCTGCCCGTCAAAAAATCGCTCACCAACGAACCGCGGGAGGGGACGCCGGTTCTCTTGTCGGCAGGATTGCGATAATTAGTGAGCGCGGCGAATCGCCCATCCAGGGTGATGCCGAGCCAGGTGCCTCCGGCTTCGAGATCGCGCCCGGCGAGGACGTTCGAATGGTCGTCCCAGAACCCGGCGGGCGCAGCCGGGCGCCCGAAATATTCGTCGCGGTTGGCCGCTACGACCAGACGGTAGCGAGGGTGC
>WNGC01000589.1_pt1 | contig 24086 bp, 25 predicted proteins | sample 5400051 | NCBI WGS metagenome assembly WNGC01 (sample SAMN13153368, study PRJNA577476) | soil metagenome | isolation source: 20 cm soil or saprolite under grassland replicate 2 | place: USA:California | collected 2016-06-15
CTCGAGGTGATCACCCACGTCCAGAACGAAGGGTACGGCCAGTCGCTGATCGACGGCTTCCACTACGCGGTCCAGGAGCGCTATGATGTCGCAGTGACCATCGACTGCGATCTGCAGCATGAGCCGAGGTTGATCCCCCGATTCCTCGAGGCCGCCTCCGGGGCCGATATCGTGTCGGGGAGCCGCTACCTTCGCGAGGCGGCGGGCGTGCAGGACCCGCCGCCGCCGGACCGCCAGCAGATCAACGCGGAGATCACCCGGATCATCAACGACCTGACCGGATACCACCTGACGGACGCCTGGTGCGGATTCAAAGCGTACCGCGTCGCCGGCCTCGCGCGGATGAGCCTCGATGAGCGGAGTTACGGCATGCCCCTGCAGGTGTGGATTCAGGCCGCCCGGCTGGGGCTCACCGTGGCGGAGCTCGGCGGAGCTCCCCGTGCCGCGGATCTACAAGAACCCCGGGCGGCGGTTCTGGGGCGGACTGGACGACCCGACGGCGCGCCGCGCCTACTATCTCTCGATCATCGACCGCGAGGTGAGCCGGTGGCGGAACTCCTCGTAATCGGCGCCCACCCCGACGATGTGGAAATCGGGATGGGCGGGGCGATCGCGGCCTGTGTCGAGCACGGGCACGGGGTGACGATCCTCGACCTGACCGACGGCGAGCCGACCCCGATGGGCACTCCCGAGCGGCGGCGGGCGGAGAGCGAAACCGCCGCCCAGACGCTGGGCGTCCGGAAGCGCATCACGCTCCCCCTGCCGAACCGGTATCTCATGGACACGGTTGAGAACCGCGTGGCCGTGGCCGAAGTGATCCGCGAGGTCCGTCCGGAGATCTTGTTCATCCCCTACGGCGTGGATGCGCACCCCGACCACATCGCCGCGGAGCGGCTCGGCGAGGCGGCCCGGTTCTACGCCAAGCTGACGAAGACCGAGATGCGGGGCGATCCGCACTATCCGGGCCGGATCCTGCACTTCTTCTGCACGCACTACCGGCTGCACGTCAGCCCGGCGTTTGTGCTCGACATCACGGACCAGATCGAGCGAAAGATGGAGGCGATCGCCTGCTACCGCTCCCAGTTCAATGAAGAACGCGGAAACGCCGGGGTCCTGACCGCGATCCGCACCGTCGCCGCGTACTGGGGCACGCGCATCCGGCGGCCGTACGGGGAGCCGTTCGCCAGCAAGGAGGCGATCGGGCTTCGCGGGCTCGGTGACCTGCTGTGACCGCCCCGCCGTCTGAGGCGGTCCCGGCCTACAAGGTCCCCGAGCGCTCGGGGGAGGTGCTGATCGATCCTCCCCTCGACCGGATCCCGGCCGTCCTCGCCGCCGCCCGGGGCGCCGCGTACGGCGGCGCGCAGATCCTCGGCACGCCCCTCGTCGAATTTCGCTCCCAGGTCCGGCGGCGCGCGCTCAGCCTCGCCGGCCCCCTGCCGGACGGGGACGCGCCGGCCGCCGCGGCGCCGATGATCGCGATGGGGCACCAACCGGTCTTCTTTCACCCCGGCGTGTGGATGAAGTTCTTTCTCCTCTCGCGCCTCTGCGCCGATGCCGGCGCGACCGGCCTCCACCTGATCGTCGACAGCGACGCGTCCGGCCCGATCGGCGCGCACGTTCCCGCGCGGGACGGCCGGCTGGTCCGGCGTTCCGAGACGCTGGTCGACCTCCCCGAGGATGTCCCGCTGGAAGCCTGGCCGCCGCCCTCCGAGGAGGCGTGGGAGGGGTTCCGCGCCCGCATCCGCGGCCACCTCGCCACGCTGTCCCTGCCGGACCTGCTCGAGCGATTCGATGCCTTCGCCGAGGGCGCCGGCCGCGTGCGCGCGGGCGCCGGGACGCTCGCGATGTTCATGGCCGCGGCGCGGCGCAGGTACGAGGCCGGAGCGCTGCCGCCGCGGTACCGTGAACTGGCCTTCTCCGCGCTGTCGGACACCCCCGAGTTTCGGGCGTTTGTCCTGCACCTCGTACAAGACCCCGGCGCGTTTCGCCGCTGCTACAACGCGAAGCTGGAGGACTACCGGCGGATCCATCGCCTGCGGTCATCCGCGAACCCGTTCCCCAACCTGGGCGAACTCGATGGGGTCCCGGAGACGCCGTTCTGGGTGGTGCACGGCGGCCGGCGCACGGACCTGTACGCGGCGCGCGAGGGCGACCGCATTCGCCTGCGGACCGCGGCCGGGGCGATCGCGGATCTCCCGGCCGGCGCCGCCGGCGTCGCCCAGCTTGCGGCGTCCCGCCTCCGCCTTCGCCCCAAGGCGATCACGCTGACGATGTTCGCCCGGCTCTGCATGGCCGATCTCTTCATCCACGGGATCGGCGGCGGCCGCTACGACCGCGTCACCGGCGCCGTGATCCAGGAGACCTTTGGCTGTCCTCCGCCTCCGTACGTCGTGGCGACGGCCACCCTGCTGCTGCCGCTCCTGGGGCAGGGGCAGTCGGCCGAGGACGCCCGCGCCATCGAGCGGCGTCTGATGGACCTGCAGCACAATCCGGAGCGGTACCTCCCGGCTCCCTCCGACGCGCAGCGCCGGCTCATCGAGGAGAAATGGCGCCTGATCCGGGACGTCGAAGCGATGCGCCCCGGCCCCGAGCGCCGGGCCGCCACCCATCGGATCCGCGAGGTGAACACCCTGCTCGCCGCCTCCCTCGCCGCCGAGATGCAGCGGCTGCGGGAGCGGCGCGCGTCGCTGGACCAGGACGCGGCGATCCGGGATGTGACGGACGATCGCGGCTATCCGTACTTTCTCTTTGATCCGGCGGCGGTCCGCGACCTCGCCGGCGCCCGCACCGGCGCGCCCTGACGTGGACCCCGCGGGTGATGCGGTCCACGCCGAAGACCTCTGGAAGGGCTTCGCGCGCCGGCGCGTTCTTCGGGGACTCGGCCTGACGGTCGCGCCGGGCCGGGCGCTCGCGATCCTGGGTCCCAACGGTTCCGGAAAGTCGACGCTGTTGCGCGTCCTGGCCGCGATCCTGCGCCCTTCCCAGGGCCGGGTGCGGATCTGCGGGGAGGATCCCTTCGGCGTCCCGGGGGTTCGCGGCCGGGGGCGCGGGCCGAGGAGGTCTGCGACCTCCTGGGCATCGCGCGCCGGGTCGAGCCGATCCGGGGGTTGTCTCGCGGGATCCAACAGCGCGCCGCCCTCGCCCGGGCGCTCCTGCACCGGCCGCGGGTGCTGCTCCTCGACGAGCCGTTCACCGGTCTCGACCCGGAAGGCGCCGACGGCCTGTCGGGGATCCTCCGAGGCTTCTGCCGGGATGGGGGCGCCGTGATCCTCTCGACCCACAGCCCCGCAGAGGCGCTGGGCGCCGCCGGCCAGGCCGCGGTGCTCGCGGGAGGCCGCCTCGGGCCCGCGCGCGGGCTCGCCGGGATGCAGGTCGAAGCCGTGCGGGCCTGGTACCTGGACGCCGCGGCGGGTGCTGTGGGGTGAGGATCCTCGCCGCGCTGATCTGGAAGGACCTGGTCACCGAGGCGCGCACCCGGGAACTGGTCACGTCGATGAGCCTCGTGGCTTTTCTCGCCCTGGTCATCATGAGCCTGGCGCTGGGAGCGTCTCCCGGGCTCGCGGCCGCCGCCGCCCCGGGGATCCTGTGGGTCACCGTGTCGTTCGCGGCCACGCTGGGTCTGGCCAGGTCGCACGCCCTCGAACAGGAGCGGCAGGCGCTGCAGGGGCTTCTGCTCACGCCGGTCAGCCGGAGCCTGCTCTACCTCGGCAAGTTCGGCGCGAACCTGCTGCTGGTCCTGATCCTGGAATGCGTCGTGGTCGCCGCGTTTGCGGTGCTGTTTGCGAACGATCTCGGCCGCCGCGCGGGATGGCTCGCGCTGCCGCTGGGGCTCGGCGCGGTCGGGTTTACCGCGGTCGGGACGCTCCTGGGGGCGATGACGTCGGCCACCCGCCTGCGGGAGGTGCTGCTGCCGATCCTGCTGCTCCCGGTGGTGCTCCCGGCGATCATCCTTTCCCTGGCCGGGATTGCCGCGGTCCTGGACGGGCGCGCGCTCGCCGACCTGTTCCGATCCTCGAACATGCTGGCGTCGGTGGACATCATCTTCGTCGTGCTCGGGATGTGGCTCTACGGATTCGTGGTGGACGAATAGGCGGCCGTCCGCGCCCGCCGCGCCGTGGGCCTCGCGCGGGCCGCGGTCAGTTTCCCGCTGTTTCCTGTCAGTGGACTTCCGTTGAAACGTCCGGCATCCGGCTGTTATGATCGACACAGCCTCGAAGCGAGATGCGCGTTAGTATCTGCGGTGGAGGCCTGAAGGAGATGACCCGGACCTTTGGATAGCCTGCTGGCTTGGGGAACGCTGGTCACGATGCTCCTCGCCCTCGTGGGCGCGTTCCTCTTCGCCCAGACCGAGCAGGTGATGGGGCCGATCCAGCGGATCTTCTATGTGCACCTTCCGCTCGCGTGGATCGGCTTCGTGGCCTTTGGACACGCCTGCTGGGCGGGGATCCAGTATCTGCGCACGGGCCGGCGCGAGTGGGACGCGGCCGGGGCGTCGGCGGCCGAGATCGGGGTGCTGTTCAGCACGCTGGTCATTGTCACCGGCTCGCTGTGGGCCCGTCCGGTCTGGGGGACCTGGTGGACCTGGGACCCCCAACTCGTGACGTACTTGATTCTGTGGCTGATCTACGTCGGGTACCTGATGCTCCGCAGCGCGGCCGGGGACGACCCGCGCCGGGCGCGGTTCGCGGCGGTCTTCGCCATTGTCGGATTCGTCGATGTGCCGCTGGTCTGGTTCTCGGCGCGCTACCTGCGCGCGCTCTCCCCGGTGATCTTCACCACGCACAGCATCGGCCTCGCCCCCTCGATGGCCCAGGCGCTCGGCGTTGGGCTGGTGGCCTGGAGCCTCTTTTACGTGCTGCTCTTCCGCGCGCGCCTGCGCCTCGGCCTTTTGGAGATGCAGGTGGCGGGGCTGGCCGACGAGAGCGGCTGACGGCGATGGCCTATCTCTTCTGGGCGTACGCGCTGGTGTGGGTCGGCATCTTTCTCTACCTCTACGGCCTGGCCCGGCGCAGCCGCGTCCTGGAGCGTCAAGTGGCGGAGCTGGTCGAGCGGTCGCGGGGTTCGGCGCGGACGCAGGCCCCCGCGGGCGGCCGCCGCACGGGTGCCGGACCGTCGTGACCGGGCCCGCGCGGCCGGTTGCGTTCGTCGCCGGGGTGGTGGTCGTGGTCCTCGCGCTGGCCTACCTGGTCTACGGCGGGATCCAGCAGGGCGCGACCTACTGGGTGACGGTCGGCGAGCTCCGGCACGAGCACCCGGCCGCCCCAGGGCCCGTGCGGCTTGGCGGCACGGTGGTGCCCGGGTCGGTCGCCTGGGACGCCTCGCACCAGCACCTGCGTTTTGCCGTGAGCGACGGGGTCGACGCGATCCCGGTGCGCTACAGCGGGGTCGTGCCCGACATCTTCGCCGAGGGCCGCCAGGTGGTGGTGGAGGGCCGGCTCAGTGCCGACGGCGTGTTCGCGGCGACGACGCTCCTGGCCAAGTGCCCGACCAAGTACAATCCGGCCGACCCGCAGAAGCGGGTCCCGGGCTAATGCGGCGGGGCGCCTCCGGTGTTGGCTGACCTCGGCCGGTTCAGCCTGCTCGCGGCGTTCGTCCTGGCGCTGTACGCGCTGGCGGCCGCGGCCCTCGGCGGCCGCGCCCGCCTGGCGGGACCGGTGACCAGCGCCGCCCGGGCGCTCGTGGCGCTGGCCGCGCTCGAGGCGCTGGCCGCCGGGATTCTGATCTCCGCCCTGGTCCGGCGTGACTACACCTTCGCCTACGTCGTCGCCCATGTCCGCGATGGGCAGGCGCTCGGGTACGACATGACGGCCTTTTGGAGCGGGATGGAGGGATCGCTGCTCCTGTGGGCGCTGATCCTCTCCGGCTACACGCTCGCGGCCGTCCGCAGCATTGCGCGAACGCGGCCGGTGCTGCTGCCCGGAGTGGTTGGGGTGTGCGCCGGCGTGGCGGCGTTCTTCCTGTTCATGCTCACCGCCGTGACCCCGCCGTTCGTGACGGCCCCATTTCCGCCCGCGGACGGGCAGGGCATGAACCCGCTCCTCCTCAATCCCTGGATGGCGATCCACCCGCCCACCCTCTACCTTGGATTTGTCGGCCTGACCATCCCGTTTGCCATCGTCGTGGCCAGCCTCCTCAGCGGCGGGGCGGACGAGGGCGGAGTGCTGCTCGCCCGCCGCTGGATGCTGTGGGCCTGGTACTGCCTGAGCATGGGGTTGATGTTCGGCGCGAAGTGGTCGTACGTCGTGCTGGGGTGGGGCGGGTACTGGGCCTGGGATCCGGTCGAGAACGCGGCGCTGATGCCGTGGCTGGTGTCGACCGCGTTTCTCCACTCGGTGTTGATCCAGGAGCGGCGGGCGATGCTTCAGCAGTGGACGGTGTCGCTGGTGGTGCTCGCGTTCGGGCTGTCGATCTTCGGCACCTTCCTCACGCGCAGCGGGGTGCTCAGCAGCGTCCATTCCTTCACGCAGTCGCCGTTGGGCGGATATTTCCTCGGGTTTCTGGCGCTCAGCATGGTCGCCGCCTTCGGGCTGGTGGCGTGGCGCTGGGAGGGGCTGCGCAGCGAGCACACGCTGGATTCGGCGCTCTCGCGGGAGAGCGCCTTCCTGCTGAACAACGTCGTATTCCTTGCCGTCGCGTTTACCGTGTTCCTGGGCACGGTGTTTCCCGTGCTGTCCGAGGCCGTGACGGGGAGGCGGATGAACGTCGGCCCGCCCTTCTTCGACCACGTGGTGACGCCGCTCGCCGTCGTCCTGCTCCTCTTGATGGGCGTCGGGCCGCTGCTCCCCTGGCGCCGCGCGTCCCCCGCTTCTCTCCGCAACAACTTCCTTGCGCCGGGGGCGGTGGGGATCATCCTGGCGCTCGGGTTGCTGGCCGCGGGGATGCGGGCGCCCGGGGCGGTGCTCGCGTTTGCCCTCTCCGGCTTCGTCGCCGGCACGGTCGTCCTCGAGTTTGCGCGCGGGGTGCGCGTCCGCTGCGCCCACGGCGGGGAAGGGCCGGTCCGCGCGCTGGCGGGGCTGGTGCTGCAGCACCGCCGGCGCTACGGTGGGTACATCGTCCACCTCGGCATCCTCCTGCTGTTCTGCGGCGTCACCGGGTCGTCGGTCTTCAGCACCCAGCGGCTCGTCACGCTCCGCCCGGGCGAGGCCGTGGAGGTCGGCGAGTACCGGGTCCGCTACGACGGGCTCCGGCAGTCGACCGGCAGCGGCACCCTGGTGATAACGGCCGCGCTGCGCGCCTTCTCGGGGGGCAGGGATCTCGGCCCGCTGGACGCGCGGCGGACCCTCTTCCTCACGGGCCAGGACTCGACCACCGACATCGGCCTGCGAAGCACCCTCCGCGATGACTTGTACGTGACCCTCGTGGGCTGGACCGCCGGCGGGGACGCGACCCTCCGCCTTCTCGTCAACCCGCTTGTCGTGTGGATCTGGGCCGGCGGGCTCGTCCTGACGGCAGGAGCCGCGATCGCCATGGTCCCCGAACGGAGGCCGGCGCGCATCCGCGAGGTCGTCCCCGCGGGCGCCTGGAGCCCCGGCGGCCTGTGACGGGCGTGGTGATGGCGCTCCTCGCCGCGGCGGCCGCCGCGTGGGTGCTTGGCCCTCTCCGCGCGGCTGCGGGCCCCGCGGGAGGGTCGGGTTCCCGCGCGGGTGAGCCGCCGGAGCGGCTGCGGGCCGCGCAGGGCGCCGTTGATGATGCCCTGCGGGACCTCGAGCTCGATCATGCGACGGGCAAAGTGAGCGAGGACGACTACCGCCTCCTCCGGGCCAGGTACGAGGGCCGGACGGCCGAGGCGGGTCGGACGTCGAGAGGTTCCTCGATCTGACACCAGCGTGCCGGCATCGCCGGGATCTCCTCTCGGTGGCGTGGAGTCTTTGCGCGTTTCTGAGCATCGGTCACGGACCGGCCTACGCCGCGGACGCCGAAGAGGGTGTGGTGCAGGGTCGGGTGATGACGCACACGGCGCCGTCCCACCCGATCGTCCACCAGGCCGTGCACCTCGAGATCGTCGAGCGCGCGGCCTCCTCCGCGCAGGACACCGTGACCGACGCCGGCGGGCGATTTCGCTTCAGGCGCCTGCCGGTCGGCGGGATCCGGGTCTTTGTCCTCAGCACCGAATACGGCGGGGTCCGGTATTCGGGCGAGCGGCTCGCGCTTCTCCCCGACGCGCCGGTCCGGACCGTGGACCTCGTGGTCTACGAGCCCTCGACCGATCGCGCTGCGCTGCGCCCGCCGGTCGTGTTCGCGGTGGTCGAGGTCGCCCGGGGCGCCCTCCGGGTCAGCGTCGTCCAGCGGCTCGAGAACCCCACCGATCGGACCATCGTCTCGAGCCCGCGCGACCCCCTCGTCTTCCCCCTGTCCCCCGGGGCGCAGTCCGTTCGCTTCCTCTCCGGCTGGGTGGATCCCCGGGTCGACATCGGGACGATCACGGACGCGTTTCCCGTGACGCCGGGCCGCACGGAGGTGGCGTATGCCTACACCCTGGACGCGCGGCAATCCGAGGTGGCGGTGCCGTGGGTGTTTCCGGACGGCGCAGGCGAGGTCGATGTGCTGGTCGCCGATGTCGGTGTCAAGGCCAGCGCGGACGGACTGGCGGCGCGGGGCGCCGTCGAGGGGCCGACGGGACGCTTCCTTCGTTGGAGCGGCGGACCGATTGCTCCCCGACGCGCGGTGGTGCTCCGGCTCCAGGGCGTGCCCCTTGCGCGCGATCCGTGGCCGGTCGCCGTGGCGGCCGGCCTGGCGCTGATCCTCGCCGGCGGGCTGGCGCGCTCGCTTTGGCGCGCGCGCCGGCCCGCGGCTCACGCGTGAATGCGCTGAGGTGATGCGCATTCCTCGAGTGGACGGCGGAAGGAGACCGCGGCGCGCTCATGGAACACCAATAGCCCGTGCGTGCACCCTGGTGGCTGGCGCCGCTTTCGCCATGGAGAACAGACCGGCATGCGGTGGGGCGTCGCAGAGCCCCTTTGGCGGCGCTCCTGGCGGCCTCCGCCGCCGCGCTCGCGCTCACCGGATGCCAGCCCTCGGTCGACGTTTCGAGGGCGAAGGTGGCCCGCAGGCTTCCGCCCGCCGTGGAGACCGAGATTCCGCTGGTGACAGACGAAGACGAGCGGCCGATCGTGCCGGACGCGATCAAGGGGAAGCAGGTGTTCGACCAGAACTGCGCGGTCTGTCACGGGGCGACCGGCGAGGGCAACGGTCCCATGGCGTCGACGCTCGTGGCCCCCGACAAGGATGTGCTCACCGCGCTGCTCGGCCTGTTCCATATCGAACTGCACCGCCCGCCGCTGCCGAGCAAACCGGCCAACTTCCACAGCCGCGATCTGGAGAACGTGATCAGCCCGGCGATCCTCTACGAGACGGTCACGGGGGGGCGGCCGCACACCGCGATGCCGGCGTTCGGGCCGGAGGCCTCGTTCGGGGCCAACAAGGCGCAGACCCTGACGAACGCGGAGCGGTGGGACGCCAACGTCTATGAGATGATGTTTCGGACCACGCCCGCAGAGCTCAGCGCCGCCCGCGCGTTGTACAACCAGCAGTGCGCGGTCTGTCACGGGGCGGGTGGCAACGGCAAGGGCCCCCGGGGACCGGAGATAGCGGGCCGGCTGTGGTCGTGGGCCCGGTCAGAGGGGCCGGGGATCTTCACCGACCCCAACTACATGGTTCAGCGAAACCCGAGCGAGCTCACCAACGCCATCCTGGACGGCTACGGGATGATGCCGAGCTACCGTGGAAAGCTCACCACGGAGCAGATGAACGGTCTCGTCGATTACATCTACACCTTCTTCTACAAGCACCCGCCGATCCAGTAGTACAATGAAGGCGGAGGGGAAAGGCCGATCGAAGCGAGGAGTGGAACAAAGGTTATGCTCGGTGCGGCGTGGGAGGGACTCGGACGATGAGATTTGACCGGCGGGGGGTGCTCAAGACCCTGACGGCGCTTCCGGTGATCGGCGGGCTGCTGGCGATCCTCTCGCCGCTCCTGCGCTATCTGAAGCCCAACGACGGCCCGTATCAGCTCCCGCTGACCGACCAGGACAGGCCCCAGGGCGGCCCCCAGGTCGTCGGCAAGACGACGTCTCTCCAGAAGCCGTGGGACTTTTTCTACTTCACCTACGTGCAGCAGTACGCGCAGTACGATGCCACCGGGTTCAAGAAGGCCAACATCGCCGGGGTGGCGGTGCGGCTGCCGAAGAAGGTGAAGTTCGCGCTCCCCCCCGAACTGGGGGGGTTCGTGGGCTATCCGGGGGAGACCGACATCGTCCTGTTCCAGCGGATCTGCCCGCACCTGGGGTGCATCTTCAACTTCATCCCGGATTGGCACGAGGTCACGGCCGGCTACGGCGGGTACGTCCCGCCGGACTGGGAGCGGCACTCGCTGATGGCCTGCCCCTGTCACCTCAGCATCTATGACCCGGCCTTTCCGGACAAGCCCGGGAACGTGATCTCCGGCCCGGCGCCGCGCGGGGCCCGCTACTTCCGGTACGAGATTCGCGGAGAGGACATCGTCGTCACGGGAGCGGAGGAAGGCGGGATCGCGTAAGCCCCGCCGCGGGAGGCCCGATCGTGGAAGCAGTGCTCGCAGATCTCAAGGAGTGGCTCCAGGACCGCAAGCAGCACCTGGACCTCTTCGACGAGACGAAGACGGCGCGTCTCGACAACCCGCTGTATACGCTCGGCGGCCTCGTCTGGCTCTCGTGGATGATCGTGATCGTCTCCGGCGTGATCCTGATGCTGTGGTACATCCCGACGACGACCGGCGCCTACCGGTCGATCCTGCACATCACCTACGATATCCCCCTGGGCTGGCTCGTGCGGGGGATGCACAAATACGGCGCGGACATGCTGATCACGGTCATCACGCTGCGCATCTACCGGATGTATTTCGCGGGCGAATACAAGAAGCCGGGAGAGCTGTCCTGGATGATCCTCTTTGCCTCCCTGGTCCTGGGGATGATCTCCGGCATCACCGGGTACCTCCTGATCTGGAACCAGCGCGCCTTCTGGGCGGCGAAGACGGTGCTCACCGTCCCGACCTACTATGATGAGATCCCCCTGGTCAAGGACACGGGGATCGGACACGCGATCGCCTACATCTTCCTCGGCGGGCCGGCTGTGGCGCAGGCGGCGATCACCCGGTTCTACGCCATCCACCTCGGCATCTCGGTGCTTGCCGTGATCCTGGCGGAGGTCTTCTTCTACCGGACGCGCCGCCGGCGGCTCAACCTCTCGCTGTTCACCGTGGCGCTCGTCATCGTCTTCATGACGTGGCTGAGTTTCGACCGGCTGACGGAGATGGGCCGGTGGGCGAACCCGAACCGCACGCCGCTGCCGATCCTCTCGGATTGGTACTTCCTGGCCCTCTACCAGCTCGTGAAATACATGCCCCCGCTGTGGGCGGGGATCGCCCCGGCGCTCCTGATCGGGTACGGGATGGCCCTGCCCTTCCTCGATCGCACGAAGGAAACCCGGCCCCTCGAGCGGCCGTTCTTTTTCGTGGTCGGCCTGCTGGCGCTCGCCTACTTCATCGGCTTCACGGTCCTGATCATGCTGAACATCGCGGTGATCAGCCGCGATCCGCCGGTCATCTTCGCCGTCACGGTCGTGGTCCTCACGCTCGCGTTCATCTGGGAGATCGCCCACCGGCGCCGGAAGGCGCTGCGGGCGGCACCGCAGGCCCCCGGACGGGCCACTCCCGGCGCCGCGCCCGCGGGTGGATGATGCGGCGAAAAGCCCTCTTCTATCTCCTGCTCGGCCTGGCGACGGTCGGCCTGAGCCGGTTCCTGCAGGCCTGGCGGCAGTGGCGCCTCACCCCATCCGTCGAGGGAGGGGCCGTGGTGGTGCTGATCGGATGCGCGGTCCTCGTGGCGATGCTCTGGTTGGGGTTCCTCTTGTATGAAGTCGACCGCGCCACCGGACAGGTCCGCCACCGGATCGGCCTGTACGAGTGGGTGCTGGCCCGGGGCACGGCGGGGAAGCGGTGACCGGGGTGGATAACGACCGAGCGGCGGCCTACGGGATGTGGATCGCGATCCTTTCGCTGGTGAGCCTGGTCTGCGTGATCGGCATCGCATGGGCGGAGCTGACCAGCACGGGCCACCCCGCGCACCGCCTGCTGGGCGGCGGGCTCATCGGGGTGGTGCTGCTGGCCTACTCGTTCATTCTGCTGTTTTTGCGCAAGGGAGGGTTCACGGGTGTATAGGCGCCTGCTCGCCTCGCTCCTCCGGTGGACGCTCCGGCTGGACGTGGGGATCAACAGGGTCTACCCCGCGGACTTCAACCCGCTCTACTACACCGGGGGCCTCTCCAACCTGTTTCTCACCATCCTGATCCTGTCGGGGCTCTTTCTCTTCTTCTACTACGTGCCGTCGTACAACGAGGCCTACACCACCGTGCAGTACATCTCGGAGCGGGTGCCCTACGGGCAGATCATCCGCGGGATCCACCGCTACTCCGCCGACGGGTTCATGATCGTGATCCTGCTGCACTTCTTCCGCAACTGGTTCACGGAGCGGTTCCGCTTCTCCCGCGATGAGCCCTGGATCAGCGGCATGATGCTGCTGGTCTTCGCCGGCTTCATCGGCGTCACCGGATATGTGCTGGTCTGGGACCAGCGCGCCGAACTGCTGGTGGTGATGACGGGGAACGCCCTCGCCGCGATCCCGGCCGTCGGCGGGTGGCTGCGGAACCTGCTCTTCGGCGGGCCCGGGCTGACCAACCTGCTCCTGCCGCGGATGCTGTTCCTGCACGTGGGGCCGGCGGTCCTGCTCTACGTGCTGCTGTGGTGGCACTACGTGCGCCTCCGCCACCCCAAGGTGTGGCCCCCGGCGGTCTGGACCCTGTTCTCGCTCGGCGTGGTCCTGCTGCTCTCGGGGCTGATCCCCGCGGCGAGCCAGCCCCAGGCCTCGCCCACCACCCCGCCCAGGCAGCTCGCGGTCGACTGGTTGTTTCTGCTCCCATACGTGAGCCTCAAGTATCTCACCCCGCTGTGGCTGATCGTGCTCGCGACCGTGATCATCGTCTACGGCCTCTACATCCCGTATCAGCTTCCGGAGACCAGGGCCGAGATGGGGCTCAGAGAGTCGGGGATCGCCCAGGTGATCGACGCCAACTGCACCGGGTGCGAACTGTGCTACTACGACTGCCCCTACAACGCGATCGTGATGGCGCCGAGCCCCCACCCGGGCGTCACGAAAGCGGCCCAGGCCCGCAAGCTTCTGGCCATCGTCCTGGAATCGCGCTGCGTCGAGTGCGGCATCTGCATCGGCGCGTGCCCATTTGAGGCCCTGGAGTTGCCCCACTTCCTCGAACAGGATGTCCAGGCGAAGGTGCTGACCGCATGCCGGAGCTAGGTCCCCCCCCGAAGTCCCAGTCTCAGAGCGCGCCCGCGCCGGGCAATCCGGCCCGCGCCGCAGGCCCGGGTGCCGCCGCGCGCCGTCCCAAGATCGTCGGATTCCTCTGCGACTGGGCGGTGAGCGCGGAGGGCATCGTCCGCGAGGACGGGACGATGCGGGACCTGCCGAACGTGACGCTGATCAAGGTCCCGTGCTCGGGGTTCATCCGGCCGTCCTGGCTGGAGTTCGCCCTCAAGAACGGAGCCGACGGGACGTTCGTGTGCGGCTGCCCGCTGGGGGACTGCTTCAACCGGCTCGGCAACAACCTCATCCAGGACCGGGTCGCCCAGATGCGCCGGCGGCTGGAGCGCCAGAAGATCCAACCCGACCGCGTCGGGACGATCTACTACGGCCTGCGCGAGCAGGAGCAGTTCGTGGCGGCCGTCCGGGAGTTCAGCGACCGCGTGGCTCAACTGCCCGCGCCGCCGCCTCCGCCGCCGGCCAGACGGCCTGCCGGCGTGAGCCCGGCAACGCCGGCGGACGGGAGCCCGTCAGGGCCGACCCCCGCCCCAGAGGAGCCGTAAATGGCGCAGCGCGCACCGGGAACCCCGGCGCCGGGTCCCAAGCCCGCGGCCGTGCAGCTGAAGTACCTGATCTTCTGGGCGTTGTTGTTCGGGCTGCTCTTCCTCGTCTCGCTGTACGGGATCGTGGCGGAAGCATAACGCCACCCTCCGCCGGCCCCGCGCCGCCATGATGGATCTTCCGCAGATCTACGCTCCTGTCCGCGGCGATCTGGCGACCCTCGAGCGCCTCTTGCAGGACGAGCTGTCACAGGACGAGCCGTTCATCGGCGAACTGGTGACGCATGTCCTCAGGACCAGAGGAAAACAACTCCGGCCGGCGATGGTCTGCCTCAGCGCGCTCGCCTGCGGCGGCGACGCCAGCAGCGGCCCGTGCCTGGAGGTCGCCGGCGCCACCGAGCTGATCCATCTGGCTTCCCTCATCCACGACGACGTGATCGATGCCGCCGCCGTGCGGCGGGGACAGGCCTCCGTGAACGCGGTGTGGGGGAACCAGGTGGCCGTGCTCTTGGGGGACTATCTGTTCAGCAAAGCCTTCCACCTCCTGGCGCGGCTCCACGATGCCGACCTCGCCGCCGGGGTCGCCGGCGCGACGGTGAGGATGAGCCAGGCCGAGATCAAGCAGATCAAATACGGCAACACCCCCCACACCGATGAGCGGATCTACTTCGAGATCATCGAGGGGAAGACGGCGCACCTGTTCAGCGCGGCCTGCCGCTGCGGCGCGCTCACCGCCGGGCCCTCCGGGACAAACGCGGCCGCGCTCGGGGAGTTCGGCCTCGAATGGGGCATGGCGTTTCAGATCACCGACGATGCGCTGGACCTGGTCGGCAGCGCCGAGCAGGTCGGCAAGCCGATCGGCAGCGACATCCAGACGGGCAACGTGACGCTGCCGGTCATTTACGCGCTGGCCCACGCGCCGGAGTCCGACAGGCGCCGGCTGGAGGAGATCCTCCTGGGCCCGGACGGCGACCGGGCCCCGCAAGAGGCGGGCGAGGTGAACGCGATCCTTGCCCGCTGCGGGGCGGTGGAGCACGCCTTCCGGGTGGCCCGGGTGCGCGCCGAGCGGGCCGCCGCGAGCCTGGCCCGGCTCCCCAACTCGCCGGCCCGAGACAGCCTCCAGGCGCTGGTGGAATTCGTCACGGTCCGGACCCGCTGATCGGGCCGCGGGGGCCAACCTCTGCACGCTGTTGTCTGTCCATCGGGACGGAGCCCCCGCAGGGGGGTGCGGGAAAGCCAATCGAAGGCCGATCGAAGCGAGGAGTGGAGCAAAGGTAAGCGAGGAGTGGAACCAAGGTAACGCGGTGGCGCCTCCGCACGCTACTGTGTATAATGGGCCCGGAGGTGCCGTATGTCCGCGAAGATGTGGGAACTCCTCATCGTCCTCGGGATCGTCATTCTGCTGTTCGGCCCCAGCCGGCTGGCCGGCCTGGGCGGAGCGGTCGGCAAGGCCATGCGGGATTTCCGGGAAGCCACGAAGCCAGAGGAGCCGAAGGGCCCGGCTCCCGAAAAGGGGACGGGAGAGAAGACCTGATCGCCAGGCCGCGCTCCACCGGGGGGCGCGGTCGCCGGGCAGGGTGGAACGGAGCGGCCGCGCCGCTCTTTTTTTGCGCCCCGCGGGCGTCGCGGACCACAGCGAACGGTCACGGTCGGGGGTGACGGCGCGACCTCGAGATCGAGTCCGGTGGGGGGTGTTTCGTGGTCGCCCGACCTAGGCGGAGGCGCAACCCCTGGTGGATCCTGGTGGTGATCGTGATCGCAGGAGCGATGCTGGGGAACGTGCTCGCCGGCGCGGTCGGTCAGTTCACCTATCTGGCGTGGCTCGGCCGCTCGATCAGGTTTGGCCTGATTCCCCCGGGCATCGGCCAGGTCCAGCCGTTCGTGATCAATCTGCAGGTCTTGACCCTGACGCTCGGGCTCGCGGTTCGGTTGAACCTCGCGATCATCCTTGGTATACTTGTCGCGGCATTCGTGTTCCGGATGCTCTGACCGCGACGGTCCACACGATAGAGGGGGTGGGGACTGGCGCTCCTGGAAGGCTTGTCAACCCAACCTCGCCCCCACCAACGTACCTGGCTTGTTCTGAGGGGGGCAGCCCCGTCGCCGAGGGAACCTCAATAATGTCCTCACCCCTTGCTCCTCCGCGGGGACAACCGCCGGAGGCCGTGCGTCTACCTCGGTCACCCCGGATGAAGGATTTGCCTGCCGAGCTGCGGCCCCGGGAACGCCTCCTCACCGAGGGGCCGGCGGCGCTCGGCGTTGCCGACCTGGTCGCGGTGCTCCTGCGGACGGGGTCCCGGCGGCGCAGCGCCCTGGAGGTCGCCACAGAGCTGCTCTGCCGGCACGGCAGCCTCGAGCGGCTCGCCGCGGCATCGCCCGCGGAATTGTGCCGCACCCCGGGGATGGGCCAGGTGAAGGCGCTCAATCTCCTGGCGGCGTTCGAACTCGGTCGGCGCCTCCGTGCTCTTCCTCCCACTGTGCGGCCCACGATCCGCGCCCCGGCCGATGTGGCCGCGCTCATCATGGGCGATCTCCGGTTCCGGGAGACCGAGCACTTCTGGGTCCTGTTGTTGAACACCAAGAACGAGGTGCTGGACCGGATCGAGGTCTCCGCGGGGGGCCTGGCCAGTTCTCCGGTGCACCCGCGGGAGGTGTTCAAGGCGGCCGTGCGGCGGGGCGCCGCCGGTCTGGTCCTCGTCCACAACCACCCCTCGGGGGACCCCACCCCGAGCCGCGCGGACGTCGCGCTGACGGTCCGGCTTGGCCGCGCAGGGCGGGTATTGGGCATACCTATCATTGATCACGTCGTCATTGGGGACGGCCGGTACATCAGCCTTCGGGAGCAGGGCGTGGCCTTCGATTAGCGCGACCGCAAAGCACGAGTCCGTGAGGCGTGGCTCGCGGACGCCCCTCGGCGAGCACGCCGGGGGCGATGACGCGACAAGGGTTCGCAGGGAACCAGAGAGGAGCGAGGAGGAGGCATGATATTTAATGGGATGCTGAGTCGATTCACCCGAGACATGGGCGTGGACCTTGGAACCGCCAATACGCTGGTGTACGTGCGGCACGAAGGGATCGTGCTGCGTGAACCCTCGGTGGTGGCCAAGCGGGTGGACGGTGGAGAGATCCTGGCCGTGGGGAACGAGGCGAAGAAGATGATCGGCCGGACCCCCGGGGATATCGTGGCGACGCGGCCCCTGCGAGACGGCGTCATCGCCGATTTCGACACCACCGCCGCGATGCTCGCCTACTTTATCCGCCACGCGCTCCACGGCCGCAGTTTCCTGCGGCCCCGGGTGATTGTGGGCATCCCCAGCGGGGTGACGGAGGTGGAGAAGCGGGCGGTCATCGACGCCACGCTCCAGGCCGGCGCCCGGGAGGCGTACCTGATCGAACAGCCGATGGCCGCGGCGATCGGAGCGGGGCTGCCCGTCTCGGATCCGGTCGGGAGCATGGTGGTCGACATCGGGGGGGGAACCACCGAGGTCGCCGTCATCGCCCTCGGCGGGATCGTGACCGCCCGGAGCCTCCGCATCGCGGGCGACGAGATGGACGAATCCATCATCCAGTACTCGCGGAAGGCGTATAATCTGCTGATCGGCGAGCGTACGTCGGAGGACATCAAGATCGCCGTCGGCTCGGCCTTCCCGCAGCGCGAAGAGCAGACGATCGAGGTGCGCGGCCGTGACCTGGTGTCGGGTCTGCCAAGAACCGTGCGGATGACCAGCACGGAGATCCGGGAAGCAATGGCCGAGCCCATCGCGGGCATCGTCGAAGCCGTGAAGATGACCCTGGAGCGGACACCCCCGGAGCTCGCCGCCGATATCGTCGACCGCGGCATCGTCATGGCCGGCGGGGGGTCGCTGCTCCGCGGGCTCGATCGCCTGCTCTCCGAAGAGACCGGCATGCCGGTCACGCTGACCGACGATCCCCTGAGCGCCGTTGTCCTCGGCACGGGGAAGGCGCTCGAGGAGATCGAGACCTATAAACGGTTTTCACAGGTGCTGATTACCAGCAAGAAGCTCTAGGAGCCGCCGTGCTGCTTGATGCTGTCGGCCGTCGCCGCCGGTTCGTGGTCTTTGTCGTCCTCTGCATCCTGTCCCTCGGTGTGCTGACCGATCAGGTCCGCGCCCCGGACAAGCGCCGGGCGGGATGGCTGGCGTTCGCCGCGGAGGGGGTGCTGACGCCCCTCACCGCCGGCCTCTCCCGGATCGGCGATAAGGTCGGGGCGGCCCGGGCGATGCTGACCGAGATCGGCACCCTGCACGGAGAAAACGCCCGGCTGCGCATCGAGGTGGCGCGGCTCCGCGCGGAAAACGCGCAGCTCCAGGAGGCCTCGAAGGAAGCCCTGCGCCTCCGCAGCCTCCTGGCGTTCAAGCAGCAGCCCTACCACACCATCTCCGGGCGCGTGATCGGCCGCGATCCCAGCCACTGGTTCAGCACCGTGCTCATCGATCGGGGAGCGGCGGACGGGATTCGCCGGAACGATCCCGTCGTGACCAGCGAAGGGCTGGTGGGCCGCGTCATCGAGGCCGCGGGGTCCTGGGCCCGGGTGCTCCTCCTCCTGGATCCGCGCAGCGCGGCCGCCGTGCGGGTGGGGCAATCCCGCGATGCCGGGGTCGCCGAAGGCCAGGGACAGCCCATGCTGCGGGTCAGGTATCTGTCCCGCGACTCCGACATCCGGCCGGGGGATCAGGTGGTGACCGCGGGGTTGGGCGAAATCTATCCCCGGGGGCTGCCCGTGGGCACGGTGGTGAGCGTCTCGCGCACCGACGCGGACTTGTTCCAGGAGGCGCTCGTCCGGCCGGACGCGGACCTCCGGCATCTCGAGGAAATGCTGGTCCTCGTCTCCGCCGGGCAGGTCGCCCGATGATCCGGTACGCCGTCTACCTGCTCCTGGTGACGGCGTTGTTGGCGCTCCAGACGACCTGGCTCGCCGGCGCCGGGATCGGCGGCGCCGTGCCGGATCCCCTCATCATCCTCATCATGATCGTGGGGCTCTTCCATGGGCCCGAAGAGGGCGCGGTGTTTGGCGCGGGCGTCGGGCTGCTCGAGGATGTCGTCACCGGCGCCCCGCTCGGCCTGGGGATGTTGGCCGATCTCTGTGTGGGCTTTGCCGCCGGGCTCGGCGTGCGGATCATTTACATGGAAAACGTGTGGCTCCCCCTCCTCGGCGCGGCCGCGCTGACCGGGCTCCGGGTCATCGTGTGGGTCGGCGCCGCCCACCTCGTCGGGCTGCTGCAGCCGCCGCTGCTCGAGGTGCTGCGGGTGGCCCTCCTGGGAGCATGCTATAATGGCCTCGTTGCGTTCCCACTGTATCACGGACTCCGCTCCCTCGACCGGGCGCTCGTCCGGTTTCGCGAGGAATCCCGCTAGGGAGCGCCCCTGAGATGGATCGAGAGCGCTTTGAACGCCGCCTGACCGTCCTCCTCGCCGTGATCGGCGGCATGCTCGCGGTGCTGGCCATCCGGCTCTGGCAGATCCAGATCGTGCAGGGGGAGTACTACCTCCGCCTCGCCGAGGAGAACCGCATCCGGGTGACGAGCATCACCGCGCCCCGCGGTCAGATTCGAGATCGCCAGGGGCGGCCGCTCACCCTCAACCGTCCCGCCTTCACGGTGTCGCTCGTGCCCACGGAACTGCAGCATCCCGAACTGGTCATCCCCGAGGTCGCCCGCAGGCTCGGCATGACCCCCCAGGAGGTCGCGGCCAAACTCGCCGAGATTCCGGACCGGCCGTACGAACCGGTGCGGGTGCGCCGCGACGTGCCCAAGGAAGCGATGGCCGCGCTCGAGGAGAACCGGATGGATCTCCCCGGCGTGCTCGTCCAGGTCGAGCCGGTGCGCGACTATCTCTTCGGCCCGCTCGGCGCCCACCTCTTGGGGTATCTGGGCGAGATCAGCGACCGCGACCTCCAGACGCTGCGGTCCCGCGGGTACGAGGCCGGAGACCTGATCGGCAAAGACGGGATCGAGCGGATCTACGACGGCTATCTCAAGGGGCGGAACGGGCAGGTCCAGGAGGAGGTGGATGCCCAGGGCCGTCCCCTCAAGCGGCTCGCCACGGTGCCGCCGACTCCCGGCGACATCGTGGACCTGGGCATCGACCTCGACGTGCAGAAGGCCGCCGAGGAGGCCCTGGGGCCGCGGATCGGCGCCGTCGTCGCGATGGATCCGCGCGACGGGACGATCGTGGCGCTGGTCAGTCACCCGGCCTTCGATCCGAACAGGTTTGCGACGGGGATCCTTGCGAAGGAGTGGGACCGCCTGCTGCACGATCCCCAGCAGCCGCTGCTGGACCGGGCGATCCAGGGCGGCTATCCGATGGGCTCGGTGTTCAAGATCGTGACCGCGACGGCGGCCCTGGAGCTGGGGCTCGTGCAGGCGAACTCGTGGTTCTACTGCCCCGGGTACTACGCCCTGGGGAGCCGGATCTTTCACGATCACGAGGAGCACGGGACGCTGAACTTCGTCGAGGGCATCGCGAAATCGTGCAACGTGATCTTCTGGACCCTCGCGCGTCCCGTAGGACCCGAGAACCTCGCCAAGTACTCTCGCATGTTCGATCTGGGGCAGACCACCGGGATCGATCTCCTCCAGGAGAGCGCCGGGGTCATTCCCGATCCGGACTGGAAGCAGCGGGTCTGGCAGCAGCAGTGGTTTCCCGGCGACACCTTGAACACCGCCGTCGGCCAGGGCTTCGTCCTCGCCACGCCCATTCAGGTCGCGCGCCTCCTGGCCGCCGTCGCCAACGGAGGCACCTTGGTCACGCCGCACCTGGTGACGCGGATCTCGTCGCCCGAGGGCCGGCTGCTTCTACGATTGGCGCCTCCTCCCTCCGGGCAGATTCACCTCAGCGCGCGCACCTTGGAGGTGCTGCGCGCCGGCCTGGAGGCCGTCGTCACCCGGGGCACCGCCGTGTCGATCCAGATCCCGGGGCTGACGGTCGCCGGCAAGACCGGGACCGCGGAAAACCCTCACGGCCGGCCGCACGCCTGGTTTGCCGGGTACGCGCCCATCGATCATCCCACGCTCGTGGTCGTGGCCCTGGTCGAAAACGTCGGGTACGGCGCGGAGTTCGCCGTTCCGATCGCGCAGCGCGTGCTGCAGGCCGCGTTCGGCACCGGCCAGCCCGGCGCGGCGCACCCGGCCCCCGCGCCGGCGGGCGGGACGCGCCCGGACGATACGCACCCGTGACCGCGCTGACCGGCCCGCCGCTTCCCAGCCCCACGGGGCCGGGCCGGTTTTTCAGGCAGCTGGACCTTCCCCTGCTCGGGGCCACGCTGGCGCTCACGGGGTTCGGCCTCATCATGGTCTACAGCAGCACCCATGTCTCGGCCCACCCCTTCCTGTATGTCCGCAGCCAGGCGCTGCACCTCGCCGTGGGCGTCGCGGTCGCGGGCTTCCTGCTCGCGGTCGACTACCGCAACTTCGCCTCGGGGGCCCGCGCGCTGTACGTCGCCAATCTCCTCCTGCTCGCCGCGGTTCTCGTCGTCGGCCGGACGAGCCTGGGCGCTCAGCGGTGGATCGCCCTCGGACCGCTCGGGCAGTTCCAGCCGTCCGAGCTGGCCAAGATCGTCATCGTGATCACGCTGGCGAAGCACCTCACCGACCGCCCGGGTCCCTACCGGTCCGTGTGGGAGCTCATGCCGTTTCTCGGGCACATCGCGCTGCCGATCCTGCTGATTTTCAAGCAGCCCGATCTCGGGACGGCGCTGGTGTACGGCGCCATCTTCGTCGGGATGCTCTACGCGGGCGGCGCGCGCCGGCGCGACCTCGCCGTCATCGGCGCGGGGGGCCTGCTGCTGGTCCCGGCCCTCTGGCATGTGCTCAAGGAATACCAGCGCCGGCGCCTCCTGGCGTTCCTCCATCCGACCCTGGACCCCCTCGGCGCGGGGTACGGGATCATTCAGTCCAAGATCGCCGTGGGCAGCGGTCTCTTGTGGGGGAAAGGGTTGTTTGCCGGCACGCAGGGTGTCCTGCGCTTCGTCCCCGAACATCACACCGACTTCATCTTTTCGGTCGTCGGCGAAGAGCTGGGGTTCGTCGGGTCGGTGGCGCTGCTCGGCCTGTTCCTGCTGTGGCTGGTCCGGGGCGTGCGCGTCGCCACGGTCGCGCGCGACCGGTTCGGGGCGCTGGCGGCGGTGGGCATCGTCTCCATGGTCGCCTTTCACGTGTTCGTGAACGTCGGCATGACCGTGGGGATGATGCCGATCACGGGGATCCCTCTGCCGTTCATCAGCTACGGGGGGAGCGCCCTCATGACGATGGTCTGGGCCACGGCCCTGCTGCTGAATATCGGGATGCGCTATCAAAAGGCGGGGATCGAGTTTGACGCGTCGCCGGCCGTCCCTGTGCGGGTGATTCGCCTGCGGGGGAGGTCAGAGCGTCTGGAGGAGTGACCCGAGGATGGGCAGGGAGATTGTCGCAAGCGTTGATCCGTTCGAGGTCCGCGTGGCGATCCTGGAAGACGGTGTGCTCACCGGATATCTCGTCGAGCGCGGCGTGCCGCTCGCCGGCAACGTCTACAAGGGCCGCGTCGCGAGCGTGCTGCCGGGGATGGAGGCGGCGTTCATCGACATCGGGCTGGACCGCAACGCGTTCCTCCCCCTCGCCGACATCCGCCAAAAGCGCATCGTCCCGATGCCGGGGCAGGAGGGAGAGGAACTCGAGGACCAGATCGGCCGGGGGTCGATCAGCGAGCGTCTCCGGGTCGGCCAGGAGATCCTCCTCCAGGTCACCAAGGAGCCCCGCGGCAGCAAGGGCGCCCGCGCCACGACCTACGTCGCGCTTCCCGGGCACTATGTCGTGCTGATGCCCACCGTGACCGGGGTCGGGGTGAGCCGGCGAATCGACGACGAGCAGGAGCGCAAACGGCTGCGCGGGCTCGCGCAGCGATTGGGCCCCCCCCGCGCCGGCGTTCGCGACCGCATGGGCCTCATCGTGCGGACCGCGGCCGAAGGGATGGCGGAGCGGGATCTGGCCGACGATGTCCGGTTTCTCCTCCAGGTCTGGCAGGGCGTCACGGAGCGCGCGCGGACCGCGCGGGCGCCGGCCCTCCTCTACCAGGACCTCGGGCTGATCGGCCGGGTGGTCCGGGATCTCTTCACCGGCGAGGTGGACCGTTTTGTGGTCGACTCGCCCGCCGAATTCGAGCGGATCCGCGACCTGCTGACGTCGTTTCCGCCGCGGCTCCTGGAGCGGGTCCAGCTCCACCGGGACCCCCGGCCGCTGTTCGAGGTCGCCGGGGTGGAGCGGGAGATCGAACGGGCGCTGCACCGCAAGGTCTGGCTGCCCAGCGGCGGCTACCTGGTGTTCGATCGGACCGAGGCCGCGACGGTCATCGATGTCAACACCGGGAAATACGTCGGGAAGACGGACCAGCCGAGCACGATCCTCAAGACGAACATCGAGGCCGCCAGGGAGGGGGCCCGGCAGATCCGGCTTCGCGACATCGGCGGCATCATCCTGATCGACTTCATCGACATGGACTCCGAGAAGCACCGCCGCCAGGTCTTGGCGGCCCTGCAGGACGCCGTGCGCCGGGACCGGACGAAGATCCACATCATCGACCTGACCGGATTGGGGCTGGTTGAGCTCACCCGGAAACGGGTGTATCAGAATCTCGAGGAGATCATGCGGATCGCCTGCCCGTACTGCGAGGGCCGCGGCCGGGTGCTGTCGGCCGAGAGCGTGGCCGTGCGCGTGCGCCGGGAGCTCGGGCGGCTCGCGCTCACGTCCCGGGGCCGCTTCGTGTTCGTCCAGGCGCATCCCGACGTGGCGGCGGAGCTCACCAGGGACGGACGCTGGAAGGACGCGCTGGAACGCGAGTCGCGGAAAACCATCGACATCCGCGCCCAGCCGGGCATGCACATCGAGCGGGCCAATCTCTCCACCGGCGCCTCCGCCGAGGCCGCGGAGCAGGAAGCCCAGGCCGCCTATAACGGAGGAGATGGGAAACCCCTCTGGTTGGAGCCCATGCGGGGGGAGGTGCTCGATCTGCCCGAGGAGGACGGAGCCGACACCCCCCTGCTTCCCAGACGGCGCGGCATCCTCGGCCGGCTGCGATCCTGGGTGGGAGGCGTGCTCGGTCCGCGGCGGGCCGGCGAACCCGGCATGCCGCCGTCCGGCGCGGCCGGCACATGGCAGCGTGACAAGGCCGATCGAAGGCCGATCGAAGC
>WNGC01000436.1_pt1 | contig 24076 bp, 27 predicted proteins | sample 5400051 | NCBI WGS metagenome assembly WNGC01 (sample SAMN13153368, study PRJNA577476) | soil metagenome | isolation source: 20 cm soil or saprolite under grassland replicate 2 | place: USA:California | collected 2016-06-15
GAGCGCGCGCCCGCCGGGAAACTCCGTACGCGGCACCGGGTGGACGAAATCGTTGGTCGCCGGGCCGCTCACCGCAGCGCGCGCTCGATCTCGTCGAGGTGCTCCTTCCGGTGCAGCGACCGATCCAGGAGACGCGGCCGGTTCATCGCCCGGATCTCGTCAAAGGTGGCGGTGGGAAGGCCCTCGATGAGGCGATCGATTGCCGCGGCAGCGCCGGTCGCGAGGTCGGCGGCCACGGCGAGCGGGGTCGCCCTCCACTGCGGCAGCCCGGCCCCGTTCATGAACTCAGTCAAGACGTCGCTCCCGAACTCCATCGGTTGCCGGTCGCGTGCGAACTTCTCGAGCCGAGCCGCGCCGAACGCGTCCCAGAACGCGAGATGAGCCAGAAGAGCTGCGGCCGTCCAGCCGCCCGACAGCTCGACGGTCCGGCCACCGAGGCGCGCGACCACGGACGCCAGGCGATCGCGCGACGCGCGATTGCGTGAGTTCAGATCGCTCGTCACGTCCGGAGCGACTCACGGAAGCTCTTGTCCGTCGCGACCTTGAGCGCGGTCGCCGCGAGCGCGTCGATGACGACGAACGCGCTCTCATGGGCGTAGTCGCTGACCGACGCCTCACGCATCTTGTGCGAGTGGCCAGGAATCTCCTGCCCGCTGACGGGAAAGCCGATGTAGTCCGTCGGAACCTTTTGGGACACGTTCCCGATGTCGCCGGACGCGGTCACGAGGTGACCGCGCGACGGTGACTTCCCGCGCCGAATGAGCTCCTGCTCGAGCACATCCCCGAGCCGCGGATTTGCCTCGACCGGCAGGTACGCCCGCATCTCGTCCTCGATCTTCACCCTCGTCCCCGTCTGGAGCGCGGCACCCTTCGCCATGTCCTCGAACATCGCGACCATTTCCCGGAGCGCTTCCATGTCGGCGGCGCGGATCCCGAAGGCGCCGACCGCGCGAGACGGGATGATGTTCTGAGCGACGCCGCCTTCGCGGACGATCCCGTGCACCCGCGCCGTCGCGGGGAGGTGCTGCCGCCAGCCGTCGACGGCGACGAAGAGCGCGATGAGTGCGGTGAGGGCGTTGCGTCCCTTCTCCGGCGAGACGGCGGCGTGCGACGCGATGCCTTCGTAGATGACGCGCTTCACCGAGATTCCGAGGAGTCTCTCGCTCACGCTCCAGTGTCCGCCGGCGCCGGGATGCGAGAAGAGTGCGGCCACGGTGTCCTTGAACACACCTTTGTCGAGGAGGTCGATCTTCCCGCCGCCGCTCTCCTCCGCCGGCGTGCCGACGAGCTCGATGCCCGTCTCGAGATCCTTTGCTCCGGCCGCGGCCATAAGGAACGCTCCGACTATCGTCATCGAGATGAGGTTGTGGCCGCAGCCGTGTCCGACGTCCGGGAGAGCGTCGTACTCCGCGAGTAGGGCGACCGCGGGGCCTGGCGGGCCGACGCGGGCGCGGAACGCGGTCGGGAGACCGCCGAGGTTCCCCTCGACCGTGTGCCCGTTCTTTTGGAGCAGAGCGGTGATGCGCGCGACCGCGCGCTCTTCTTTGTATGCGAGCTCGGGGTCGGCGTTGATCTCGCGCGACAGCTTGATCAGGTCGGCGCGGAGCGTGTCGTTCATCCGGCGATCCGCTCGCGCAGCGGCTTATCTGTCGCGATCCGAACCGCGGCCGAGCCGAGCGCCTCGGCGGTGATCATCGCGTTGCGGTGCGCGAGATCGCTGATGCTCGCGTCGCGCATCTGGACGGAGTGTCCGGGGACTGGCTTCTCGCTTACCGGGAAACGCACCCAGTCCGTCGGCACCTTGGTCGACACGTTGCCGAGGTCGGTCGACGCGGTGACGAGGATGCCACGCTCCGGCGATACGCCCTGGCGCTGGAGCTCCTCCGCGATCACGTCGCCGAGCGCGAGGTTCGCTTTCACCGGCTCGTAGTAGGGAAGATATTCGGCGATCTCGACCTGCGTACCGGTGAGGAGGGCGGCGCCCTTCGCAATCTCTCCGAAGCGCTGCACCATACCGTCGAGCGTCTCGCGCTCCTTCGCACGGAGGCCGAAGATCGCCTCGGCACGCGCGGGCACGACGTTCATCGCTGTGCCGCCGTCGTTGATGTAGCCGTGTACCCGCGAGTCGGCCTCGAGCTGCTGGCGCCATCCGTCGATGCCGACGAAGAAGCGGATCACGGCGTTGAGCGCGTTGCGCCCTTTCTCGGGCGCTGAGCCTGCGTGCGCGGCGACGCCGGTGAAGGTCACGCGCTTTCCGACCACCCCGAGCCCCGTCCCGCTCACCGCCCATCCACCCTGCCCGGCCGGATGCGAGGACAGGGCCGCAACCGTGCGATCGAAGACGCCTTTATGTAGGAGATCGATCTTGCCGCCGCCGTTCTCTTCGGCCGGCGTGCCGATGAGCTCGATGCCCACCTCGAGTCGCGGGGCGCTCGCCGCTGCGATCAGATACGCGCCGACGTTGCTGATCGCTATCAGGTTATGGCCGCAGCCGTGTCCCACCTCGGGAAGCGCGTCGTACTCGGCGAGCAAAGCGACAGCCGGACCTGTCGCCGGGCCCACTCGCGTGCGAAACGCGGTCTCGAGCCCGCCGATGCCACGCTCGACGCGGTGGCCGGCGCGCTCCAGGACTGCGACGATCGCCGCTTGCGCGTGGCGCTCCTGGTACGCGAGCTCGGGATGTCCGTGGATCTCTCGCGAGAGGACCGTGAGGTCGGCGATCTGGTCCTTGGTCAGCGTCGGCATGCCGCTGTATACTGTCCTAAGCAACCTTTCCCCCTTCTCACCAGCCGGATGCGCGCGCACCTCATGCGCCCACCGGACCCACGAAACCAGAGACCTGGGCGAAAAGGCCGCAGGCAAACTAAGGAGCGAACACACCGCTTGGACAATCCAGAACCCACCCCATCCGAGACACCCACGACCAAAGAGACCCCCGCTACGAACGCCACGAACGGCCCCGCGACGAACGGGGGCACCGCCACCGCGACGGCCACCCGCCGCGAGCCTTCTCCACCGGCACCCAGCCGCAAGTTCTACACGATCACCGAGCTCAACGAGAAAAAGCAGAAAGAGCTCGCGGAGATCGCGAAGGAATTCAACGTCGAGGGCGCGGCCGCCCTCGGCCAGCAGGACCTCATCACCCGCATCCTGCAAGCGCAGACCGAGGTTCAGGGCAACATCTTCGCGCAGGGCATCCTCGAGATCGTCGAAGACGGTTTCGGTTTCCTGCGGCGCCGCTCGCTCCTCCCCTCACCCGAGGACGTGTACGTCGGCTCGAGCCAGGTGCGGCGCCTCGGTCTTCGGACGGGCGACTTCGTGACCGGCCAGACGCGGCCGCCGAAGGACAGCGAGAAGTACTTCAGCCTGCTGCGCGTCGAGGCCGTCAACGGCATCGACCCGGAGCAGGCCAAGCGCCGGCCCGTGTTCGAGAACCTCGTGCCGGTCTTCCCGGACGAGATGTTCGACCTCGAGGTCGATAGCGCGAACCTCAGCCAGCGCCTCATCAACCTGGTAAATCCCCTCGGCTATGGGCAGCGCGCGCTGATCGTGTCGCCGCCGAAGGCCGGCAAGACGCAGCTGCTGAAAGACATCGCAAACGGCATCTCCGGGAATCACCAGGACGTCCACATCATGGTCGTCCTCGTCGGTGAGCGACCCGAGGAAGTGACCGACATCCGCCGATCGATCAAGGGCGAGGTGTTCTCGTCCACCTTCGATGAGCCGACCGAGAACCACACCCGCGTCGCCGAGCTCGCCCTCGAGCGGGCCAAGCGCCTGGTCGAGACCGGCCGCGACGTGGTCATCCTCCTCGACTCGATCACCCGCCTCGCGCGCGCCTACAACCTCGCGGTCCCGCCGTCCGGCCGGACTCTCTCCGGTGGTATGGACCCCGTGGCGCTCTATCCGCCCAAGCGCTTCTTCGGCGCCGCACGAAACATCGAAGGCGGCGGCTCGCTGTCGATCTTCGCGACCTGCCTCGTCGACACCGGGTCCCGCATGGACGACGTGATCTACGAGGAGTTCAAGGGCACGGGAAACTCCGAGATGATCCTCGACCGGAAGCTCCAGGAGCGCCGCACCTTCCCGGCCATCAACATCCCGGCGTCTGGCACGCGCCGCGAAGAGATGCTGCTCGCGCCCGAGGTCATGCGGCAGGTCATCCTGCTGCGAAAGATGCTCTCGGCGGTCGGCCAGATCGAAGGCACAGAGCTCCTGCTGCAGCGCCTCGGCAAGACCAAGACGAACAAGGAGTTCCTCGCGGCCATCGCGAAATCGATGGAGGAGAAGTAGGCGAAGCGCGTCAGGGACGACAGCTCTCACGTCCGCAATACGGCGTTCCTGCTCTGGATCTTCGCCTTCTTCGTGTGCCTCGCTGTCCTCGGCTTCATCGCGTTCGGCTACATCGGCCATGCCCTCGATGGTCTGCCGAAGCTCGGTTAGCTAAGGGCTTCGTCCTGTAGCCACGGGAGCCGGAGCAATCGTTCGCGCAGATAACGATCGGGAGCTATGAACTGCGGGTTCTGGCGCAGCACTCCATCGCTCAGCACGAAGGGGTGGGTCTCAAGGGCCCCATACGCGATACCGCGAGTGGGTATGCGCCCGAGGTCATACGAACAGAGACCGATCATCGGCAGGTCGGCGATCACCTCGTTCATCTTCGACTCGAACCAGAGGAAATCCTCCGGCGGCGGGAAGTGCGGAGCGTTCCAGGCGACGACGCCAACGAACCGTACGAGCGCGAATCCGCGCGCGCGAAACTCTTCGAGCGGAGCGATGAAGTTCTCGAGCTGCTGGTCTACGTCGGCATCGGCCTCACCGACCTTGATGCGGCCGGCTCGGCGATCGGCCATGGCCTCGTGACCCGTGTGCGCTTCGAGGTCTCGCAACAGGCGTTCGCCTACACCTGGTTCGCCGAAGCAGAAGAGCGCTTCGTTGGGACGATCCACTGCCGCTCGCATGAACTCCAGGACCGCGGGCCGCATCTCCGCTTCCCCATGATGGAGAAGGCAGATGTGACTGGGAACCGGGTACGCCGGTGCGGCGAGGTCATCGCTTCGGCGACTCACTCCTTCGGCACCCAGCCGTTCCGGTACGCACGAGCGACCGCCTCCAGGCGGGAACGCGCCCCGAGCTTTTCGATCACAGCACGGACGTGACCGCGGACGGTCGTGTACTCGATTCGGAGCTTCGCTGCGATCGCGCGGTTGTCGAGCCCTACCGCCATCAGACCGAGCACTTCGCGTTCTCGCGGGGTCAGCCGTTCGCTGCCGTGGCTCGGGGAGGGCCCTCCGGTAGCCCTCACCTCAGTCGGTCGATGACGGTGAGGGGGTTCGCGCCCACCGACGACTTTCTCGATCACCACCGCACCGGCACCGCTGCCGCGAAGCGCCGCGACCGACATGAGAAAAGAGCGGCTGTCACGGCCCACCCGATGCTCGATTTCGAAGTAGGTCACCTTTCGCTCGAGGACGGCGGCGATCGCGTTGGCGATTGCCTGCGTTGTTGGGTCGGAGTACCCGCGGTAACTCTCGAGAAGATTCGCGCCGATCGGCACCCGCGGGAGGCTGCCTTCGCCATCATCGGCAGCCCACGCTTCGTCGGTCCAGGTGACGTTGCCGTCGGAATCCAGGACGGCGATGCCAGCGCGCTGCAGATCGGTGGCCGCCGACCGGGCCACCAGTTCGCCCGCCATGGTGCGAGTTTGCGCTTTCCAAAGACTGCGGTTGCATGGGCGCTACTCCAGTACAAATGAACGGGGCGATACGGAGGTTGCGCACCGCGGTCGGTCCGCACACATTTAGTGCTTGGCCGACCGACCCACCGCACGATCGCAGCGGCGTCCGACGGAGAAGCGCGCGCGACTCCTGGCCGCAGGACGGGCCGCGTTCAGCCAGACGGGGTACGCGGCAAGCGTCCACGAGATCTGTCGGGCGGCCGGAGTCGGGATCGGCACGTTCTACCAGCAGTTTCCAGATAAGTCCGACCTGATGCGGTTTCTCATGGACGATGAACACCAGTACCGCGTCAGCGCGTTCGATGCGCTCGCAGCCAAGCCGGCCGGCGATCTCGCATCTGAAGTGTCCCGCGTCCTTGCGGGGTCCGATCCGGCGTTGTTGCGAGCAATGGTCGAAGGCTGCGAAACGGATGGCCGGCTTCGCGATTTTGGACGGGATCTCCGGAAGGAAACGCATGAGCGGCTCGTGGCGGCGCTCTCACGGGTACGGGAGTCACGGAAGACCCGGCGTCCCGCCCTCGACGCGCGAACAGCATCGTGGGCGATGCTCCTGTTGGGCGACGCCGCGGTCGATCCGGCGGCAAGCGACGATCTCCGGAAAGTCATCGACATCCTCGCGTTCGCGGGAGACGACACCGTGGAGCAGGCCCGGGCCTGAAGTCGCGCGCGGCACGCGAACTGCCGCACACTCGCCTCATGGACCGCGTCCGGCTCGACATGCACATGCACACCGAGTATTCGCGCGACAGCCGGGTCGCTCTCGCGGACTTCGCCGACCTCGCTCGCAAGGCAGAGCTCGGTGCGGTCTGCATCACCGACCACGACACCATCGAGGGTGGACTACGGCTCCGGGAGATGAACACCGGTCTTCAGGTCATCGTCGGCGAAGAGATCACGACCGCCGACGGCGAGCTCGTCGGCCTATACCTCGAGAAGAAGATCGCGCCGGGTCTCACGGCCGATCACAGCATCGATCTCATCCACGAGCAGGGCGGGCTGGCCTACGTTCCGCATCCCTTCAGCCGCAACCGGCGCCGTCACCTCCGCCGATCGGTTCTCGAGCGCGTCGTGCCGAAGCTCGACATCGTCGAGGTCTTCAACGCTCGCGAGGTCGCATCGTCGAGCAACGTGCGCGCGCTCGAGTTCGCACGGCAGCACTCTCTCCCGGGTGGCGTGGGGAGCGATTCGCACCGCCCGATGGAGATCGGGCGGGCCTACGTCGACGTCGAGCCTTTCGTTACGCCGCAGGAGCTCCTGCTCGCGCTCCGCGAGGGCAAGGTCACGGGAACGCTCTCCGGCTTGGCGATCCACGTACGCACGTGGGTCGACATCGGCCGCAAGTTCATGCGAACACGCGTAGCGCGCCTTCGCAGCAACGCACCGTGACGGGAAGCCGTCCCGCGATCTGACCATCGGCGTGGACCGGAACGGCCTCAGGCGACGCTATGTCGATCACCTTTCCACGCAGCACCCGTGGCGGTCTCCCGGGACGGCCGGTGTGCCAGATTGCGGCTATCCACTTGAAGAGCTCGAGCCTGCCCTTGCGCGGGAAGATCGCCACCTCGAGCAAGCCGTCGGTCATGTCCGCGTTCGGGACGACCGGCAGCGCCCAGGCGTAGTAGGGACTGTTCACGATGAGGATCTGCAGGACGCTGTGCCGTTCGGTCTTTCCGTCGACCGTGATTTCGACGCGATGGGAGTTCGCCGTTGCCCAGCGCAGGATCCGCCGGAACGCCGGCCCCCACCGCCCACGCTCAGCCAGACGGGCGGCCCCGAACATGTCGGCGTCGATGCCGATGCCGCAGGTCTCGAAGAAGACCTTCCCCGCGACCTCGCCGACGTCCGAGCGCTTTACCTTTCGTTCAGCGATGACGCGCGCCGCGTCGATCGGCTTGAGCGGGATGCCGAGGCCGTTCGCGATGTTCATAAAGCTGCCGAACGGGAGGATTCCGAGGATCGCCTCGGTGCCGAGGAGAGCGATCGCGGCCGGCGCGACCGTGCCGTCGCCCCCCGCGACGAGCACCACACGAAAGCCCTCGGCGAGCGCGCTCTTGGCGAGATCGGCCGAGGTCGGCCCGTCGGCCTTCGTCTCGCGACGGTCGATGTCAAAGCCGGCGGCGGTGAGGAGGCGGACGCACTCCGCGAGATCGCCGTCCTCGGCGTGCCGCTGGCCGGCCGCGGGGTTCACGATCAGGACCGCGCGTTCCGGTGCGCCCATCGTCGCGCTTCATGGCACGTCGCAGGCCACATCAAGGCGGAGTCGCTCTTTCTCTTGCCTTCGGAGGGGGAGATGGTTCGCCCCAGCTCGACCGGCCTCGCGACCGCGTTCTTCCGGCTTTATCTCTTGGAGAGCCTCGCCTCGGGTCCGGCTCGACCGGCCGCGCTCCTAGCCGCTATCGCGGCCGAGCGGCTGCCCTTCGCCTCGGGCGCCTTCGGTCGCGCCCTGCAGTCTCTGATCGAGGGCGGCTATCTCGCACCGGCGGCCGCCGCGACCGTCTGCCTCACGGCGCTTGGCGCAGCCGAACGGATCGCAGAGCGCGAGCGGTGGTCCGTGATGGTGCCCACGCTGGTCCGCATCCTCGGAGACGCCGAGCCGCGGCCATTCCCGGTCGTCGCCGAACCGGCCGCGCCGCGTGAGCGCCCGGTCGCCGACGCGTACCTCGATCGGGTGCTCGTGACGTCGGTCCGCGAGCGGATCGCGGCGGCGCGCGATGGTGGACCCGCATTCGCCATCGTCCTGGCGCAGCTCGACGTCGACGGTGTGGGCGAGACGACACGCCGGGCCATGGTCCACCGCGCGATACGAGCGACCCTCGGGGCCACCGCGACCTTGCTCGGAGGCGACGTCAGTGCGTACCGCTACGGCGACTCGGGCGTCGCCGCGATCGCGGCAGTCGGGCGCGACACGGCACGCGGCGATCGTCTCTGCACGCTCGTGCGCGCTCGACTCGACGAGCTCATGCGCACGATGACCTCGACGGTCCGCGCGTTCGGAGCCGGCCGCTGGAACGTTCGGGCCGGCACGGTGACATGGAGCGAGGAGATCGCCACCACGACCGCCCTCCTGCGTCAGGCCGAGGCCGCGCTCGCTGCTGATGGCGAGCGCCGGGATGCCGCCTAGCTACGGACCGACAGCACCGTCCGACAGCAATTCGTTGACGAGGGCGAGAAGCTCGCGATTATGAAATGGCTTGGCCAGGAAACGGTCGGCCCCGAGACGTAACGCCCATTCACCAGACGAGAGGCCGGAAGCCGCGATGACCGGCGTCCGAGCGTGACCATCGATGACCCTGAGTCGCTTCACAAACTCATAGCCGTTGAGATTGGGCATCATCAGATCGACCACGATGAGCTCGGGCCGATGGGGATGGGGCTCGGCAAGAATCCTCGCCATCAAACCCTCGCGTGCAGTTTTGGGTGAGGCTACGCGGGATCGGAGGGACGTACGGAATCCTGATTCCATCGGCGCTGCCCTGATCCGGCGGCAGGCGTAGGATACCTAGGTACCTAAGGCTGAATCGTCCAAAGAACCTAGGCATCCTGAGCACGTAAGGGTTGGCGAGGCCGCCGAGCTGCTCGGCATTTCGGTGGACACCCTGCGACGCTGGGTCGCTGCCGGCCGCCTCCGGGTGCGTCGATCAAGTGGTGGTCAGCGCCTCGTGAATCTGAAGGATGTCCACGCCCTGCAGGCAAAGCGGCGACAGGCGGAGAGGCCGATCGTCGCCCAATCCGCCCGGAACCGCTTTCCCGGAGTCATAACGCGCATCGAAAAGGACCGCGTCGCCGCGGTGGTGGAAGTTCAGGCGGGACCACACCGCCTCGTGAGCATGATGACCGCTGAGGCCGCGACCGAGCTCGCACTCCGGCCCGGAGTGAACGTCGTCTGCGTGGTCAAAGCCACCAACGTGATCGTCGAGATCGCGCAGCGCGCTCGCGGCTCGAGCTAGACCGGTGCGGCGCCGCGTTGCGACCATCGCTGCTCTCACGTTGGTGCTTGGCGCCTGCGCGTCACCGAACCCGACCGGGACGCCGCAGCTCGCGGACGTCACTGTGTTCGCCGCCTCATCACTTACGGACGCTTTCAATGAGGCCGGCGACTCGTTCGCGAGATCGAACGGTCGAGTTCGTTTCTCATTCAACTTTGGCTCGTCGTCGACGCTCGCGACCCAGTTGACGAACGGCGCGCCGGCCGACGTCTTCGCATCCGCCGACGAGACGAACATGCAGAAGGTCGTCGACGCCGGTCTCGCCGCGGGCGCACCGCAGACATTCGCCACCAACAGGCTGCAGATCGCGGTGGCCCCCGGAAACCCGAAGAGGGTGGCCGGACTCGCCGATCTCGCTCGGCCCGATGTCGTCCTCGTCCTCGCGGCTCCGACGGTCCCCGCCGGCAACTACGCGCTCGAGGCGCTCGCAAAGGCGGGCGTGATTGCCAGGCCGGTGAGTCAGGAGGTGGACGTTCGCGCGGTCTTGAACAAGGTCAGCCTCGGCGAGGCCGACGCGGGCATCGTCTACGTCAGCGACGTGAAGTCCGCGACCGGCCGCGTGACCGGCGTCGACATCCCGGCGCAGCAGCAGGTCGTCGCCCACTACCCAATCGCGGTGGTGAAGGACTCGAAGAACGGGCCGCTCGCGAATCGATTCATCGACTACCTCCTTTCGCCCGAAGGGCAAGGCATCCTCGCCGAGTTCGGCTTCGCCAAGCCGTGAAGCCGGAACGTCCGCCCGTCCTTATCGCGGCGCTCGCGATCATCGCAGTCGCCTTCTTCGTCCTGCCGCTTATCGGCCTGGTCTATCGGGCGCAGTGGGAAACCGCGCTCGACGATCTGACCTCACCCGAGGCGTTGACCGCGCTCCGGCTCTCGTTCGTCGTATCCCTTGCCGCGACGGCGGTCGCGCTTCTGCTCGGCGTGCCACTGGCGTGGGTTTATGCCCGCGTTCCGTTCCGCGGACGCGACGTCGCGCGCGCGTTGACCACCCTCCCCATGATCCTGCCCCCGGTCGTCGGCGGGGTCGCGCTCCTCTTCGCTTTTGGACGACGGGGACTCTTTGGACCCGCACTCGAGGCGATCGGGATCCGCGTGCCTTTCACAACGTTCGGGGCGATCCTCGCGGCGACGTTCGTGGCGATGCCCTTTCTCGTCCTCACTGTCGAGGCGGGGCTGCGGTCGATGGACCGCCGCTACGAGGACGCCGCCCGAACGCTCGGCGCGGGCCGGTGGCTCGTGTTCCGGCGCGTGACTCTGCCGCTCATCGCACCGTCGGTCTTCGCCGGTGCGGTGCTGTGTTGGGCACGCGCACTCGGAGAATTCGGAGCCACGATCACATTCGCCGGGAATTTTCCGGGGACCACGCAGACCCTGCCGCTCGCCGTGTACATCGCGCTCGAGACCCGACCCGAGGTAGCGATCATGCTGAGCCTCGTCCTCCTCGGGGTGGCGCTCGCGATCCTCGTCGTCATGCGCGACCGGTACCTCCGCGCCTTTTGATGTTGACGGCCAGGGTCGCGGTTCGGCTCGGAAGGCTCGACCTCGACGTCGCTATCGACGCGGCGGCGGACGAGATCGTGGCCGTGCTCGGACCGAACGGGGCCGGAAAGACGACATTGCTGCGCGCGCTTTCCGGACTCGTGGCGCTCGACCGCGGACGTGTCGAGCTCGACGACGTCGTCCTGGAGGACCCATCGCGCGGTATCCGCGTGCCCCCGGAGCGCCGTCCGATCGGCGTCGTGTTCCAGGAATACCTCTTGTTCCCGCACCTGACCGCGATCGAGAACGTGGCGTTCGGCTTACGAGCGCGCGGGGGTTCGGGGCATGACGCGCGCGCCCGTGCGGCGTCCTGGCTCGATCGGCTCGGCCTCGGTGAATACCGGGAGGCGAAGCCGCGTGCCCTCTCCGGTGGCCAGGCGCAACGCGTCGCGCTTGCGCGAGCTCTGGCCATCGACCCGCGCGTCCTTCTGCTCGACGAGCCGCTCGCGGCGCTCGACGCGTCCGCGCGTGGCGCGGTCCGGCGCGACCTGCGGCGTCATCTCGCCTCGTTCGCCGGGATTCGCATCATCGTCACGCATGACCCCCTCGAAGCGGTCGCGCTCGCCGACCGTCTCGTGATCCTCGAGGGCGGTCGCGTCGTTCAGACCGGATCCCCCGCTGAGGTCACCCAGCGGCCGCGGTCGCGTTACGTCGCTGACCTCGTCGGCGTGAACCTCTTTCGCGGCATCGCGACGGCCGGGCACGTAGCGTTGGCCGGCGGCGCCGTGGTCCAGGCCGCGGACGGCGTCGATGGCGAGGTTTTCGCAACGATCCATCCGCGTGCCGTTGCGCTTCATCGCACGCGTCCGGAAGGCTCGCCACGAAACGTCTGGCGCGGTCATGCGTCGGCCCTGGACTTTCAGGGCGATCGCGTACGCGTGGGTGTCGAGGGTGAGATGGCGATAGTCGCCGAGGTCACGCCGGCCGCGGTGCGCGACCTGGATCTCGCCGAAGGCGGCGAGGTCTGGGTCAGCGTGAAGGCGACCGAGATCAGCGTCTACCCGGCCTAAACTCGCGGAATGCCGAGGAGTGCGACCAGCGCGCGGCCCGCGCCGAAGCTCATGAGCGCCGACGACGCTCTCGCACGCATCCTCGCGGGAGTACCGACGCTTCCCGCGGTCCAGACGCCGCTCCTCGATGCGCTCGGCCTCGTCCTCGCCGAGGACATCACGGCCGAACGCGACGTGCCGCCTTTTCGCAACTCGGCGATGGACGGGTACGCCGTCCGGGGTGACGACGTCGTGTCGGCGCCGGTCGAGCTGCGGGTGGTGGGCGAGGTCGCGGCGGGCGGCTTTCCCGATCGCGAGGTCGGACCGGGCGAGGCGATGCGGATCATGACCGGCGCGCCGGTGCCCGATGGGGCCGACACGGTGGTACGGGTCGAGGACACCGACAACGCGAGCGACATCGTGACGATCACGGCGTCGACGCCAAAGGGGATGGCGATCCGCCACGCCGGCGAGGATCTGCAGAAAGGCGAGCGCATCCTCGAGGCCGGGACGGTCCTGCGCGCCGCCGAGATCGGCCTTCTCGCGTCGGTCGGTCGCGCTCGCGTCCGGGTGCGCAAGCGTCCGCGAATTGCGGTGTTCTCGACGGGCGATGAGCTCGTCGACCTCGACGCGCCGCTCGAGCGTGGGAAGATCCGCGACTCCAATCGCTACACGCTCGCGTCGGCGGTGCGCGCGGCCGGCGCGGAGCCATGGGTCGGCGGCATCGTCCCCGATTCGCCCGAGGCGTTGCGGGCGGCGCTCCGCGAGGGGCTCGCTGCGGACGCGATCGTGACGAGCGGCGGGGTCTCGGTCGGCGATCACGACCACCTGAAGCCGGTGCTCGCCGAGCTGGGAACGATCGACTTCTGGGCGATCGCCATCCGGCCGGGACGTCCCCTCGCCTTCGGCGAATTGACCGACGGCGAGCGTCACGTGCCGATCTTCGGTCTGCCCGGCAACACGGTCTCCGCCCTGGTGACGTTCGAGATCTTCGTTCGCCCTGCGTTGCTGCGCATGCAGGGCCGAGCGAACGTCGCGCGTCCGAGGGCCAAGGCGCGACTCCTGGAGCCGGTCGACAAGATCGGGTCGCTTCGTTTCTTCGCTCGTGGGATTCACGACCCCGACGCGGGGACGGTCCGGCTCACCGGGCCGCAGGGCTCGGGAATACTTCGCTCGATGTCGCTCGCGAACTGCCTCATCGATCTGCCGGTCGGGCCGTCGCGCTTCGACAAGGGCGAGATCGTCGACGTGATCCTGACCGAGCAGCCGGAAGCGACAAGATGAGCGAGGAGCGATTCAGTCGCGACGAGCGAAACCACCAGCTTGAGCATTTCTCCGCGGCGCGGCCGCGAGATTGAGCAAGATGAGCGAGGAGCGATTCAGTCGCGACGAGCGAAACCGCCAGCTTGAGCACTTCTCCGCGGCGCAGCCGCGAGATTGAGCAAGATGACCGCAGCGAAAAAGCTCACGCATATCGACCGCAAGGGGGCCGCTCGCATGGTCGACGTCGGAGCCAAGGCGGTCACCGAGCGCCGTGCCGTTGCCCGCGGGCGGCTCCGCGTCTCCGCGTCGACGATCGCGCTCGTGCGCGACGGCACCACCCCGAAAGGCGACGTGCTCGCGGCCGCGCGCCTCGCCGGGATCATGGCCGCGAAGCGCACGAGCGAGCTCATCCCACTGACTCACCCGCTGCCGCTCACGCACGCCTCGGTCGACCTCGTCCTCGGCAAGGACGCGATCGAGATCGAAGCGACCGTGGCGACCACCGCGCGGACCGGCGTGGAGATGGAAGCGCTCACGGCGGTCTCTGTAGCTGGGCTCACCCTGTACGACATGCTGAAGTCCGTCGAGCGCGGGGCGACGCTGACGGACGTGCGCCTCGTCGAGAAGACCGGTGGAAAGTCGGGGACGTACCGGGCGTCGTGACGGTCCGCGCGGGGATCATCACCGTGAGCACGAGGGGCGCGGCCGGCGAGCGTGCCGACGAGAGCGGTCCCGCGATGCGCGAGGCTCTTGTGGCCGCGGGCGCCGAGGTGGTCCACGAGTCTCTCGTGCCCGACGACGTGGAACGAGTGGCGACCGCGATTCTGGCTGCGGTCCGTGCCGGTGCAAACGTCGTCCTCACGACGGGAGGCACCGGCCTCTCGCCGAATGACGTGACGCCCGAAGCGACGCGGCGCGTACTCGATCGAGAAATACCGGGAATCGCGGAGGCGCTTCGCGCGAAGTCGCTCGACAAGACCCCGCACGGGATGCTCTCGCGCGGCGTCGCCGGCGCGGTGGGGTCGGCCCTCGTCGTGAACCTCCCGGGCTCGCCACGCGCCGTCCGCGAATCGCTCGAGGTCCTGCTGCCCGTCATCCCCCACGCCGTCGAGCTCCTCGCGGGTGAGACCGGCGAGCAGGGTCACGCCTCGGGCCGACGATGAAGCTCTCGATCGCACCCGAGATCGCGAAGGCGCTCGCGGCGAATGCGCCGGTCGTCGCGCTCGAATCGACCGTCATCGCACACGGACTGCCGCGCCCGCGGAACCTCAGCACCGCGAGAGCCCTGGAGACGGAGATCCGCGCGCTCGGCGTGGTACCGGCCACGATCGCGCTGCACGACGGCGTCGCCGTCGTCGGCGCGGGCGACGTCCTCCTCGAGCGCCTCGCGAACGAGGCCGGCGTGGCCAAGGTGTCGCTCCGCGACATCGCGCCCGTCCTTGCCGCGCGTTCGCTCGGCGCAACGACGGTCTCGGCCACGGTCGAGATCGCGGCGGCCGCGGGCATCCAGATCCTTGCGACCGGCGGCATCGGCGGGGTCCACCGCGGGGCCGAGCGAAGCTTCGACGAGTCCGCGGATCTGGAGGCCATCGCTCGGCACCCGGTCGTGGTCGTGAGCGCCGGCGCGAAGTTCGTCCTCGACCTCGCCCTGACCCTCGAGCGGCTCGAGACGCTCGGCGTGCCGGTGCTCGGTTACGGGACGGACGAGTTCCCTGCGTTCTACGTGCGGTCGAGCGGTCTCCGTCTGCAGTACCGCGTCAACGACGCGCTCGGCGCGGCGCGCATCGCGACTGAGCAGCTCGCGCGAGGCGCGGGCATGCTCCTCTGCGTCCCCGTGCCCGCCGAATCCGCGCTTGGACGCGACGAGGTCGAGGATCAGGTCCGCAAGGCGATCGCCGCGTCGGACCGCGATGGCATCCGCGGGGCGGACCTCACGCCCTACCTGCTGCGCGCACTCGGTGAGGCGACGAATTACCGCGCGCTCGACGCGAACATCGCGCTCCTCCGGGCCAACGCTCAGGTCGCTGCACAGCTCGCGCTCGCTCTCTGCGCGTAGGGCGCCGCGCCGCTAGATTCGCTGATGGCCATGCGCACGCTCACCGTCCCGCCTTCGCGGGACGAGGTCGCCCAGGCGGCCGACGAGATCTCGGGCGGCGCGCTCGCCCGTGTTCGCGTCGAGCCGTGGCTGCGGGGGCGCTCGCATCACGCCTACGTGCTCACGACGCCCAGCGGAGAGCAGTTCCTCTTCAAGGTTCATCGCCGCCCGCATCCGGGCCGGATGCGCCGGTTCCTTCACCTCGCCGACCTCCTGCGGGAGAAGAACGTCCCCCACCCGGCCGTGCGCTGGTCCGACGTCGAGAAGCGCACGCTCGACGTTCCCTACTACATCCAGGACTTCATTTCGGGCGAGGACGCGGCGCGCTCGCTCAGCTTGCTCTCGTTCACCGATCAGCATCGGATTGGCGAGGAGCTCGGAGCGGGTCTTCGGGTGATGCACCGCGTCGAGTACGTCGACACCCCGATGCCATGGTCGACCGAGCTCGACGAAAGGCTCCGCACGCGGGCCGCGGAGTGCCGTTTCCTTGACGCGCTCGATCAGGAGTCGCACGAGACCGTCATAAAGCACTACGAACAGCGGCGCGATGCGCTCGACGGCGTTGAGCGGCGCCTCACGCACGACGACCTGAACCTGGCCAACCTTCTCCTGCAGCGGCGGTCCGACGGCTGGCACTTCGTGGCGTTCCTCGACTTCGAGCGCGCGCGCGGCCGCGATCCACTTCTCGACCTCGTACGCATCGAGAGCTGGACCCTGCCCGCCTGTCCCGCGATGATCACGCCGTTCCGCGATTCGTACGCGCGCGTCGAGGATGATCGGAGCCGCCGTCGCGCCGAGATCTACGAGGTCTACCTGCTGCTCGCCGGGATCGTGTGGTACCGCTCGAACGACCTACCCGAGCGCGAGCGTTTTTGCCGGGACCGCCTCGCGGAGTGGCTCCGCACGCATTAGCGCTACGAGAGCTCGCGTGCCGCTGATGCGAGCGCGCGCGGGGTGTTCGTGGTGACGATGTCGGCGCCGGCGGCGACGATCCGCGCGAAGCGCTCCCGCCAGCGCGGCGTGCCGGCGTCCAGCGTCCACACGTCGACCCCCAGACCGAGCGAGTGGAAGATCTCGGCGACGTCGGTGACGCCGTCGTCGAGGATGCGCTCGAGCATCCCGATGCGTAGGTGTACCTCGACGATCCCGGGAACCAGCCGCATGATCCCGCCGAAGCGGTCGCGCAGGTAGTCGGCCGTCGTCGAGACGCGCTTTCGTGCGAGCGGATGCGCGTCGCGATAGCCGTACGCTCCGACAGGCAGTCGGGTGTCGTCGTCGAGCTCGGTGTCGATGTAGCAGTGCGGATTGAGACTCACGCGAAGCGTCGGGTCGACGGCGAGGAGCCTCCGAAGATTCCAGTCGGCGGGTGTGGAGAAGTGGGCGCGCTCCTTTAAGGGCTGGGCCGCCCGTGCGAGTGCCACGGCCTGGGGCCGCGTGTAGGGAGCGAGATCCTTGAGGTCAAGCTCGATGCTCCGCGGGTACTCGTTCGCGGCGATGAGCTGGATCGCCTCCGAGAAGAGCAGCGGGTGCGAGCCGTCCTTGAATTTCGAGCGCGTCGCTTCGACGGCCGTCGCCTCGCGAACGAGGCCGCTCGCATCGGTCACGCGATCGAACCGGTCGTCGTGGAGAACGACGAACTCGCCGTCCCGGGTCGAGCGCACGTCGATCTCGGTGCGTATCACCCGCTCGCTGGCGCATTCGGCGATCGCGAGCGGCGAGTTCTCCGAGAACGTGCCGCTCCAAAGACACCGGTGGACCTTGAGCTCGACGGTCCGATCGCCGACGCGGAAGAATGAATCCGGGTTCGGAGTCCCGTTCACGGGATAATCCGCGGGCATGCGTACAGATTGGGACAAGGTCGCGGCGGATGCGCGCCGCGTCCTCGCGGGCAATCGGCAGCGCGGGATTTCGGCATGGGCCGGACAGCGCTACGACTTCGTCTGCCCGTCTCCGACGACGTATCCGTTCCAGTGGTTCTGGGACAGCGCGTTTCACGCGATCGCGCTGTTGCATGTCGATCCGGAGCTCGCCAAGCAGGAGATTCGCTGTCTGATGCAGGGCGCGAGGCCCGATGGATTCATCCCACACATGCTGCTTTGGGAAAAGAGCGCGCACGCAGCCGCGATCCGCGAGTACTCGATTACGCTCGCCGATCCTTTCTATACCGCGACGATCCAGCCGCCAGTGGTCGCGCGCGCGGTGCTACGCATTTACGAAGCGACCGGCGACAACGAGTTCGTCCGTGAGGTCCTGCCACCGATCCGCCGATTTTTCCGTTGGCTCAAGGCCTACCGCGACCCCGACGATGACGCGCTCATCGCGATCATCCAACCTGACGAATCGGGCCTCGACGCGAGCCCAAAGTACGACCGTCTCATGGAGATAGGGTCCGGGCCACCTGAAGAAACGCTGCCGCAGCTGCGGCGATCGATGAAGCGCCTCTTCGAGGCGTACGCACCGCATCGCGCCGACCCGGCGCGGATCCCGGCGCTCGACACGTTCACCTGGGAGGACGTCATGGTGAACGCGATCTACGCGGACGGACTCCGGTGCCTCGCGAGGCTCACCGATCTTCCGCACGAGGCCGACGAGTTCAACGTGCGCGCGGATCGGGTCCGAGCGGCGCTCGAGGCAAAGTGCTGGGATGAGAAGGCGGGCGCGTTCTGGGATCTCGCCGGCTGGAACGAGGACCCCGTGAAGGTGCTGACGTTCTCGTCGCTCTTCCCGCTCATCCTTCACGGCCTCGATCCATCGAAAGCGAAACGCCTCATCGACGATCATCTCCTGAACGAGCGCGAGTTCTGGCTTCCCTACCCGGTGCCGAGCGTGGCCGCGACCGAGCCGTCGTTCGATCCGAAGTGGCGCACGGACACGACCTGGCGCGGGCCGACCTGGGTCAACGTGAACTGGTACCTCTACTGGGGACTGCGCGCGCACGGGCGGGCCGACGTAGCCACCGAGCTTGCGGAACGCACCGTGCGGATGATGGCGATGAGCGGGGTCCGCGAGTTTTACGACCCGTTCACCGGCGAGGGACAGGGTGCCCGCGATTTCGGATGGTCGACGCTCGTCCTCGACCTCATCGCGGCAGAGCGCGGCTCCTAGCCCGGTACTGGCTCGGCCCGACCGCTCTTGAACGATGCGACTCCCGCGAGGGCAGCCGCCACCGCGGCTCGACCATCTCTCCCGGTGACCGCGGGTGGGCGGCGCTCAAGGGAGCCATCGATGAAGTCCGCGAGCTCCGCGCGGTAGGCATCGGCGAAACGCTCGAGGAATCCCGGAAAGAGCTCGCTCTTTGCCCCATCCGTCGTGTAGACGGCCAGTCCGGAGCGCGCGTGCGGGGCGATCATCGCCGTCCCGGTCGCGCAAACGACTTCACTCCGGACGTCGTACCCGTAGATCGCGCCCCAATAAGTCTCTATGTCCGCGACCGCGCCACGCACGAACCGCACCGCGTTGAGCGCCGCGTTCGGGGCGTGCCCGTGCGCGTCGCGCGTGTGACAGAGCACCGACGCCGTCGTCGTCACGTCGGCGATCTCGTCGCCAAGGAAATATCGGGAGAGATCGAAGTCGTGGATGGTCGACTCGAACATCATCTCCGTGACGCCGGCCGAAGCCGGCAAAACGGTCGCCTCTCGATCGCGATGTACTCCGCGGAAGAGGAGCGGCTCGCCGAGGACACCCGAGGCGATGAGCCGCTTCGCATCGGCGTACGCCGGGTCGTAACGTCGCATGAAACCGATCTGGAGACGGGCGGCTCCGCGTTCCGCCGCCGCGATGATGCGGTCGCACTCGGCGATGGAATGCGCCATCGGTTTCTCGAGCAGCACGTCCTTTCCTGTCGAGAGCGCCGCCACGGCTTGCTCGGCGTGGAAACGCGAGGGCGAAGCGATCACCACTACACGCACGTCTTCGCGGCCCAGCAGCTCGTCGAGCGTCGCGCATCCAGCGGCCTCGAGCTCTACGGCGATGCTGTTGGCGGCGGCGCGATCGGCATCGAAGACCGCGGCGAGGCGGGCCCCGGGGATCGAACGGGCAGCGTTCTCGGCGTGTCTTCGTCCCATGGTCCCGACGCCGACAACGCCCACGCCAATGCCGTCGCGCGTCATCGCAGCCTACCTATCTTCAGAGACGCTCTGCCCATACCGGATTCGCGAGCGCACGGACATTGCCCCGCGCCGAGATGAGCTGGGCGCGCACGTATGCCGCGCCCGCGGGAACTTCGAACGCGCCGTCCCACGCATCGCCCTCGACCACGCTCACGACCGGAGAGGCGACATCGGTGATGAGCTCGAGCCGCGCTCCCGCGCCGTCGCGTACCTCGACCGAGACCCGTCCGGCGCGTCCGCGATCGGCCTGCAGGTAGATCTGCGGCCCCCGCGCCGATTCGGAGACGAACGACCGACCCTCACGGAGCGCGTCCAGGATCGTTCTCACCGTCGGTCGATCGCCGACCTGGACCCACGTGGTCGGAGTCCCGAGTGAATCGGCGTCGCGCGAGCCGAGATCGCGCCTGTGCAGGTAATGCGTGTCGCTTCCGCCGAGTGCGGCGTGCCGATATCCACGACGCAGGAGACTCTCCCAGAACGCGAGCGAGGCGGCGTTCTGTTGTGCCCACGGTCCGTTCCAGACCTCTACCGCGTGAAATCCCGACACACCCTCGTACTCCCACGGCGGCCCGAATGGCTTCGGGTGGCAGATGCTCACGACGGCGCCGCTCTCCGCGGCGGCGCGGATGGTTTGCTCCACGGCGTTCGCCTCGGGCTCGCGAAATTCCCACCAGCGATCGGTGCCCCACGCGTTCCAGTGCCCGCCGTACGTCGTGACCTCGATGCCCGGGACGACCAGTGGATACCCGCGGCCGCCCACGCCGTAGGACGCCTGATGCGCGACGTTGTTGTGATCGGTCGCGCCAAGGAAGTCGAGGCCAACGGCACTCCCCGCATCAAGCATCTCGACCGGCCAGGAGTCACCATCCGAGAAGACCGTATGGCAGTGCAGGTCGCCGCGGACCCAGCCGGGCCGCGCGGGCGGCAGCGACACGACGTGGCCCACACCCGCGAAGTACTGGCCCGCGGGCGCCGAGAGCCCAGGATCGAACCACACCTCGACCTTCCAGTCGCAGGCGCGCGGACCCACCTTGTAAGGCCCGAGCAGCACATGCCAACGGCCCGCCTGGATCTTGCCTTTGCGGTAGGGCGGCGTGGCCCACGTCTCGTCGATAGTGAATTCCATCTTCTCGCTGCCGCTCCACCCGCGGAATCCGGGGCTGCTCTCGGCAATTCCGCGCTCGTCAAAAAGACCGATGTCGAGCGTGTTCCCGCCACCGAGCGTCGGGTCGGAATCGATCTGATCGTTATATGAGTAGCGGATGTGCAGCTGATGCAGCCCAGCCGGAACGTCGAAGGGCACGTGCGCGTACCGCCGCTCGTGATCCTTCGTGAACGTCCCCGTTAGGACGCGGTCGGGACCGCTGGTCGGAGCGGGCGGCGTTGACCGCTCGCGTCCCTCCGTCAATTGAGCGCGGCGCCGCTCGACGCGTCGAAGACCCGGACCCCCTCCGGCCGCGCACGCAGGAACACCCGCGTCCCCGGGTCCGGTCGGACCTCTGGTGGCGTCCTCACCTTCAGCAGAACATCGCCGAGCATGACGTTGACGATCACCTCGCTTCCAAGGGGTTCGGACACGAGGACATCAGCCGGCTGCGCCCCCGGCGCCGGCGTAAGCTCGAGCTGAATCGCTTCTGGCCGCAGCCCGACCCTGACGCCATCCTTTCCGGCGACCCCGTGCGGCGCGTCTATTCGCCAATTCCCGGCCAGCACGAGTGCGCCACCGTCGCGACGAGCGTCGACGATGTTCATCGGAGGGCTCCCGATGAACTGCGCGACGAAGAGATTGGCCGGCCGCTGGTATACGGTGTCCGGCGAGCCGAGCTGCTGGAGCCTGCCGGCGTCGAGCACGGCGATCCGGTCACCCATGGTCATAGCCTCAGCCTGGTCATGTGTGACGAAGATCGTCGTGACGCCGAGCTGCTTCTGAAGCGCTTTGAGCTCTGTCCGCGTGTGCGTGCGCAGCTTCGCGTCGAGGTTCGAGAGCGGTTCATCCATGAGGAACACTCGCGGCTCGCGGACGATCGCCCGCGCGAGGGCGACACGTTGCTGCTCGCCGCCGGAGAGTTGGGCGGGCCGCCTCGGTAGGAGCTGGCGGATGCCGAGGAGCTCCGCGACCTGCTCCACCTTCCGCGATTGCTCCGCGGGACTGAGCTTGCGGATCCGTAACGGGTACTGGATGTTGTCGCGGACCGACATGTGCGGGTAGAGCGCGTAGCTCTGAAAGACGAGCGCGACGTCGCGATCCTTGGGCTCGAGCCGAACGACACTCCCGCCGTCGATCAGGATGTCGCCGTGATCCGGATACTCGAGCCCGGCGAGCATGCGGAGCGCAGTGGTCTTCCCGCACCCGGACGGGCCGAGCAACACGAGGAATTCGCCATCGGCGACGTCGAGATCGAGATGATCGACCGCCGCCCGGTCCTGGGTCGGGAAACGTTTCGAAACGTCGTCGTACTCGACGCGTGCCATTCTTTAGAGGCCTCGCGAGCTCGCGACCAGGCCGCGCACCATCATCCGGCGGGTGGCCAGGAAGATGGCCATCACCGGGACCGCATAGACCACTCCCATCGCGGCGACGAGACCGTACTGCACTTCGGTGTAACCGCCCTGGGTGCGCAGGGTCTCGTAGAACGCGAGCGGCACGGTCTTCAGGTCCTGCGAGTCGATGAGGATGATCATCATCAGGACTTCCGCCCACGCGGCCAGGAACGAAAGCCCAGCGACGACGCCGATGCCGTTGCGCGCCACCGGAAGGACCACCTCAACGAGCGCGCGCAGCTTGGATCGCCCATCGAGCCACGCCGCCTCCTCGAGATAACGTGGCACGTTGTCAAAGAAGTTCTTCATCAGCCAGATGAGGAACGGCAGCTCTATCGCGGCATGAATGAGGATGAGGCCCGCATACGAGTTCCGCAGGCCCAGCACTCGGGCGAGGCCGTAGATCGGCACCATCGTCGCGGACAGGGGCATCGTCTGAAGCAGCAAGACGATGTACGTGATCCCGGACTTGAAGCGCCAGTCGAGCCGAGACAGCGAGTAGCCGGCGAGCGCGACCGCGACGACGTCCAGGACCATCGTCGAGCCGGCGACGAAGACCGAGTTCAGGAGCGCGCGCCCAAAGTCGTGTTCGGTGAAGATGCGGACGAAGTTGTCGAGTGTCGGCGTCGCGGGTACGCGGATGTACGCGACGGCGTCGGCGTCGAAGGCCGATGTGAACAGCCAAAGGAACGGAACGAGGAAGAACAGGACGACCATGACGAACGCGAGGTGAACCACGATGGCCTCCGCCCACGACGCACCACGCGGCCTCGCGGTCGACCTCTCCGCGCGCGATGCCGCTCGGGTCGTCATGCGCGCGCCCTCGACCAGCGCAGATAGAGGATCGCGAACACGAAATTCAACGCGAGCATCACCACGGCGATCGCGGAACCGTATCCGATGGAGAACGACTTGAATGCTGTGTGGAAGGCGTAGAGCGCGATCACCTCGGTGCCGATGCCTGGGCCACCGTTGGTGAGCGTCTGGATCACGATGAACGTCCCGAAGGTCGACATGGTGATCGAGAGCAGAGCGAGCGCCGCTATCGGCCGGAGACTCGGGAGGGTGTGGTCCCAGAAACGGCGCCAGGCGTTCGCGCCGTCGATGCGCGCGGCTTCATAGATATCAGGCGGGATCGTTTTGAGGGCGCCGAGGAAGATGATCATCGTGAAGGCGGTTCCCCGCCAGATATTGGCGACGATCACGGCCGGCATCGGAAACGATCCGAGCCAGTCGATCGGGCTCGCCCCGAACGAGCTCAAAAAGACATGGTTGAGCGAGCCAAAGAAGAAGTCGTACATCGCCACCCACAGGAACCCGGCGATCAGCGTCGGGTTGACCCACGCAAGCAGGACCGCGCCGTACGCGAGAGTTCCGAGCCACCAGCGCCTGTGCTCGGCGTGGTCGATGAGGAGTGCGAGCGCGAGGCCGAGGCCGAACTGTCCGATCACCGCGGAGCCCACCACGAACACGACGGAGTTGCGAATCACGGTCCAGAAATCCGGATCGGCGAGGAGCCGGGTGTAGTTGTCGATCCCGACGAAGCGTGGGTTCGCGGCGTCGATGCCGACGAGCGCGAGATTCGTAAGACTCGAATAGAGCGCCCACAAGGCCGGACCGACAAAGAAAAGAGCCAGGAGGACCGCGGCCGGCATGAGTCCGGCGACGTACGTGGAGTTCCGCCCGACCACGTTCAGAGGATAGGCCGGGCCGCGGAGCGAAGGCGCGTTCGCCTCCGCTCCGCAGGCCCGCCGTTATTGCTCGACGACCTTATCCGCGCCGATGGCTTGTTTCAGGTCCGCGGAGTACTGCTT
>WNGC01001807.1_pt1 | contig 24066 bp, 18 predicted proteins | sample 5400051 | NCBI WGS metagenome assembly WNGC01 (sample SAMN13153368, study PRJNA577476) | soil metagenome | isolation source: 20 cm soil or saprolite under grassland replicate 2 | place: USA:California | collected 2016-06-15
GGATACCACAGCGTAATCGTGGTCCTGGCCTGTGCCCCGACAAAGGATGTGCTCCCGGCCAACACGACGGCCAGGGCGGCAACCAGCACTGCGCGGCCTCTCATCGAGACGTCCCTCCTCGGCGTTCAGGTAGTTGCAGCTTGCCAGCCCGCCAGTAGCCTTTCCAGTAGCGGCGACACGGTCCCTCCTCTTGATCCTGCGTGGGGCTTAGGGCCGGTCGATGATCTCGACCCAATTGGGGTTCCGGCCCATGGGATATCGATGCCGCGGAGCGAGCGCCCCCGTGTCCCGATCGATCGCGTAGACCGTCATGCTGTGCGACAGCTGCCCGACCGCGAGGAGGTAGCGGCCGCGGGGGTCGATGTTGAACCCGCGCGGCTGCTGCTCCGTCGCGAAGCTGCCGGCCGCCGTCAGGCGTCCGCTGCCCGCGTCGATCTTGAAGCCGGCGAGCGTGCTGGAAGCGCGCTCGGAGGCATAAAGGAACCTTCCGTCGGGCGTGACGTGCAGGTCCGCGGCCGCGAACGGAGGGGGTCCCGCGAAATCCGGCGGCAACCCGCGCGCCGCGCCGGCGGGCCGAAGCGTCCCCGACGCCGCGTCGAACCGATAGGCGCCGACGGTCGCGTCGAGCTCGTTGGTCGCGTAGGCGAATCGGCCGCCCGGATGGAACACGAGGTGGCGGGGGCCTGCCCCCTTCGCCGCCTCGACGAAGGACGGCGTGTTCGGCGTGAGGTGCCCCGTTGTCTGGTCGAACCTGTACTGGAGAATCCGGTCGCCGCCGAGACTTGGGACGAACAGATAGCGATTCGACGGGTCGACGATGATCGAGTGCGGGTGCGGAGACGTCGGGATGACCTGGACCGGCCGCGCCTGCACCACTCCCTGCTCGCCGATCGGTTGCACCGAGATCGTATTGCCCGAATAGGACGCGCCGAACAGAAACCGCCCGGCCTTGTCGGTGGAGAGGTAGGCCGTGTTGTCCGGCAGCGGCCCGGTCGCGAGGAGGGTCAGCGTGCCGGCCGCCGCGTCGATCGCGAGGGTCGAGACCGCAAAGGGGGCGGAGCGGAGCGAGGCGTAGAGGAACCGGCGGCTCGGGCTGACCGCGAGGGGCATCACCGGGCCGGGCACCGGCATCCGCTGGACGAGGCTCACCATGCCGGTCCCGTCGTCGAGGGACAGGACATGGATCTCCCGGCTGTCGGCGTTTGAGACATAGACCACCGCCGGAGGCACTACTTCACGGAGCCGAGCGCCAGGCCGCGGACCAGATGCCGCTCCACAAACATGAACAGGATCACCACCGGCACGACGCCCACGAGCGCCGCCGCCATCAGATAGTGCCACTGCACCGCCCACCGTCCGATGAACGTGTACAGGCCCACCGTGAGGGTCCGCATCTCCGTGCGCGAGATGAACGTCAGCGCGAAGATGAACTCGTTCCACGCCGTGATGAAGACGTAGATGATCGTCGTCACCACTCCGGGCGCCGCCACCGGGATCGCGATCCGAAGAATCGTCTGCGGACGCGTGCACCCGTCGACGAGCGCGGCCTCCTCGATCTCCGCGGGGATGGCCCGGAAATAGCTCGCCAGCATCCAGGTGGAGAACGCGAGCGTGAAGACGGTGTTCGTCACGATGAGCGCCCAGTACGTGTCGAGCCAGTGGAGCGCCGCCATGATCTTGAAGAGCGGGATGAGGACGACGATCGGAGAGAACATCTGGATCAGGAGCAGCAGCAGCATGAACCCCTGCCGCCCGCGAAAGCGCAGCCGGGCGACCGCGTACCCCGCGGGAATCGCGGCCGCCAGGTTCAGCACTGTGGCCCCCACCCCGATGACCAGGCTGTTGCGCATGTAGGCGCCCAGCGGATACCGCGCCCAGATGTCGGCGAAGTTCTGGAGGGTGAACGGGGCGGGCACCCACGACGGGGGAACGCGATAGACGTCGTTGAGCGTTTTCAGCGAGGTCGAGAGCATCACCAGGATCGGGAACAGGAGCACGAACAGCGCCAGACCGGAGAGCGTCCACCCGCCGCCCTGCAGGATGACCGCCCGCCACCGCCGGGAGCGCGCACGCCGCCGGCGGAGAGCCGGCAGCCGGACGGCGACCGCCGCAGGCTGATCGGGCATCTAGGCGACCTCGCGGAAGTACAGGCGCGCGTAGAGGAGGCTGAACACCAGCAGCGTGACGAAGGTGATGACGGCGATGGCCGAGGCGGGCCCGAAATCGAGAAACTGGAACGCCGTCTTGTACATGTGCGTCACCAGGATATCCGTCGTGTTCATGGGCCCGCCCTTGGTCACGATGTAGGGGACGGAGAAGTCGTTGAACGTCCAGATCACCGACAGCAGGCTGCCCATCACGATCACGGGTCTAAGAAACGGCAGGGTGACGGAGACGAAGCGGGCTCCCACGCCGGCGCCGTCGATGGCGGCGGCCTCGTAGTATTCGGGCGAGATCGCCTGTAGCCCGGCGAGGAACACCAGGGCAAAGAACGGCAGCCCGATCCAGATATCGACGGCCATGTTGGCGGCAAACGCGGTCCGCGGCTCCGCCAGCCAGGCCGGCGGGTGCGGCCACAGGCCGGTCGTCTTGAGGAACTGGTTGAGCAGACCGAACTGGCTGTTGTAGGTCCACTGCCAGACGATCGCGCTGATCGGGTACGGGATGGCCCAGGGGATGACGGTGAGCATCCGCGCGACCTTCCGTCCGCGGAACGGCAGGTTGAGCAGGAGCGCCATGGCCAATCCCGCGCTCGTCTTCACCGTTACGCCGAGCGCCGTCCACAGAAAGGTGCGCCGGAAAATCTGCCAGAATGCCGGATCTGCGCCCAGGGCCCGAAAGTTGCCCCATCCGACGAATCCGCTGACCCGACCGAGCTTATCCGTGGCGCCGAACGCCGTGACGATCGTCGTCCCCACCGGATAGAAGATGAACGCGGCCATCAGCAGCAGCGCCGGACAGAGGAACAGAAAAGCGAGCCGCTCCTCCGCCGTGAGCCTCGCGGCGACCCGGACGATCACACCGCGGCCCGGGGACGCGCCCGGCGGGCCCGCGCGGGCGGGATGGGAGAGAGGGGCTCCGGTCTCAGGAGCCCCTCTCCGCTCACTTGACCCCCCGCGCCTTGTCGATCTCCCGGCATGCATCGTCGAGCGCCGCCTTGGCGCTCTTGGTGTTGAGCAGCGCCGCGGTGACGGCGTCCCACATGACGTCCTCGACCTTCGACCAGTCGGCGGTGAGCGGCCACGGCTTGGCCGTGGGGAGCTGCTGGATGAACGGCCGGTAGAAATCCGTCTGGAAATAGGCGTCGCGGGCCACGCTTTTTTCCGTGGGCAGCATGCCGAAGTCCTTGTCGAACTCCAGCCGGGGCCCATCACGGTACGCGTACTCGAGGAACTTGACGACCGCATCCGTGTTCTTGGCGCTCTTGAACACGATGATCGAGTCGGTCACGAGGAGGGTGTGCTGGGGCCTGCCCTGGTTGTGCGGCATCGGCGCCACCGCAAAATGCATGGTCTTCGCCCGCTCCTGGATCATCCCCCCGAACCAGGGTCCCGTCTCGATCATCGCGAGCTTGCCGGCCAGGAACAGGTCCTGGAGCGTTCCGCGGTCGTTCTCCCCCACGTTGGGCTCAGTGACCTTGTCCTTGTTTACTAAATCCACCATGAACTGGAGGGCTTCCACCCCCGCGGCATCGTTCACCCGGCACCGGCCGTAGCTTCCATCGGGATTGGTGACGAAGAAGTCGCCGCCGTTCCCGTAGAGGTAGTACACGTACTCCGTCAACTCGGCGAACTTCTTGCCGGAGACGCCGATCCCGTACACCCCCGGCGACTTCGACACCTCTCTGGCCGCGGCCAGAAGGTCCTGCCACGTCTGGGGCGGAGTCTTGACCAGGTCGGTGCGGTAGTAGAGAGACCGGGCGCTCAGGGCGACCGGGACGCCGTACAGCCGGCCGTTGATGCGCGCCTCGAGCGCCGGCTGGATGAACTTGTCGATGAACGCCTTGGGGAGCAGGCTGTCGGCGGGCTGGACGACGCCCATCTTGTTGAACTCGATGATCCATCGCGTGCCCACGATCGCGATGTCCGGAGCCTGATTCCCCGCAATCCAGGTGACCAGCCGGTCATGCCCCTCGTTCCAGGGCACGACGACGTTGTCCACCGTGATGCCCGGGTTCACCGCCTCGAACTCCTTCTTGAGTTGCTGCCAGAACGTGTTGTATCGCGCGTCGTACTCCATCCACACCGCCCGGACCGATGCCGCCCCGCCCCCGCGGGCCGGGAGCGCCAGAAGGCCGATGCACAGCGCCGCGATCGTCGCGAGCGCGACCTTCCTCTGCATTGGAATTCCCCCCCTTCCTCAGTCTCGCGGCCCCGTCTCCAATGCTCGAGCCGGGTGCCGCGGCAGGAGAACAACCCGTCCTTCCTCCGAAAGATTAATGGAGTGGGAGTGAAATTCTGCGGACCCGGAGCGCGTTTCCTTCACGCCAGGCTGCCTCGAAACGGCGACTGCGTGTCCTCGCAGCAGACTGCGCGGGAGAAAGCCGTTTCGCCTAGTGGTGAGTCACCCTGCGCTCTGGTTCATCTCACTCGTAGCGCAGGGCGACGATCGGATCGAGGGCCGCCGCGCGGTGCGCCGGGTAGAAGCCGAACACCACGCCCACCAGCGCCGACGAGACGAAGCCGAGGACCATCGAGAACACTGAGACGAGGACCGGCCAGTGCCCAAGCCTCGAGGCTCCCTCTGCGGTGACGATTCCGGCCGCGATGCCGATCAGCCCGCCGATGCACGCCAGCGTCAGCGCCTCGATGAGGAACTGGCGGAGAATGTCCCATCCTCTGGCGCCGACGGCCATGCGGAGCCCGATCTCCCGCGTCCGTTCCGTGACGGAGACGAGCATGATGTTCATGATGCCGATCCCGCCGACCACAAGGGAGACCACGGCGATCCCGGCGAGGAGCAACGCCTGGGTCTGCGCGGTGGCGAGGCGCACCTGCTGCACGTCGGAGTAGTTGCGCACGGAGAAGTCGTCGGGCTGACGGACCGTGAGATGGTGACGCAGCCGCAACAACCGCTTCGTCGCGTCGATCACCTGGGGGACCTTATCCGGCGTGGCCGCCGAGATGAAGATACTGCGGAGCCACGGGATGCCGGTCAGACGGTTCTGCAACGTAGCGATCGGCACGACCGCGGTGTCGTCCTGATCCGAACTGCCGCCGGACGATCCCTTTGCCAGAAGGATCCCCACGACGCGAAACGGCACGTTCTTGATGATGACCGTGGCGCCAACGGCTCCGCCGGAAGGAAAGAGGGTCTCGGCAACGGTGTGGCCGAGGACGGCCACTTTCGCGGCCTCGTCCACCTCGGCCGGCGTGAAGAACCGCCCCTCCACGACCGGCCAGTGTCGCGCGATCTGCCACGCGGGTGTTGTGCCGCCGATGTACGTGAACCAGTTGGCCCCCCCTGCCACCAGCTGGGCATTGGTTTGCGCGTACGGCGCCGCGGCGACGACCCCGGGAACCCGCTGCGCGATGGCGATCGCATCGCCGACCCTGAGCGTCGTTTGGGAAATGTTCCCGAGACGCACCCCTCCGCTCGTGATGGCGCCGGGGATGACCACAATCAGGTTCGCGCCGAGGCTCTCGATCTGGGCCAGAACGACGGCCTGCGCGCCCTCACCGATGGCCATCGAGGCAATGACGGCGCCGACCCCGATGATGATGCCCAGCATGGTGAGGAGTGAGCGGGCGGCGTTCAGGCGGAGCGCCTGCCAGGCGACGCGCAGGAGCACCGAGGCACTCATACACGCACCTCCCGAACGCCGGCCGAGGCCGCGACGGCATCCCGCTCCGATTCCGCGACCGCGCCGGTCACCGGACGATCCTCCGTCACACGGCCGTCATTGAAGACCACGACACGCTGAGACCAGGAGGCGATGGTGACGTCGTGGGTGACCACCACGATGGTGATCGCCTGCTCGCGGTTGAGGCGGCGGAACAGGGTCATGAGCTCGGCACTGCTGGCGCTGTCGAGGTTTCCTGTCGGCTCGTCGGCCAGCAGGAGCGGCGGTCCGTTGACGAGGGCCCGCGCGATGGCCACACGCTGCTGCTGGCCGCCGGAGAGTTCACTCGGCCGGTGGGTCAGGCGCCCCCCGAGCCCCACGCTCTCCAAAAGCGCGCGCGCCCGGCGTGCCCGCTCGTCCCTCGGGACGCCGGCGTAGAGCATTGGCAGTTCCACGTTCCCCATCGCGGGTGTCCGGGCGAGCAGGTTGAAGCTTTGGAAGACGAACCCAATACGCCGGTTGCGCACCGCGGCCAGCTGGTCGCGCGAAAGGTGGGACACCTCCTCGCCGGCGAGCCGGTACGAACCGGACGTCGGGCGATCCAGGCACCCCAGCAGGTGCATCAAGGTGGATTTGCCGGACCCCGATGGTCCCATGATCGCCACGAACTCCCCGGAGCGGACGCGCAGGGTGACGCCCCGAAGCGCGTGGACCGCGCCATCCCCCTCGCCGTAGACTTTGGTGAGATCCCGCGCCTCGATGATCGGGTCCGGCTTCGGCGAGTTCTGCATCATGCCCCTGCGGGGGCCCGGGCCGCCGCCCGGCCCACCGCACCCCGGCCCCCTCCCGCTGCGAACGCGGACGTCCGTTCTGCCCCGCCCCACGCCGCTCCGCGAGCCTGCTCGATGATGACCGGGTCGCCGGCGTGGAGATTTCCGTCCGTGATCTCCAGGTTGACCCCGTCCGAGAACCCGATGACGACGGGCACCGGTCGAGGCTTCCCGTTGCGCAACGTCCACAGGGTGATGTGGGAGCCCGGCGCGCCGGCGACCGGTGGAGAGGCGGGGCTCTCCGGCTTCCCATGCGCGCTCCGAGTGAGCGGGCGGTACAGGGCCGCCTCGATGGGAACCGCGAGCACATGCGCGCGCGTGCCGGCATCGATCGTCACCTGGGCGGTCATGCCGGGCATCAACCGGCCTGAGGAGTCATGAACGATCACCACGGCGTCGTACGTGACCACGTTTTGAACGACCGTCGGGTTGACGCGCACCTGCTGCACGGTGCCTGAGAACACGACGTTCGGGAGCGCCGTGACGGAGATGTTAGCGGTCTCCCCCTCCCGGACGCTCCGCACGTCCGCCTCGTCGACCGAGGTATCCACCTGCATGTCCGTCAAATTCGTGGCGAGCGTAAAGAGCGTCGGCGTCTGGAACGATGCGGCGACGGTCTGACCGACGCTGACGTTTCGCGCCATGACAATCCCGTCGACGGGGCTCGTGATCACCGTCCGGGACAGATTGTACGCCGCCTGCTGGAGCTGTGCGGCCTGGGACGCGATTTGCTCCTGCGCGGCTGCCGCCTGCGCCTGCGCGGTCGTCACCTGCGCCTCAGCGCTTCGCAATTGAGCGGCCGCGCCGGCGGCCTGGGCCTGCGCGACTGCCACCGCGGCCTGGGCCGCCCGGGTGTCGGCCGCAGTACTCTCAAGGGCCGTCTGATCGGCGTCCATCTGGTTCTGGGGGATGAACCCCTGCTGCAAGAGCGACGCGTCGCGCTTGACCGTTACCTGCGCGAGCTTGGACTGCGCCTCGATTTTGGCCGCGTTTGCCTCCGCGCTCCGGAGGTTCGCCTGGGCCTGTTGGATGGCCGCGAGCGCGCTCTCCACTGCGGCCTGGTCCTGGGCGATGGCGCTCAGGGCGGCGGCATGACCGGCCCGCGCCGCCGCGAGGTTCGCGCCGGCCTGCGCGACGGCCGCCCGGAACGGCGCAGGATCGAGGGTCGCCAGCACCATTCCTTTCTTCACTTTTGAGTTGTAGTCCACGTTGATGACCGCGATCGTGCCCGACACCTGGGTGCCGATCTGCACCGTGTCGACGGGATTGATGGTGCCGGTCTCGGTGACCGTTGTCGAGATATCCGTATAAGCCGCGGGATGGGTGATGTACCGGACTTCGTCGCGCCGGGTGGTGGAGTGCCTGATGCCGGAGACCGCGACCCCTGCGACGATGATACCCGCGATGCCGGCGATGACCGCGCGCCGGGCGTTCCTGCTCACGAATGTCATTGGCTGCCTCCACCGGTGCTGGCGGCAATTGGGCTCCCCTGAGCATGGAGCAGCGCCGCCAGCGCCGCCTGATAGGTATACCGGCTATTCACAGCATTGACCTCGGCCTGCGCCGCCGTGGCCCGGGCCGTGATGACCTCCACGATCGTCCCCACCCCTGCCTTGTACCGGCCTTCGGCGACCGTGAGGGCCGCCTCCGCCGCCGCCCGGGCCGTCTCCGCCGCCGGGATCGTCGCCGCGGCCTGCACGGCCGCGAGATACGCCTGATAGGCGTCCTGGCGCACGAAGAGGAGGGTGGCGTCGAGTTGTGCGCGCGCGCTGCGCACCGTCGCCTGCGCGGCATCCACCCCGGCCTGCGCTCCCGGGTTATAGAAAGGGAGCCCCACCGTTGCCGTGACCCCATAGAATGTCGAGTTGCTCAGGACCAAGTTCGTGCTCGCGGGCGTATAGGTCGTGCCCACCGAAACGGTCACCTGAGGACCGGCGTTGATGCGCGCGAGCTCCAGGGCAGCCTGATCGGACTGTAGGGTGGCCATTGCCTTGGCGACCTCCGGCCGGTTGGCCTCCGCCGCTTTCATCGCGGCATCGGCGGTGACAAGGACCTCCGGAGGAGGCGCCGGGGGCTCCTGCACCTCGACCGGCGCCGCCGCATCTCCGCCGATGGCGGCCTGGAGACCGGACTTCGCCGTCGCGATCTGGGAGCGCGCCGTCAGCAGGTCCACCTCCGCCAGGGCCACCTGTGCCTGGGCCTGGATGACGTCCGCCTGGGCTGCAACGCCCGCCCGGGCCTGCGCCTGTGAAAGCGCGAGCTGCGCCTGGGCCTGCGCAAGGAGCGCCACCCGTACGTCTGTGAGGCGCTCGGCCGTCAGGACGTTGAAGAATGCGGTCGCGACCGCGAACGACGTATCCTGTTGGGTCTGGCGGAGCGCCGCCTCAGCCTGAGCGAGCGCAGCCGCGGCCGAGTTCACCGCGGCTGGGGTGCGACCGGCATCGTACAGTGGGACCGTTGCCCCGAGGGAAATCGTCCCCATGGTCGCAGGCCCCGAGGACGTCGATGACGCTGCCGACCCCCCTCCGACGCTCCCAGTTCCGTTCGCCGAGAGCGTGGGCGCGAGTCCCGCTCGGGCCGCGGCCAGGCTCTGCTGTGCGGCCGTGATGGCCTCCTGGGCCGCGATGATCTGCGGGTTTTGCGCGAGCGCCGCCCGGACCGCCCGATCCAGCGTAAGCGCGGGCGTTCCGGCCGGCATCGCGGGTGCTGACCCCGGAGGTGCGGGCGCCGTTGCGGGCGGCGGGAGCGTCTGCGGCAAGGACGCCCGTGACTGTGAGTCGGGCGGGGCGGCCAGCGCGGGACCCACAGACACCTCGATCCCCAGCGCGAGCATGCCGCAGATCGCGACCGTGGCGAGCGAACGACGGTTCACGATGCTCCTCGGTCAGGCTGCGACGGTGACCGCCGCCTCTTCCCTCACCCCGTGGGCGCCGCGGCCGCGGCCCAGGTACACGAATCCGTGGGCCACCATCGCGTCGGGGTCGAAAACGTTGCGCACGTCCTGGATGACATTTCCCTTCATCGCATCCTTGAGTTTCTGCAGGTCCAGGGTACGGAATTCGTTCCATTCCGTCAGGATCGCCACGGCGTCGGCGTTGGCGGCGGCCTCATACGCATCGGTGGCAAAACGCAGACGGTCGTGTGCGAGGACCGCGGCGGCCGTGCCGTTCGCCGCCGGATCGAAGGCCTGCACGGTCGCTCCCTCGCCGAGGAGCACACGGACGAACTCGACGGCGGGCGACTCCCGCACATCGTCCGTCTCCGGCTTGTACGATAGGCCGAGCACGCCGACGGTGCGGTCCGCCAGCGGCCCCGCGACGTCTTTCAACTGCTCGACCAGGTAGGCGCGCAGGCCCTCGTTCGTCCTGTAGGCTCCCTCGACCACCGGCACCTCGCACCCCAGATCGCGGGCCACCGCGATCAGCGCGCGGGTGTCCTTGGGAAAACACGAACCCCCGAACCCCGGGCCCGCCTGGAGGAATTTCGGGCCGATGCGGCGATCGAGGCCCAGCACCCTCGCCACATCGTGGACGTTGACTCCCAATGCATCGCACACATTCGCCATCTCGTTGATGAAACTGATCTTGACGGAAAGGAAGGCATTGCAGGCATACTTGGCGAGTTCCGCCGCGTCATTATCCATCGTCACGATGGGCGTATCCCCTAGATAGAGAGGCAGGTAGATGTCCTTCATGATCGCCAGCGCATGCGGGCTGCGTCCCCCAAGGACGACGCGGTCCGGGCGCATGAAATCCTCGATGGCCGATCCCTCGCGCAAGAACTCGGGGTTGGAGACGATATCGAAGGCCTGCGCCGTTTCATGTTCCATCTCCGCGCCGAGGAGACGCGCCGTGCCCGGCGGCACCGTGCTCTTGATCGTCAGGACCCTGTATTCTTTCATCACCCTGGCGATCTGCCGGCCGACCTCGAAGAGGCCTTTGAGGTTCGGCTTGCCGGGGACCTCATCCTCGGTGCCCACGGCAACGAAGAGGACCAGCGAACGGTCAACCGCCTCGTCCAGATTCGTCGAGAAGCACAGGCGGCCGGCGTGAACGTTCTTGTGCACCAGTTCGGCCAGCCCGGGTTCCTGGAACGGCATCGTCCCCACGCGGAGACCGTCGATCCTCTCGGCAATCTTATCCACGCAGTGGACTTTGATGCCGAGCTCGGCGAGACACGCCGCGGCGACCAACCCAACACGGCCCGCGCCAATCATCGTCACGTTCATATTTCACCTCACGGTGCATCAGCGACATGGACCCTCTGATATGGAGCCTTGTCCAGCGCGCGAAGCCCGCGGTCGAGCATGACCTCGACCTTGTCCGGCCACCCGGGAGGCTTGTTTCGGGCGTCACGCTTCGCGCCGTGCAGGTACTGCTCCGCCATGTAAAAAGGCAACCGCGCCAGAACTTCGCTGCGGCCACATGAGGCGTAGGTCCTCAAGAACACGTCGGCGGCAGCCTCCAGCGCATCGAGTGAGCCGAGGTGGTTCCGGGCCACCCGTTCGAGCCCCACGAGAAACCAGGCGACATCTCGGGTGGGGTCGCCGACATCATAGTCATCCAGATCGATGGTAACCGTGCGTCCGTTCACCAAAAAGACGTGCTCAGGAATATAGCTGCCGTGCCCGGCGCAGAATTCGACGGGGCCGAGCGCGGGGGCCGCCGCGATCAGCCCGCGGCACAGCCGCCCGGCCTTCCCGGCCACCGGCTCCTCCAGGCGGACGAGAACGTCTGTCCAGTGCCGGATGTCGGAAAGTTCCTTGCTGACCTCCACCACCGCGCCCCATCGCGGAGCGACGGCGTGGAATCTTACCAGCCATTGCGCGCACCGCTCGGCGGCGGAGATCTGCTCGCGAGGGCCGCCGGTCAAGAAAATCTCCTTCGCCGACGGCCCCTCGATCTTTTCTTCCAGCAGGACCCGCAGCGACGCCAAGTACGCGTAGGGCTGGGGGATCGAAAACTCCGCCTCCGGGCCAAAGCCGGTCTGCCTGACGCCGTCCAGCGCCTCGAATACGTCCACGCGATCTTGCACGTAGACTTTTCCGATGACGCTGTGCCATCCATTGGGGGTGTTCAGCGCGATCTCGAACGTACAGCGGTCATGCTCGTGGCATTTGAGCGGTTGGAAGCGCAGGTCCCGTCGAGTCCCCCACCGCCACCGGGAGAAGGACAGCCGATCGAGCTCTTCGCGGAATTCCTCTCGATCGAGGACCGCTGAAAAAGCGGACACCGACGCATCATCGACGCCCTGAGCGGATTCAAGCTCCACGGGAACCTCCTCTTCACGCCTCAACGCGTGAGCGAACACTCTCCGCTTCTTGCAAAGCCTTTCGGAAGTACGGCACCACGCTTCGCAGGCCTTCCCGGCGTGGAACGGCGGGAGTCCAGCCCAGGATCCGGCGCGCCAGACTGATGTCCGGCCGGCGCACCCTGGGGTCATCCTCGGGCAAAGGGCGGTAGACAATGTCGCTGCTGCTCCCGGTGACCTCCAAGACCTCCCGCGCAAGCGCCCCAATCGTCACCTCGTCGGGATTCCCGAGGTTGATGATGAGCGGCTCCGGCGCGCCGAAGCGAGCCAGGCGGAGGATCCCCTCGACCAGGTCGGTCACATAACAGAGGCTGCGCGTCTGCAAACCGGTTCCATAAATGGTCAGCGGTTCTCCTCGGAGCGCCTGACTCATGAAATTGGGCAGGACTCGTCCATCGTCGACGCGCATGCGCGGGCCGTAGGTGTTGAACACCCGCGCGATCCGCACGCGCAGACCGTGGGCGCGATGGTAGGCCAGCGTGATCGCTTCCGCGTAACGCTTCGCTTCATCGTACACGCTGCGGGGCCCGACAGGATTGACATGGCCCCAGTAGTGTTCCGGCTGGGGGTTGACTTCGGGATCCCCATACACCTCCGATGTGGAGGCGAGCAGGAACGTCGCCTGCTTGGCTTTGGCCAGCCCAAGCGCGTGGTAGGTTCCCGGGCCACCGACTTTCAAGGTGTGAATGGGGTATCGCAGGTAGTCCCGAGGGCTGGCGGGGCTGGCGAAATGCAGGACACAGTCGAGCGGCCCCTCGACGAAGACAGGCTGGGTGATGTCGTGCCGCACGAACGTAAATCGCGGAGCAGACCTCAGGTGGTCGATGTTCTCGCCTCCCGACGTCTTGAGGTTATCCAGGCACAGGACCTCACACCCATCCGCCAGCAGGCGTTCACAGAGGTGCGAGCCCACAAACCCTGCCCCACCCGTGACGAGCACCCGCCATCCCCTCTGCACGTGAGTCCTCCCCGCCGATGCCGCTCGTCTCGCGCCGCCGTCAGCAACTCATGGAATGCTGTGCTAATGCGCTTTCCAGTTCTTTCAAAAAATTAGAAAAGTCGCGACTCAGACGTCGATGGCTTCCCCACCAGCCAATCCACTCCAGAGACTGATAGAGCGCGACCGTGCACAGGTCCCGGCGAAAAGACTCCCGGTCTATCTGTTGTCCCTCTGGTACTGCGCAACGTACGCAGCCCACATGGACTGCCTCTGTTCCCTGGTCCACCTGCCCGCAGTCAGGCTCGCCAGATCGAAGAGGCCCGGGCCCATCGCCGCGGATTCCCAGTCGACCACGGCGATCGCGTGGACCGGACCTCCGCGGCGGAGCACGATGTTCTGGCCGAAAAACTGCCCGTGGATCACATTCCGCGGAAGCGCGCTGAGCCGGTCGATCTGGCCGGCATAGCAGTCAAGCCCACGGCCGACGACCCGGCGCTCCCGAGCGTCGAGATCCGGGAGAATCCGCTGGACGGTGTCGGCGCAGCGCCGGTAATGCCGGCGGTCGAACTGCGGGAGAAAGCCCGTTTGCGAGTCCGGCAGACTGCGCGTCGCAGCGTGAAAGCGAGCGATCCATCGGGCGGCGGCAACCCAAGGGGTCATGTCGTGGGAGTTTCTCACCAACGTGCTCCCGGCGTCCTCCAGGAAAAGCCAGTAGATGTCCTGCTCGGGCTCCCAGCGCGATGCATAAAGGTGGGGAGTGCCGAAGCGCGCCGGGGAGAGGACGGATTGGTACATTCGCACTTCGCGCCGGCCGGGAGCGAAGTCGAACGCGCGCACCTGCTGCGCTTTTTCGGTCTGATGCCGGGGGTCCAAATCCTTGAAAAACACCCGGACCGATTCCCCGCCGTCCAGAATCACGCGCACGCGCTCCGTTCGGAAACTCCTGCTCGTCCGCAGCGCCCGGCGCCGCAACTCCCGTATCCGGACACGCCGCCCGCGCAGGCGCGAGAGCCCGTCCTCGAGGGTCCCCCGCATCACACGGGTCATCCGGCCGCCATCCGGCGCCTCTCCCCCCGACGCTGCTCGAGGACCGCGCTGCGCGACTCTTGCGCGCTCGGCCATCAGCCGTTCCTCTGCGAAGGGCGCGCGTCGGCTCCGCCCGGTGTGCCTGCCTCACTCAGGACACCCCAAAAGTCCGGCGTCTGCGCAACCAGCCGCCCGGTGTCGACCACCAGCACCAGGTCGCAGCCGCTGAGCGCCTGGGGGCGGTGGGAAATCAGAAATGTGGTCCGGCCCTGCATCAGCCGTTCCATCGCTTCAACGATCGCCGCTTCCGTGTCCACATCAACGGAACTGGTGGGCTCGTCGAGGATGAGGAGGGGGGCGTTCTTCAGGAAGGCGCGGGCCAGCGAGATGCGCTGACGCTCGCCGCCCGACAGGGACAGCCCTCGCTCCCCCACCGGGGTGTCGTACCCTCGGGGGAACACCGTGATGAACTCGTGCGCGCGGGCGGTCTTGGCGGCCGCGACGATCTCTTCGTACGTGGCCTCCGGGCGCGCGTACGCGATGTTTTCGGCGATGCTGGTGGAAAACAACACGGGATCCTGAGGAACGAAGGCGCACTGGTTCCGCAAGTCGGCCAGCCTGTAGTCGCGGAGATCCACACCATCCAGAAGAATCTGCCCCACGGTCGGGTCGTAGAAGCGGAGCAGGAGGCTCACCAGGGTGGTCTTCCCGGCGCCCGTCTCGCCGGCAATCCCGACCCGCGTCCCCGGCGCGACGTGGAACGACACCTCGCGCAGTCCCGGCCGTCCATCAGGGTAGACGAATGAGACATCGCGGAAGGTAATGGCGCCCGACGCGCGCACGAGCGGGCGGGCGTTGGGCTTCTCGACCACCTCCGGCGCTTCATCGAGCAGCGCAAAGGCTCGCTCCATGCTGGCCAGGTGCGACTGCAACGCGCCCGCCTTCGTGGCCATGTCCTTCAAGGGCCCGGACAGCTGCGACAGATAGCCCATCACCAGGAGCAGCGCCCCAAGGGTGAGGGCGCCCGATTGAACCTGGCGGATCCCGAGAAACAGGACGGCCGCCGTCCCCACCGCGGTCGTCACTCCGATGACCAGACCATACTCCCCCTGAATCACCGCCAGATGAAGCCGCGCCCGCATGCTTTCAACGGCGCGATGCACAAAGCGGGCCTGTTCGCTTTCTTCCCGGGCGAAGGCCTTCACGACGCGGAGCCCCTGAAGCACTTCGTGGACCACAGCCAGCGCGGCTCTATCGAGGGCTTTCGCCTCCCGTGATTTTCGGCGGAGCCCGCGCCGGTAGTACCGTCCTATCACATAGTGCAGCGGAGAGACCACGAGGGCCACCAACGCCAGTTGCCAGGAGATCCGCGCCGTCACGTACAGCATGCTGGTGAGCGTGAAGGCGGAGCTGACGACGGGGATGACATGGTCCACGGCGATCGCCTGGATCGCCATCGCGTCGTATTGGAGGCGATACATCGACTCCACGGTGCCCCGCGCGTCGTGAAACAGGATGGACAATCGCTGGACGTGCCTGAACAGTTCGGCCCGGAACTGCAGAAGAAGCTTTTCCCCCACGCCCGCGCGTAAAATCGCGACTCCCATGCCCTGGAGCTGGGTGAGCAGCGCGGTGGCCAGGAGCAGCCCCACGGCGAGGAGCAGCACCTGGGTGCCCGAAGGGGTGCTTGCGCGCGGCATGAACATTCTCAGGAGACCGGGGAGAGGACGCGGGCCAACCACGCTGTCCACCGCGATCTTGAGCGGCAGGGGCGCCAGCAGCGCGAGGGGACTCGCCACAAGGCTGACCACGAAGAACACGGCAATGTGAAGCCAGTAGGGGCGTGCCTGGCGGAGCAGCCGGCCGTAGAGAACGAGGTCGCGACGTTTGGCGCCGGCCATGGCTCAGTCTCTGAATCCGAGCTGCATCAACGAACCGTTGACGCTGGCGGAGGCGCCGGCGCAGTCTCGATACAAGAACGCTCCCAGGGCAACCGAGACGGCACCGAGGAGGGGTGCGGCCGCCCACGCACGGTCCAAGGCCGCATCGCTCGCCAAGAAGGCGAACATCACCGCAAGCGCAACGCCGAGGGAAGAAAACTTCGGCCAGGTGCGGACCCGCACGAGTTGTTTGCCTGCGCTGTACTCCTCCGCCATCAGCATGCGGGCGGCGCCGAACAGCCCCCCTCGCACTTCCAGGTCCCAGCGGTCAAAGTCGCTCCCGCGCCGGACAACAGCGCAGGCAGCCCGCAGCATGGACTCAAGAGATTGTAATCTCTCCGTGGATTCCCGCCATTCCTCGCTGTGGAGCCAAAATACTCGAGGGATGGGAAACGACATGAGCGGCGGATGGCGCCGCCGCCAGGGGGTGAGCCCGTGCCTCAGGCGGCCCAGCAGGCGCCCGAGCGGCTGGACTAACTGCAGGCACGCGATCAGGGTTTGCAGCTTCACGCGCTCGGAAAGACGTCGGCGGCCGGGGACGCGGTGCGCGCGGGGCGCCGTGACGGCGACCAGGGCGAGCGGAAGCCCGACGGAGAGGCCAAACAGCGGCAGCGCGAACCGAAGCGGCTTCCAGTCGTCTCCGAGTGTAGAGAGCGCGGCGAGGCCCAGGCTGATCAGGTACCACTCAGGCATCTGGGGCAGCGATTGGAGCAGGCTCGGCGAGGGAGAGTACAGTCGCGCATACGCGGCGCTCCCCCACGTCCCCTGGTAAATCCGTCCGCGTCGTCGGCCCAGGCCGAGGACGGTTCCGTTCGCGTAGATACGCCCGGCCCAGGTGAGGTGCCCGGCGGAGGTATATTTTCCAGGCCATTTCCTCTCCAGGAGGGCCTCGGCCTTCCCGTACCCCTGCTGCTGCTTCCAAAAGGCGCGCACCGAACTGCGGGTGTGATGCCAGACCATCGCCGCCGGGCTGAAACCCAGTTTGCCGCCACGCTCCTGGATGCGCCAGCAGGCGTCGACATCGTCACCCGCCACACGGAATTGAGGATCGAATCCGCCGATGGCCTGCAGCCAAGTCTTTCTGAACGCCATGTTACAGCCCGGGATGTGTTCCGCCTCGGTGTCAGAGAGGAGCACGTGGGTCGGTCCTCCCGGGACTTTCGCGATGCAACTCGCGATCGGTCCATCATCAGGGAGCGGAATGTTGGGGCCGCCCACGCCGGCATACTCCGTTGTGCGGAATGCGGCAGCGAGATAATCGAGCCAGTCGGGATCAGGACAGGCATCATCGTCAAGGTAGGCAACGATTTCTCCGGTGGCACATTCCAGTCCGGTATTGCGGGCGGCGCTCAAGCCACGGTTCTCGGTGCTGATGACCCGGCAGCCGCATTCGCGGGCAATCGCGGCCGTCCCGTCCTTCGACCCGTCGTCGACGACGATGACTTCGTAGTCGGGATACCGCATCTTCTTGAGGCCCTCCAGGCACTCCCGGATGGTGCGCCGCCCGTTGAACGTGCATACCACGACGGAAATGCGGGGCGAGCGCATATCGCGAGGAAACGGCGCGTCCGCAAACGCCCGCTGCACCGCGGCCAACGCCGGCTTCGGGTCCCGCTGCCGGTTCGTCAGCCCGAAATCCCAATCTTCCACATCGTGACCGCGCGAATGCCAGTCGTCCGTCCAGGCAAACACAACAGCTCCGGCGCAACCCGCGGCAAATGTCTCTTGGACCTGCCAGCCGAGCGTCTCCGCCTGCCGGTCCTCGCCGTTCCGGCGGCTGTCGAGCCCGATTTCCGTCATCAGGAGCGGCCGGTTGCCGGCAAGTATTTGAAGCCGGGCAAGGTACGCTCGGAACCTCGGTTGCGACTCGAGGTATACGTTGAAGCAAGCCAGGTCGAGGAACGGCAGATCCAAATACTCGGTGGATGGGTAGTTGACGTAGCACACGAGGCCCTCGGGGTCCTCGGATTTGGCGACCCGGTAGAGCTCCTCGAGGAAGCGCTCCACCCGCCGGGCCCCGTGCCAGCGCACAATCGGAGCGGTGATCTCGTTGGCGAGCGCATAGCATAGGAGCGCAGGATGACCTGCGCAGCCGCCGACTTTTAAGCGGACTCGCTCTTTGGTCTCCCGCGACACCCTCTTGTCGTCGAGGAAGCTGGCATAGAGCTCCACCTGCAGCCCGACCATGACGCGCAGGCCGTGTCTCTGCGCGCTATCCAGAAGCCAGCCCGGCGGCACGTCGTAGGTCCGGATGGCGTTGAACCCGCAGCCCGCGATCTGTTCCAAATCGCGATCGACAACATCCGGGTTGGGGTAGACGTGGCCATCCGGATGGGGACGAAAGGGTCCGTACGTCACGGCGCGCACATAGAACTTCTCGTCGCCGACCCAAATAAACTTGCCTCGGACGCGCGGCCGCACGGCGCGGCCTGTGCGCACAGGGACTGACAGCACCGCTGTGGCACTCACCATCCCATCACTCCGATGACGAGCGTCCCTCCGGCAGCGCGGTGTCTCTTCGATCTCCGACTGAGCGCTCAACGTGAAATTGACACTGCTTAATGTTCTTTCACATTAACGTTCTTTCACATTAACGTTCTTTCACACATGCGCAAAACACTTAGCGCGGGCCAGAAAATACCCGCAAAATTTAGATGGCTTTTACCTACCTCATTTTGAGCGAGAATTTTGGCATCAAGTGGTGGTGGAGAAAGATGACCATTCGGCTAGGTTTGCTTAGCCATCTGGATATGCCCCACCCTCGCTCATGGGTACGGGCGTTCAAAGATCGCATCCGGGGCCGCGAGCCGGGGAGAAAAACCAAATCCTTACTCCGAAAGATTCACGGTGCCGGCTACGCTCCCAAGTACGCGGTGCAGGTAATCTCCACGAGAAGCTCGGGGTGCACGAGCGAAGCGACCTGGACAAGTGTGCTGGCCGGCCGGTGTTCCCCGCAGTAGCGGACCCGAACCGGGTTGATGACGGCGCGGTCGTCCATGTTGGTGAGGTGGATCAAGACGCTGGTGACCCGCGAAAAGTCCGCGTCGAAATGGGCGAGAACGGCTTGGATGTGGTCGAAGATCTGCTCCGCCTGCCGCCGGGCGTCTCCTTTCCCGACGACCCGGCCGTCCTTGTCGATCGCGACGACCCCCGAGATGTAGAGGGAATCCCCCGCCCGTACGGCGTCGCAGTAGTGGCTGACCGGGGGCGGGAGCACCCCTTCGAGACGAATCCGCCGGATGCCGGGAATTTGTCCACCCCCTCAGCCACTCTGATCAACGCCCCGGAGCATGAACGTTTCTAGTCCCATTCGACGCGGACGCCGACCGCAGCAGCGAGGCGGAGAAGTGTCAGATGCCACCCCCGGGCGGACCTCCGGTCACACCGCTAGCGCTGGTCACCCGACGTGCCGTACACCGCCACACACCCCGTCAGGCAGTTGGGGAAGATGTTGTTGGCCGGCAAGGGCACGAACACACGGTTGTTAGAGGGATCGACGGCCACCGAGTGGGTGCTCCCTGAGGGGTGCACGCCCTGCACCGCCGCCACGTTCAGCGCCGGCACCAGTTGGCGCAAAATTTCGCGTTGCGCGTCGATGACACCGAGCACGGGACCGACGGGGTCGCCGCGCGAGGCGGTGTAGTAGCGTCCGTCGCCGCGATTAAACGCGACTTCGTCGGATCCTCCAACGCCCGCCACGTGCGCAGTGATTTCGCCCGTTTGTGCATCCATGATCACATGCTGGGGCGCGGCGGTCTTCGAATCCTTCGCCGTCCATGCTTGTCCCGCCGTATCGAAAACCGTACTGCAGCCGAGGAGCAGATCCTGATGCGGCCCCAGCGCAAGTCCGGCTGGCTGGCAGAAATCGACCGCGAATTCAGTTTCGACCTCGCCGGTGGCCGGATTGATTCGCGCGACCGCCCCATGCGGACCAGAGCCGTCTCCAGGACCGTTCACCTCAGGGATGGAGAGATAGAACCTGCCGCTGTGGCGATCCCACACCGGCTGTTCTGCGCCGTTGGTCGCATCCGTGAATGCGATGTGCTGCCCGACGGTGAGCTGTCCGGTTTCCTTATTGACCTGGATCAGCGTGGCGAATGGCGGGGTATCGGCATTATTGACCACCAGGAGCAACCCATCCTCAGGGTCGTAGGCGAGTTCATCCGACCGCAGCTCATCGCCGACGTTGGTGGAAGCCTCGTCAACAACCTTGTCTGTTCTGAGATCGATGGAGACCACCCGGCTGGCGGCGTCGGTCACGAAGAGCCAGGGGAAAGCCACGACCACCCCGTTGGGACCGGATGTGGAGTTGTCGCCGGTGAAGCCCTTGAACCCGCCCGAGATCTGTTTGACGAATACACCTCTCGCCGTATCCACAACGTCGACGACGGCGTTGGAAACCCAGCTGATGTCAAAAACGTACATGCTGCCGCCCGTGGTATTCGTGTCGGTGCCCGGAACGGGAATGGCCGCGAGGAACCTCACCGTCCCATCCCCGCTCATCCTCACCGTCCCATCCTCGTCGGCGCGGCTCGAACTGGGAACGAGCAGCAGGGCAGGAACGAGAACAACGAGCAGCAGCAAAAGCGCCCGCGGGCACTTTCGGATCATGGCAGAACCCCCCTTTTATGGCGCAACTGATGCCGTACCCATCGTAGACTGTCGCAGATCGAGCAGTACACGCAGTTCAGTTGCACGTGGGAACATCCTGCCGATCGCATGTTCCTCGCTCTCTAGGACAGCGCCAGTATCCAAATGGGCACGGCTTGGCTGGGCCGAGCGGCCATCTACATAAAGGTCATCACTGTAAGGTGTGCGCAATCGTCCTGTTTGGCGCAGACTGTAAGCCGCGCGGTTCGTCGAGCGGGAAAACGTCAAGGGCTTGATCGCGCGAGGCGACCAAGCCCTTGAGTTGTGCCCGAGCCGAGCTTCCTGCTACATGCGAGCGCCGGTGAGACTCTGCGCCGATTTTTCCTGACCGAGAAAGTCCAGCAGCTCCGGGTTCACTTTGTCTGCGTGCGTCCAGTTGATGGCGTGAGGCCCACCTTCGACCACCACCAGGCGGGCTCCCTTGACCAGCTTCGCGGTCCGGAGTCCCGAGGCCGTGATGGGAAGAATCCGGTCGGCATCACCGTGCAAGACCAGCGTTGGGATATCGATGCGCGGCAGGTCCTTGCGGAAGTCCGTATACCATGTTCGCACGCAGGCGACACTGGCCGCGGCAGAGGCGCCGGCGGCGAGGTTCCAACTGGCGTGGACCGCCTGGTCGCTGACGCGCTTGCCCAGCAGGAGGTCGGTGTTGTAGAAATTCTTGAAGAAGTCTGTGAAAAAGGCGTATCGGTCGGCCACCACGGCTTTCTCGATCCCCTGGAAGACGCTGAGATCCACCCCTTCCGGGTTGTCGGCCGCTTTCAGCAGGTACGGAGGAACCGAAGAAATGAACACCGCCTTGCTCACGCCCTGCGATCCGTATTTCCCTAGGTAGCGGGCCACCTCGCCGCCACCCATCGAGAAGCCGACGAGCGCGAACTCACGCAGCTCGAGCGTCGTCACGAGCCTGCGCAGATCCTCGGCAAAGGTGTCGTAGTCGTAGCCCGTCGTCGGCTGGCTTGACCTGCCGAATCCCCGGCGGTCATACGTGATGACCCGGTGACCCGCAGCCATCAAACCCGGGACCTGCTTCTCCCAGGAAGCCCCGCTCAGCGGGTACCCGTGGATCAGGACGACGGGCTTGCCCGAACCGTGGTCCTCGTAGTAGAGATCGATGCTGCCTGAGTTTTCCTTGCCGACGTTCATGTATGGCATCGAGACTCTCCTCCCCTGTGATGATGCGCCCGCTGTGCTTGGTGGCGCCCCGAAATCCGCCGGGCGCTCTGCCTGAATGCGCGACCCCCTTTCGTAATAGCCTCCCACGACTTTTTCGCTTGGAGATATCGGGCTCTTCCACATAATCCGGCTCCAAAGAACCGGACTGCGCAATTCTGCTGGGGGCGCCGTGAAGGAAACTGCTGTGGTTAGCGTTGCCTGCTCAGCGTACTCCACCCTGCCGGCTATTACAAGACAAATACGTGTTCGTGAACGAGGGACGAGCGGGGGGAGTCTACTCCCTGAACAAATACATCCCGACCAGAGTTGCCCCCCCGACCAGGCCCATCACGACTGGATTGGGCACAAAGTATGGAAAGGCCATGAGGATCATGCCGCCGATGAGCGGGCTGTTCTTCTTGGACTTCCGTCCGCGCGCGAACGCGATCATCCCGATCACGCTGAACACGCCGCCGAGAATGAACGTCATCATGAGGGAACGCCCAACCCTTCTGGGGCTCGGCTGAGCCTTGTCTGGGGCATACCCACTTCTGATCACGGCTAGACGCGGGAAAGAGCCTCCGGCGTGCGCCGCCATCGGGCTCCGTGGGAGACGCTACTCGACGCGGCAACATGGTCTCTCATTGGCCGTCTGCCGTGCTATGCTGAGCGGGAGCCTGACTGCGCCCGTGGCAACTGGAGATGCTCATTGACGAGGGCGATTCGTAATATCGCGATCATTGCGCATGTGGACCACGGTAAGACGACGTTGGTCGATGCCATGCTGTGGCAGAGCGGCACCTTTCGCGCCAACGAAACCATGGTGGAACGGGTGATGGATTCCAATGAGTTGGAGCGCGAGCGCGGGATCACCATCCTGGCCAAAAATACCGCCATCTTCTATCACGACACCAAGATCAACATTGTGGATACTCCGGGTCACAGCGACTTTGGCGGCGAGGTGGAGCGCGCCCTGAAGATGGTGGATGGGGTGATGCTGCTGGTGGACGCCAGCGAAGGTCCCCTGCCCCAGACGCGCTATGTGCTGAGCAAGGCGCTGGAGGGCGGCCTTCCGCCGATCGTCGTCATCAACAAAATCGACCGTGCGGATGCGCGTCCGCAGCAAGTGTTGAATGAAGTGTACGATCTGTTCATCGACCTGGATGCCAAAGAAGAGCAACTCGATTTTCCTGTCCTCTACACCAACGCGAAGGCGGGGACGGCCTCGACCAGCATCGCGCAGGCGGGTGAGGATCTGCGCCCCCTGTTCGAGGCGATGGTGTCCACCGTTCCCCCGCCCGGCGGAGAGGCCGCGGCAGCCCTACAGGTCCTGGTGGCCAATCTCGATTACAACGACTATCTCGGCCGCATCGCCATCGCGCGCGTGTTCAACGGCACGCTCAAGACCGGCGAAGAGGTCGGCATTGCGAAGCTGGGCGGCTCGTTGCTCAAGACGCGCATTACCAAGATGTTCTCGTTCAACGGCCTCAAGCGCGTTGAGATCCAGTCCACCGAATTGGGTGACATCATCGCGGTCGCGGGAGTCGAAGGGATCGCCATTGGCGACACCATCACCGATGCCGAGGCGCCCGTTCCGCTGCCCCGCATCAGGGTCGATGAGCCGACTCTCGCCATGCAGTTCAGCGTGAACACGTCGCCCTTTGCCGGACGCGAAGGGACATATGTCACCTCTCGCCACCTGCGCGAGCGCCTCGAGAAAGAGGTCCTGACCAACGTTTCGCTGCGTGTGGAGGAAACCGACAGCACCGACTCCTTCAAGGTCATGGGCCGAGGCGAGCTCCACCTCGCCATCCTCGTCGAAACGATGCGCAGAGAGGGCTACGAGCTGATGGTGGGCAAGCCGGAGATCGTGACCAAGACGGTCGACGGCCGGCTGATGGAACCCATGGAGGCGCTCACCATTGACGTACCCGAGAACTTCGTCGGGGTGGTGGTGGAGACCCTCGGCGTCCGCAAGGGGCAGATGACCAACATGCACAACCACGGCTATGGGCGGGTGCGCCTGCAATTCCGGGTTCCCAGCCGCGGGCTCATCGGCCTCCGAAGCGAGCTCCTCACCGACACGCGCGGCACCATCGTCATGAATTCGCTCTTCGATGGATACACCGAATGGATGGGCGAGGTCCCCCATCGCCCCACGGGGGCGTTGGTGGCCGACCGGCCGGGCGTCACGACATCCTACGCCCTCTACAAGCTGCAGGAGCGCGGGGAACTCTTTGCTGGGCCGGGAATCGACGTGTACGAAGGCATGATCATCGGCGAAAACTCGCGCGAGCAGGATCTCGACGTCAACGTCGTGCGAGAAAAGCATCTCACCAACATGCGGGCGTCCACCGCCGACGAGGCCATCCGCCTCGTGCCGATGCGGACCCTGAGCCTGGAACAGGCGATCGAGTTTATCGCGGACGACGA
>WNGC01002068.1_pt1 | contig 24006 bp, 19 predicted proteins | sample 5400051 | NCBI WGS metagenome assembly WNGC01 (sample SAMN13153368, study PRJNA577476) | soil metagenome | isolation source: 20 cm soil or saprolite under grassland replicate 2 | place: USA:California | collected 2016-06-15
TGACGCCGCCGACGCCGATTGGCCGCAGCACGGCGACCGCCCCGCGGACGGGTCCGAACTTCGACACGTTCGTCGTGGTGCCGAAGTAATCAGATAAGCCGTCGCAGTGACTTAACGCCCCGGGATGGATTCACTATCCCGGGGCGTTAAGCTTTGTCCTATGCCGGCGACCGTGCGCGTTTTGATGCTTGTAGGACTCTCTGCCACCCTGCACGGCGGCGTGCAACGCCCGCCCGCCAGCTATCACGTGGCTGCTACCGCGCTGCCCAGTGGGGACGGAAGCTCGCGTCGACCCTGGGATCTCCAGACCGCGCTCGCCGGAGCTGGAGGCCGGATTCGCGCGGGTGACACCGTCTGGGTACACGCCGGCCGCTACGCTGGCGCATTCGCAACGACATTGATTGGCGACTCGGCACGGCCGATCGTGTTTCGCGCTCGCCCCGGCGAGCGCGTCACGATCGACGGGACGCTCAAGGCCGACGGAGCGTTTCTCACCTTCTGGGGCTTCGAGATCATGCAGTCCCGCCCGGCGACCTATGGGCTGGAAGCGCGCACCAATGGCGGCCGGTTCGTGAACCTCGTGATCCACGACGCCGGCACGATGGGTGTGAGCTTTTGGACGCCAGGCGTCAATGGCGAGCTGTACGGATGCATCATCTACCATAACGGGACGCACGAAAACCTCGACCATGGCGTGTACGTCCACAATGAGCAGGGCACCAAAGTCCTGGCGGACAACGTGGTGTTCGAGAATCTCGCCTACGGCATTCATGTCTATGCCAAAGCGGGAAACCCGCCGCAACAGAATGTACGCGTCGAAGGCAACATTCTGTTCGACAATGGGACGATCGCGCGGCGTTACCGGGCCAAGGGCAACGTCCTCGTCGGCGGTGACGTCGTGATGACAGGGATGCAGATCGTCGACAACGCGCTCTTCTACGCACGCCCCGAGGGCGAGAATCTGCGCCTCGGGTACGGCCCGGTCGCCAACGGCGACGTCGTCGTGCAGCGCAACGTCATCTGGGGTGGCGCAACCGGCATCCGTCTCGAGAACTGGAGGACCGCCGTCGTCAGTGGGAACATCGTGGGCGGTGCGAGCGAGCTCATCCGTGGGGACGTCGCCGCCGAGGGGAATCACCTCTATCAACCGGGGCAGACGCCGTCCGCGCCTATCGTGATCGTGCGCCCCAATCGTTACGAGCCGGGCCGGGCGTACGTCGCCGTGTATGCATGGAGCGATCGATCCAATGTTCGCATCGATCTCTCACAGGTGCTGCAGCGAGGCGACGACTACGAAGTACGCCGCGTGCAGGACCCGTTCGGGAAGCCGCTCGCGCGGGGGAGATTTGGCGGCGATTCCGTCGCCGTGCCGCTGCCGGGGATCGGCGCGCGCTTCGGCGCGTTTCTGGTGACCGCTAGCGGCGCGACAGCACGGCGCGATAGATCTCGATGACGCGCTGCGTCAGCACGCTCTCGTCGAGCGACTGAACGGCGCTGCGCCCGTCGACGCGTCCAGCGCGTCGCAACACGCGCTCGAGGGCGGCAGCGAGCGATTCCGGACGATCGTCGGGCGTCACTTCGCATCCTTCCACATCGCGCAGCCGTTCCGGCACGTCGCCGACCGGCACCGACACCACCGGTAGATTGCAGGCGAGCGCCTCCTTCACGACGTTGGGCGAGCCCTCGTGCTTCGACGCCATGATCAACACGTCGCACGCGCCCATGAAGAGCGGGATCTTGGAGTGCGGGACGCCCCACGCGATTTCGAGCTGCGCGGGCAGTCGTTGATTGAGAATATCGACCGCGGCGATCGCGAGATCGTGTCGTTTGCGCAGCTCGTGGGGACGCCCGACGAATAGGACCAGCCGCGCATTCGGATCGAATCCGAGCTTGCGGCGCGCGTCGTCGCGCGGGATCGGATGAAACATCTCGAGATCGAGTCCTGAGGGAACGACGTGCACCGGCGCCGACGTCCGCAAGTACTGGCGCATGTGATCCGATACCACGATGACCGCATCCGATTGGCTCGCCACGAAGCGCGACATTTGCGTCAGCATGCGGCCGCGCCAGGTATATCGTCCGCTCTTGTCACTGATGATGCCGAGGAGGTCACTGCCGCGCAGCGTCACGACAAGCGGCAGCCGTTTGGGGAAGGTGAGGATACCGCTCTGGCCAAACTGCGCGTGGACGAGATCGTAGTTGCCGCTGGTCAGCAGCGGCCGTAACCGGGTCCATGCCGCAAGGTAGTTGTACGGATTCTGCCTCCCCCGAAACGCAAACACGTCCACACTGACGCCCGCAGCCTGCAGCGATTCGACTTGGCGTCGGATGAAGTTCGTTGTGGTTGGGGCGTTCAGCTTCGGCCATTCGCTGGTCACCATCAGTACCCGCATGATCGGCGCGGGCTTCGCCGCGGCCCGTGCGGATCGCTGGGGCGCGGTTCCCGACGTCACGAAGGACGCTCGCGTGTGCGGAGCCGGACGTAGCGCGCGTACAGCGAAGGCGACAATGACCGCGCGAGCCCGCCGAGGCGGCGCAACAGCTGCACGCGTTGCCAGCCACGGAAGGACACCAGCTCGCGAATCGTGGCGGGGGAAACGCCCGCCTTGAGGGCGACGCGTCCGAGAATCCAGGTCCGTCCGACGCGTTCGGGGCGCAGCTGCGGTTCCGACGTAAAGAGATAGCGCATGCCCGCCTCGTTGACGGATTCGAGCACCGTGCGCGAGAGGTCACCGCCGGGGACAGAGGCGGCAACGCAGGGCTCGCCGAGGAGCGATTCGAGAATCGCGGAGCTCACCCGCCATTCGGTCAGCATCAGCTGCGACGTGAGACTGCGAAAGATGTTGGGATGCGTGTGCGAATGGGTGCCGACCATGTGCCCCATCTCGCGCAGCGTGCGAATGTCGGTGGGCTTCAGGAACGTGCGCTCGCCCAGGCGCGCCGTGACAATGAAAAAATGCGCCTTCCAGGCGCGCCGCGCGAGCTGCTCGGCCGCGTAGAGCGCGCTGGCGCCGCCGTCGTCGAACGTCAGCAGCACGTGGCGCCCGGCGCCGCGCGTGAAGTCGATGTCGGTGACGACGCCGGGTTCCACGCCCGCCGCGGCAATCGCATCGAGATGGCGTCGGAATGCGGCCAGCCCGTAGGTGTAGGGCAGCGCCGCGGCGCGCTGGAATCCGGACGTCTTGGGGTCGTCGGTGACTTCGTGATACATCAGCCCGGCGATCTGTGGCGCCGCGCTCATACGAGTGCGACACCGGCGCGTACCGCCGACGCACGGTCCTCGGCGGACAGGTTGCAGATCACGGCGCGCAGTTTTCCGTTGGCGGTCCGCGGCAGCACGTCCACCAGCTCGATCGTGACGTTCACGTCGCCCATGCGCGCGAGCAGGTTGTCCTTGATCATCTGCTCATCCGAACGGCCAAAGCCGGGAGCGGGTGAGACAATGACGCGCAGTTGGTCGAGCTGATCCTGGATGATTTGGGCTTCGCGAATTGCGTTCGTGCCCTTGAAGACGGGATCCAAGCGACCGACCGAGCGCCCGTCCGGCGTAATGAGGACATCGTCGCGCCGGCCCTCAACGGGCCCCATGAGCGGCAGGCCGCGGCCGCAGGGGCAGGGTCCCGTATCAGCCGCGGGGCGGCCCCGATCGCCCACGCGATAGCGGATCAACGGCATGTCGGCATTGAGCAATCCGGTGCAGACCAGCTCGCCGCTCTGCAGCTCGACATGCCCAAACTCCGGCCATTGATGCAGGCGCCCTGAGGGGCACTCACTCGCGCCGGCGACGCATTCGACCATTCCGTAGATCTCTCGTACCGGACACTGAAAGGCGGCCGCGATGATCTCGCGCTGCGCGGGGAGCAGCGGCTCGGCGTTCGTATGGATCGCGAGCATCTGGAGGTCCTTCCGCCCCAGCCGGACTGCTTCGAGGGCCAGCGCATACAGTGCTGACGGATACGCGGCCAGATACTTGATGCGATACTTCGCCAACGCGTCGAGGTAATACGGAATGAGGTCGGGCGCGAGGTGGTAGGACGACAGGTACAACTGCCGCATCGCGGCGTTCCAGACCCAGAAGGGCGGGCGGCGTTGGCGCGCGGGCGTGACCAGCTGGCCGCCCAGTCGGGCCCAGCGCACGTCTTTCGGAACGTTTTCCCAGCCATACGTCCGCGTGTCCTGAATCGCATAGAGCGTCGCGAGCGAGAGACGGGAGCGCCAAATATCGACCGGCGTTCCGGTCGTCCCGCTCGTGTGCTCGCGAAACATGCGGCGCAGCTCGCAATCATCGGCGAGGAATGCGTCGGCGTTGCCGCGCACCGCCGCTTTGTCCAGCAGCGGCCAGTTTTCGAGCAGCTCCCACGAGGCGCGATCGCCGCGGCGGCGGCGTTCGTGCCACTGCTCGCGGTAGTAGGGTACGCGCGTGGCGGCGCGGTGGAGCACGTACGCAAGCCGTTCCTGGCGCCACGTCTCCCACTGCGCGCCGGTCCACTGATCGCGCTCGCGCGCTTCGGCGGCCAGCTCGTCGCTGCCTCTCCCGTAGCGGGAGCGGTGGAGATACATGCCGTGCAGCGTCGCAACGGCCGAGCGCACACGTGCCGGGAGATGGTGGTACAGCTTGAGGAAGCGGGCTTTCATGTGCATGTCAGCGGGACAGGGGAACGGCCGCGGGATCGCGCCAGGGAGCGCCGTGCCCGATGATGCCGGCCCAGAGCCCCCGCAGGAAACCGACGCCGTAACTGAAGTGAACGACAGGGAACGTCGCCGCGATCGCGACCGCACAGCGGAACCCGTGCGTGCGCGCGACCCGTCCCGCGCAGAAAAGGATGCCCACGCTGTAGAGCGCCGCGATTCCGAGTGCCGAGCTCAATGCGAGCGGCAGGAACGGCGCCGCGGCGGTGGACGCCGTCAAGGCGCCGACAAAGGCACCGGGGACCAACTGGCGGGCGGTCATGATGCGGCCGGCCTTCCGCGCGGCGAGCGGCTTGAAGGCGCCGTACTGATAGAACATCCGCGCGAGCTGGCGGAACGAGCCGCGTGCGTAGTAATAGCACACCACGTCCGGCACCAGGACAATTTTCCCGCCCCGCCGCGCAATGCGGCTGTTGAACTCGTCGTCCTGATTGCGCGTCATCTCTTCGTCGAACAGCCCGACCCGCGTGAACACGGAGCGGGGGAAACAGCCGAACGGGACGGTGTCGACGGTACGCGTCGCTTTGGCGCCGATGCGGAATCGGGCGTTCCCCACGCCGAATGGATGCGCCAGCGCGATGGCGATCGCCTGGGCCACGGCCGTGCCGTCGGCCGGCAACGTGATCATGCAGCCCCCGACATTGTCCGCCCCCGTTTCGGCGAGCGCGCCAACGAGACGGGGGATGTACTCGGGCGGATAGACGACGTGCGCATCCATGCGGACGATGACGTCCCCCGTCGCGGCGCGCACGCCGATGTTGAGTGCGGTGGGCACGACGCGTTTCGGATTATCGAGCAGCCGTACGAGGGGATTCCGCGCCGTGTATTCGGCCACGACCTTCTTGGTGTTGTCGGTGCTGCGACCATCGACCACCAGCACCTCGAGCGAGTCCGCCGGATAGGCGGACGCGAGGATCGAGTCGAGGCAGGCGCTGATGTAACGGGCTTCGTTCCGGCACGGGACGAGCACCGTCACGCGCGGGAGAGGCGCCGGCGCCGTCACGATTCCCTCCCGGGCGTCAGACTGCGTTCCAACGCCGCAGAGCGCGCGCTCGCGGGCAGGTTATTGATGACCGCACGCAGCTTGCCGTTGGCGGAGCGCGGGACCTCGGCGACCTGCTGAACATTGACGCGTACATCGCCCATGCGCTCGCGCAAGCGATTGACAATGACTTGCTCGTGCCCGGTCGTGAATCCCGCAGCGGGCGCGATCCGCACCAGGAGCAGATCGAGCTCTTCCTGGATGATTTGTGATTGTTTGAGGGACAACCCGTAGAAGACGGGATTCAGCCAGAAGACCTGCCGGCCGTCCGCCGTGAGCAGCAAGTCGTTGGTACGTCCTTCGACCACGCCCATCGCCGGCAGCGCGCGTCCGCAAGCGCACGGCCCGGCGTTCACCGCGGGGCGGCCGTGATCGCCGACCCGGTAGCGAATGAGCGGCATGTCGGGATTCAGCAGCCCGGTACAGATGAGCTCGCCGCCCGGCGCGGGATTGAATTCGACGTGGCCGAGCTCGGGCCATTGGTGCAGCCGGCCACCCCGGCATTCGCTGGCACCGGCGACACTTTCCGTCATGCCATAGGTCTCGCGCACCGGGCATTGAAATGCCTTCTCGATCATCTCGCGCTGCTCGGGTAGCACCGGTTCGGCATTCGTGTAGACCGCCGCCATTTGCAGATCGTTGCGGCCCAGTCGCACGACTTCGTGCGCCAGCGCGTTGACCGCAGAGGGATAGCCCGCGATGTATGTGACGCGATAGCGGGCCAAGGCATCGAGGTAGTGCGGGATCAAGTCCGGCGCGAGGTGATAGGACGACAGGTACAGCTGCCGCATCGCGGCGTTCCAGACCCAAAACGGCGGCCGGCGCTGCCGCACGGGAATGATCAGCTGACCGCCCACGCGTGCCCAGCGCGCATCTCCCGGAATGCCGTCCCACACGCGCGTCCGCGCTTCGGCAATCGCGTAGAGCGCGGTGAACGATTCCCGGCTGCGCCAGACCTCGAGCGATTTCCCGGTCGTCCCGCTTGTCTGCTCGCGAAACATGAGCCGCACGTTGCAATCGTCGGCCACGAATGCTCCGGGATTTGCGCGCAGCTGCTCTTTCTCCAGCAACGGCCAGTTCTCCAGCACCTCGGGCGACGCCCGATTGCCGTGGCGGCGCTGTGCCTCCCAATACTGGCGGTAGTAGGGGACGCGCGTCGCGGCGCGATGCAGCACGTAGGCCAACCGGCCCTCGCGCCAGGTCGCCCACTGCGCGGGACTCCAGTAGTCGCGCTCCAATGTTTCCTGAATCAGGCGGGCGCTGGCCCGTGTGTAGCGCCAGCGATTCAGATACCAGCCCCGCAACGTGGCTGCCGCAGAGCGCAGGGATGGAGGCAACCGGTGGTACAACGACAGTAAAGCGGGGGTCATGCGCCTCGCGATCTGGCTCGTCGATGTCGCAAAAGGATGCAGGTCTCGGCGGCGTGATTCTGCAGGAAATGGGCCAAGCATAGACTACGCTTCTCGGGTTAATCCCTTGTATCGATATCGGGCGTTCACTATTAATGCCTGAGCGGTGAAACGATTAACCCTAGGAGCAGGCTTCTATGTCATTGGTCTTCAAGCATTACGGAATAATCCTCGGCGCTGCCCTCCTCGCAGGCTGCGTGGTGGAGCGCCCTGCAGGACCTGTGTCCAATCCCGATCCTGTGCTCAACTCTATCTCGATCAGTCCTGCCACGGCGAACCTCACCGTGAACGCCTCGATCCAGCTGACGGCCACGCTGCGCGACGTAAACGGCGCGGTGCTCAGCGGCGAGGTGAGCTGGAGCAGCGACGCCGGCGCGATTGCGAGCGTTTCCGCGGCTGGCCTCGTGCGCGGCAACGAAGTGGGGAGCGCGACCATCACGGCCACGAGCGGCGGCAAAACGGCATCGCTGGTGGTGCCGGTGGCGGCGCACGCGGGCTATTACGTCGCACCCGCGGGATCGGCATCCGGCAACGGCAGCTGGAATCGGCCGTGGGATCTGGCCAGCGCGCTGGCGGGGGCGAGTGGGGCCATCCACGCCGGGGACACGATCTGGCTGCGTGGCGGGACCTACCGCGGCGCTTTTCGCAGCACGCTGCAGGGCACGGCCGCCGCACCGATCGTCGTGCGGCAATACCCCGCCGAGCGGGCGATCATCGACGCCGTCGGCACGACGCCGAGCAGCTGGTTCGTGGCGGGTGCATACACGGTCTTCTGGGGCTTTGAAATCACGAACAGCGATCCCAATCGCATCTTCACGACCTCGGTCGGCACGCGCACCAATGTCATCGCCAATTATGCCTCGCACACGCGGTACGTGAATATGGTGGTGCACGATGGCGGGGTTGGTTTCTACAACGAATCGCCGTATTTCGACGTCGAAGTCGTCGGCTGCATCTGGTACAACATCGGGTACCAGGGCACCGATCGTGGCCACGGGCACGCGATTTATCTGCGCAGCAACACCGGTCCCGTGACCGCCAGCGACAACATCATGTTCAATCAGTTCGGCTACGGCGTGCACGCCTTCACCAATCCTGGCGAGGGCGAGCTGGACAACATCCGGCTCGAAGGCAACGTGGCTTTCAATAACGGCACGCTGTCGAATAACTCGACGTCCTCGAATATCCTCATGGGCGGCGACTCCTATGCGACTGGCGCCGTTCTCAAGGACAACATGACGTATTCGTCCCCGGGGGTCGCCGGCATCAACGTGCAGGTGGGATACGGATCCACTGTCAATGGGACTGTGCAGATGTCCGGCAACTATTTTGCCGGCGCCAGTCCGGTGTTGGACGTCGGTTATTGGGGGAGCGCAACGCTGAGCGGCGACACCTTCATCGGCAGCGGCTCGGTCGTGCGGCTCAACGATCCCGCCACGTCCGGTCATGCGTGGAGTCAGGAGACGTTCAATCGGGACCCGGCGGCGACGGCGTGGGGATATGCCGGTACGAGCTACACGTTTGCGGGGTGGCGTACGGCGACTGGTCTGCTTGCGGCAGGCGATGCGCTCGTTGGGTTGCCCTCGGTCACGCGCGTGGTCATCCGCGGCAATCCGTACGAAGCCAACCGCGCCAATGTCGTCGTCTATAATTGGGGAAATCAGGGATCGGTGTCGCTCGATCTCGCGAACGTAGTGCAGCGAGGCACGGCCTACGAGATTCGCAACGTCCTGGATCTGTACGGAGCGCCGATCGTGAGCGGCACATACGATGGCAGTGCGGTGACGCTGCCGATCACGGCGTTCGCAGCTCCGATTCCGATCGGTTTGACGAGCTCGCGGGCTCCGGCCACCGGAACGGCGTTCAACGTGTACGTCGTAACGCCGCGGCCGTAGGAGTCGCGGCCATAGGCGTAGGGGCACGACATGTCGTGCCCCTACGCTCCGACGGCGACCGGGGCGCGTGAGAGCGCGGCGGCGCGCTCGGCGGCGCTGAGTTTGCTGACGACGTGGCGCACCTTGCCGTTGGCCGATCGCGGCACCTGCTCGACGCGCTCGATGTCGATCTGCACATCGCCAATGCGCTCGCGCAGGCGTTCGACGATTTCCTGCTCGTGCTCGGCGTTGAAGCCCGGTCCCGGCGCGAGCCGCACGGTCAGCTGATTCAGCCGTTCCTGCACGACCTGCGATTGGCGCACCGGGAGACCGTAAAACACGGTCTCGACGCGCATCGCCTGGCGTCCGTCGGGCGTCAGGACCATGTCCTGCGTGCGCCCGTCGATCGATCCGAGAATCGGGAGCGTCCGGCCACAGGAGCAGGGTAGCTGGTCCTGCGCGAGGTGCCCGCGATCGCCTAGGCGATAGCGGATCAGCAGCATGTCCGGATTCAGCAGTCCGGTGCACACGAATTCGCTATTCTCTTCGACTTCGATGAGCCCGAACTCCGGCCACTGATGCAACGTGCCGGACCCGCATTCGCCGCCGGCCGCGACGCCTTCCGTCATGCCGTAACTCTCCCGCATCGGGCAATGGAACGCCTCGGCGATCAGATCGCGCTGCTCCGGGAGTACCGGCTCCGCGTTGGCGTAGACCGCGATCATGCGGAGATCGCGCCGGCCCAGCCGCACCACTTCATGCGCCAACGCCTGCAGCGCCGAGGGATATCCGGCGAGGTAGGTGATCTTGTACTCCGCGAGCGCGTCGAGATAGGACGGGACGAGGTCGGGCGCGAGATGATAGGTCGACAGATAGAGCTGATTCATCGCCGCGTTCCACACCCAGAACGGCGGCTTGCGCTGCTGCACCGGCACGACGACCTGCCCGCCGAGCCGCGCCCAGCGCGCCGTGTCGGGAATGCCGTCCCAGCCGCGCGTGCGCACGGTCTTGATCGCGTAATGCATCGCGATCGTCGCGCGCGAGCGCCAGGTCTGGAGGGGCGTTCCCGTCGTCCCGCTGGTCTGTTCCGCGAACATGCGTCGGGGCTCGCAATCGTCCGCGAGGAACGCGTGCGGATTCAGGCGCACCGACTCCTTCTCGAGTAACGGCCAATTCTCCAGCAGCTCCCACGACGCGCGGTCGCCGCGGCGCCGCCGCGCTTCCCAGTAGTTCCGGTAGTAGGGCGCGCGCGTGGCGGCCCGGTGCAGGATGAACGCGAGCCGTTCCTCACGCCACACGCTCCACTGCTCGGCGCTCCAGTGATCCCGCTCTCGCACCTGCTCGGCCAGCGCGGCACTGTCATCGCCGTAGCGACAGCGCGCCAGGTACATGCCGCGTACGGTCGCCGCGGCGGAACGTAGCGGCGCGGGGAGGCGGTGGTAGATCTTCATGAGCGCGGAATCCATAGTGACCTCAGGTAACCAACGCGATGTTCTGACTGAGCACGGCCGCACGCTCCGCCACCGGCACGTTGCAGATGACTGCGCGAAGCTTGCCGTTCGGCGAGCGCGGGACGGCATCGACGCGGTCGACGATCACGCGCACCTCGCCCATCCGCTCGCGAACGCCCGTGGTGATGGTGCGCTCGTGCGCGGCGCTGAATCCCGGCGCGGGCGCGACGCGCACCCGCACCAGATCGAGCTGCTCCTGGATGATTTGCGCTTCCCGAATCGTGGAAATCCCGTCGAAGATGGGATCGAGCGGACCGGCGGCGCGGCCATCGCGCGTGATCAGCATGTCGTCCGCGCGGCCCTCGAGTGCCGTCATGATCGGCAGCGCGCGGCCGCACGCGCACACCGTGCCCTCCGGCGCGAGCCGGCCACGATCGCCGACGCGGTAGCGGATCAACACCATGTCGGGATTGAGCAGGCCTGTGCAGACCAGCTCGCCGTCGGGACGTACTTCGACGATGCCGATCTCGGGCCAGAGGTGCAGCTTGCCGGCGCTGCATTCGCTCGCGGCGGCGACGGTTTCGGCCATCCCGTACGTCTCACGCACGGGACACCCGAACGCCTCGGATATCGTCCGCCGTTGATCGGCGTAGAGCGGCTCAGCATTGGTGTAGATCGCCTTGAGGCGCACGTCCCGGCGGCCGAGGCGCATCGCCTGCTGGGCCACGGCGTGCATGGCGGACGGATAGCCGGACATGTAGACGATGCTCTTGTCCACCAGCTCGTCGAGGTAATAGGGAATGAGATCGGGCGCGAGATGATACGACGACATGTAGAGCTGTCGCATCGCCCGATTCCACACCCAGAACGGCGGCTTGCGTTGCTGCACCGGCGTAATGAGCTGCCCGCCGAATCGCGCCCACCGCACGTCGTTCGCAATGTTGTCCCAACCGCGCGTGCGCTCGATGGCGATGGCGTACAGCGTGGCGATGGTGGCGCGGGAGCGCCATAGCTTGAGCGGCGTCCCCGTCGTGCCGCTCGTCTGCTCCTTGAACATGCGGCGCGTATCGCAGTCGTCGGCGAGGAAAGCCTTGGGATTAGCCCTGACCGTCTCCTTGTCGACCAACGGCCAGTTCTCCAGCACCTGCCACGACGTGTGGTTCCCGGCGCGGCGCTGCGCGTCCCAGTATTTGCGATAGTAGGGCACGCGAGTCGCGGCGCGGTGCAGGATGTAGCCCAGCCGCTCCTCACGCCACGTTGCCCACTGCGCGGCGCTCCAGCGATCCCGTTCCCGTGCTTCTTCGACGAGTTGTGCGCTCTCAGCCCCAAACCGCCAGCGCTTCAAGTACCAGCCGCGCAGCGACGCAACGGTCGACCGCGCACCGGCCGGCAGGCAATGGTACAGGGCGAGTACCTGCGAATTCATGTCGTCCTCCGCGATTTTGCTGCGAGCGCTGCCACGACCGGGAGCAGCAACAACCGGGCCATGCTGTGCCAGCGGCCTGCTTCCATCGAGGCGTAGAGGTGATCCAAGTAGAGCCGCCGCGCGATGCCGGCGCGGGGAAACCGCGCGTTGTCATCCGGCTCGGCAGCAGCGCGCTCCCGCACGCAAAAGCGGCCCAGGATATCGGCGGGAAGCAGCGGCCGGTTCATCAGATGGGTGTGCAGCCGCTCGCTATACGACAGATAGGCGTCGACGGCGGGCAGCGTGCCCGTCGAGAGCGCGGTCGCGAACACGTAATCCCAATTCAAGCGTTCGGGTGGCTGCAGCGCAGTGATCGCCGCGTCTACGTTGGCAATGCGGAGCGCGGCAGCGCGGCGGGACGCGCGCGGGAAAGCACAATGCGCGCGTAGCGCGCCTGCTCCCCGAACACGCCGAGCCGGCCGTGATGCACGTCGATGACGAGTCCGAATGCGGCGCGGTACGTGCGCGAGCCACTCAGCCGATGGCGGAGGGGCCGCCGGCAAGGGATCGCGGGCAGATGCTCGAGAATGGCGGCGTCGAGGGCGGGGGACGCAGCAGCGATCAGCAGGTCGATGTCCGGCCCACTGTCGGGATAGCGCTCCACGGTCTTGAGGAACGCATGGGCCAATCCCAGGCGCTTGCACGCGTTGCTCAGCTGGTCGATCAGCGCAACCGCTTGCTGCGTGCGTGCGCACCCGCGCGCGGCGCTCTCGGCGAGTCCCGCCGGCAGGTCCTCGCTGCGGCGGCGCACCGCGTCGGCCAACCGGACGACCACACCGCCGCGCTCGGCGAGCCGAGTCATGTCAGCCCAATCGAGCTCGTCGAGATCGAGCAACGGGTGGTCGAGCAGCAGCCGCAGCGCCGAGGCGGCGAGCCGCGTCGAGCGTCCGTCCGCACGGCGGCGTTCGGGAGGTTTGTCGGAGTAGGTCACGCGGGACTCGGGAAGCCCGGTTGGGGTGCAATGACGGGCGCGGCCTGCGCCGCGGCGCGCCGGGTGTTGGTGAGCAACGCCGCGAGCCGTGCGCCGTTTTTCCAGAGGTCGTATTTCTCCTCGGTGCGGCGGCGCGCGCGCAGGGCGATCGCGCGGCGTTCGGCCGGATCATGCAGCAGCTGCTCGAGCGCGAGTGCCAGCGCGACGGGATCTTTGGGAGGGACCAAGACGCCACAGCCGTCGCGCAGCGCGTCGGGGATGCCGGCGACGTCGGACGCGACGACCGGCGCGCCCAATGCCATCGCCTCGCGCACGACGTTCGGCAGGCCGTCGCCGAGCCCGTCCGACGGATGGACCAGAATCGTCGCGCGATTCATCGCTTCTCGCACGCCGGCGAAAGGCTGCCAGCCGAGAAATTCGACGCGATCGGCGACGCCCAACTGCGCGGCGAGCGCCTGCAGCGCGGGACGCTCTTCGCCATCGCCCACGAATTCGACGATCACATCTATCCCGCGATCGCGGAGCACCTGCGCGGCGCGCACCAGGTAATCGAAGCCCTTTCGCTTCGCGAGACGGCCGACCGCGAGCAGCCGGTTCGGTGCACGTCCGTCCAGGCGATGCGGGAAATCGTTGAGGTTCAACCCGTGATGGCACAAATGGAGCTTGGATGCGATACCGGGGACGGCAGCGAACTGCTTCAGGATATATCCCTGATTGAACTCGCAGCACGTGATGACGTTGTCGGCGTACGTGAGCTTCTCTTCCATGAACACCGGGCCCCGGTACAAGTCGGTGCCTGCATGGAGCCACATGGAAAACGGGACGTGTGGCGCCGCCAGGCGATGAAAGAGGTAGGCGCAGGTGCCCGCGTAGTTGCCCCAGTACCCGAGCACGTGATCGTATTGATTGGCGTGCTCCGCGGCCCAGGCCCAGGCCTTGGGCACCAGGTACACGCTCTTCGCGACGCGTACCGGACCGTGGCGCACGGCGCCGCGCACTACGCTGAAGGCGTCGCCCAACGCGGACGCGAACGCCGTGCGCAGCGTCGGCACGCTGCGCTTCAGCGCCGCGCCGAGCGTGAGGTGATGCACGCGCTCACGCGGCAGGTGTTGCGGCCCCAGCAGGTCCAGCGCATGCTCCCACGCCGTCGGGTTGAGTGGGGAGATCGCAAAGACGTCGATTTCGAGCCCGGCCTCGATCAGCGCGCGCATATCGCGCTCGAAGAACGTGGCAATCCGTGCCGGATATTTGCTCGTAAACACCGCTAGCTTCATCACGCCATCTCCTCAGGTGTTACCAGGCCAGCTGAAAGTCCCGCATCCATTGCTCGAGCGACAACAGCGTGAAGACGCGTTGGTAGAGCCCTTCGCGACTGATCGCGCCCCCCTCGCGCGCGCCCGTCGCAGCGCGCCGGAACTTCCCGAGCCACGTGTCGATCAGCGCGCGGTTCAGGAACCAGCTGGTGCGTGCGTCGCTTGCGAGCAGCAAGTCCTCGAGCATCGTGTGCACCGCGGGCGTCGCCATGACGTCGAGCGGGATCGAGAAGCCGTGCTTCTTGTGCCGGGCGACGGATTGCGGGAGCCAGTCCTCTGCCAGCGCCCGCAACACGAGTTTGCCCTGGCGGCCGTCGGTCTTGAGGCGATGCGGGAATGTGAGCCCCAAGTCCACCAGCGATTCGTCGAGCAACGGGACGCGCACTTCGATGCCCGCCCGCATGCTCATCATGTCGACCTTGCGCAGCATGTCGGACGGCAGACTGACGGAGAACAGCGTTTCCGTCATGCGCCGCGACAGCTCTTCGAGATCCGAGACGCCGGTCGGCCGGTAGCCGTTGAAGTGCCGGTACACCGGCAGCAGGTGTGAGGCCGCCGTCGGCAGCAGCAGCGCCGCCTTCTGATCCTCACTCAGATAGTTGGAGAGCCCGGCGAGCAGGATCGCGGAGTCGCGGCGACCTGCTTCTGCCAGCGCCACCGCTTTTGCGACCTGCCGTCCCCAATCCCGCGTCCACGCCACCAGCGCCCGGCCCGCTTTGCGTACCGCACCGCGCGCCCATTGAGGCATGTGCATCAGCCGTGCCAGACGGTTCGCGCGCCAGAACCGGCCATAGCCGCCGAAGGCCTCATCACCGCCGTCGCCGGACAGGGTGCAGATGATTCCCTGGTCCCGGATCGCGCGCGACACCCAGTACATCGGAATGCAGCTCGTGTCGGCGAACGGCTGATCGAAGTGGCGCACGATGCCGAGCAACGAGTCGGGCGTGAGGCCCCAATCGCCGAGCTCGATCACGTGATGCTGGGTGCCGTACTGCTGCGCGACGGCGACCGCCATCGTCGTCTCGTCATGCCGTGGGTCGGGGAAGCGGACGTTGAACGTGGTGGTGCATTCGCCGGTCGCGCGGCGGTGAGCCGCCACGACGAGCGATGAATCAAGACCGCCCGACAGCAGGCCGGCGACGGGCACGTCGGCCTCGGCCTGTGCCCGCACGGCGACCAAAAGCTGCTCGCCGAATTGGCCCGCGGTTTCTTCGAGCTGGCGCGCCGGCTCGGGCCGCGCGGCAATGGTGTGATAGGACTCGACGCGGCGGCCGGCGGACGATTCGACCAGGATCGTCCCGTGAGACAGTGCCTGGATATTGCTGAATCCGGTGGCGGGTTCCGGGATGTAGCCGAGGCCCAGAAAATCACAGCAGGCTTGGCGGTCGAGTCCCGGTTCAAAGCCGGGCAGGGCGGTGATCGCCTTCATCTCGCTTGCGAAGATCAACTGCCCCTGGTGCATCGCGTAGAACAGCGGCTTCACGCCGAAGCGGTCGCGCGCGAGCAGCAGCCGCGTGCGACGCGCGTCGTAAATCGCAAACGCGAAGATGCCCCGGAGCAGCTCGACGAGGTGCTCGCCACGCTCCTCATACAAATGCACCAGGACTTCCGTGTCCGACGTGGAACGGAAGACGTGGCCGCGCTGCTCGAGCATGCGACGCAGGTCGCGATGATTGTAGATCTCGCCGTTGAAGACGACGACAACGTCTCCCGTCTCGTTCGTCATCGGCTGGCTGCCGGTGGGCGACAGGTCGATAAGCGCGAGCCGGCGGAAGACGAGCTCGCAGCGCTCGTCTGCGCAATGACCCGAGCCGTCGGGACCACGATGCGCGAGCAACCGGTCGGCCTGCTCATGCCATCCCGGCGCAGGTGGAAGGCCGGCGGCGCGAAACCGTCCTGCTATTCCGCACATGGCTGCCGCTCCATCTCGCGCACCACCGCACCCGTGGCCAGCGCAATCGCCATCGCAAGCCACAGAATCTTCGACGCCTGCCACGTCCCGCTGAGGGATCCCACCAACACGGTCACGAGCAGTGCGAAGGGCAGCATTTGGAATGGACCTCGCCGCGCACGCCAGGCACTGCTCAGGCACAGGGTCAGTCCGATCAGGAATGGAATCGTCCCGAGCAGGCCGGTGGCGGACATCAGCTCGAGCAGGATGTTGTGCGCGTCGCGCTTGTCCTTCGCTTCTTCACCGATGCGCTTGGCGATTTCGTACTGATTCTCCGTCGGCCCCCAGCCCAGCAGCGGCTTTTCGGAGATCATTTCCACGGTTGCCGGATAGATTCGCTCCCGCCCGGCAAAGGCGCCTTCCTGGGCACTCGCCGTAAACCGGGCGCGGAGCATGTCCGATTGCCACACGCCAACGGCGAGCAGCGCGAGCGCCAGCAGGCCGAAGAGGATGCTGCGGAATCGCGCCCAGGCGGTCCGCCCCTGCCACAGCAGCGCGAGCAAGCCGATCGCGATGCACAACAGGCCACCGCGCGATCCGGTCTGGATCGTGGCATAGGCGATCATCGCGGCGATCGGCCAGGCCAGGAGCCGCGGCCGCAGGTTAATGACGGTGATGAATCCCGCGGCGAGGATGATGGCGCTGAGATTGGGGTTCTGGCCGAGGACGGTGACGCGCGCCCCGCCGGTCCACACCTCGCGGGCGGTCGCCGCGATGCCGAGGACCTGCATCGCGGCTCGCAGCGTCACGGCGAATGCGAGCGTCAGCAGCACCCCGCGCAGCACGCGTTTCTCGCGCAACAGATTCGAGCAGGCCCACAGAATGAAGGCCACCTGCAGCAGATTCAGGAACTGAATCACCACCATCATGGTGTGGTCGGTGCGGTTCACCAGCGTACTGAGACCGAAAATCCAGAGATACGACACGAACCAGACCAGCGCCCCCGGAATCCGGCGATACGAAACGATCGGCTGCACGAGCGTCGCCAGGAGGAAGAGGGCGCCGAACAGCGTGGGGACTTCGATCGGAATCGTTCGGTTCGGCATCTCGAACGGAATCGAGAGCACGAACAGATACAGCGCCGCGCGCACGAGAACATTCACCTTGGAGCGCGTGCGTACGACCACCGGGGCCGGCGGCGCGGTCGGCTGCTGCGGATGCAGCAGAATCGGCTGGCGCCGGCGCGCCTCGGGGATCCGCGGGATTGCGACTGTCATGCGGCCTGACTCCTGCGGCGCAGCCCGGTCACCATGGTGCGAACCCGCCGTACTACGATCAGGCGGTCCGAGGCACTCGGCCCGACCGTCATCGCCACCGTCGCGAACAACAGCAAGGTCAGGACCACGCCGGGCAGCCAAATGAACCAGCTCGGCGCGGTGACGTGCCGGCCCAGCAGGTTCGCAGTGGCGAGCAGCAGGATCGTGGTGAGACCGAAGCGGATCGCCGCGAAGCGCGCCGCAGCGGTGCGCTCAGGGTGATTGAGACAGGACCGAACGATGAGCGGATAGGCGATGGATTGAATCGCCCGGCCCATCAACATGCCCAGCGACAACCCGAGGATGCCGAAGGCGTGCGTCAGCGTGATGCCGAGCGCGAGCGTGGCGATCACCGTGATCGCGCCGACGAGGACGCGGCCTTTCGGACGCAGCGCGGCGTCGATGATGTACGAATCGATCCGGATGAACGCGGTCTGCCCGACCACCAAGACGATCAGCAGATCCACCCACGGGCCCGCGTAATTGCGCGCGCCCACCCAGAGGGTAAGGAACGAGCGGTTCCAGACGAGAATCGTCGCGCCGACCACCGTCACGAACAGCCAGGTGAGCATCTGCAGCTCGCGCCGTAACTGCACGGCGCGCTTCATTTGTCCTTCGCCCAGCACGCCACCCAGCCCGGGCATCGCGGATCCGGCCGTGAACACGAAGATCCCGAGTCCGGTGCGCGCCGCGTACGCCGTCAGGACATACGTCGTGACGACGGCAGGCGAGATGATCCAGCCGAGGATCAGGACATCGCTCGCCAGCAGCAGCTTGGACACGAGCTCGCCGACCGACAGCCAAATGCTCATGCCGAGCAAGGCTTTGATGTCGGCACGCGTGGGGCGCGCGATGCTGAACCACGGGACATACTTGCGGACGAGCACCCAGAAACAGAGCCCGATGATCATCGCGCGTACGATCTGCGAGACGCCGATGCCGGGCAGGCCCCAGCCTTCATGCACCGCCCATGCCGCCAGCCCACCAGCCACGATGCTGAGGCTCGCCTGCAGCCCCATGCGCTTGTAGCCGAGGTTCATCCCTCGCAACACCGATTCGGGAACGGCCGCGAGGCCGGTGAACAGGAAGCTGACGACCAGCAGCCCGCACGCGATGCGCACATCGGTGGCGCGCTCGATGGGGGCGTGCGTAATCGTCGGCGACAGCCAGGCGAGAATCCCACCCACGAGGCCCACGAGCGGGATCATGAGCAGCCATACCACCAGCGCCGCGCCCACACTGCGGCGTTTGATCGTGTGATCTTCCGCTTGCTGTTGCGAGATGACGAGTCGCAGCGCCTCGGTGGGGCGGCCGTCGGTGGCGGCCATATAGCCGACGATCCGGTTCAGCATCTCCCAGATGCCGTACAGAGTCCGGCCCAGGCCACCCACCAGAATCGGCGTAATGACGAGCGAGACGGCTGCCTTGACGAAGTAATCGAGCAACGACGCGAGCGCCGTGAGCGACGCGCGCCGGGTCAGCGCCTTGGCAGGTGCCCCCGCCCGGCGCGTCGCCGGCGGGGGCGGGATCGGCGGCACGTCGGGAATCGCGCTGCCGGTGACAACCCCAGCGTCAGTGGCCATTGCGTCGCGTCTGGAGTCGCGCCATCAGCCGTGCCGCCGTCTCATCCTCGGGATCGCGGTCGGTCCGGAGCGCGTCCACCACCAGGTGACCGGCGCGCGAAATCTCGGCGACGACGCGGTCGAAGGCTTTGCGAAAGCCGGCCGAAAAGCCGTAGATCTCGTGATCCGGCCGGTCCTTCACCATGTGATCCTTTTCGCGGGTGCGAATCCGCTGCGCGAGCGTCGAGTCGGAGGCGTCGATGAACACCACGACGTCGAGCAGGGACGCCCAGTCGGCGACGGCGCGGCGCCGCCAGCCCGCGACGCGGTCGCCGTTGCGCGCGAAAAACACATCGAGCCAGCTCAGTGCGAAAACCGGTCCTTCATCGAGCAGAATGACGCGGTGCTTTTCCGCTTCGCGCCGCACCACCCGGCGCAGTGCGCCAAGCCGGATCATCTGCGCCATCTCGCCCCATTTGAGCCGGGTGCGGCCGCCGCGCAGCGCGGCGCCGACAATCGTCGGCGTGAGCGCGATCGCGCTCTCGAACAGCTGCGGGCGGGGCAGACCCCAGAGGCTCAGCCCGGCGCGCACGCTGGTATCCTGTTTGCTCACGCCCTGCGCGAGCGTCGTCTTTCCGGCACCGGCCGGACCCACCAACTCCACCACGACCGCACGTCCCCGATTCACAACGTCCTCCACAATTCAGACTTGAGGGCGGCCACGACCTGGGTCAGTGGTTGCGCCGCGTCGATGATTCGCGCTCCCGACCGGCTCCAGTCGGTTTCCCACGTCAACTGCGCGCGCTGCCGCACGTAATCCGCCGGCTCGTTTTTCTTTCGCGCCACGGCCGTCTCCGGATCCACCCGAAGCAGAAAGGCGAGATCCGGTGCCGTGATGCGATCGTAGTAGCGTCGTTCCCAGCGGCGGATGCGCGCCGCGAAGCGCGATTGCGCCGCCAGGGCATAGCCCTGCACATCGCTGGGGCCCGAGAGCGGCCAGCTTTCGGGCGTTGGGTAGCGCTCGCAGATCGCGATCCCGCCTCCCGTCGCAAACCGCCGTGCGCGCCGGTACTCCTGATAGCGATCGCGCGCGGTGCAGTAGGAGCGCAGCAGCTCGAGATGCGCCCGCAGCGTTGACCGCGGGCCACCGGCGACTTTGAGCGCGCCGCCAACCACGAACGTCGCGAGGCTGCGCGTCGGCCGTCCGAGATGGACGTGCAGGGTTGCAAGCGACGTGCCCAGCCAGGCGGTCAGCGCCTCGGCGCACGTCGATTTACCTGAGCCGTCGCCGCCCAGCAGCGCGACGACCGATCCTCCTCCCGCAAGGCGTTGTCCCATGGGCGACACGCGATTCCAGATGCGCTCGATGAGCGCGAACAGCGGCGGACGGCTCGCATGCGCACCCAAGGCGCGCGCCAGCGAGATCCGGACGGTGAAGCGACGCCAGGCCGACCGATTGGGAAGCAGTGAGTCGCGGCAGCGCTCGAAGAGATCGGGGCTGACTTCGGGCAGGTACCGGGACAACGCGGTGAGGACACGGTCGCGCGAGACTTGCTCCTCGAGTCGATCGAGCTCCGAGAGAGCGCCATCGAGCCAGCGTGGCGGCGTCCGTCGCAGGGCGTCCCACGGCTCGTGCCGCAGCGTCAGCCGCAACACGAGAACCAGGAGCTCGAGCTCGGGCGCCGAGGTCTTGAACACGGTCCGCTGGGCCGCCGTCTCGAGCAGCGCGCGCTCGAGGGGAATGCGATAATGCGTGCGCCAGGGCAGCCCGATCACGAGCCGCTGATAGGCGTGCACGTGAATCAGCTGGCCGGTCCGCTCATCGAGACCGAAGTAATGGACGATGCCGGCGGCTTCGCGCCCGGACGGCGGCAGGGCGAGCTTGAAGCCCAGCCCCGTCAGGGTGTCGACGAAATCCGGCCACGACGCGCGATCGACCAGCAGGTCGATGTCGCCTTTCCCACTTTCCCAGCGCTCGCGCTTGCCGTGACCCTTCCACTGGCAGTAGCGCACGCTCCGGCTGGCTAAGGCGGCGCCGAGGCGCGCGACGAGGGGTGCCGGGGTCGAGGAATCGGTGCGCGGGGGCGCCGCGGTCGGCAACAGGCTCAATGGCATGTGCCGGACCCGCTGTCGCTGAAGCTCGACCCCGCGATCGGTACAAACTTCCAATCGTAGCTCCCCGCCTTGAGCGTCAATTGGAGAACACCGAACACGCCGGCGTGCGCTTCGCTATTCGGGTGAATCACCGTGAAGTTGTCGACGCTCTCGCCGCCAGTTCCGATGTTGAATTCGCGGATGCCGTTGGTCGGATCGAGCTCACCAGACGGCTTCATCGGGGCAAAGCGCTCGTAGTTGTGCTGCTGGCCGTTGAGCACAAGGTCGACGCCGGCCTGATAGAGGATGTCCCAGATCGGCTTGTGGCCGGGGTTCGTCGTGTACCCCGCCGTGTTGGAGGAAATGAACAGGCCAACGTGCCACATCGCGATCGTGCACTTCTTGTCGGTATTTGCCGCGAGATCGGCTTGGAGCCATTGCGTCTGGGTCAGGTCGATTCCGGGATTATTGGGGTCCATCCCACCGTGATCGTTGAGCACGATGATATGCCATGTGCCGAGGTTATAGCTGTAGTAGCCGAGGCCACGCGGACCGAGCTTAGCGCCGAAGTAGTTGAATGAGCCGTCGGCGTTGCCGGTCGCACTGTTCTGGTACTCGTGGTTCCCCAGTGTCGGCCGCGTGCGAGCGAGGTGACGTCCCCACGTCGGGTCGTAGTAATGCGCATATGCAGCGTCGCTGCCGTCGGCGAAGTCCTTACTGCCGAAAGCATTGTCGCCCGTCGTGAAAACTGTTCCGGGAATGTCGTCCAGGAGTCTGGCCGTCTGGGACGCGATGTTGCTGCCCGAGGCGATATTGCCCGCGCCGGTGAAGATCGCGGGCCGCGAAATGCTCGCGGTCGTGGCCGCGGGGTTACTTGCGAGCCCTTTATTGTCCGTCACGACCAGCGAAACGTTGTAGCTGCCGTCCTGCTGATAGAGATGACTCGGCTTGACGTCACCGCTCGAGCCACCGTCACCGAAATCCCAGCGGTACGTCAACGCGTCGCCGTCGGGATCCGAGGATGCGCTGCCGTCGAATGCGATAGTGCCGTCGGCTGACGTGTACGGACCTCCCACAACCGCGACCGGGGCATGATTCGGCGGCGGCGGAGGCGGTGGTGGCGGCGGTGGAGGAGGCACGGGAGGAGTGATCCCCCCGGGGCGGCAACTAAGGCCGACGATTGCAAGGACGAGCAGGAGCTGCAGCCGTGACATTCCTACGGTCTCCCGTGACATTCGGTAGAACCAGTGTCGGTGAACGTTTTCCCAGCGACAGGGACGAACTGCCAGTCGTATCCACTCGAGCGCAGCGTGAGCTTGAGCACGCCGTGGGTCCAGTCGTCGCGGACTTCGAGTTGCGGCGGCGGCGGATTGGGATCGAAGGCATACAGGCTTTCACCACCGCCCGTGCCGACGGCGATTTCGCGAATTCCATGGGCGCGGTCGATGGTGCCGTCCGGCTTCATCGGGGCGAACCGCTGGTACGCGTGATCGTGGCCGTTGAGAATGAGATCGACCCCGTACTCGTACAGCGCGGTCCACAGCGCATTGGTCTCGGGCCGAATGAAGGCGCGGCCGTTGATCGTGCTGAACTGCGGATGGTGGAACATGGCCACCACGCACTGCTGCGTATGGCTCGACAGCTCGGCGCGGAGCCATTGCTCCTGCGGAGAACCGGCGTCGATGAACGTCGACCGTTCCGTGCCGGTATTGAGCACGATGACGAGCCAACTACCCAGCGGATAGTCGTAGTAACCCTTTGCCGGGTCGCCCGCGGCTGTGCCGAAATAGCCGAAATAGCCGTCCGCATTGCGATTCGGGTCGGTGGATGTCGGGTTGTAGTAGTCGTGGTTCCCCGGCACGGGACGCGTCCGGGCTTTGTGGCGTCCCCAGCTGCCCCCATAGCATTGGGCGAACTCGTCGGGCGTGCCGTTCTCGTAGGCGAGATCGCCGAGCGGGACGACGATGCCGGCGAGGCCCTCGAGCAGCGTCGCCACGGAGTCATCGGACGTCTTGGTGCAATCGCCGATGTCGCCGGCGGCGAGCAGCACGGGGTCGGTGTTCGTTACGGTCAGCGAGTCGGTGCCGGCGGCGCCACCGTGGTCCGTGACGGTGACCTTGACGCGATAACTCGTTTCGGACGCGTAGGTGTGCGACGCGGAAATAGTGCCGATCGCGGTTTTCGTGCCGGTGGACGTATTGCCGTCGCCCCAATCGACGCTGTAGGCCCACGGCGAGCCCATCGCAATCGAATCCTTGAACGTGACCGCCAGGTTGTAGGGCGCGCCCGTGGGGACGCTGCCGTTCGCCACGCTGATTGACGGCGCCGCGTTGGCGACTTGAGCCGTGGTCGTGGCGGTCGGGCTGGTCAAATTCTTCGCATCCTTCACGACCAGCGAGACCGTGAACGATCCAACGGCGGTGTAGGTGTGGCTCGGCGCGACGCCCTCACCGGTTTTGCCATCGCCGAAATCCCAGCGATAGGTGAGCGCGTCGCCGTCGGCGTCCGAGGAACGGCTGCCGTCGAACGTGACTGTGCCGGTGGTGGTCGAGTAGGGACCGCCCGCGACCGCGACCGGTGGTTGGTTGGGCCCCGTGCCCCCGCCGCCACCGCCGCCACTGCACGCGGCAAAGACCAGCAATAGCACAAATGGCCGAAGCCGAGCGAGTCCGTGTGGTTTCATAGAGCCGCGATTGGCGCGGACTGTTGAGTGTAGTGGCCGTTGCCGCCGGTCGAATCCTGTGGAGCCGTCTTCGGTGCCGGCGTCTTCGGTGAAGCGGGTTGCGGTTCAGCGGGGGCCGCGGCCGGCGCAGGTTCGGCCGGCCGAGCCTCCAATTGATGCGGCTTACCGCATGCAACGCTGATCACTGACAGCGTCGCGAGCAGGTTGCATGCGGTAAGCCTCATCGTCCTAATCTCCTGAATTGCCTTAGTGGCACTTCGTGGTGCCCTTGTCGGTGAATCCACCC
>WNGC01002484.1_pt1 | contig 23995 bp, 18 predicted proteins | sample 5400051 | NCBI WGS metagenome assembly WNGC01 (sample SAMN13153368, study PRJNA577476) | soil metagenome | isolation source: 20 cm soil or saprolite under grassland replicate 2 | place: USA:California | collected 2016-06-15
AGCTCCGTCGTCACCTGGCTCAGCCGGGCGAGCCCTTTCTTCAACCACCGGCTGAACCCGCGCTGCACCAGGCGCGCATGCGCCAGCTCATGCGCCAGGACCGCCTCGATTTCACTGACGCTGAGTCCCGCCAGCAGGTCGAAGCCGATCCCGAGGCTCGTGCGACCGGCGCCCCGCCGATAGCCCCGCAGCTGCACCCAGGCGTTCGTGTGCATCTCGATCGCAATCGATTCGGGCGGCACGAGTGCCGAGCGTTGCGAAAGCGCGCGCGCAATCGCGAACAGACCCGGCGCATCCTCCGGCGTAAGCGCGACGCGGTAGGCCGTTTCGGACGGCAGCCACAGCTTCCTCCCGAGGATTCCTAGCAAGCGAACCGGCACCTGCAGCAGGCGCCCGACGAACGAGGCCATGCCGACCCGCGCTGCCGCCATGGTCACGAGCAGGAGAAGCAAGGCGAGCGCTGTAAAACCCGCCATGAACAGGATGGCGGTGAGGTAGAACAGGAGAATCGTGAAGGCCGCGTTCACCACGAGCCCGGCTCTCGCCGCCGGGCTGAGCGGCTTCTCGTCCATCGTCGAGGTGCGCCACTCGTGCTCGACCATGGCATAAAGAGTAATGCCAGATCAGCGGCACAATCAGGCGTCGATCACCCTCACCTCGTACAGCCGGAAGCTTCGATCGGCGGTGAGGATCGACAGGTCCTCGATCTGCGCCTGGGCCACGAGCATCCGATCGAACGGGTCGCGGTGCTTGGGCGGTAGCGTCGCAACGCGCAGGGCGTGGCGGTGGAGTATCGGGAGGGGGACGACTCCCGTGCGAGCCATGAGCTCCGGGACCGCTCGCTCGGGAGCGTCCGGGAGGCGCAACTTGCCGAGGCCGTGCTTGATTGTGATTTCCCACGCGCTCGCGGCGGATAACAGCAACTCATTGGCCGACTTCGTGAGGAGCTTCCGAGTAGCGGGAGCGAGGCGTTCCGGCGCCGCGAGCATCCACAGCCAGGCTTGCGTGTCGAGCAGAACCCTCACTTCTCAAAGGCCTTGAGGAGATCCTTGGGCAGCGGCGCGTCGAAGTCGTCCGCGATAAAGACGCGGCCCTTCTCTGTTCCCAGAGAGCGCTCCTGCACCGGCGCGGCGGGCACGAGTCGCGCTACTGGGATGCCAGACTTGGCGATGATTACCTCTTCGCCAGCGGCTACGCGCTCCAGGAGCTTGGAGAGGTGGGTCTTGGCTTCGTGGACGTTGTACTTTGGCATGGGGAATGTTAGCTAAGTCTGATGACTAAGTCAAGTTTATGCCTTAGATCGGCCGGAACAGCTGCGCCCATACATCGATCTGGCGCGCCTCCGTTCAGTCCGTTTCCACTTCCTCCGATGACCCGACGGCTCGCACGCAGTTGTCGAGCAATGGCATTCTTCGAAAGCCCCGACTCCAAATAGTGTTTGAACAGCACGAGCGTATCCCATCCGTACACAGGCCCGCTCCCTCTACGAGAAGCAGGCAAGCTCCGAAGGACTACGCCCCGACGTCAGGCCCCACGCGGGATACCAGAGTGTGCAGTTTCACCCGGCGATTGGAGTGACCCCCTGGAAGTGGACAGGTCGGGGGGCTGGGATTGACCTTTGAGGCGGTCGGCTCGGAGGTCACGATGAGGGTGCGTCGGCATCGGCGGTACAGCACGGAATTCAAGCTGCAGCTGGTCGAAGCCTATGTGGCGGGCGATGGGACCGCGAAAGGGCTCGCGGACGAGCACGGGATCTGTCACTCGCTCATCCTGATCTGGGCCGAGAAGTATCGGGAGGGGGAGTTGACTCTCGACGTGCAGCGCGAGGAGCAGATGCAGGAGGCTGCGCTCAAGGTCGCCGACCTCGAGCGCAAGGTGGGGCAGCTGACGATGGAGTTGGATCGCCCAAAAAGGGGGCTCGTCGTCGGGCATCCAGCGAGCAATGGGTCCTCGTCGATTATCTCCGGGCCGGGGGCATCCCCGTCGCACGGAGGTGCCGCTTGAGCGGCCTCGCGCGGAGCACCTACTACCGGCAGCCGGATCCCGTGCGCGCGGGGGCGCTCGCCGCGGCCTGCGGGCCTATCCTCATGCACCAGGAACAGATAGGCGGCACGTGTGGTCGCACGCGCGCATAGCTCACGATCGAAGCCTGGCGGGACGACTACAACACGCAGCACCCACACGGCTCCCTCGGCCGCCAAACACCGAGCGAATTCGCCGCCACCTGGAAGGAGGCGACCCCCATCCTGACGTCGTAGAATTACGATCTCAAGTGGACCAGAAATGGGGAGCACCGCAGAGAAGGTAGGAAGCAACGTCCCTGCTCCGTCTCGGAGCTTTGTCGTCTGGTGTCGCGACGATGCAACACCCTTAAGAGCGGCGGTGATGCGACGGTGCACATCGTCCCCGGAACGGGCGCCCAAGCGCCCACCTGGCCCACGCCTAAGCCATCATGGCGAGGGAGCGCAAACGGCGCGCCTGCCTAAGCCGTTCAGGGCGGTGGCACGGTGCTCGCGTGACGCACTGGGACATCGGGGCGTCTTAGGTTTAGGCTGGAGCTTTCAGAGGTCCAATCGTGCGGAACGTCTTTCTGACTCTCGCATTCGGTGGCCTGGCGTTCGCGTTCGGGTGCGGCGACACGAGCGGCCCCCGCTCGGGCCTGAGCATCGTGTCTGGCGCCGGAGTGTCCGATACCGTGCTCTCGACCTTCAAGCCGCCGCTCACCGTCGTTCTCCTCGACGGGAATCTCCAACCGATGTCCGGCCAAACCGTGTACTTCAATACCAACGGCTTCGTGCTGGTGGCCCCGATCGACGACCCAGGGTTCGTGATCAACCGCCTGCCCGTGCTTACCGACGCGAGCGGGTACGCATCCGTCTGGGTCGAGGCGAAGCAATATGCGGCGACCGGGAAGATCGTCATCGTCGCTCCGAGCGGCCAATCAGTGGACTTATACTTCACCGTGCTCCCTGGCGCACCGGCCCTAGTGCGAGCGGACCCGGGCGACACCGCGCTGTATGTCGGTGGGAGCGTGACGTTCCGGCCATTCGTCACCGACGCCTATGGTAATCGCCTCCCGCTCACCCCGACCTATCAATACCAGAGCCTCAGCCCTGCGCTCTCCATCAGCGCGCCGGGCCAGGCCACGGGCGCCGCGTTCGGTCGGGGATCAGTCGCGGTGAGCGCGCTGGGGGTCACCGACACCGTGTGGGCCAGCGTGGTGCCGACAGGGCGCGTGGCTGCCGAAACCCAGGGGGGGGCCTTCATAATCGTGGCTGACCTCGACGGCTCGGCCTTTGACACGATACCCGGGCTGCACCCGGCCAACTCCTTCGACTGGTCGCCGGTGAATCGAACGTTCGTGATGGACTTCGACCGAACGTTGCTCTCTATGGACACTGCCGGGCACACGCGACGCGTGGTTACCGACGCGCTCATGCGCAGCGAGTACTACCCGCGCTTCTCGTACGATGGGTCGTACATCTATTTCACCGGAAACGACTCGCTGACCGCCTGCTATGGCGTGTGGCGGATACACTCGGACGGCACCGGTCTTGAGCACGTGGTCGCTGATACGAGCAACTGTGGCGTATACGCGTACACGGAAGTCCCTTCGCCCGACTATGCTTCCTCGGCATCTCCCGACGGAACGCGGCTCGTGTATGTCGGTGGCACGGGGATCCAGTACGTCGGTGGGACGCTCCGCGTGCGAACCATCGCGACCGGGGCCGACACGAGTCTCGGCGTTGTGGGAGACGCTCCGCGCTGGTCTCCGACCGGCGAATGGATCGCCTATGACAGTCTCGGGACGCTCATGCTGATCCACCCGAATGGGACGAGCCAGCAATCGCTGATCTATCGTGGCGACCAAGTGCCCAACTCGAACGCCGTCAGCTGGTCACCGGACGGCCAGTGGCTCGTGTACCACACGACTGATCGGCTGGCCTTGGTGCAGGTGGCGACGAGACTGAAGCTCCCGTTGGCCACGACGATTGGATTGGCCGATCCGACATGGCAGCCGTGAGGGACACTCTTCAATCAACCCTCGCAACGCTCTCGTCATCGAGCGCTTGTTGGTGAACGCCGCGGCGATAGATCGCTCCGCACCCCGTGCGGACCATCACCGTCGACAACGAATGGAGTTTTCATAGGCACACCGCGCTCGAGCAGTCCACTGCGACCCTGTTTCTACTTCGCGACGCCCCACCACCCCCCCGGGGAGCGAAACAACAACGAGAACAGCAACCACTTGCTTCGCCGGTACCTGCCCAGCGCGAGGCACCACAGAGTGCGCTCCGATAGGCTACACACGAAAGGTGCGCCGAGGTCGTCAGGTGAACGTCAAGAGCGTTCGGGTCGCACCCACGCCTGAGTTGGTGGGATTTTGGGCGGTTTATGCACAGGAAGTCTTCGAGCACCCAGAGGACGTGTTCGAGGATCACATCTGCTGGCTAACGAATCGCGCATAAGCTGCGTGGTGCGGCGGCCGCAATCAAGATAGACCCCTTCCGTTTCGAGCGGCCCGCGCCACGACAGCTTCACGCGCTGGCTGGGCGCCGCCACTAATGGAGAGGCGCCGTAAAGGCGATCACAAGAAAGACCCAGATGAGGAGGCTCTTGGCAGGGCTGGACGGGTAGCCAACCCGAATGGAGTCGACTGAGGACAGCGGAAGCCCAAGACGACAGTTATCGCACTTCGTGGACATCTTGTAAGGGACGCCGGTGATCGAGTCGTCAGTGAAAATCACCGCATGCCACCGTAAGACAGTATCGCCGCTCCAAATCTTCACTTGCTGGAGGCGTCCTAGGGGCATCGGCTTGATCTCCTCCCGCTTCCAGTGAACCGGGTAACACCCGGTCGCGAGCGCTAGGCACAGTCCGCCAAGAAAAAGCCGAAGAGGTCTATAGGTCGGAGAGCGCATATTCTGTGGCGCCGCCTAACGGATCGCGCTCAAGCTGCGGGCGACTCGCCCGCCGGCGCACGACCGTTGGCCAAGGGCCGCGCCCGGCCAGGGACACAACACGCATGTTCCATGTGGCGGACTCACGCGTCGTTCTGGCGCGGTGAAGGTGGTGTAAAGTCGGAGAGGGAAACCGTTTGACTGCTCCGACGCAGATGGCGAAGCGCCGTCTCATTCGCACCAGGGCAGGTGAGCAAGGAGTCTGACTTGCAGCGAAGTCATGTTCTGCTTCCCGGTCACCCCAGGGGCGACGTCGGGCGAGTGGAGGGCGCTCACTGTTCGGTAGTGATGCGCCAGTGGGGAGGCGTCGCAAGAAAAATCCGCGGAGCATGGCCCGAGCCCCATTTCCCCCAAGGTCCCGTGCTTTCCGTCCTGGGCGTGTGCGTGGCGGTCAAGCGTGGACAGCAGCACACCGATCACAACCAGTGCCCGACCAATGTCACGGGCCCATATCACGCGAAAGATGACGGCCTCTACGACATTGCCGGTCCGGCGCCGTCTTTCTGGTCGCGCAAGCTTCTGGGATGCCGGACCGGGCCGCTCATCTCCTATCGACCTCCAAGCTCATAGTATGGGGGCCCACCCAGGAGGCAAAGGGAACCCCGAGGGAAGAGCGTTTGGGAAGACGACTCCGTACGGGGAAGCGTTGGGGGCGAGGTTCGGGAACGGACCGTACGGCCAGATGTGCGCGGTAGCCAGTATCGGAGCAAGCATGAAAAAGAAGGTGTCGAAAATACCGCTGCAGGGCGCGCCTTTAGCGCCGTGGTTCCACCCCCAAAGATCATGATCCCCCATCGCCCCATGAAAAGTCCACTTGCCGTTTAAATTGCCCCAAGGCCCCTCATGTGCGAGCCCCAAAGCGAGCCCGCCGATGATCGACGTCCACCGCTTCCAACCAAGCTGGTCCACTACCCAAACGACGCCCGCCCCAGCTGCGACATGCCACGCCTTATCGCTAAAACGCTCCTGGCGCAGGCTCCAATCTTCGCACCGCGTCCCGCCCGGATCCCAGCCGTTGATAGGGTCGTTCCCGACGAACGCGTAGAGGTTGATCCCACCGTCCAGGCCAATCGGATCCTCGGACACGAAACGGCCGAGGGCTGGGTCAAGGTATCGCGCACGATCATAGTACAGCTGCGTCTCGGCGTCGTATTCCCGCCCGGCAAACTGGAGAGCATTCGGGATCGTGCTGCTGGTGTTCCCCTGGAGACTCCCGAAGGGCTCGTAGCGGTACTGATTGTCGATCGTCACGCCCGCACCGGTGCGCGCCAGCAGAGCGAGGACGTTCCTGGAGTGGTCTTGGAGGTAGTAATACGTACTATCAGCGCGGTCGTGGCGGAGCACGCTCGCGACGTTATCGGTCTCCGGGTAGTAGGTATACCCCGCCACGCCATTGCCGAGCGTGTCGAGTTCCGCGAGCAGCGCATCGCCATCCCACAAAAACCGGCTGGTGCCGGTCGGGGTCGACTTTCGCACCCGCCGGCCCCACCCGTCGTAGCCGAACCCGACGCGGCCGATCAGGGTGCCTAAACTGTCGCGCGTGCGTACACTGTCCAGAGCACCTACGGCGCTCCAGAACAGCGAGTCTGTTCGCAGCACCTTCGTGGTATCCGTCGGACTCAGGGTGCGCTTGGCGGTCATGTTGCCGGCGGCGTCGTAGTCCATCCGCACATTCTGCCACCGCCGCAAGCGATTGGCTGGGTCGAGACCGCCGTTCGGTGCCGCGGCATCCTTGCGATTCCCCACCGAGTCGTAGCTATAGCTCGTTGACCCGATCAACGACCGCTGATCCGAGGTAGTACAGTAATAGCCGCCGAAGACAAAGGTACACGAAGTCGTGTAGTGGTGGGTCGAATCCGTGTACTGGCTGAGCTCGCTGCCCCGATCGTAGGTGAAGCTGCGCGTGGTGTCCGGACTAGACAGCGACCCGTGGTAGCGGGTGGCCATGCGCTCCGCATTGTCGAAGTAGTACGCGGTCCCGAGCCCAGCCGCGAGCGTGGGATCACTGAGCTGCACCTGGTCGGTGCGGTGTGTCCACGGATAGCTGTGGGTGATCCTCAAGTTGTTGAGGCCTGTTACCGTCCGGACACTATCCAGCGCCTCTGCGCTGTAGACGAAGGTGATCGGGTCTCCTGTCTGCGTGTTCAGATGCCCCGGTGTCAGCGTGTCGAGCAACTGGTGCACGTCGTAGTGATGGCCGACTAGGAATTGCACGCCGCCCGACCAGAGGGTTGGAGCGGAAAGGGCAGCCTGCGTCCGGACATCCCGAATCTCGTACACTGAGCTGTCTCGGAAGCACGACGGAGCGTTCCCGCTCACCAAAACACGGCAACTGATCGCCAGCCAAGGACGATCGGCTATGTCGAACTTCAGGGTATCGATGCTCTCGCTGTTGCTGTCGACCTGATAATGTCCGGCCGCGTCGTAGGCGAACGTCGTCGTCTTGCCGTCCGCTACCACTGAGGACGGTCGGTCGAGCGCATCGTACGTATACGTAACGGTCCGACCGTTGCGGTTCGTCCAGGTCGTCCGGTTGCCGTTGACATCGTACTGGTAGCGATCCTTGTTGCCCACAGGATCCTTCGTTGAGTCCGGCCAGCCGAGCGCGTTTGGCCACGCGTGGTAGACGGTGTCCCCCTTGGCGTCCACCACGTGGGTCACGTAGAGGCCGTCGTCGTAGAAGGTGCGAGTTGTGTCGTGAAGCGGTCCGATCGTTTGAACGACACGGCCGAGTGAGTCGTATTGAAACTTCGTCGTGTCGTTCACCTGGTCGATCGTCATAATCGGCTGACCATGGCCGTCGTACCGGTAGCGAACAGTGCCGAGCGTGTACGAAATCGAATCCGTATTCTGAAAGCCGCTCGTGGAGGTGAAGTAGCAGGTTTCTCTATGCCCACCGGGATCGAGAATGCCGCACAAGCGTCCGTCCAACGCGAAAGAGTCCCTGATCCACCCAGCACCGCCTATGTGGGTGCTATCAAGCACGTTGCCGGTCCAGTGGTTAACGACTGAGTCCACGTCGCCGTAGACCGAGGCGACTTGATGCGCGGCATACGTGTAATGGATCGTCCGGCCCGCGCCCGTAGTGTTATTACTATCGACCGTCTGCATCAAATCCGGCCCAACCCAGGTGTACTTAGTGACATGTCCTGAGGGTAGGACTTGTCGTACGACGGCCGAGTTGGAGTCGAGGGTGAACGATGTGGTCCGTCCGAGCGGCTCCTGGACAAGACGGGCGGCGCCGAACCGGTTGAGCGCGTACGTCGTGCCGTAACCGCGGGGATTGGCGAGGGTCGCGCGAACCGCGGCGGTATCGACATTGGCCCCGGGGTTGGTTGATGTTCCCTGCCCACTCGCGGGGTCAATGAGGACCGCACGTTCAGTAGATGAGTACGCAACGACCGGCCGTACCAGTTGACCGTTGACCGTCACCTGCGGCGCCGTGTCGGCTGCGACTTTCCCGGCGAAGTCGTAGGCAATCCCAAAGGCGCCCCCCCGGCGATCGCTCCAGTGTACGAGGCGATGATTGGCATCGTACTGAAATTGCAACGGCTGGCCGTTTTGGCCAAACTTGTAGGCCCAATCTAGGATTTGCGTGAGATTCCCCGACCCGTCGATCGTGATGGAGTCGATGCGGCCGCCCGGGTCCTTGATGGCGCGCAAATGGTTGTTCGCGTCGTACCGCAGCGAATCCGTGTTACCGGTCGAGTCCGTGATGGCCACGAGCAAGTTAGACGGGTTGTACCCGAACAATGCCCGGCGGAAGTAGTAGATGAAGGGTCGTTTATGCAGAAAGGGCCCACGGCGATAACCAAAAAACCTATACCCCCCCAAGGCGATTATCTTTAGGTTCGCATCAAAACCGACAGTCGATCCGCCTGGATAGGCGCGTCGGTAAGTTGGGCATGCCGGCGGGTTGCCGCAAGTTCCCCCCGAATCTTTCTCGAACGTCGTGAAGTCACCTTTGGGCGAGGTGTATGAAATCGTGCACACCCCATTGTTGCACGAGGTTCCTCCCCGCGCGAAGTATGCAATCGAGCCGTTGCCCTCCGTTATGACCACGCCGTTGTTGGTCTGGAGGTAGCCTCGTTGGAGTCCCGCAATCGACCATCCGGCCCCGAATGGACTGGCGGCTTCGTTTGCGATCAGGACCCGAGCGGGCAAATCTGTCTCAACGAAGCCGCCGTCCGATCGATAGCTCCGCACCACGGCGGTGTAGTTGTACGCGCCCGTTGCAAGACCGCTCGCGTCAAACTGCGCTGCGAGGCGGTTGACGTTACCGTCGGCCGGATGTGAGACCCAATTGTAGAAGATCTCGGTGGAGCCATTTGTGAAGGTGACCCACGTCCCCTGTGGCGTATAGAGCTGAAGCGACATCCTGACCGGGCTCACAGACGAAGTGTCACGTGCATCCACTTGGACGACGCCCATGGGGTGCGCCTGGGCACTCCGGTAGACGAGCGGAACAGAATGCGGTACGTCGGCACTGATGTAGGGTGGCGTGGTGTAAGAGGCGACGGCGTCAAAACACTCGGCAATACACTTCGAGACGTCACGGTAATCGCCGTTGGTCTGGACGGTCGAGACGACGGGCCCGTTCACCGCGACGGACACGGCAGGCCCACCAAAGTAGGAGAACGAGCACGACCTGCAAAAGGCTTGGAGGGTCAGCGATCCGGTTCCCGAGACGCTCGCGGTCGAGAACGTTACGGTGACCGGGATGATGCTATGACTGGGAAGAAACTGCGAGCTCTGAACCGAACAGGACGTGACCTCGCCTCCGACGCCTCCGACGTCGCATGACAAATCCAGCGTCTGAGAGGTAGAGCCGGTGTTTTGAAACTCCCACGTTGCCGTCAGCCCCGACGCGCGCGCGGGTTCGGTGAGAGGGCCAGGCGCGCTGTAAAGCTGGACCTGCGCCCTCAGAGGAGCGGCGAGCGCGAGAGCAGGAGCAACCAACGCCAAGAGACGGGGACCGTACATGGATGACTCCCACCAGGGTTGTGACGTCTGTGTAGCACGCGGTATGCCACCTGCGGAGTCATCGCAGTGTGTTGACGATCAACGGCTTACTATCCGTCGCGAGCGGTCGGCGCACCGGTGGATTCACATTGTTCCGCGCAGCGGGAAACAAAGTGGTACTTCTTCGTCTCTCGAAGGGACACGCCAAACTCACGCAGCCGCCGGTGCAGCGTGGTGCGACTGAGCCCTGTCACTCGCATGATGGCAGCGGTGTTCCATCCTTGAGCCTCGCAGACCTTGAGAAACTGTGCTCGTTCGTCCAGGCGCGCGCCGTTCGATAACATGACTCGCGTCAGCTGCCCAAGTTCGATCGCTTCGGCTACCGCGGAGCGCGAGAGCGTTCCGTCTTCCACCAGCTCCCCCGCGCGTTCGATCGTCATCTGTAGCTCACGTACGTTGCCGGGCCACCCATACGCCACAAGTTCCTCCTCCACCCCGCGTTCAAGCCTCCGACCTCGAGCTGCAGCAAAGTGTTCGGCGAGTGGCAAGACGTCTTCCGACCGACTCGCAAGGGGTAACAGCTCGATCAGGACGCCCGCGAGCCGTTGGAAGAGGTCCTGCCGGAATCGTCCCTCGGCGAGCGCTCGTGCCATTGTGTCTTGCGCCGCACACACCACGCGGAGATCCACCCGCCGCTTGACCCCGGCGCCCAGCGCCTCCACGTAGCCGGTCTCCAGAACGCGGAGCAGCTTGCCCTGAGCTGTCTCCTCAAGGCCCGCCAACTCGTCCAGAAACAGCGTACCGCCGTCAGACCGCTCGACGTATCCAATCGTGGACTCGACCGCGCCGGTGAACGCGCCCCGCCGATGGCCGAACACGAGACTCTCGACCATGTCGCGAGGCAGCGCCCACGCATTGACGTCGACAAAATGCCCGGGACGACCGCTTCGCTCGTGAATGTGCTGGGCAAGAAGCTCTTTACCTGTGCCAGTTGCTCCCACAATCAGAATGGGAAGGCGTGTGCGCGCATATCGCTCGGCAAGGAGAAGGGCGCGTCGCATTGGAGCCGACTGGGCGACGATCATGGAGCGATGCCCCGAGGCAGGCGTGGCGCGGTGACACTGTCCGCGTCCGCATCCGTCTTGAGTATCCGCGGCGTGAGAAACAAGTACAGCTCCGTCTCCGAGCTGCTCCGATCGGCGCTCCCGAACAGGCCACCGACAATCGGTAAGCGCGACAGGATCGGGATACCAGTTTGATTGGCGTTCCGCTGCCGGTCCCGGAGGCCGCCGAGCACGATCGTTTGCCCGTCTTTGACAAGCACCTGGGTCACCGCCTCGCGTGTCGAGATCACTGAGACGGGTGCCCACATCTCGGTATTGCACCACCTGGTCCCGAGTCGGCGTGTCCGTCGGGAGCGACCGGCTGACCTGGACGAACGGGCGCTGCGAGCCCACCAGCAGGCGCGCTTCCGTGTTGTTCGACGCGAGCAGCACGGGGCGAGAGACGATTTGGACCTCGCCCTTCGACGCCGCCGCGCGCAGCGTCGCATCGATCTCCGCATGCCCAAGATTCATCAGGTGGATGACCACATCCCCCAGCCCGCCACCGAGGTTACTTGCATCTACGGAGCCGTTCCCCTTGTCGACCGATTGTGGCGGTAGGAACAGGTCAGCGCCGAACGAGAAGCGGCGGTCGTGGCGAGCTTCCACGATCATCACCTCGATCAACACCTGAAGGGGCCGGATGTCGAGCTGCTGCACCGCCCCCCCCAACACTTCGTAGTCTGATTGGGACGCCCGTATGAGCAGGGAGTTCGTCAATTCATCAGGCACGATTGTCACCGCCCCACCCAGGGCGGACGGGCGGACAGGCGGACCGCCGGACGGAACGGCAGCCGGCTGCGCGCTCTGCGGTGGGACAACGTTGCGTCGCAATTCGTCGGACAAAGTGGGATTCGACAGCCCTGCACGGCCGGAGAATTCACCTCCGGCGCCGAACAGCAGGTTCACCGTCGCCGCCACGTCGGCGGCGCGGGCGTGCTTGAGGCGGATGACGAAGAGCTGGACGGCAGCCGCTGCCTGCCCCCCCGCCGCACCGGGCGGTAGCCCCACCCCGCCCGTTCCACCGCCGGACGGTAGAGGGCGGGAGAGGGCGGTAGAAATTCGAAAGAAACTCGAGTCTTCCGTGAACTCGAGATTCTGAGACTCGACGAGCCCCTTGACCAGCTCGCGCACGCGCCCACGAGGTACCGGCGCCGGCGTCTCGAGCGACACGCGCACCGGTTGGATCGCGCCGACGAGCACGGGCTTCGGCAGGTATCGACCGAGTGCCTGGATCACTCCCCGGATGTCGGCGTCCACGAACCGCACAGTGACGCTGTCGTTCAAAGCGCGGACGGCAGACGTGTCCTGCCCGTGGAGGGGCACCGTCAGCAGAGACAGCACGGTAGCAACCTCCACCAACCTCCCCCAGCCTCCCCTAACCTCCCCAACCTTTATCTCCACGGTTCCCTCACCGTCAGCGTCCACGTCGTGTCGGGTCCCGTGATCACCACGCGGTCCGGCTTGATCGTCTTCACTCGCAGCCCCGCAATCGTCTCGCCATGCCGCACGGGACGCGGTCCATCCACGCCCGGCAGCCCTTCCACGAGCGCTGTGGGATCGCGCCCGTTGTCCCAGACGATGCCGACGAGGGCGAGTACGGGCTTCGGCGGAGCTGGAGTCGCGGGCTGCGCCAGCCGCACCGGGTCGTAGACGACGTTGCTCGGACGCCGCGTCACGCGAAATGGATCGCGCGCGACGAGCGCGGCGGCGAGCGAATCAGGATGAGCCTCGACCGGCGCCGCGGCGATCTGGATGGGAGTCGCCACTCGCAGCGGCAGGGTGACGCGCACCAACGGCGCAGCGAGCAGCCGGACCCCCAGCGCGAGGCCTGCTGACCCTGCCACGATCAGCGACGCGTTGATCGTGGCGGCTCTCACTGTTGCGTCTCCCGTTTCCCGTTTCTCGTTTCCCGTTCTTCGAGAAACCACCCCGCGACCGTCATCTCGACTCGCAGCACTTCCGGGCTTTTGTCTGCGGAGCCCGCGTCTACGGCCGTGACCCGCAGCTCTCGCACCGCGAGAGTTGCCTTCCCGAACGTGAGAGCCTGAAGCATCCCCACGAGCCCCCGAATGTCACACTCGAACGCCGCCCGCAGTGCGACGCGGTGCAACCGACCAGCGACGGTTGAGTCTGTCTGCGGGTCCACTCGTTCGAGCTTGGCCTGATTTCTGGAAGTCGCGAGGTTCACCCGACCCGACAGGTCCGCCACCGCCTCGGCGACCGAGTTCCCGCTAAGGATTTTGGGCGCGAGCCCGACCAAGGCGTGGCCGAGGTGCACCGCGGAATCCCGTAGCCCGCTTCCCTCGGCCAGGTCAGCGCGGGCGCGTGCGAGCAGCGCCGCCCGCTGGCGCAGGCCAGCCTCGGCGGCGAGGGTGGAACGCACCGTCCAGGGCAGGAGGCGGAGCAGCAGGACGGCCGTAAGCACGACGCCTCCACCAATGAGGAGCGCACGGCGGTCGCGTGCCATCATGATCCCGACCCTCCCCGCTGCCTACTCCCTGCTCCCGGCTCCCTCCCGAACAGGACCGTGAACCGCTCCCACTCCCTTCCCGCGATCGGCTCCTGCACCACGGGACCACCGAGACGGACCCCCGCGAGGCTGCCGAGTCGATCGAGTCGCGCCACGACGTCGGTCGCATGGCGGGCGGCTCCGACCAGCTCGCCGCTGCCGTCCTCGGTCCACGCAAAGCTCGTCAGGACACTCGAGTCGGGAAGCGCTCCGGTCACGGCAGCGAGCAGGCCCAGACTCCTCCCCCGATCCCGCTCGGCCGCGGTAATGGCGTTGAGAGTCGTTTCCGCATCCCGCAGCTCGCGGCGCGCCTCGAGCACCGCCGCGAGCGGCTGCGCGAGTGCGGCCAGCTCAAGCTCGACACTGCGGCGCTCCCAGGCGAGGCGGGCGACAAACAGGCCGCAAGCCGCAAGCCATAAGGCGCAAGCGACTACGGCGAGCAGTCGGGTCCGTCGACGAGCGGCGCGCTCGCGACTCTCGCGTTCGGACTTGGGGAGGAGCGTGAGCGGCGCCCCATCGCCCGCCGGCGCGATGGTCTCGAGCCATAGCCCGGCCGCGCGCGCGCCGGCGGCGATCGCCTCGACGAGAGGCTCCTCAACAGCCGCCGCGCGGGCGACTCCAGGCGCTTCCTTTCCGACCCACGCCGCGTCGATTACGAGCGCCCGGCCGTTCTTCCGGAAGAACCGGCCCGCCTGTTGTGCCACGAGGGCCGCCAGATGTCTCGCCTTAACCGGTGGCAGGTCGGCGAGCGTGCGGAGCTGCGCCGGCGGGTGGTCGAGGACAGCCGTCAGCCGCCGGTAGCCGGGGGGAGCTTCTGCTGCCAGGCGAGCGATGGCATCGGCCAGCTCCGTCACCTGCGCGTAGCTCGCCTCCCCTGCCCAGGTCACGACACCCGTGCGCACGGCCTCGGCGCGCAAGGTTGCGCGGCCGATCCGGAGTCGGAGCCGTACGCCTCTCACTCCGTCTCCCTTCGGATCACCGCCAACCGTCCTGCTACCGGCACCACCGTCAGCATGACACGTGCGACGAGCGGCGCGCCGCGCACACCACCCGTCACGATGCCGACCAGCTGCGGCGCCGCGAAAGTTGCTGAGCGGACGAACTCGGGATAGCTGGCGAGCAGCGCTCGGCGTGAGCTGGGAGACAGCAAACCAGCGAGCACGTCCGCGTTTGGAAGCGGCGCCTCGCCACGGTGCATGATCAACGTGCGGGCCGTCTCCTCCGTCATGCCCGGCAGGGTGGCCAGAACCTCCTGCGGAGCGGCGTTCACGTTGATCGCCCCGGTGCCGCGCGTCGTGAGAACGCGAGCGAGCGTGCCGACGAGCGAGTCGGTGAAGCCGCGCACATAGCGCAGCTCCCACACGTCCGCCAACGGTCCGTTCCGGTTCCGGGACGATTCGTCGCCGAGCGACCGGGGTACTTGGTCTGGGTCGCGCCAGTCGAGCAGCGCATCGACCAGCGAGTCCACGGCCCCGGAGCGCCGCACCACCGCCTGGAACACCGTGAAGAGGGGGTCAGGGGGTGACGCCCAGCGGGCCTGCAGAATGTCGCCGCACGCCTCCCGTGCCCACCCCGCACGAGTGAGGAGCAACCGGTTGCGTGTGGTTGTGCTCCCCAAACGAGCGACGGCCATCGCCGCGCCCGTGAGCATCGTGATGGCGGTGACCGTCCACAAGACCGCCAGCAGCGCGAACCCTCGCTGGCTCATGCGCCTAGCGCCGGAGCTTGCGCAACGCCCGGAGGACAAAGTCACGATCGACCAGGGTACGGGGATGGAGATAGCGTCCGGTATTGTTCAGCGGCCCGATGTAGAAGGTCTTCATGACCCGCCGATAGTCTCGCGGCGACGTGCGAAAGCGCCCATTCACCAGGAGTGTGTCAAAGCCCCAATCGAACTTCAGGAGGAAGGCGAGACTCTCGGATGAGAGCGACATTTGGGCGGCGGCCGATCCGTCCTCGACGACGCGCAGTCCCCGCTTGAAGTCGAAGGCCAGGACACGATCGAGGTCGGTCAATTGGAACTTGACTGTCTCGAAGTGTCGGAGCGGGGGTAGCGCCAGGAGAGCCATGATCAGCGCATTGTTCTTGCTCTTGATGCGCGCCACGTACTCCTGGCTCAGGCGGCATAGCTCTTCCAGCGACACGGAACTCGTCTTGCGGAACGGTTTCGCCGCGAGGTCATAATCGCGCTGATAGGCGTCGAGGGCCTGGGCGTTCTGACGCGCCGGATCGCACCCGATATCCCATTCATCTCCGGGGTAGAGAACCACCGGAGTGGTGCTGGTCTCCCTCCGAATGAAGTTGTGCGCACATTCAATCGAGTTGATCGCGTCGTTCAGATAGCGATTCTCTTCGTGCGAGAAATAGACGAAACTGGCGAATGGGACCGTGAACGTAGGCCGGAAGGTGGACACTTGAATCTTGACGCGCTCGAGCTTCTCGCGGGCAGACTCCTCCCGCAGCTCCGAGTCATCGGGGTTTCCAATCCAGTTCGCGTAGCTGAACTGGGTCAGGAGCACGTCCACCGTGCCAGTGTGCCGGACGATGTCGCCCGCAATCGCCTCACCGTCGACCACGCAGTCGTTCGTGTTGAGAATCTTGAGTCCCCGCGTCTCGACTAGCAGCCACGAATCATAGAAAGGGACTTTCCCGCACAGCACTCGAAGCCCCGGAGCGAGCCTGTGCCACCGGTGGTTTCGCAGCTCCTGGACTTTGAAGCCCAAGGCGTCGCAAAAGTCGAGCACCTTATGATCTTTGGTCTCCTGGAACAGGACCGTGATATTGGCGCGAACTGCCGGGTCGATCGCCTTGAGGACGGGCGGCGCGAAATGATCGGGGTGTTCATGTGAAAACCAGATGTGGGTAATCTCCCGAAAATCGTCCAGAGAAAACTTCGTCTCCGAGATCAGGTCCCAACCGTTATTGAACGCGCTCCCAAAGAGCCAGGGGTCCGTCATGAGGCGGACATCACGGGCCGTCAGCACGTACGAGGCGTGATTGACCCATCGGATTCCGAGACGTGTTGCTCTCCGTGTGCCGCTGCGAATGGTGGGACGTGCTTCCAGTGCGGAGAGAACAGGCATGTCACACCTCCTATGGAGTAGTGTCTGCTAGGGCTCACCCGCGCTCCTTGATGAGGAAGAGGAGCGTGTCCACCGCGTTTCCCGTTTTCCATTTCCCGTTTCCCGCCTTGGTTATCCGCATCCTGACCGCCACGGGCGCGCTGACCGGACTCACCCATTCGCGGACCCAGCGCGACTCCGCTCCGGGCTCGAGCAGGTAGTCGAACTGCAGGTCGGTGACACTGTCCATGAGGGCAATCGCGGTCGAGCGAGAGGAACGTCGCGTCGAGCCAGCGGCGGGCGTTCGCGGAGCGGTCGAGCGCCGTGCGAGCGGAGGTCAGCGTCCGACCCCGCTCGGCGACGGCTCCGAAGAGTTCGTGCGCGAGAAGAACGACGACGGCGCCGATCGTAAGCGCGACCAGAACTTCCACCAGCGTGAAGCCGGCCAGCTTCGATGTAGGGGCGCAGCATGCTGCGCCCCTACACGGCGCATACCGTTGCTCAATCTCCGTGTCACGGCGCATTTCTCGCCTCCCTCCGATACACGACCGTCACCAGATCCTCTACCTGCGACGACTCCTGCTGCGAGACTGCGATCCGATACAACGTCCGCTCGGGCCGTTGGATGTCGACGATCAGCTCGCCTATCGGATGACGGCCCAGCCGGCGATCCAAGTCGGCTCGCTTCAGAAGCGTGAGCGCCGTGAGCACTCGCGCTTCCACGGCCAGCACCCGTTCTCGTTCGCGCGCCTCTCGCTCGGCGCGCAGGCCTCCTGTCACGAGGTCGAGCAGCGCGAGTCCCGCGCCGGACAGGATCGCCAGGGCCACGAGGACCTCGAGGAGTGCGATGCCACGGCTATTTCGGTGCATCGGCAGGCGCTCCGGTGAGGGGGTCGGCGCCGGGACCGATGGCGCGACCGTCCGGGAGAAACAGGGGCGGTAGAGGTCGGTAGAGGGCGGTAGAGGTCGGTAGAGGTCCGCGCGCGCGCACCGGCGTGCCGCTTCGGATGGCTGCCTCGCGAGCCCGCCGGAGTTCGCGGACCCAGTCGGCGTCACGAGGGGTCCGTAGTGTCGAGAACGCCAGGCCAGTCACCGTGAACACCAGCCCAACGATCGCCACAACGACGATCAGCTCCACGAGGGTGGTCCCTCCGTTCCGCGTTCCGACTTCCGCGTTCCGCATTGGCTATGGCCGGATCGAGTACACAGCTTGGAGGAGCGCCGCCGCCACGAACGCCACCAGTCCACCGAATGCGACTATCAGCGCCGGCTCGACCAGAGTGACGAGCGCCTTGAGCCCGCGCTCCGCTTCCTGGGCCGCGAGGTCGCCCGCCCGGCGCGCCATGTCCGCCAGCCGGCCGCTCGACTCTCCCACCTGCACGAGCTGGAGCGCGCCCGGCGCAAGTGCCTCTTCCCGCTCGAGCGATGTGCTGAGCGGCGCGCCTTGGGTCACACGCTCCCGGGCACGCTCGAGTCGCGCGGCGACCGCGCGGTCGCCGGCAGCTTCTCCGGCTGCGTCCAGCGCCGCGAGCAGTGGCATGCCGGCGGCGAGCATGCCGCCAAGCGCGCGACCGATCCGGGACGTGGCGAGCGCAAGCCGCACCGGCCCGACGAGCGGCGCTCCGAGCAACGCTTCCTCGATCCGCCGGCGGCTCGCCGGGCGGTGCGCGACCTCGACGGCGAGCGCGACAACGCCAGCCACCGCCGGGATGAGCAGGAACCAGTAATGGGAGAGGAGGCTCGACCCGACGAGCAGCGCCCGGGTCGCGGGCGGCAGCTCCTGTCCCAGGTCGCCGAGCAGCTCAGCGAACCGCGGCACGATCACCGTCCCGATCACGAGGACCGACGCGACACCGACCACCGCCAGCAACAGCGGATAGGCGAGCGCCTGGCGCACGCGCGCGACGAGCTCTGCTTCTTGTTCGAGGTGTTTCGCCACTTGCTCCAGGGCGAGCGGGAGCTGGCTGCCCCGCTCGCCCGCGCGCAACATGCCGAGCACGATCTCGGGCACCACGCCGCGGGCGGCGCCGAGTGCCTGCGCGAAGGTCTCTCCTTCCTGCAGCCGAGTGCGCGCGTCGGCGAGTGTGTCGCGCAGGGTCCCTCGCGCAAGCGCTTCGCTTGAGGCGACCGCACGCTCGAGTGGCACGCCCGCCGACACCAGGGCGGCGATGCTCTGGAACACGATCGCGACGTCGCGCCGGCTGGCAGGGCGACGGGCGCTGTGGGCTACGTCGTCCGGCGTGACAGTCAACGGGAACAAGCCGCGGTCGGTGACCACGGAACTCGCTTGGTTGGCGGACACGGCCTCGACGATCCCCTCGACGATTCCACCATCGGCGCGCGCAGCGCGGTAACGGAACGGCGTCATGAGAGCTCGGATCCGCACTGCCGCTTGAGCGGTACATGCCGAGTCGCGGCTTGAGCCGCGGATCTCGAGCGACGTGCGGTGATGATCACAGCTTCCTCCCCGTCGAACTTTCCCACGACGTGATGTCCGCGTCCTCGTTCGTTCCCCCCGGTTGCCCGTCGCGACCGTACGTGAGCAGGTCGTAGCCTTGGGGGTTCACGTCGCCCGGACTCTTATAGATGAAGGGCCGGCCCCACGGGTCGAGCGGGACGGTCTTCTTCAAGTAGGGCCCGCGCCAGTTGCGAGCCTCGGGCTCCCCCGTCGGGCGCGTGTGTAACGCTTCCAGACCTTGTGCGGTGGACGGGTAGTAGTCGTTGTCGAGGCGAAAAGCCTCGAGGCCGAGCCCGAACAGCTCGATCTGGGCGCGTCCGGCCGAGGTCTTCGCATCTCCGACGTGACTGAACACCATCGGCGCGACGAGCCCAGCGAGAATCGCGATCACGGTGATCACGACGAGGAGCTCGATGAGCGTGAAACCAAGTGCGGAATGCGGAGTGCGGAGTGCGGAGTTTAAGGACCAGCACCCACTCCGCATTCCGCACTCCGCACCCCGCACTCTATTGGTCCGCGACACGCAGCACCTCCTCGACCGTCGTGATCCCAGCTTGCACTTTCCGCCATCCATCCTGCCGCAACGTCGTCATCCGTTGCCCTTGGGCGATCTCACGTAGCGCCCCAGCGTTGGGACTCTTGAGGAGCGCCTGCTTGATTTCGTCGGTGACGAGGAGCAGCTCGAACAGACCGGTGCGGCCGCGGTAGCCGGTGTCGCGGCAGGCGGCGCAGCCGCGCCCGCGCTCGAGCGCCGCGTGTCCCACGGGCTGTTGCGCCAGCAACGCCACGGCGCCGGGATCGGGCTTGTAGCGCTCGCGGCACTCGGGGCAGATTCTTCTTACGAGGCGCTGGGCGAGCACGCCTTCGAGCGTCGCAGCGGTGAGGTACGGCTCGACCTTCAAGTCCACGAGCCGGGTCATCGCGCTCGGGGCGTCGTTGGTGTGCAGCGTCGAGAACACGAGGTGCCCGGTGAGCGCTGCCTGCACCCCGATCGCGGCGGTCTCACTGTCTCGCATTTCACCGATCATCAGGACATCCGGGTCCTGGCGCAGGATGCTCCGCAGCGCCCCCGCGAACGTCATTCCAGCTTTGACGTTCACCGGCACCTGGGTGACACCTTGCAGATGGTATTCGACCGGATCTTCGACGGTGATGATCTTCTCGGCGGTACGATGACGCAGCGCGAGGGCGGCGTAGAGAGTCGTCGTCTTGCCGCTGCCTGTGGGTCCGGTGGCGAGCAGGATTCCATGAGGCTTCTCGGCAAGCCGGCGGAACGTCTCAAGGATCTCGGGCGCCATTCCAAGGTCCTCGAGGCCCACCGGCCGCCCGCCGCGGTCCAGCAGCCGCAGCACGACCGATTCGCCGTACAGAGTCGGGACCGTCGACACTCGTAGATCCAGCTCGCGCTCCTCCAGTCGCACCCGGATGCGCCCGTCCTGTGGCGCCCGTCGCTCGGCGATGTCCAACTCGGAGAGTAGCTTGATCCGCGAAACGACAGCCGCCTGTAGTCCCTTCGGAGGACTGGGCAGCTCGGTGAGCACACCGTCCACGCGAAACCGCGCAGAGAGCCCGTCTCTGGTCGATTCGAGATGAATGTCGGAGGCGCGCGCGTCGTGCGCCTCGCGGATCAACAGATTGACGAACCGGATGACGGGGGGCTGGTTCGCGAGGTCGCGGGCGTCAGCGAGCTGGTCGTCGCCTAAGTCGGCGGTGGGCCCTAACTCAGCGTCTAGGTCCCTGATCAACTCAACGACGGACTCCGAAGCGGCGAACGTGCGCCGGATGCTCTCAAGCAGCTCTTCTGGGGAGACGGGCAGCAACTCCACCGAAGCACCGAAGGACTGTTCGAGGTCCTCCAGCACCTCGGCCGCCGGTTGTCGATCGGTGGCGACGCGCAGGCGGTCCCCCTCGATTTCGAGTGGCAGGATGCCGTAGTACTCGAGATACGCCGGCTCGAAGGACTCGGCGAGCGGCAGCTTGGAGACGAGGGTGTCCACGTCCGTTCGTCGAAGCACGCGCCGTGCCACCCTTCGCCGCCAAGAGCTGAAGGCGGCCTCCATGGAACAGTCGGTCCGGGTTGCACGAATTGCACAATTCGCCCCTCCGAATTGTGCGATCGCTCAAGCACGATTCTCCGGGGTTGCACAGATCGATCCTCCCTCCTGTGCAAAACAGGCCGATGCGGGGGTCCAGGCAGCGAGCGCGTGCGAGGGGCTATGCGCTTTCGCTCATTCTTGTTCGAGGAGAGCGAGGTGATCGGCCCGAGGCGGCACGTCGCGTGCTTTAGAACGGGCGACCTCCGCAGAGGAGTCTCCCGTGCTCGTTCGTATCGCCGCCGTGCTTGCGCTACTCGCACCCGCCCCTTTGATCGCTCCCGGTGGGTCCGAGCTACGTCGCCGCCGCTATCCCCGACTACGCGGTATCCGTGACGCCGGATGGCCAAGCAGTGACCTGGCCTGCGAACACCACCCAAACGTCCTCCTTCACGGTGACCAACGAGGGATCGTGCATCGACAGGTATACCTATTCGTGTTCCGTGAGCGGCACGCTCAGCTCTTGCACGGTCAACGCGGCATCGCCGTACGGTGGGACCGTCACCGCGACATATCCGGTCGGCGCTCCGGGGAGCGGCGTGGTCACACTGACGGCAAGTGGCGCGAGTCACGCCGTGGACAATGGCTCTTTCAACGTGACGGCCGTCCCACCGTACGGAGTGGCGGTCACGCCCGACGGCTGGAGTACACAGACTCATCTAGCGAACACCGGGGGCTACAGCGAAACCTTTTGGATTCACAACACGGGATACTACACAGACACGTTCGCGATCGGCTGCAGCGGCGCTGTGAACGTCAATTGCACCGGGACGAGCACGGACAGTGTGACGCTCGCCTATGATGCGTACGCCGTTGTGACTGCGACGTATGGCGTTGGGAGTGCGGGTACCGGCACCCTGACGCTCACTGCAAACGCGGCGGGGCACTCCAGTGACGCGGGATCGTACACCGTCCCGGTCGTGGCCCACTGGCTCCCCATCGTTTCCCTCGCTCCTTACAATGGCGATTCGCGCAGTGTGAGCGACTTCGACGGGACGTTCGCCCACACCACCCCTCCCTACTTCTCGCTCGGTGTCGCGCGGAATCTAGTGCTCGCCTATAACAGCTCGACGGTGCGTCCCGCGGCGACGATCACGGTGGACGTGAGCAACGTGAGCGGTGGTCCGTACCCCACCGCGTACGGTGTCCAGGTGGCGCTCGCCTCGAGCGGAGCCGCGCTGACCCTTCTCAACGACAGTCAAACCGTCTACTACACAGCGGGGACGACCACAACGTCGCGTCTGGTCGCTGCGCTGGATGCGAAGTCCAACCGTCTCGCGACCGGCTGGTACGACGTGAACGTCACGGTGACGTCCTACTACTCTGACGGCTCTGCGAGCACGACGCTGCCCACGCGATTCCTGGTCGATGACGAGTCCCACAGTCTCTTCGGTGCCGGATGGAATGTCGCCGGGCTCGAGCGGTTGTACGCGCAGCCGGGGAGTTACTCAGCGCTGATCACGGGCGGAGACGGGTCGATGTCATTCTTCCGGCGCGATTGCGCCACGTGCGCGTTTGTCTCGCCGGCCGGAGACCCCAGTACGCTCAGCACAGTCACAGATCCCCAGAAGGGATCGATCTACCGCCGTACGGCCCTCGACGGCTCCTATGTCGATTTCACGAGCGACGGACGCATGTGGCGGGCCGTCGTTCCCTATCAAACAACCACAGTGCTGACCCTGGGTTGGACGGATACGCTCCTGACAAGCATTCAGGACCGGGCGGGCAAGCGCCTCACGCTCGGGTACACTGGCGGCGCGAGCGCCAGCGGGAAGCTGCAAACAGTCACGGACCCGGGAGGGCGGGTGACCACGTACTGGACCGATGCAGCCGAGAAGCTCTACAAGATCACGGACCCAGACGGTGCCGCGACGCAATTCGCCTATAACGGCGTCCTCCAACTTGCCACGATCACTGATCGGGCCGGCGCGGCGACCGATCTTCGGTACGACGCGCTTAATCAGGTGGACAGCGTGCAGGCACCCGTGATGCAGGACTACACGGGGGCCTCAGTGCGTCCCACCGCGACGCTGACGTCGCCCGATCGCGTAGTATGGCAACCGCAGACGCCCGGGACGTCCTTGACTGCGCCCAAAGCGAATGTCCAGCCCGCGTCGGTCATGGCCACCGTGGTCGACCCGGTCGGCGCCACGACCCAGATGGCGTTCGATCGGTTCGGCTTGGCCACGAGGGTCGTCGATCCGTTGGGATTGACGACAATCATCTCTCGCGACACGCTTGGCCAAGTGCTCAGCGACACCGAGCCGAACGGGCACATCGTCAGAAATTACTATACGGGCTACCTCCTGACCCAGACGTATGACAACTTTACGAATCGGGCGAGCGTGTTTGCTTACAGCAATGCGAATCGATTGATCACGATCTTTGATGCCACGCGCACCGACGTCTACTACTACCCTGGCAACGGACCCGTCGACAGCATCTATTCGGGGAACCAGGGCTCCTACGAGTCGCCTTCAGGAGGGGTCGTGCTGAGCCACCACGTCCTAAATCAGTGGGGCCTCGACTCGGTGGTCGTAGATGGCGCGGGGCATGCCACGACCGTGCTCTACGGTGACACGGCGCGGTTCGCCAATCCGGTCCAGATGACTGATCCGTTCGGTCGCATCGTCGCCAAGCTCCACCACGACCTGTTCGGGCGACCCGACACCACCTGGACCCCGTCCAACGGAAGCCTGGTGGCGTCCGTTGGCAGCTACGATCCACTGAACCGGATAACCTCGAGCAAGGACCCACTCGGTCAGACAACGCTGTACGGGTACAGTCCCACCGCGCTCCTCCGCGTCACGGATCCGAAGGGGCAGGTGTACAAGCTCGCGCGCA
>WNGC01000438.1_pt1 | contig 23941 bp, 17 predicted proteins | sample 5400051 | NCBI WGS metagenome assembly WNGC01 (sample SAMN13153368, study PRJNA577476) | soil metagenome | isolation source: 20 cm soil or saprolite under grassland replicate 2 | place: USA:California | collected 2016-06-15
GTGGAGCGGGCCTCCCACCCTTCCACGCACCGAACCGCTTCTCCAGCAGTGGCTTTAATGACGCCAGTTTGATGTTTCCTGTAACGACCAGGGCCGCGTCGTCCGGAAAATAATTCTGCTGCCAGAAATGCTCCACGTCGTCGCGCGAAATCGCCTCGATGGATTCCGTCGTGCCGCTGTCGGGGTAGCCGTAAGTGTGTCGCGGTCCATAGAGCGCGGCCGTCAACACGCGCATCGCCAGGGCGAATGGCTCGTCTTTTTCCTGCACAATCGCGGTCAGCCGCTCCGAGCGTATCCGCTCTATCTCCGCCTGCGGAAAGCTCGGATGCAGTGCCACGTCCGCCAGCAATTCCAGCGCATCGGGGAAATTCCGGGAGAGTGACCGCGTGGATATTCCAGTCGTGTCGGTCCCCGCGCCTGAATTCAGCGTGGCGCCCAGATCCGCGGCGCGATCCGCGATCTGCAGCGCGGATCGCGTTGTCGTTCCCTGCTGCAGCATCCGCGCCGTCATACTCGCAAGCCCCGGGCGATCCACGGGGTTGACCCCGCTCCCGGCGTGCAAGACCAGGTTCGCGGCCACCAGCGGCAATCCCGGCCTTTCGCTGTACAACACGGTCAGCCCATTCGAAAGTTTGAATTTTTCCGGCACCGGCAGATGCAAGGCGCCGGCAGGCCCCGGCTTTGGGGCGTCTTTTCGCCACTCCGCATCGGCGTTCACCGCTTCCCCATTGTTCTTGGATGGGTCCTTCTGTTCCGCTTTCGGAGTCGCCACCTCTGGCCCTAGATCCTGCTTCCCCGGCAGGCCGTATACCACCACGCGCTGATTCCCGTTCAGCTGCCCTTGCGCAAACGCCTGAATCGACTGGCTTGTGGAATTTTCGTATCGCGCGATGTCCGCCGCAAGAAAGTCTGGCGTGCCCAGATAATGGTTGTAACTGTTTAAGCGGTCAGCGACGCCTCCGAACCCTCCCAGCGTCTCGAGACCCGCGATGATTCTCGATTCGAGCACGTTTCGCGCTCGCGTCAGCTCCGCGGCCGTCGGCCCGTCTTTGCGGAACGCGTCCAACTCCGCGTTGATGGCCTTCTCAAGATCTTCCGGTTTCACGCCGGCTTTGCCCGTCGCCTGCACTTCAAACACAGAACCAAGAATTAGCGACTGTTGATTCACTCCTACGTCCTGGGCGATCTGCTTTTCATACACAAGTTTTTTGTACAACCGGCTGGACCTTCCACCACCCAGAATCGTTGCCGCCAGATCCGCTTCGGCGTCGCCCGGTTTGAAAATCGGCGAGGTCAGCCAGGCCATGTACACGCGAGGAAGCTGCACGTTGTCCTGGACCACGGCGCGCCGCTCGGTCGCGATTGCTGGCGTGTGCGCTTTGATCTTGGGAACGTCCTCCCCGCGCTTCAGTGGCCCAAAATATTTTTTCACGAGTCCCCGGGCTTTTTCGGGATCGAAATCTCCGACGATCGCCAGGCTCGCGTTGTTTGGCGCGTAATACAGCTTGAAAAAATTCCGCACGTCTTCGAGTTTGGCGGACTGGACGTCGGCATGCGATCCGATCACATCGCCGTAATACGGATGTTCTTTCGGAAAAATCTGGTGAAACATCGCCTCTTCCACCACGCCGTACGGCGCGTTTTCCACACTCTGCCGCCGCTCGTTGCGCACCACATCCTGCTGGTTCGAAAGGTTGGCTTGGTCCAGCTTATCCGGCAAGTAACCCATCCGATCCGACTCCAGCCATAGGGCCAGCTCCAGTTGATTCGAAGGCAGCGTTTCGAAATAATTCGTGCGGTCGAAGTCCGTCGTGCCATTGATATCCGAAGCGCCCGCGGCTTCCAGAAAATGGAAATGCGCACTGCCCGGCACGTGCCGCGATCCTTCGAACATCATGTGTTCGAATAGATGCGCGAAACCGGTGCGGCCCGGGAGTTCGTTCGCCGGCCCCACGTGGTACCACAAGTTCACCGCCACCATCGGCAGGCGATGATCCTCGGAGAGAATGACTTCAAGGCCATTCTCGAGCTTGTACTTTTCAAATTTCAGTTGCGGCACTTCGAGTGGCGCGGGCTGGGCCGCCGCCGGCTTCGCGGGCGCGGGATGACCGGCCGTCTTCTCAGGCGTTTTTGATGGCGCCTTCGTTTGCGCTGCTCCCAAGCGCGCAAATGCCAAAACGGCAATCAAACCAAACGTGCAAACACTCTTGTAGGAACGCTTCATCACGGTGTCCTTTCGAATTGGCACAATTTGGCGTTCAGCCAATGGACAGCACTCGCAGGTGTCCTCAGAGATCCCGCTTTAGCTTACCTTGCTTCTGAATGAGTGCAAGTCTTTTGCGTTCTCGTTTGGCCCGGCGGAGCCGCGATCTCTACTTGGCCCGCTACAGGTATTTCTACCGTTCCACTTCGCTGATCTGGACGATCCGCCTCGGAGAAATCGTCCGTTAAACCTGCCTCATTGCCGGGAGAAGGAGTATTCACCGGACGGGTCGCGCTCCTTCACCGCTTTAACCTGGCCGTTCTCCATCACAAACTCATAGATGGTGTCGGAGAACTGCGGAGTCTTGAACTGCAGACCTTTGACCGGGATGAGTTTGACCGGAGGCCCGCCCGGGAAGGCGAGAGAGAGTCCCTCCCCCCGCTGATAAAGTACCTGGAACTTGACGTGAGCGGGCGTCAAGTAATCTCCCGCGAGCTTCTCGAGAAGCGCTGCCTCCAGGGTCTCTGGCTTTCGTGTGAAAACCACTTCAGCCTCGTCCAGGGAAATCACCGCGGCATCAATGTCCCCCTGCGGATTGGTCCGAAAATTGACCGAGTACTTGCCGTACTGTTCGTCTTCGGGTGTATCGAACCGGTCGTAATGGAAATGGTTCATCGGAAACTGGAACGCGTGAAAATGGAACTGCAGCTGGTTCTCCTTCAGCGCGATTTTGAGAATGCCGTAGGCTGGATTTTCATATTCAGCCGCATAGTCCGCCAACGCGTGAGATGGCTTCGTGTTAGGAACGCGGTCGGCGCCGGCCTTCGCGCGTGCTTCTGTGCCGGCCTTCTTGCTTGCGAGTCGTTGCTCCAGCCGGCGTTTACTCCAGGGTGTTTGCTCCAGGCCCAGCAGCCGCTCGTACACATTATAGCTGACGATGTTATACAGGGGAGCGCTGTGATCGCTGATCACCAAGACGATCACGCCGATCTTGTCGTTGGGCATGAAGGAAACCTGCGAGTGGAACCCGGGAAGGTCTCCGCCGTGGAAGGTGAGTAGCCGTCCCCGGTAAGAGGCGGTTTGCCGCCCCATGCCGTAGGCCGGATTCAGCAACTCCCAGTATCCGAGTGCTTCGCCAAGAGTGTTTGGCAACCCAATGGCCGGTTGCATCGTGGCTTTCAGCACATTTGATGGTAGGACCTGCTTCCCGTTGTATTTTCCGTCATTCATCAACGCGCTGAGCCAGTGCGACACGTCCTCGATATTCGAGATAATCGCGCCCGCGGGAGCGACCCCCTCGGTGTCCTCGTAGTAGGGGATCTTGTACAACTCAAACGTGTCGCGCTTTTCTCGGAACGGCACTCCGTGGTCCGGATACTTCACCATCTCGGAGATCGAATAGGTAGTCGCACCCATGTTGAGCGGCTCGAAGATTCTCTCCCGCACAAACTGCTCCCACGTCTTCCCGGATTTCAATTCGATGACGTACCCGGCAGCGGAGAACATCAGGTTGTTGTACAGGAACGTTTCGCGCATCGGCTGCTGCGGCTCGAGGTATTTCAGCTTTTCGAACAACTCCTTCCTCTTGAAATCCGATTTGAACCAGATCGAGTCGTGCCGGGTCACGCCCGTCCGGTGCGACAGCATGTCGCGCAACGTCACATTGTCGTTGAGCTGATCGTTGTAGAACTGTATCGTCGGCACGGACTCGCGCACGGGCTTATCCCAGCTGAGCTTTCCTTCCTCTACCAGCATCCCCGCCGCCACGGCGGTGAACAACTTGGAGTTGGACGCGATCTGGCACAGCGTCGTCGGAGTGAAGGGCAGCTTCTTCTCGTAGTCCCTATACCCATAGCCTTTGGCGAAAACCAGCTTGTCTTTGATAACAATGCCGACACCGATCCCCGGCGTATTCCAATCCTTCAGGACTTGTTCCATGTAGGAGTCGAACCCCTGCAGCTTGTTCGCGATCTCCCGGTCTTGCGCCCAAACGCCAAGCCCAAAGATCATTGCTGCAACCAGAAGGGTGAGCACGCGAATCGAGTAACCGGCTAAGTTGGACCCGAGTTTGGTTTCTTGGGACATGACATCAGCATCTCCTCTCTGGATTCTTCAAGCGGGCATGCCCGGCATTGTATAGCGTCTTGGCCGATTCGCAATGGCTTCCACGGCGTTCCTGACCGTCCGCAACATTGGCGAGTACCGTTCCAGCCTGGGGAGCGGGGCCGTGCCTTCGAACCGAATCTCTGAATGCCGGCTTTGTGCTCGTCCGAAACGGGATTACCACTCCAGCCCCGCGGTCGCACAATGGTGGTGAAACTCGTATACTGTCAAACTTGGTTCGCGCCACTGTCGCTGCCAGAAAGTTTTCTCAAAGATCGCTTGTGCGTGAGGACTTCCGGTGTCTGATTCCGTTCTGAAAACAAGTGCGAATCTGAAATCTCCTGAATTCGAAAAGAACGTCCGCCGCATCATTGATTTGCTGACAAAAATCAAGAATGAGGAAGAACAGATTCGTCAGGGGGGCGGCGCGAAAGCCGTCGAATCGCAGCACAAAAAAGGTCGGCTGACCGCGCGCGAGCGCATCGCCAAGCTGATCGATACGGGTTCGCAGTTTTTCGAACTTGGCATTTACGCGGCGTTCGAAATGTACCAGGAATGGGGCGGCGCACCTTGCGCGGGCACGATCACCGGACTTGCAAAAGTGTGCGGGCGAACGTTTATGCTCATCGCGAACGATGCCACGGTGAAGGCTGGCGCGTTTTTCCCGATGACCGCGAAGAAAGTGATTCGCGCGCAAAACATCGCCATCGAAAACAGAATTCCCACAATTTATCTCGTCGATTCCGCAGGCGTGTTTTTACCGCTCCAGGAAGATGTTTTTCCGGATACCGATGATTTTGGACGTGTCTTCCGGAACAACGCAGTGATGAGCGCGATGGGCATTCCGCAAATCACCGCGATTATGGGTATGTGCGTGGCTGGCGGCGCCTACCTTCCAGTGATGTGCGACCATATTTTAATGACCGAGGGCTCGGGATTATTTTTGGCGGGACCGGCGCTGGTGCAAGCCGCGATCGGCCAAAAAACTTCCGCCGAAGATTTAGGCGGCGCGAAAATGCACGCCCAAATCAGCGGCACAGTAGATTTTCGCGAGCCCGATGATGATGCGTGCATTGCGCGGATTCGCGCGCTCGTCGACAAAATCGGAGCGCCGAACGCTTCGCCCTTCAGCCGCGTGAAATCGCGCGAACCACTCTATTCAGGTGACGACATCTACGGAATATTTTCGAGCGATCCCGGAAAGCAGTACGACATGCGGGAAATCATCGCCCGCGTGGTGGATGCGAGCGAATTCGAGGAATATCGCGCTGAGTATGGTGAGACGCTTCTGTGTGGATACGTGCGCATCGGCGGCTGGGCGGTCGGAATCGTCGCCAATCAAAAAAAGCACGTGCAGACCCTGGCTCGCGGCTCGGACCAGAAGCGTATCGAATTTGGCGGCGTGATTTACACCGAGTCCGCAGAAAAAGCCGCGCGCTTCATTCTCGATTGCAACCAGAACCGCATCCCGCTCGTTTTTCTGCACGACGTGAACGGCTTCATGGTCGGCAAGGATGCGGAGTGGAGCGGCATCATCCGCGCCGGCGCAAAAATGGTAAATGCGGTGGCGAACAGCGTCGTTCCAAAAATAACTGTAATTTGCGGCGGCAGCTTCGGCGCCGGGAATTACGCCATGTGCGGCAAAGCCTACGACCCGCGCTTCATGTTAGCCTGGCCCACAGCGCGCTTCGCCGTCATGAGCGGAGACGCCGCGGCCAGCACCCTCGCCGAAATAAAATTGAAACAACTCGAACGCGAAGGTAAAAAAGTCGACGAAAAACAAAAAAAAGAATTGGTCGAATCCGTCCGCGCCACCTTCGAACAGCAAACCGATCCGCGCTATGCCGCCGCTCGTTTTTGGGTCGACGCCATCATCGATCCCGCCCATACGCGCGACGCCTTGATTTGGGCCCTCGAAGCCGCCGCCCTCAATCCCGAAATCCGCGAATTCAAGACCGGAGTCCTTCAGACCTGACATGGAAAACGTGAAACTGATCGAATGTCCACGCGATGCGTGGCAGGGATTGCCGGATCTCATCCCGACAGAATTCAAAGCAGACTATTTGAAAGAATTGATTGGCGCAGGATTCAAGCACATCGATGCCGTGAGTTTTGTTTCGCCCAAACGCGTGAAGCAGATGGCGGACAGCGAAGAAGTAATGTCGAAGCTGAACACTTTTTTGTCCAAGGATCTTCCGGCCGGCCTGGAAGCACCGGAGATTATTGGAATCGTGGTGAATGAGAAGGGCCTCGAGCGGGCGCTGGCTACGCCGGGAGTCACAACGATCGGGTACCCTTATTCAATTTCGGCATATTTCCGGCGGGCCAATGCCAACATGACGCGCGACGAATCGCACCTGCTGGTCGAAAAGTTGAGGAAAGAAACGGCGGCGGCAAATCGTGAGCTGGTGATTTACATTTCGATGGCGTTTGGGAATCCGTACGACGAGCCGTGGGGACCGGAGATCGTGGTGGAGGCGCTGGAGTGGCTGAAGGATATTCGAGTGCGCACCGTTTCGCTGGCGGACACGGTGGGCAACGCGGTGCCGCAACTGGTCGGCGATTTGTACCGCACTGTGAAGGATCATGTCGCGGGCATCGAGCTGGGAGTTCACCTGCACAGCCGGCCGGACAATGCGGAAGAAAAGATACGCGCGGCCTACGAAGCAGGATGCCGTCGGTTCGACGGAGCGCTGACCGGGCTTGGCGGCTGCCCGTTTGCGGGAGACAATCTGGTTGGGAACATCGCGACGGAAGATGTTATCGCGGTGTTGCGGAAAGCGGGAGCCGATCCCGGGATCGATTCGTCGCGGCTGGCGAAGGTGCTCGAAATGACGAACGAGATTCGTGCGAAGTATGCGCATGCCTCACTGGTGAACTAGAATCACTCCGACCGGGCGCTCCTGACGAATAGGGGCGTAGCATGCTGCGCTTCTACCTCCGGGGCTCCCGCGTTCAAGAAGAGTTACCGGCGCACGCATCGAGGGAGATTGCTGCTATGTATCAAACACTTCTGCTCGACATATCTGGAAATCTCGCCACCATCACGCTGAACCGGTCGGAAAAGCGCAACGCCATCTCCACGCAAATGATGGCTGAACTGCAGACGGCGCTGGATGAGATCGAAAGAAGCCACGCGCGGGTAGGGATTCTGACTGGAGCGGGCAAAGCATTTTGCGCAGGCATGGATTTGGATATGCTTGCGTGCATCGCGAAACAATCTCCGGCGGAAAATCAAGAAGACTCCCGGCGGATTGCCAAACTGTTCCGCAGGATCTGGAGTTTTCCCAGGCCGCTGATAGCGGCGGTAAACGGGGCAGCTTACGCCGGAGGCTGCGGAGTCGCCACGCTATGCGATTTCACGCTCGCCGTGCCGGAGGCAAAATTTGGATACACCGAAGTGAAGATCGGTTTTCTGCCGGCGATCGTTTCCGTGTTCCTGACGAGGCAGATCGGAGAAAAGCGCTGCCGCGATCTATTGCTCACGGGCCGCATCCTCGAAGCGGCCGAAGCGAAGGAATTCGGCCTCGTGTCAGAGGTGGTTCCGGCGGATCGCTTGATGGCGCGCGCTCACGAACTTGCGGAATTGCTGATCGCAGCAAGCCCCAGCAGCCTTACTCGATCCAAACACCTTCTGGTCTCCTCGGCGGCGCCAGGAGTGGATCACGATCTGGAACGCGCCATCTTGGAAAATGCGCGCATTCGTTGCACGCCCGATTTCCGAGAAGGGCTCGCATCCTTTCTGGAGAAACGCAAGCCGGTTTGGCAGGGCGAGGAATAGTCATTAGAATCTATTTCAAAACTCGCCTTTGGCCCTTCCAAGTCATTGATTCTAAAGATTCGCAATGAGGTTTTGAAATGCGCTCTAGTTTTTAGTTGTGGCTGGTGGTTTTCGATTTTCGTTTCAGGTCATTGGAAATATTTGCCGCGGCGCGGTTGGTTGCCTTGGGCAGCGCGCCAATCGGTTCGATTGCGAGAAATCGAGAGACTCGATGATTGAATATCATGACGCGGTGGTGCGCGTGCGCTACGCGGAGACGGACCAAATGGGCATGGTCTATCACGCGAACTATTTGATCTGGTTCGAGGTTGGCCGCGTGGAGCTGATCCGCGCGCTGGGCATCGAGTATAAACGCATGGAAATTGAAGACGATTGCCACATCGTGGTGGCGGATGCGCACTGCCGGTATCATCATTCCGCGAGGTACGATGAAGTTCTGCGCATCCGGACGCGCATCGCGGAATCGCGGAACCGCGTGGTCAAGTTTCTCTACGAAGTCATTCGCGACGCGGACGGGAAAGTCCTGGCGAACGGAGAAACGACGCACGTGATTTGCGGTAGCAACGGCCGGCCGAAATTGCTGCCCAAGAAATACCACAGCGTATTTAGCGCCATCGACGTGCCGCAACCCGACCGGAGTAACGCATGAGCGTCGCTCTAAGTGGAAACCATCTGACCTTTCCGCAACTCCACGATGTCGCACTCCGCGGCGAACCAGTGCAATTGACGGCTTCGGCGATCGAGCGGATGAATGCTTCGCGCGCGGTAGTCGAGCGCCTGGTGGCGTGCGGGGCAACCGCGTACGGGATCAATACGGGCTTCGGGAAGCTTGCTTCGGTGCGCATCTCCACAGAACAGGTGCGACAACTACAGGTAAATCTCGTACGTTCCCACGCTTGCGGCGTTGGCTCGCCACTGAGTGAAGCGGAGACGCGCGCGATGATGCTGCTGCGCGCGAACGCGTTGGCGAAAGGATTCAGCGGCGTGCGGCCACGCTTGGTGGAGACGCTTTGCCAGATGCTGAACGCCAAGGTGCATCCGGTGATTCCTTCACAGGGTTCGGTGGGCGCTTCGGGCGACCTCGCGCCACTGGCGCATCTGGCGCAGGTAGTCATCGGCGAGGGCCGCGCGACATTTCGTGGAGAACTTTTGCCCGGCGGCGAGGCTCTGCAGCGCGCCGGGATTACTCCCCTCGCGTTGGAGACGAAGGAAGGACTATCACTTCTGAATGGGACGCAGGGCATGCTGGCGCTGTTAAGTCTCGCTTTGCATGAAGCAGACATTTTGGTGGACACCGCGGATGTCGCTGCTTCCCTTTCGCTGGATGCGCTGCGCGGGAGTCCCGGCGCGTTCGATGCGCGGATCATGCATGCGCGCGCGTATGCGGGAGCGGCGACAACGGCGCGGAATCTGGCGCGCTTGAACGAGGGCAGCCAGATTCGCGAGTCGCATCGTTCCGCTGAAAAAGATTACCGCGTGCAGGATGCGTACAGCCTGCGTTGCACACCGCAGGTACATGGGGCAGTGCGCGATTCGCTGGCGCAGGCGCAGGAAATGGCGGCAGTCGAACTGAACAGCGCGACGGACAATCCGCTCGTTTTTGTGCGGGATGCAAACAACGGCGACATCATCAGCGGCGGAAATTTTCACGGGCAGCCGCTGGCGATGGCGGCGGATCAATTGGCGATTGCGATTGCGACGCTCGGCGGAATCGTGGAGCGGCGCGTCGAGCAGATGACGAATCCGCTGACCAGCATGCTGCCGGCGTTCCTGACACCGGAGCCAGGGCTGAATTCGGGATTCATGATCGCGCAGGTGACGGCGGCGGCGCTGACCAGCGAGAACAAGGCTTTGGCGACGCCGCATTCCGTCGATTCCATTTCCACGAGCGGCAGTCAGGAAGATTACGTTTCGATGGGAATGAGCGGGGCGCGGCGGCTGGCGCGCATGCTGGTTAATTTGCGAAACACGATCGCCATCGAATTGCTTTGCGCGTGCCAGGGGATTGATTTGCTGGCGCCGCTGCAAACTGGGGCGCTAGCAAAGAAGGCCTACGAGGCCGTGCGGGCAAAATCTGGCAAAGTCTTCGAGGATCGGTCGCTGGCCCCTGACATTGAAGCGGTGGCGGCTCTGGCGGCGGAGGCCGCGTTCTCCTCGCTGCTTCGATAGACCTCCACGGTTAAAATCCTGCCAAGAAGGGAGGCAGCATGCTGCGCCCCTACATCGATCGCGACTCGCCTAAAGTCTAGAGATACAGCGGACAGCGCACGACGCAGAACGGGGATACCCTTCCCCCGCGTGTTTTTGGGCAAAGAGTGCGGAATCCCATGAAAACAAACGGGTTGAGTTTTTCCTAAGTGAATTTAGAGGAGTTAACATTTCTTACACCGGCTTGATCGAATCCGGGGGGAGGTTTAACTTTTGTTGTAGCAGAAGAACTCGGACAGAAATGCCAGCCCAAAAAAGAAAAGCGGGAGCAAGCTCCCACATTCCAAATGGAGTATTCTACAAGCGGCACTATACCAAACGGATAGCAGCGAAGCGCAAGCGCGTCAAGAAAAGTCTCACAACTTTGCAGTGGGTGCTATGGCAGGGCAGCTTGGATGTCGGTTTTGCAAAAGTGCTCGCCTTTGAATAGGAGGGGCTCGCCCGTAGATTTGGCCAGAGCGTAGGAAAAGCAGTCGCCGAAGTTGAGGTTTGCGGGGTGGCGGCCCTTGCCATAGTCGGAGTAGCCTTGGCGTGCCAAAAGAGCTTGGTCTTCGGTGACAGGCTCGACGGAGATGCGGGGGGAGGTACGGAAGAAGGAGTCGCACTGAAGGAGGCCTTGGTCGCCGATGCGGCTTTCCGCAACAATCGAGGCTTCAACAAATGAAGCGACGGAAATTCTACAGATCGGCGCCGTAGTGATGGCATCGACGAAAACCTCGAATCCAGGCTCACCAAGCACGATGGCAAGCACAGCGGACGTGTCCAAGATCATTTGGGAAGGCCCTTTTCGTCGTATAACAGTTCCGCGTGGTCAACATAGGGGCCTTTGTCGAGCGATTCCCCTCGCTTGCCGATGGCCATGATGGCGGCATGCATGGGCGTCGCGTTTGCGGCGGCGGCGGACGGCTTCGAGTGCTGGTGGCTGGTGACTCCTGATTGGTCGAAGCCCTACTGAGCAGCTGGCATCAAGTCCCAGTTGACGGCACACTGAGTCATTTGCCCATGTTCAACTCAATTAATGGGCAAACGCGGCCAATTCAGGAATTCTTGGAGGCTGGCGGCGACGGTTTGGCCGTGGGAGCCGCCGCCATCGTAGTCAAGGAATATGACGGGGGAATCTTTCGCGCGTTGGTCGGAGGCGGCGATCCAATACCAAGATTCGCGGCCGGTGGTGGCGAAGCAAAACCCGGGACCCAAATCCTCCTCGTAAGGCAATTCGTTCAGGGACTCGATGTCCAAGGGCTCAAAACAATAAACCGGCCAGCGTTCCGGCCGCCACCGTCTTTTGCCGGGCATCTCGAGTTGGAAGCCGGCTGATTGGATGGCGGATTTATCCTGGTACAACTGCAGAAGTCTTTCCGGGAGCAGTTTGCCCAATTCGCGCTCGACGGCATTAGGTTGCGGATTCAGCAAGCGGCTCAGGTACGCTTCGTATCTGGCCTTTAGCTGATCTGGGGTTGGGCGGGAGCGGAATCTTGTGATGGCTTGGCGAATCCCCGTGGCGATGACGAGGAGCGCGGCGGCGAAGACGAGGGGCCCGAAAACGAAGAGCAGAAGCTTGTCCACGTCCCGATGATACTGCATAGGAGGGTGCGAGAGCTCATGGTGCCCAACGGAAGCTGCTACAAGTGCGTCAACTGCGGGAGCACAAGCGGATGCTCCTAGATGTGGGCATCTGAGTCGGCGGCTGGCTGATTCCTGGACTCTCTACGACAACACAAGCAGCCTTGTTGGAATCGGGATAGGGAATATAGTGAGCGAACCCGGGAGGACCCGAGTAGGAGAGTGGCAACCCATGGCCCAATCCTGTCCCCTATAGGAATTAAGACGTCGAGCTTTCTCGGAGAAGAGTCTGTTGCCCTTTGGAGGCAGATTGAGTCAGCTACTCATTCCTAAGCACCACCAATGGATCTACACGTGTCGCTCTGGATGCCGGGATGGCACATGCAAGCAGCGCCAGTGCTGCCAAGAGTAACGACACGCCAAGGAAGGTCGGGATGTCAGTAGGCTTCACGCCGAACAGCATGCTGGTAAGTACTCGGGAAGCGGCAAAGGCAGCTACGAGCCCGATCGCCACCCCTGCTGCAATCAGCTTGGCGGCGTGACCGAGTATTAGTTGCAGAACGTTGGCCCGTTGGGCGCCCAACGCCATCCGCAGACCGATCTCCTGACGCCGCTGCAAGACGTAATATGAGAGCACGCCGTAGATCCCAATTGCGGCCAGGAAGAGCGCGATCCCACTAAACACTCCCATCAGCCACACGGGAACGCGACGCGGCGCCAGCGATTTTGCCACCACATCATCCATGGACGATATGCGGGCAAGTACCTGGTTCCTGTCGAGCTGATGGATTTGAGTGCTAATGGCACGGACCACGGTCAGCGGGTCCTGCTCCGTACGGGCCACCAGGTTGAAACTGAGGAACTTCATGATCTCCGCTTTCTGCGCGAACGGAGCATAGAACGTGGGATGTACGGTTTCCGCCAGGGTTTCTTGCTTGGTATCGCCGACTACGCCCACGATTTCGCTGAATGCGGGGTTTCCCCAGCCAACGTCGATGCGTTTGCCAATGGGATCTTCGTTGGGGAAGAACTGGCGGGCAAATGTCTGGTTGATGATTACCACGGGCGGCGACGTGGTGTTGTCAGCGTCAGTCAGATAGCGTCCTTTGAGTAAAGGTACGCGGAGCGCTTGAAAGTAATTTCCACCCACAAACTGTTTTTGCGCGTTCAGCGGATGCTTCGGATCTTCCGCGCGACCTTCAATCACAAGACCGCCATCGGTCGAACTTCCGGAGAGCGGCAGGTTGGTGACGAATCCCGCGGAGCGGACTCCCGGCACGGTAACGACCCGCTCCTGCACCTGCTGCAGATAGCTGATCGCAACCCTGGGGTCCGCATATCGCACGGGCGATGGCCAGATTCCCATCGTAACGACGTGGTCGGTGGAGAATCCCTTATCGACGTTCAGCAGGCGCACGAAGCTGCGCAGCAGCAGACCGGCCCCAGCCAGTAGGACCAAAGAGAACGCGATCTCACTGACGATCAACGTTTGGCGAAGCCAATGGCTGCTCGATTCAGACTGACGGCCACCCTGTTTGAGTTCTTCCTGCAAATTGCCCTTGACGATCTGGATGCAAGGCGCCAGGCCAAAGACAATTCCGGTGACAAGCGCCAACACAGCGCTGAAGAGCAGGACTGTGAGGTCAATGTGGACGGCCGCGTCGCGCGGCAGACGTTGCGCCAGCAGAGTTGTAAGGACTCCCAAGCCCGCCCAGGCGAGCAGGATTCCAATTATCCCCCCCAGCCCAGACAGCAGGAGGCTCTCCGTCAGAAGCTGACGCACCAGACGAAGCCGCCCCGCACCCAGCGAGATGCGTACAGCGATTTCCTTGCTTCGCGACGCAGCGCGTGCCAGAAGAAGATTCGCCGTGTTGGCACATGCAATCAATAGAACTGACAGTACCGCGCCTAAGAGGACGAATAGCAGGGGTCGGGAGTCTCCGACCAGAAACTCGTGATAGGGCGTCACGGTTGCGGGCAGGAGATTTGAATCAATCTTCTGCAGCCGGGGAACCATCGCGGTCATGGCGGTCCTGGCTTGGCCCGGTGAAACGCCTGGACGAAGTTTCACGATCATCGCGAGGAAATTGAGCCCGGAAGGAGCCACAGTGGTGTCAAGCCGAAGCGGAGTCAGCAGCTGAACGTTGGCGGCGAAAGCAAAATCTTCCGGGAGCGCACCTACAATAGTGAATACTTTGTCATTCAAGGTAAGCTTCTGCCCGACTGCGGATTGACTGCCATGGAAGTGCGACTGCCAGAACGAATGCGTAATCATGGCTACTGGATTGGCGGTGCGCGCATCTTCCTCGGAAAGAAAAATACGGCCAGCGGCGGGCTTAACTCCGAACATCGGGAGAAGGGCGGCTGAAATGCTCATACCGCGCAGCTGCTCCGGTTCGCCTACGCCGGTGAGGGCAAATCCTGAATTGGTGAACGCGGCCGAGTCTTCGAAGAGCTCCTTTTGGTCTTTCCAGGCCAGAAATTCTGTATAAGACACGGGAATATCTCTGCTATCCGACAAACCTTGTAACAGCATCAGGCGTTGCGAGCCGGGATAAGGAAGCGGCTGTAGCAGGACCGAGTTGACCACACTGAAGATCGCTGTGTTGACTCCGATCCCGATGGCCAGCACCAGCACGGCAACCGTGGTGAATCCAGGGTTCTTACGCAGCATGCGCAATCCAAAGCGAAGATCCTGCAGGAAATTGTCCATAAAGACGCCTCCCGTCACACGTCAGTAGCGTTAGACTGCCGCCCGAGACTTTGGTCACGACACATACATGATTTGACAGAAGCTGTTGCACAACTCGATTTTTGATCAAAAGAATCAACAACTTAGCTAGGTTGTGCAATAGCTTCTAGCAAAGGCTTCACTTCAAAACCGGTCAATGAGAGCGAATCTCGGAAGGTACAATCCCCTACTCTGTCAGGGTCATGGTTCGAACTCGACCATGCGGCCCCGTGGCGACCAAGTCCCCAGTTGTGAGAACACAATTCGGAGGTCCCAATTTCCGGTTTGCGGACGAATCAAGCACTACTGGCCCGCCCGAACGTGTTTATCACGGTTGTTCTTCTGAGCGCTGTGAAAGCTTGCGAACTTTACCGCGCAAGTCGATGCGGTACCGCAGAGTGAAGGCACCCGGAGGTAACCCGTCATTGTGCCCCGTCAACACGACGAGCAATTAAGCCATCGTCTCGCTCTCAGGTATGAGTGTCCTGCATCCAAGAATTGACTAGCGTCAGGATCTCCAGCTAGCACTGACTTTGCGAGGTCTGTCTCTTTCAGAGACGCGGCCTCATACACATAGCACCGAGCATCAGTGCTACGAACGCTCCAGCGAGGATCAATGTTTGTAGCCCATTTGTAGAAGCGTTCGCCTCGGGACGATTTGCCAGAATTGATACTTTGCGAACCGCGATCGTTGAGCCAGGCTGCGAGGGCGCGTCGCATATCAGGCGAGACTTTCAAGGAAGAAGGAGAGCATGCGGTAGCCGGCGACATAGGAGAAGGGGGCAAGTTCGAGGGAGTAGTGGCCGCAGGCGAGTTCTACGGTGCGGGGATCGGCGCCGTGGCGGCGGAGGGAATCAAGCATCTGGCGGGTGAGTTCGGGGAGCATGGTGGGGTCGTACTTGCCGTAGACCATGAAGGTGTTGCGGCCGGCGCCCATGCCGCGCTCGACGTAGGGCATGGGGCTGATGGGGGACCAATATTCGCGGAGCTCGTCGAGGGTGACGTGGTTGCGAAGGCCTTCCCAGACGTGGTTAGTGGTCATGCCCTGGCTGATGACGTCGGCATAGTAGGTGGAGACGTGGAAGAAGCCGCCGGCGCGAACACGTTCGTCGTGCACGAGAGTGATGTAGCCGACCGAGGAGCCGATGCTGGTGCCGAGGATGCCGAGCTTGGTATATCCCTGCTGCTCGAGCCAATGGAGGCAGCGGCGCGCGTCCTGGACGGCTTGGCGATTGGCCTGGAGGGTGAGGCCGATGTTGGGTCCGCAGATCTGGTCGGCGCGTTCGTGGCCCTTGGCCATCCGGCGGTCGTGGTAGGGCATACTCATCTTGAGGACGGTGATACCCAAGCGCTGAATCCAGTGGCAGAGACCGTTCTGGCCGTGCCATTTGGCGTTCCAGTTGGGGAGGAGGAGGACAGCGGGGCCAAGTCCAGCGTTTCTGGCCGGAAAAAGCTGCGCGTGGACGGTGTTGTTTTCCCGCCAGGAAGATTCGATGGAACTGGTGAAGGTGAGGACGTTTTCGCGGTCGAGTTGGTAATCGGCGGCGAGAGAGGCGGCGTACCATTCCCTGCTCGATTCGATGGCTTTGCGGGCGTATTCCTGGACGAATGCGCCGGCATTGGGCTCGTCGGAAGAGCCGCCGATGTGCTCGAGGCCCCAATGGAAGGGCTGAACGCGGCGATTGTCGTCGGTGGTCCAGCGGCGGTGCTCGTAGCGGCGGATTTTGCGTTCGAACCAGTTCATGAGAAAAGTCAACAGTTCACAGTTTACAGTCAAAAGCAGGAGGAGGACAAAAAGTCAGATCGATCGAGAAATGGCAGCAGGAGGATTTCAACAAAGAGAACACAGAGAGAAGAGAGCGTTAGGGATGGGGCACGGAGGAAGGGCGATTGATTGAGGCAGTGGGATGAGTGTGGCAGATTGAGAAGAGCGGCCGCGGAGTGGCCGGGCAAACCGTGGTCATCATCACCGTCTTTTTTTTCCTATTGGGGATCATCGTGGGGAGCTTCCTGAATGTCTGCATCACGCGGATTCCGGAGGACATCTCCATTGTTTCGCCGGGGTCGCGCTGCCCGCGGTGCATGACGCCCATCAAGCCGTATGACAACGTGCCGGTTTTCGGATGGTTGTGGCTGCGCGGGAAGTGCCGCGCCTGCGGATTGGCGATTTCGCCAATGTACCCGCTGATGGAGCTGGCGACGGGACTGCTGTTTGTGGCGGCGTTTCTGGAGTTCGGCATCACGCAGACGACGGTGAAGTGGCTGTTTTTTACGTGCTTGATCCTGATTCTGACGGTAACCGACTTGCGCGCACGGCTGCTGCCGGACGTGGTCAACTGGCCGGGGTTTGCGGCGGGGCTTACGTTTTCGGCGTTTGTGCCGCCGGACCACGGACTCGCGGGTTTTCTCATGTGGCGCTTCCTGCAAGTGCGAATCCCGGGATTCGCGGCTGGAATTCTGGGCGGAATCCTTGGCGCGGCCTTCGGAAGCTTTTTGTTGTGGGGCTTGGCAGCAGGGTACAAAGCGGTGCGCGGTCACGAGGGCATGGGAATGGGCGACGTGAAAATGATGGCCATGATCGGGGCGTTTCTCGGATTACGCGGGACGTTCCTGACGCTTCTGGCGGGGAGCCTTCTGGGAAGCGTGATCGGGATTGGCCTTATCGTGGCGTTGTACTTCGGGGGTTGGAGGAGCGGAGTGGCGAAGCGCGCGAGCCGCCTGGGACTGGGGACGGAGCGCCAATTGCGATGGGCGATTGCGAGGCGATACCAGTTGCCGCTGGGCACGTTTCTGGGGATTGGGGCGCTGGCGATCGTGTATGGGGGACCGCTGATTGCAGGTTATTGGCCTAGCCTTCGAGGGATCGTCCCTTAGTCGCGCGATTCCAAAATCGTGGGCAGAAAAGGAAAGTGATTTAACACAGAGAGCACCGAGAAGACAGAGGATCGCAGAGGAAGAGGGGAAGGAGCCGGAAGACAGCCACGATGTTGGCAACGCTTCAAGCTGGAAATAACACGCAGCACCTTTGGATGATTGCCGCGGGACTGGGAGTTGGGTTCCTGGTGGTCACGGGGCTGGTGGTGTATCTGATGCGGAAGTTTTTTCAGAGCACGCGCGAGCAGCACAAGGAGGAATTCAAAACGAGCGCGCCACGCACGGAGAATCCTTCGGCGTTCATGGCGGCATCGATGCAGGGCGTGATTCAGAAGCTGCGCGAACAGGAAAAGGAACTGGAACGACTGCACCGCATCGAAAAGGAGCGCGCGGAACAGACGGAGCGGCTGAGCGAAGAAGTGACGAGGAATATGCCGGCGGGGCTGCTGGTGGTGAATGCCACGGGCATTATCTCCACTTCGAATCCGGCGGCGGAGCAGGTGCTGGGAATTCGCGGGCTCGGATTCCGGCGCTATAGCGAGGCGTTGGGAGCATCGTCGGAGATGACCAAGCTGATTGCAGAGTGCCTTTCGAGCGGGAGAATTTTCCGGCGCGAAGTGGTGGAGCATATTCCACCCGCAGGGGACACGCGGCGCCTGGGAGTGACGATTTCGCCGATCCGGCGCGGTGAGGGAAAGATCAGCGGGGCAATCTGCCTGTTGACGGATTTGACGGAGCTTGCCGCGCTACAGCAACGGATGCAACTGAAGGAAAATCTGGCGGCGCTGGGCGAACTGTCCGCGGGAATCGCGCACGAGTTCAAGAACGCGCTGGCGACGATCTCGGGTTACGCACAGATGATCCGGTCGGAGTCTTCCGAGGCAGAAGCTTTAGACTACGCCGAACGCATCCTGGAGCAGACGCGGAACATCACGCACGTGGTGACGGAGTTCTTGAAGTATGCGCGGCCGCTGGAAATCCCCGATGAGAGGGTGGCCCTACAAACAGTAGTCGAGCGGGTGGTTTCGGAAGTGGGAGGGGCCCTGCCGCAAGTGAAGATTCGATGTGAAGGGAGGTTCGGAGAGGCGGGCGGAGACGAAGGGCTGCTGAGGCAAGCGCTGCTGAATTTGGCGCGCAACGCGGCGGAAGCGTGCGCGCTGACGGCAGGCGGAGGGCGGGTCGTTGTTCGCGGAGACATCATTGATGGAGAAGAGACGGGGTTCCAGCGGATCAGCGTTACGGATAACGGCCCGGGGATTCCAGTGGACGCATTCTCGAAGCTGTTCCGGCCATTTTTTACGACGAAAGCAAACGGGACGGGGCTCGGTCTAGCTGTGGTGCAGAAGATCATCGTGCAACATGGCGGGCAAGTGGAGGTGCGGAACCGGGCCGCAGGAGGGGCGGAGTTTATAGTTACGCTACCCTTGCCGCGCAGCGTCCCGGAAGCGGTAGAATCAAAGCAGGCTAGCATCTAGGAGAGTGCCGAGGTCTTCCAGTTGCTCCGGGAAAGTAGGACCATATGCGAGTGAGATTCTGGATCAAGGCTTCCATGATTGTTGCGGCTCTGTGCATGGCGGGGCTTTCGGCAGCAGCACGGCAGCAGGGCTCTTCCCAGCAACCGACGGGCGATCCGGTGGCGGATGCCGCAAGGAAGGCGCGCGAAAAGAAGAAGGACGCGCCGAAGCCTAAGAAGATTTATACGGACGATGATGTGAAGAAGAGCGCGCCGGAGCCGGCTCCGGCCGCGGCTCCGGGGGTTGCCGGTGGCACGGTGGCCGCGACGGCGGCGCAAGCGGCGGGAGGCTCCGCCAAGACCGGAGACGCGACCAAGACCGAAGATCCAAATGGCCAGGCGGCGTGGAGGCGGAGGTTTCAGGCCCAACGCGACAAGATTGCAAAGCTCATGAAGGAAGTCGATATTTTGGGACGCGAGTTGGAAAAGGCCCAAATGGAATACTACCCTGACCCGCAGAAGGCGATGACGCAACAGAATTCGCGTGCCGAGATCAACGCCATTAATGCAAAAATTGACGCTAAGAAGAAGGAAGTAGCTGAACTGCAGCAGGGGCTGGATGATATGGAAGAGCAATTGAGAAAGTCAGGCGGTGATCCGGGGTGGGCCCGCTGAGGAAGTTATCAGTTTTCAGTTGCAACTGCTCAGTGTGAGGAAAAAAGGTTTTTGGCCGCCGCGAATCTCGAAGTTCAGCACCGAGCGAGCCGGGACAGCGCTTAGCTTCCGACATCGGAGAAGCAAGCCTCGGCATCAGTTAGATCCCTTGGGAGCTGGTCTGCGGGCAAGGAATCCTTGACCTGAACTACAGACCCCTTGCAATTCACCTGATAAGGCTCGACGGATGGTTCAGTAGCCCTTCATTGCTGCTTCCCTTCTCTGCACACGTGTCTCTGGTTGTCCCGTGACGGCAGCAGGATTCGTGGTAGAAACGAAACAGATGGAACCTCTCCTCCTCGTAGAAGACAAGACCGAACTGCGCACCATGCTGCGCAAGGCGCTGGAGCGTGCGGGTTACGCCGTGGACGAAGCGCCAGACGGCGCCGCAGCGATTCAGAAAGTGCGCGCACGGCGATACCTAATGGTGATCACGGATTTGAAGATGCCGGGGGCTTCGGGGCTGGACGTCCTGCGCGAGACCAAGCAGGCGGATGCAGCGATACCGGTGCTGCTGCTGACGGCGTATGGATCTGTGGAAGAAGCCGTAGCGGCGATGAAGGAAGGCGCGTTTGATTTCCTGCAAAAGCCCGTAGACCTAGAGCATTTGAAGCTACTGGTGCAACGAGCGGCGCGGCAGCAGGAACTACTGCGGGAGAATCTGCTGCTGCGTGAAGAATACTCCACGCGTTATGGATTCCCACGGATCGTGGGGGAACATGCCTCGATCCGGGAAGTGAGCCAACAAATCCAGAAGGTGGCAGCGACGGATTCGACTTGCCTGCTGCTGGGCGAAAGCGGGACGGGAAAGGAATTGTTCGCGCTGGCCATCCATCACTTGTCGCCGAGGCGGGAGCAGCCGTTCGTGGCGCTGAACTGCGCGGCGATTCCGGAAGGGCTGGTGGAGAACGAACTCTTTGGGCACGAACGAGGAGCGTTCACCGGAGCCGGGGCGCGCAAGGTCGGAAAGATGGACCTGGCGCATCGCGGAACGCTTTTTCTGGATGAAATTGGCGAGTTGCCGCTAGCAATCCAGGCAAAGCTGCTGCGCGTTCTGGAAGAGAGACGATTCGAAAGAGTGGGCGGGACGCAATCGATCGATGTGGACGTTCGAATCGTGGTGGCAACGAATCGCGATCTGCAAAAGCTGGCTGAAGAAAAGTTATTTCGCGAAGACTTGTATTTTCGCATTTCGACGGTCCCGATGACCATTCCGCCTTTGCGCGAGCGCGGGAACGACGTCCTGCTGCTGGCGGACCACTTCCTGGAAAAATTCAGCCGCGAATTTGGAAAGCTCGGATTGGAATTATCGGCCGAGGCGCGCGACCGGCTGCTGCACTACCGATGGCGAGGAAATGTGCGCGAACTGCAAAATACGCTGGAGCGCGCGGTGATCCTGGCGGACGGGTTGAGCATTCGCGCCGAGGGCTTGCAGTTACCTGTCTCGAAGCCGGATGCAGAGCGCCTGCCGTCGGGCATGCTTGCCGAACATTTCAACTGGGAAGGCTCGCTGGAGGAAGTCACCGGGCGCGCCGTGAGTCATGTGGAAAAAGCTTTGCTGGAAAACACGATGCGCGAATGCAAGTGGAACAAGACGCGGGCGGCAGAAAAGCTGGGTGTGTCGCCGAAGACGCTGCTTGCGAAGTTGCGGAGTGCGGGGCTGGAGGAGTGACTGGTGGTTGCTGACCGCTGACTTGCGGGAAGAGGTCGAAAGTTGAAAGTGAGAAAGAATTTTGACGCGGTGGCAATCCCGTTTGAGTTTCTACCTTTCACGACGCTCCTTGGGAAGATATGGATAATTAGCCGGGCGGGCTGAAGCCCTGCGCTACAAATTATTTTGCGCGCAAGGCAGTGTGCAGAGCGACGGTGCCGAGGGTCCAGGCGCGATAATCCACGGACCGGTAGCCGACGGCGCTCATGAGCGCGGCGAGTTCGGGCGGTCGGAAGAATCGCGCAACAGATTTTGGCAGATAGGTATAGGCGGATCGATCGCCAGAAATAATCCCGCCAATCTTTGGCAGGACTTTGCAAAAATACCAGCGATAGAAATCGCCCCATAAGCCGTCTGGCGGCTCGGTGAATTCCAGAATGGCGACGGCGCCGCCGGGCTTGAGCACGCGTTGAATTTCCCGCAGGCCGGCTTCGTAGTTGGCAAGATTGCGAAAGCCGAAGGCGCTGGTCACCAAGTCGAAAGAAGCGCCGGCGAACGGAAGCCGGACTGCATCGGCTTCCAAAAAAAGCATTGGAGTTGGTGAACGGTGGTTCGGAGATGGGGCCAGGACCACGCTTTTCTCTCTTGCGCGGACGAGCATGGGATGGGCGAAATCCGCGCCGACGATGCGAGCTTTTCCGGCACGCGCGAGAGCGAAAGCGAGATCGCCGGTTCCGCAGCAGAGATCGAGGACGAGAGCATCGGGCCGGTTGAGAATCGGCTGCAGACGCCTGGCGGTGCGGGCACGCCAGAGACGATCGAGTTGCAATGACAAGAGATGGTTGAGCAGATCGTAGCGCGGGGCGATCTGCGTAAACATCTCGCGGACTTTTTTAGAAGCGTCCGCCTCGGTAACGGCGCCTTCCGGCCGGGTTCCCTTGACCGGTGCGGCGGCCTCAGCCATGGCGCCTTAGCGAAAGCTTATTACTCGCAGTCATGAGGCGGGGCGTGAAATGGAGGACGCGTTCCACGACGTGAAGAGGAACGGTGTCATACGACCGTGCTTCGCCGATGCGGCGCGAGAGAACGAAGCGAAGAACCCCGCTGCGCGTTTTTTTGTCGGAGCGCATGGCGCGGAGCAAAGCCGTCGCCGGAACGCCCGGCCAGGACGGCAGCGGTCCCAGGCGGCGAACCAGGGCGACGATACGAGAAACGTCGTCCGCGCGCGTCAAGCCAAGTTCATGGCCGAGGAAGGCGGCGGCGATCATCCCCCAGGCTACGGCTTCACCGTGCTGATAGCGGCGGTATTTCGTCACGCTTTCGAGAGCATGCGCGAAAGTGTGACCAAAATTGAGGATTTCCCGCAGGCCCGATTCGCGTTCGTCGCGGCTCACCACGCGCGCTTTGATCTCCACGTTGCTCGGGATTAGAAAACCGAGCGCTTGGCGATCCCGCCGCAGTACCTTGTCCATATCTTGCTCTAGAATTGCGAACATCTCCGCGTCCGCGATTATGGCGTGCTTGATGACCTCCGCAAGGCCGCCGCGGAGTTCGCGGTCGGAGAGCGTGCGAAGTAGCTCGGGATCGGTGAGCACCAGCTGGGGCGGATAGAACGATCCGACCAGGTTCTTCCCTTCGGGAAGATTGACGCCCGTCTTGCCGCCGATCGAGCTGTCCACCTGAGAGACAAGCGTCGTCGGGATGTGCACGAGCTTCACTCCGCGCAAGAAGACCGCAGCGGCAAAACCGGCTACGTCGCCGACCACGCCGCCGCCAACTGCGACAACAAGCGATTGGCGATCGGCGCCTGCGCGGCAAAGGGAGCGGGTGATTTGTTCCACGCTGCGGAGATTCTTTGCGGATTCGGCGTCATCGAAGAGATGAAGGGAGCCGCCTCTTGAAAGCTGCAAGCCGCGCTGGACCGATTTTCCCACGGCGCGCCAGACTTTTTGAGAGGAAATGACGTGCACACTTGAAAATCGCCCGAGCGCGGCAATTTCCTGCGCGGCACGGCGAATCGCTCCTGCGCCCGAAACAACAAAGTAGCGGCCAGCCGACGATTTCACGAGAATGCGCTTCATTTTCACGGGCGAGACATTTTCAATGTAACACACGCCCCGCTGGCATCGCATGCTAGGGCCGCCATTTTCATAGGCATAATTCCTTCGTGGTAACATACAGAGGCCCAGACTCCCCACTCCCATGACGAACGCCCACAAAAACTATCGCGCCGATTACGCCGTGGTGGGCAGCGGAATCGCGGGCTTGCGCGCGGCGATCGAGCTCAGCGGGGCCGGAAGCGTACTGGTTCTGGCGAAGTCCAATTTGAGCGATTCCGCGACCGCTTGGGCACAGGGAGGGATCGCGGTGGCCCTCTCCGACGAAGATGAAATCGGACTGCACGAACAGGACACCATCAATGCCGGTGATGGTTTGTGCCGCCCCGAGGCCGTGGCTCTGGTGGTCGAGGAAGGTCCGAAGTACATCGCCCAGCTCATCGAGTGGGGGACGGAATTCGACAGGGCGGGAACGAAACTGGCTTTTACGCGCGAGGCGGCGCACAGCCGCTCGCGAATCTTGCATGCCCACGGCGACTCGACCGGCAGGGAGATCAGCCGGGCGCTGCTCGCGCGGGCGCATACGATTCCTCACCTGCACTT
>WNGC01000439.1_pt1 | contig 23940 bp, 24 predicted proteins | sample 5400051 | NCBI WGS metagenome assembly WNGC01 (sample SAMN13153368, study PRJNA577476) | soil metagenome | isolation source: 20 cm soil or saprolite under grassland replicate 2 | place: USA:California | collected 2016-06-15
GAGTTCATTCTGGTGCTGCCCAATTCGTCGTCAAAAGCTACGCTGGAGCGGCTGCAGCAAATCCAGGTAGCATTGAAAGAGCTCGAGCTGTACTACGGCGACCAACTGCTCAACGGCCTGAGCGTCTCCGCCGGCATCGCGACGGCGGGCCCCGATGGCACCACCACGCAAGAGCTGGTGACCTCCGCACGCGAAGCGCTGCACCAGGCGAAGCGGAGCGGGGGAGACCGCGTCGTGCACCATCAATCCGAGGAGAAGAAGTGACCATGCGCCCATCACGGAAGAGATTGCTGTTCCTCGCTGCCGTAGCCGCGCTGCTCGCCTGTAACGAAAAGACGACGCCAATTCAGAAGCTGCTCAATGATCCGGCCAGCTACGACGGCAAAACGGTGCGCATTGCGGGCGAGGTACAGCAATCGGCGGGGGCGTTGGGGTTTGGGGCATACGAGATCAAGGACGAAACCGGGACGCTACCGGTGGTGAGCAAGGGTGGGGGCGCGCCCACGCGCGGTTCACGTGTGGGCGTCGAGGGCACGTTCCGGGCGGCGTACACGCTCGGCATACGGAGCGGAGCGGTCCTGGTCGAGAAGCGCCGCTTCACGAGATGAGCAGGGAAGCCCAGGCGATCACGCGCGAGCGATTGATCGAGCTATTGAACGAAGACCTGGCGCGCGAATATCAAGCGATCATCGCGTACGTCGTGTACTCCCAGGTCATCAAGGGCGCGCAATTCATGGCGATCGCCAAAGAGCTCGAGAAGCACGCCAAGCAGGAGCTCGAGCATGCGCTCATCATCGCCAAGCAAATCGACTATCTCGGCGGCACACCGGTCGTCACGCCGAAAGCGGTGCGACTCTCGAGCAAGCCGGAGGATTTGCTCGGCTTCGATCTCCAGAACGAGACGGACACGATTCGCGCCTATCGCGATCGCGTCCGCCAATGTGAGGCGCTGGGCGAATTCGCGATGGCGGAGTACATTCGGGATATCTTGAAGAACGAGCAGGAGCATCAGATCGATCTCGCCACGGCCCTCGGCCGGGAGCCGCCCGACATGAGCGAAGCGTAGCGCGGCAGGGCGGCGATGCTGTTCATCCTCGACAACTACGATTCATTTACCTACAACCTGGTGCAGTATCTCGGCGAGCTCGGCGAAGAGCCCGTCGTCTACCGCAACGACGCACTGGGCGTCGCGGACGTCCTCGCCCTCAAGCCGACCGCCGCCGTGCTGTCCCCGGGGCCGAAAACACCAAGCCAAGCCGGTATCCTGGTGCCCCTCGTCCGCGCCCTGGCCGGGAAAGTCCCGATGCTGGGCGTGTGTCTCGGACATCAGGCGATCGGCGAGGCGTTCGGGGGAAAGATCGTCCGCGCGCCGCGGCTGATGCACGGCAAGACCTGCCCCGTCGTCCACAGTGACGATGAGCTGTTCGAAGGGATTCCGAGTCCCTTTATCGCAATGCGCTACCACTCGCTGGTCGTCGACCCCGAGTCGCTGCCGCAAGCCCTAGTGGTTACCGCGATGAGCGCGGATCGTCAGGGCACGGGAGATGCATCGGAGATCATGGCGATGAAACATCGTGATCATCCGACCTACGGCGTGCAGTTCCATCCCGAATCGATCGGGACGGAACACGGGAAGCGCATTCTCGAGAATTTCCTCCGCGTCGTCCGGTCCTCCAGCGCGCTTGTATGAGGCGCGTGTTCCTGCTCGTCGCCGCCGCCCTGATCGGCGGCGGGGCGGTGCTGTGCGCGCAAGGTGACAGCCTGGTCGCCGCTCGCATCCGCAAGCGGCTCAAGCATTCGGACCGCGTGGCGGGCGAATTCTATCTCAGGCGAAGTTTTCGCCCGGCCTGGAGCAACGAGCAGGGTCCGAACCGGCTGGCCGATGATCTGGTCGGCGCGCTGGGCCGGGCCGACCTCGAAGGTCTGACACCCGAGGACTACGGTCTCTCCGCCATCACCGCCCTGCTCGATACCGTTCGCGCTGCTGCCGCTAACGGGCGCGCAACCACTCCAGAGCAGCTCGCGGCGCTCGACGTCCTCCTGACGAATGCGTTCCTGCAATACGGCTCCGACCTCCTGTCGGGACGCGTCGATCCCGAGACGCTACATCTGTTATGGACTGCGAATCCGCGTGGGGCGGACCTCGCGAGCGTGCTCGATGAGGCGCTGGAGTCCCGAAGGATCGCGCGGGCATTGCAGCGGCTGGTCCCCACGCAGGATGGCTACCGCCAGCTGCGTGAAGCGCTGATCCGCGAGCGGGCAATTGCCGCGCAGGGCGGCTGGCCGACGCTGCCCGACGGTCCACCGCTCAAGCGCGGCGATCAGGCGCCGGCGGTGGCGCTGCTCCGACAGCGCCTGCGGCTCGAGGGTGATCTTCACGCCGATGAAGACGGGTGGGCGTCGGATGCTGCATCGTTCGACGCGGCCCTGGAGGTCGCCGTGCGGCGATTCCAGCGTCGTCACGGACTGGACGAAGACGGCATTGTCGCGGCCGCAACCCGCGCCGAGCTCAATGTAAGCGCCGAGGACCGGGTGGAGCAGCTCCGGCTCAATCTCGAGCGCTGGCGCTGGCTGCCGCAGGACCTGGGACGCCGGTTCATCCTCGTCAACATCGCGGCATACGAATTGGAAGTCGTGGAGGACGAGACGGTGGTGCTCGCGATGCGAGTCGTCGTGGGGCGAGAGTACAAGCGCACCCCCGTATTCAGTGACACGATGCGCTACATCGTACTCAATCCCAACTGGCACGTCCCGGCAACGATCGCGATGGAAGAGCTGATCCCCAAAATGCAAACTGACTCCTCGTATCGCGAGCGCTTCGGGATGCATCTGGAGACATCAGGTCCCACTCCGCAGGACGTGGATCCTCGCAGCGTCGATTGGTCGTCCGTCAGCGCCGACAGTTTTCCGTACCGGCTCCGCCAGGATCCGGGCAGGCTGAACGCGCTCGGCCGGATGAAATTCATGTTCCCAAACCGGTACGACATCTACCTGCACGATACGCCCTCGCGGAGGTTGTTCGCGGAAGCCCAGCGCGATTTCAGCCACGGCTGCATCCGCATCGAGAAGCCGTTGGACCTCGCTGTGTATCTGCTTCAGAAGAATGGTCACTGGGACCGGGAGGCAGTGGAGCAGGCGCTGGACGAAGGCTTGGAACGCACGGTGTACCTCGCCCGGCGTGTCCCGATTCATCTGCTGTATTGGACGGCGTTTGCCGATGAGGATGGCACGATCCAATTCCGCCCCGATATCAACGGCCTGGACGGGCCGCTCGAGGAGGCTCTGAAAAGGAATTAAGCCCTTGTGCCGTTCGGTGCTAAGCCGGTACGGTATAGGGAATGCGGTTCCCCCTCGCAGGCCTCGCGTTCATCGCGGTCATCGCCATTCCCTCCGTTCACCGTTCATCCGGCGAGTTTGCCGTCCGCTATCGCAACCTGGTGTTTCGCGGGTCGGTCATCTCACTCATGGCGATGCCCGGCGAGACCGTCGCGCTCGAGACCATCAACGAGCCGTCGTTGGGAAACCGGCGTTGGACGTGGACGGCGCCGACTGCACCGGGACTGTATCCGTTACCGGTCATCTCCGGCGATCAGCGCGATACGCTCACCATTCAGGCGTTCGTTCTCGTTCCGTTCAATCGCGTGCGGCAGGAGCGGGTCAATGGCTACCGCATTGGGCGCTATCCGCGCGGCGCGCCCGCGGGATTCGTCGAGGTCACGCGCGCCAACGAGAACGCCTTCGTATCGCCGCATTTTCGTCTGAAGCAGTTTGTCTGCAAACAAGCGGGCGCGTATCCCAAGTACGTCGTCCTCAATGACCAGTTGCCGCAACTGCTCGAGCAGCTCCTCGATCTCGTCAATGCAGCCGGGTATCGCGCGTCAACGTTTCACATCATGAGTGGCTTTCGGACGCCGGCGTACAACCATTCGCTCGGCAACGTGCTGTACAGCCGGCATACCTGGGGCGCGGCCGCCGACATCTTCATCGACGAAGATGGCGATGGCCGGATGGACGACTTGAATGGCGACGGGCGGAGCGACGTCCGGGACGCCGAGGTCCTGTACAACCTGTTCGAGACCTCGGGACTGGTCGGCGGGATGGGAAAGTACGCGCCGACGCGCGCCCATGGCCCGTTCGTGCACGTTGACGTAAGAGACCGTAGAGCAAGGTGGTAGCGCCGGCCTAGACTGCCCGGCACGGATTTTGTATCTTCCTCCGTGCCCGTCCTTGGCGTGATTCCTGCACGGCTGGGCTCCAGCCGTCTCCCCCGCAAGCCGCTGCTGCCGCTGGCCGGCGAACCACTCATCGTCATCGTCACGCGTCGTGTTGCCGAGCTCGGCGTCTGTGACCGCTTGGTCGTCGCGACCGATTCGCGCGACATCGCGACCGTGGTGCAGGATGCCGGTTTCGAGGCGGTGTTGACGTCGGCGCAGCACGAATCGGGCACCGAGCGAGTGGCTGAAGTCATTGCAAATCCAGACTTTAGCAGCTTCACCTTCATCCTGAACGTCCAGGGCGACGAGCCCTTCGTGGCTCCCGCAGCCGTACGCGGTGCGTTGGCGTGTCTCGAGCGGGGTGACGTGTTGGGTACCGCGGCCGGTTCGCTCGATCGCGCGTTGGTCAACGATCCCAGTCGCGTGAAAGTCGTCGTCGATACGCGAGGGCGGGCGGTGTACTTCTCACGCGCTCCCATTCCCTTCGACCGCGAAGGCAGCGGCGAGGTGATCTACCACCAGCACGTCGGGGTGTACGCCTACACGCGCGAGGCCTTGGAGGCGTGGGTCCGGCTGCCGCCGGTCCCCGAAGAGCGCTGGGAACGGCTCGAGCAGCTGCGGCCGTTGCTGCACGGGATTCCGATGGGCGTGACGCTGTTCGACGGGCCGGCCGCACCCGGTGTCGACACGCCGGCCGATCTCACGTGGGCCGAAGCGGAGATTACTCGTCAATTGCGGGAGGTGAGTCCGTGAGTTCGACGAAATACGTCTTCGTCACGGGCGGTGTGGTGAGCTCGCTCGGCAAGGGTATCGCGGCCGCGTCCCTCGGGCGCTTACTCGCCGAGCGCGGCCTGAAAGTCACGATCCAAAAATTCGATCCATACATCAACGTCGATCCGGGTACGATGTCGCCGTTCCAGCACGGCGAGGTCTACGTCACCGACGACGGGGCCGAGACCGATTTGGACCTGGGACACTACGAGCGCTTCATCGACCGATCGCTGTCGCAGGTGAACAATGTGACGACCGGACGCATCTACCTCTCGGTCATCACCAAGGAACGCCGCGGCGAATACCTCGGCTCGACGGTGCAGGTCATTCCGCACATCACCGATGAGATCAAAGGCGCGATCCGCCGGCTGGCGCCGGATCACGACGTCGTGATCACCGAGATCGGCGGTACGGTGGGCGATATCGAGTCGCTGCCGTTCCTCGAAGCGATCCGCCAGTTCCGCCAGGAAGTCGGGCGGGACAATACGCTGTTCATCCATCTCACCCTGGTGCCGTTCATCGCCGCGACGGCCGAGCTCAAGACCAAGCCGACGCAGCACTCCGTGCGCGAGCTCATGCAGATCGGAATTCAGCCGGACATCCTCGTCTGCCGCACCGAGCGGCCGCTGTCCGAGGAACTGAAGCGCAAGATCGCGCAGTTCTGTAACGTCGATTTCGGCTGCGTGGTCGAGAGTCCTGACGTCAAATCGATCTACGAAATTCCGCTCAAGCTGCACGACCAGGGACTCGATCGCGAGGTGTGCAGTCGCCTGCACCTCGAGACAAAGGAGCCCGACCTGCGCGCCTGGGCGGCGATGGTCGAGAAGATCCTCCATCCGCCGAAACAGGTTCGCATCGCGGTCGTGGGCAAGTACACGGAGCTCGCCGACAGCTACAAGAGCATTCATGAGGCGTTGGTGCACGGCGGCATTGCCAATGAAGCGGGCGTGCGGATCGAGTGGATCGCATCCGACCGCTTCACCGATGCGGAAACCGCCGGCGAGCTGCTGGCGCCCTACGACGGGCTGCTCGTTCCCGGCGGCTTCGGCGTGCGCGGCGTCGAGGGGATGCTCGAGGCGATCCGTTGGGCGCGGGAGCACAAGCTCCCGTTTTTCGGCATCTGTCTCGGCCTGCAAACCGCGATCATCGAGTTCGCCCGCAACGTCTGCAAGATTCCCGACACGAACTCGAGCGAGTTCGCGCCGGAATGCGAGAACCCGGTCATCGCGTTGATGCGGTCGCAGGAAGGGATTCAGGAGATGGGCGGTACGATGCGGCTGGGCGCCTACCCCTGCCGGCTGCGCCCCGGCTCGCACGTCGCGCAGGTGTACAACGCGACCGAGGTGAGCGAGCGCCACCGTCACCGCTACGAAGTCTCAAACGCGTACCGCGACGTGTTCGCCGAATACGGGCTGCGGGCGTCGGGGTTGTCGCCCGACGGCTCGTTGGTCGAGATGATCGAGCTGCCCCCGCCCGGTCACCCCTGGTTCATCGGCTGCCAGTTCCATCCCGAGCTGAAGTCGCGGCCGATGCGCCCGCACCCGCTGTTCGCGGGATTTGTCGGCGCGGCGGTCAATCACCGGAAGCAGCATCCACACCCGGACAAGGCGGCGGGGGCAGGCGCACCCGAGCTCGCCGGCCGCACCGACTGACATGACGCAGCGGTTTTCGTCCGGCAACGGAACAGGTCCCTTCCTCATCGCCGGCCCCTGCGTTGTCGAATCGGACGACGTCAACGTGCGCGTCGGTGAAGCATTGGCCGAGCTGGCCGTGAAGCTGGGGATTGCCGTCATCTATAAGGCGTCCTACGACAAGGCCAATCGCTCACGGCTGAACGCGCCGCGCGGGCCGGGGCTCGATGCTGGGTTGCGTGCTCTCGAGCGCGTCCGCGAGGCGACCGGACTACCGATTCTCACGGACGTGCACGAGCCGGCGCATGTGGCGCCGGCGGCGCGGGTCGCCGACGTGCTGCAGATCCCCGCGTTCCTGTGCCGCCAAACCGATCTCCTCGTGGCCGCCGGCAAAGCGCAGCGCCCGGTGAACATCAAGAAGGGGCAGTGGATGGCGCCCGAAGAGATGCGCGGCGCCGTGGAGAAGGTGCGCGCCGGTGGCGCGCCCGAAGTCGCCGTGACCGAGCGCGGTACGTTCTTCGGCTACGGCGACCTCGTGGTCGACATGCGGAGCTTCCCGCGCCTGCGCGCCGCGTGCAACGCCCCCGTGGTATTCGATGCGACGCACGCCGTGCAGCAGCCGGGGCAGGGCGCGGGCGGATCGAGCGGCGGCGCGCGCGAGTACATCCCGACGCTGCTCTACGCGGCCGCGGCGGCGGGCGCCGACGGGTTCTTCCTGGAAACGCATCCCGATCCGGCGCGCGCGCCCTCGGATGGACCAAACATGCTGCCCCTCGATCAGCTTGGGGCCATCGTCGGACTCGCGGTGGACGTCTGGCATCGGGTGCGCGAGACCGTCCGTGCATAATCCCGCGCGCAAGAAGCGCACATCCCCTGACCCGAAACAGCTCGTGGACCGGGGCAAGCGCGTATTGCATCTCGAAGCGGCCGCGGTGCAGCGGCTGGCCGACACGCTCGGGCCCGCGTTCGCGCGCGCGATTGACATCCTCGTGGCGGCGAGCGGCCGCGTCATCGTCTCCGGAGTGGGAAAATCGGGGCTGATCGCTCGGAAGATCGCGGCGACGTTCACGTCCACCGGCACCTCGGCCAGCTTCCTGCATCCCGTCGACTCGCTGCATGGGGACCTCGGCATCGTCACGCGAGACGACGTCGCGATCATGATTTCGAAGAGCGGCGCGTCCGACGAGCTGTTCGGCCTCCTGAATCAGCTCAAGCGGCTCGGCGTGCCGATCATCGCGGTGACCGGCGACGCCGACTCCCCGCTGGGGCGGCAGGCGACCGTCGTGATCGACGCCTCCGTCGCCGAGGAGGCCTGCCCGGAAACGCTGGCCCCGACGGCGAGCACTACGGTCGCGCTCGCCCTCGGCGACGCGCTCGCGGTGACGCTGCTCGAGGTCAAAGGCTTCCGGCGCGAAGATTTCGCCGCGCTCCATCCGGGCGGTGTGCTGGGCCGCAAGCTGCTGTTGCGCGTCGCCGACGTGATGTTGACCGACGATTTGCCCATCCTCACGCCCGACCGGCCGATGCGCGAGTGTGTCGTCTTGCTCGCGGAAAAACGGGGCACGGTTGCGGTCGTGGATCGCAGCGACAACGGGACGCTGGCCGGCGTCGTGACGGCGGGCGATTTGACGCGCCTGATGGAGCGCAGCGATCGCTTCCTCGACGTCCCGGTGGGCGACGTCATGACGAAAACACCGAAGGCCACGGCGCCGGAGGAGCTCGCCGGCGCCGCCGTGAGCCTCATGGAGCGGCACGGGATCATGGCGCTGCCGGTGCTCGATGAGGACCGGCGCGTGGTCGGGATCGTCCATTTGCACGATCTGATGAAAGCCGGGGCTGTATGAGGTGTCGCCCCGGGGTCAGCCGCGCTCTCCTGACCCTGATGTTGGTAGTGGGCGCGTGCAAGAATGGCACGCGTGTCACCGCAACCCAGGCGGCATTGGACAGCGCCGATCAGGTGCTGATTGGAATGACGCACTACGTCACCGAAGCGGGCGTGTTGCGCGCGCGGGTTCGCGCCGACACGGCGTTCTTCTATTCGGGGCCGCAGCGCGCCGAGCTGCGCAACGTGCACGTGACGTTCTACGACACGCAGGGGCGCTCCACCTCGACGCTCACGGCTCATGAGGGCACCCATCACTGGCGCACCGGAGACATGGAAGCGCGAGGCAACGTCGTCGTCGTTCGAGACCGCGACGGCGGGACGATGCGCACCGAGATCCTCTATTACAACCAGGCGAAAAACGAGGTGAGCTCGAACAAGCACTTCGTCTTCGATGCGCCGGACCGGCACATCGAAGGCGAGGGGTTCACGTCGGACCCCGAGTTCAAGAACATCACCGCCACACATCCCCATGGCACGGGTGGACAGTTCGTCTTGCCGAATCAATGACGCCGCTGCTTGCAGTTCTGTTGCTGGCCCAGGCCACACCGCAGGATACCGCGGCGGGCCGGCCGTGTCGCGTGGCCGTGGACTCCATGGGTCATTTCGCCCAAACCACGCGAGCCGGCGGTGACACGACTTCGCACGGGGGCGGCGGTGTGTTGGCGCATTGTGACGGGACCGCGACCACGATCTCCGCTGACAGCTTCGCGCACTACAGTAGACTGGGCCGTCTCGACCTCATCGGACGAGTCCAGATTCGCGACACCAGCCTCGCACTCGATGCCAACTTCGCCTCGTACTTCCTGCGCGACGAGCGCCTCGAGGCGCACAAGAACGTGGTCGCGGTGAATCGCCGCACCGGCTCCGTGTTGCGGGGGCCGAACCTGAAATACTGGCGCGCCGCCAAGGGCATCCGCGACACGGTCGAGATGTACGCGACCACACGACCGACCGTCGAGTACCGCCAGACCACGCAGGGCGATTCAGCCGCCACCGAGCCCTACATCATCGTGGCCGATCGCATCCGCCTGAAAGGCGACGACCGCATGTGGGCCGGCGGCAGGACCACCGTGGATCGCAGCGACTTCGCGTCGCGCTCCGACTCGATGCTGCTCGACCAGACGCGCGGCTTCGGCGTCCTGGTCGGCAGCCCCAGGGTGGAGGGGAAGGGACGCGAGAGCAGCGGCGGCAAGGGCTACACACTCGTGGGAACACGCATCGAGCTCGGCCTCGAGAATCGCGATGTGCGGCTGGTCAAAGCGCTGGGGCATGGGCATGCGACCGGCGCCGACTGGACACTGACGGCCGACACGATTCAGCTCGCGATCGCCGAGCACATGCTGCAACAGACGTTCGCGTGGGGCGATTCCACGCGTCCCAAGGCCGTGTCGTCGCTGAATACGATCACCGCCGATTCGCTGGCCATCGACTCACCCGGCGAGGTGTTGCAGGAAACACGCGCGTTCGGTCACGCGCGCTCCACGGCGAAGCGCGACTCCACGACGAAAGCGACGGATATCGATTGGATCGTGGGGGATACGCTCACCGCGCGCTTTGGACAGGAGCGGGACTCCACGGCGAATCGGGCGCTCACCAGGCTCCAGCAGGTGATCGCCCGTGGCGGCGCGCGGGCGCTGACGCATCACTACGACAGCCGCGATACGACGGCCGGCCCGGCGATCAATTACTCCCGCGGACACCAGATCGCCGTCGCCATGAAGCAGGATCGCATCGATCGGGTCGTGGTCTCCGGCAAATCGGACGGCGTGCACCTGGAGCCGCGCCCCGCCGTCGTAGCCGACAGCGTCAAGCGCGCCACACCTCCGCTGCCATGACCGGGGTTGATCGTTTCAGCGATCTCTTTGCGACGCGCGATTCCTCGCTCGCGCTCGCGGCCGCCGCACTGGTGCGCATCGCGGATGAGCAGGGACGCGCCACGTTCGGTGACCTCGCCGTGGCGTATCGTGAGGAATTCCTCAAGCTGCGCGCGCATGCGAAAGGCGCGGCGTTGCCGGATGCCGGCAGCCTGTCCGTGGACGATGCGCGGGCCTATCTCGCGACGTCCGTCTTGCCGCGCCTGGCGATGCTCAAGGTGCTGGTGCTGCCGATGGGAGCGCTGTGGGGCGATGCGCCGGTCGTCTTCGCCCCCGACGTATGGGCGGGCATGCCGGCGGACCGCGCCGCGGCAGCGCAGCAATTCCTCACGGTCGCCGAGGAGACCGTCGCGCGCAGCGAGGCGGTCAGCGGCGAGCACGAAGTCGTCAGCGGCGGCAGCAAGCTCGGCGCGCAGCATCTGGTCAAGGCATACAAAGGCCGCCGAGTCGTGGACGACGTGTCGCTCGATCTCGCCCAGGGAGAGATCGTCGGGCTGCTCGGGCCGAACGGAGCGGGGAAGACGACGTCGTTCTACATGATCACCGGACTGATTCGGCCCGACGAGGGGACGATTCTCCTCGACGGCCGCGACATCACGCTGCTGCCGATGTATCAGCGCGCCCGCGCGGGGATCGGCTATCTGGCGCAGGAGCCGTCCATATTCCGCAAGCTGACCGTCGAAGAAAACGTCCTGGCGATTCTCGAGACCTTGAACATCGATGACGCGGACCGGAAGCGCCGCCTGGAGGGATTGCTGGACGAGCTGGCCATCAAGCATTTGCGCACGCAGAAGGCCTATCAGCTCTCCGGCGGCGAGCGGCGGCGGCTCGAGATCACCCGCGCCCTCGTGACCGAGCCGAAATTCCTGCTGCTCGACGAGCCGTTTGCCGGCGTCGATCCGATCGCGGTCAACGACATTCAGACGATCGTCGCGGGCCTGCGGCACCGCGGCATCGGCGTGCTGATCACCGATCACAACGTGGAGCAGACGCTCGATATCGTCGACCGCGCCTACATCATGTTCGAAGGGCGCGTCCAGGTCGCCGGCACCGTGCGGCAATTGGTCTTCGACGATCGCGTCGCCGACCTCTATCTCGGCCCCACGCTCACGACGCGCCTGCGCTCGCGATTGTCCCCGGTGTCCGTATGAAGACCGGCCTGCATCAGCACACCTCCCTCCGGCAGGATCTGCGGATCAATCCACGCCTGTACCAGGCGATGGATCTGCTCTACATGCCGCTGCTCGATCTCGAGCAACACTTGAAGCAGGAGCTGCTGGGCAATCCGTTCCTCGAGATGGTGGAGCCGGAGGAAGAAGTCCAGGCGACGGCCGCCGACCAGCAACAGAACAAGCCGGAGAAAGAGGCGAAGGCCGAAGACGAACCGGATTGGGAAAGCATCCTGCTCGAAGATCGGACCGACCATAGCGTGCCGAGCGGCAGCTACAGCGACGCGCGCGAATATGTCGAACCGGTCACGGTCGAGGGCAAGGACCTCATCGACTATCTGCGCGACCAGACGCGGATGCTGGAGCTCACGCCGCGCCAGCAGCTCCTCGCCGAGGAGTTCCTGGGCAACATCGGTGAGGACGGCTATCTCCAGGCCGACTTGCAGCAGATCGTGAAGGGCGCCAACCAACTGCTCGAGGAGCACGAAGCCGAGTCGGAGCTCGACCTGAACGTTGCGCCATACACGATGGCCGAAGCCGAGGAGATGCTGCGCATCATCCAGCAGCTCGATCCGCCGGGCACCGGAGCCCGCAACCTGCGCGAGTGCCTGCTGCTGCAGCTCGAGAATCAGAAGCGCACCGACGCGCTGGTCTATCGCCTGGTGAAGGACGCGTACGAAGACCTCATCGCGCACCGGTGGAGCGATCTCGGCAAGCGCTTCGGCCTGGCGCCCGACGAAGTGCAGCGCGCCGCCGACGAGCTGGCGCGCCTCGATCCAAAACCCGGCCTGCAGCATGCGGCGGGCAACGACGCGTACATCATTCCCGATCTCATCGTCGAGAAGATCGACGATAAGTACCACGTCTTTCTGAACGACAGCGGGCTGCCGCGCCTCCGCATTTCCAAGACGTATCAGGAGATCGCGCGCGACAAGAAGAAATACGACGGGGAAAGCAAGGAGTTCATCAACCAGCGGCTCAACAGCGCGCACTGGATGATCCAGGCGATCGAGCAGCGGCGCCAAACGATGCTCAAGGTCATGAACTTCATCGTGGACCGCCAGCGCGAATTCTTCGAGAAGGGCATCGACCACCTGAAGCCGCTCACGCTGCGCGAGGTCGCGGACGTCATCAGCATGCACGAGAGCACCGTGAGCCGGGTGACGAACGAGAAGTACGTGCAGACGCCGCGCGGGCTGCTGCCCCTCAAGTTCTTTTTCTCGAGCGGGCTCTCCACCACCACGGGGGAGGACGCGAGCGCACGCTCCATCAAGTCGCAGATCCAGAAGCTCGTGGACGACGAGCCGCCCAAGAATCCGCTCACCGACCAGCAGATCGTGGAAATGTTCGAGCGCAAAGGGGTGAAGATCGCGCGGCGCACCGTCGCCAAGTACCGCGATCAGCTCGGCATCCTGCCCGCCCGCATGCGAAAGCGATTGTGAGCCTCGCGACGAATTCGACGGCGCCGGATGTGAGCGTCCTCGTGCCGGCGAAGGACGAGGCAGAGAATCTTCCCGAGTTCGTACGGCTCGCCCGCGAGGCGCTGCTGCCGCTGCCGTATGCCTGCGAGCTGGTGATCGTCAACGACGGCAGCCACGACGGGACTCCCGGCGTGCTCGACGACCTGACGGCGAAGCATCCCTTCGTCCGCGTCGTGACGCATCGCACCCAGCGCGGCATCGCCGATGCCCTCAAATCCGCCGCGGACGTGGCGCGCGGCCGCGTGCTCGTGTTCTATCCCGCCGATCTGCAGTATCTGCCCGCCGACATTCCAGACCTCGTTGCCCCAATCCTGGCAGGGCAGGCGGACGTCGTCACCGGGGCAAAGCAGGGCCAGTACGAAAAGCGCTTCGTCTCCGGGATTTACAACACGCTGTGCCGGTGGCTCTTCGGTGTTCGCGTGACCGACCTGAATTCAGTGAAGGCTTATCGCCGCGAGGTGATGGACGCCGTCCCGACCCGCCCGGACTGGCATCGTTTCATGGTCGTGATCGCGGCCTCACAGGGGTTCCGCCTGGCCGAGCGCCCGGTGCCGTTGCATCCACGCCGCGCCGGCAGCTCCAAATTCGGCATCGGCCGGATTCCCGTGGGTGTCCTCGACCTCCTCTCGGTATGGTTTCAGCTGCGCTTCGGGCGCAAGCCGATGCTGTTCTTCGGCGTGCTGGGGGCGCTGCTGTTCTTGTTCGGCCTCATCGTCGGCGCCGTTGCGCTCTACCTGCGCTTCGGGCCACCCCATGTCGGATTCCGCCCCCTGCTCGATCTCATCGTCGTGCTCGTGATCTCCGGCGTGGTGCTATTCGGCTTCGGATTCGTGGGGGAAATGCTGGCCGGGATGCGGGAAGACGTGCGGGCGCTGCAGCGCGAGATGGATCGAGTGCGGGAGACACGCGCCGGAAAGTAGAGGGCGCGGTCATTGCGAACGAACTGGGGTGGATTGACGTGGTGCACTGAGGCTGCGGTAGACCGCATCCCACCGTTTCGTAATTGCATCCCAGCTGAATTCGAGTCTCAACCGTTCCTTGCCGGCCGCGCCGTAGCGGCGCGCCAGTGCGCGATCGCTCAAGAGCCGGTCGATCGCCGTGGCCAGCGCCGCGGGTTCACCCGGCGGTACCAGCACGCCGGACTCGTTGTGAGCCACGATATCGACGATGCCGCCCACGCGGCTTGCGATCACCGGCACGCCGTAATGCATTGCCTCGAGCAGCACGACGCCGAGGCCCTCCGTATCGCCGCGGGCATCGAGCGTCGAGGGCAGCACGAAGACGTCGGCGGCCTGATACGCGCGCTGCAGGTCCGCATCGGAGATCTTGCCTCGAAACACGACGCGGTCGGCGACGCCGAGCCGGCGCGCCAAGCCCTCCAAGCGGGCGCGCTCAGCGCCATCACCCACGATTTCGAGTCGAGCCGGCGTCTCGAGCTTGGCGAGCGCTTCCAACAGGAAGGCGACGCCCTTGCGTTCGACCAGCCGACCGACGAACAGAATGGTGGGACGGGCGGCAGGGGCAGCAGGGGCGGCAGGGGCAGAGGAATCGGGGGTGAGTGCCGCGGTGTAGGGAATCACTTCGACCGGCACATCGGCCAACTCGCGGAGTTCCGCGGCGGTGTAGGACGAAATCGCGACGACCCGGTCCGAACGCCGCGCGCTCCAGGCGACGAAACGCTTGAGGAATTTGAGCGAGCTTTTGACCCAGCGCAGCTCCACGCCGTAGAACGTCGTCACCAGCGGCGCCGGGTGCGCGCGCTGCGCCGCCCACCCGAAGAGCGCCAACGGTAGCGGCCAATGCACGTGAATCAGGTCGTAGCGCTCGCGCCGGGCGAGCCGCCAGATCGCGAACATCCCGGCGAGCACGAACGGAAGTGGCATGAGCCGATACAGCAGCGAGCGCTTCATCCGGTCGGGCGCGGTTTCCTCGTGCGTCAAATTCTCCCACGGCGCGAAGAAGTAGCGAAACCGGTGCACGGGAATTCCCGCGAATACCTGATCGCCCTTTCCTTTATATGCGGACGTGAACACTTCGACATCGTGCCCCGCGGCGCGCAGTCGCTTGAGCAGCTCGACGAGCCAGGGAGTGATGACGTCTTGTGCGGTAGTGGGAAAGGCCGTGACGACGTGCAGGATGCGCACGCCACGAATATTAGCTAGCTTCTCGTCCGACGCATGACCTCCCGGTACGCCCGCTTCGCGCTTATCGCCGCGCAGGTCGTGGCGATTGGTGCGGCTGCCTGGTTTCTGATCCATATAGCGCGCGAGGCGTGGCCGAGCCTTGCGCGCTTCCGCATTGCGCCGGCGCCGCTGCCGCTACTCGCCGCCTCGCTGCTCACCGCCGTCACGTACTTCTTTCTCGTCTGGACCTGGATCGCCAGCCTGCGGTGGTGGTCGCAGCATCTCGCCTATCGCGACGCCGTGAGCATGTGGTTTCTCACCAATCTGGCCCGGTTCATCCCCGGGACGATCTGGCAATTCGCGGGGCTCGGGGTCATGGCCTCGCGCCGCGGCGTCTCGGCGCTCGCGGCGACAGGCAGCGTCCTGTTACAGCAGGTCGTCCTTCTCGCGACCGGCCTGCTGCTCACCGTCGCGCTCGCCCCCGATCTGCTGGGCGCGTGGACCACGGCCGTGCCCCACGGCGTGCTGCTGGCGATTGCCGTGACCGGCGCGGTGGTGTTCGTGTGGGGATTCCCCCGCGTCGCCGGATGGCTGCGGGTGTTTGCGGTTCGCGTTTTGAAGCGCGAGCTCGTCTGGCCCGCGCCACCCGTGCGCCAGTTCGCGGCCTACGTGGTCGCGCTGGTGCTGCCGTGGCCCGCCTACGGGGTCGCGTTCTGGTTGTTCGGCCGCTCGCTGCTCGGCGCCGCGGCACCGGGGCTCATGCTCTCGATCGCCGCCTTCACGGCGAGCTACGTCGCAGGTATCATCGCCGTCGTTGCCCCCGGCGGTATCGTCGTGCGTGAAGCAGCGCTCGTTGCGGCGCTTTCACCACACGTCGGACCCGACCATGCGTTTCTCCTCGCCGTTGGCTCGCGGGTCTGGTTGGTGGCGGTAGAGCTGGTCACCGCGCTCATCGCGCTCGCCGCCGTACATACGGCCGCCCGTGCCGTCCCGCCGGAGAGCACATGACCTCGCCGGTCCGCCCAGCCTCGATCGCAGCGGCGTACATCCCGCGTCGGCCGCATTTCGCGGCCTTCGGCATCGTCTCGCTGTTCGTCGTGCTCCTGGCGTTGCCGATGCTGCGAGGCCGCTGGCTCGCGGCGCCTGAAGGCGACCAATACTCCAGCGGCTACGCCTTCGACTCGTGGGAGGCGAAGGAGTGGCGCGCGACCGGTCATATCCCGCTCTGGAATCCGATGATCTTCGGGGGACTTCCATACATCGCCGTGGTGACGCATGGCGACGTGTTGTATCCGACCGCGCTGCTGCGGCGGGTGCTCCCCGTGTACATCGTGATGAATCTCTCATTCGCGCTGCACTACATCCTCGCCGGATTCTTGATGTACCTGTTTCTGCGGCGACTGGGTGTCTCGTGGGCGGCGGCGGTCACAGGCGGCGTGGCCTATCAGCTCTCCGGGATCCTGATCTCCCTCGTCCATCCTGGCCATGATGGTAAGCTGTTCGTCTCGACGATGCTGCCGCTGGCGATGCTGGCACTCGTCGCGGCGCTCCGGGATCGGCGAGCCTGGGCATACCCGCTCCTCGCGGTAGCCATCGGGCTCTGCCTGCTGAGTCCCCATGTGCAGGCGACGTACTACCTCCTGATCGCAACGGGACTCTTCGCGCTCTACTTCACATTCGCCGAGCCGAGTACCGCACGCGATCCCTTACGCGCCCGGCTCGGAAGACTCGCCCTTGTGTTCGCGGCGGTGGTCGTCGGGTTCGGCATCGCCGCGCCGCAGATTCTTCCGTTCATCGAGTACATCCCGCACTCACCCAGGGCAGGGGGGTACGCGGTAGGCTACCAGGCCTCATTCGGCATACCGTGGAATCACGTACCCGAATTCTTCATCGCGGGCTTTACGGGCGTGACGGATACGTACTGGGGATCGAATCCCCTCAAACTCCATTCCGAGTATCTCGGCCTGCCGGTCATCGCGCTGGCAGTGCTGGGAATGGGGGACCCGCGCCGCCGGCTGGTGTGGTGTTTCGCAGGCGTCGGTCTGTTGTTCTTGCTGATCAGCCTCGGCGATGCGACGCCATTTTACCATTTGTGGTGGGCGGTCATGCCGTACGTGAAGAAGACCCGCGCGCCCGGCATGGTGTTCTTCGTGGTCGCCTTCTGTGTGGCGACGTTCGCGGGGATGGGCGTGACGCGACTGGAGCGAGGGGAGGGCGTTCGACACGTAAAGGCGTGGCTCATCGTGGCGGGCATCATCGCGCTACTGGGCGTGTCGGGAGCATTCGGTAGCTTCGCGGTCGCGATCGCGCCCCCGGAGCGCCGGCAAGTGGCCGCGGCACTCGGCGGAGCGATTCGGCTGTCCGCGCTGCTCGGTGCCATCGCGTTCGCCGCGCTCGCGCTACTCGTGCTCGGGCGTGAGCGGGGGCGCGTGAGTGTCGTCGCCTTCGCGACCCTGCTGCCCCTGATCGTGGGGGCCGATCTCTGGCGGGATGGCCGACGCTTCTGGGTGTATTCCGATCGTCCCGATGAATCGCTGTACCGCCCGGACGCAATCGTGGCGCGCCTGCAGCGCGAACCAAAACCGTTCCGCGTACTGGACCTCGGCATCTTCACGCGTCAGGGCCAGGTGTATCCTCACAACGTCCTCATGGACCATGGCGTAGCACAGGTGCTTGGATACCAGGGTCAGGAGTTGCGCTACTACGACGAGCTGCTGGGGGGACGCAACGAATGGCGGAACGTGATTACGTCGCTCCGCCTGTGGGATCTGCTCGCCGTGCGCTTCGTGCTGGCTCCCGACACCGTGCAGATACCGGGATATCACAGAATCATCGGACCGGTCGAGACCGCGGCGGGGACGAGCGGTTTCTTGTACCAGGCCGACACGACGCCTCCGTATGCGCGGGTAGTGCCCGCGGTGACAAAGCTCGATGAGTCAACCATCGCCGCGACGCTGGCAGATCCGCGCATGCCAGGCTACGACCGCGTGGTCTTGCTGCCGCAGGACGCGCCGCTGAATCCACCGCCGCTCAACGCGCTGCCTGCGCCTTCGAAGTCACAGGCTCGGGTGACATCATGGCACGCCGGCGCCATGACTATCGAGGTCGATCCGCCGCCCCGCGACACGAGCTATCTGCTCGTCAGCGAGAACTGGTATCTCGACTGGGGCGCCGTAGTCGACGGGCGGACGGGGCAGGTGCTGCGGGGAGATCACACGTTCATCACCGTGCCCCTGACGCCAGGCGCGCGCCGGGTGGAGCTCAGCTATCACTCGCGCACGTTCGAAAGGGGATTGGCCGTCGCGCTGATCAGCCTGATCGTCGTGCTCACGGGATTCGTGGTCCCGCCGTGGATAACGGGGAGGCAGAGTGCCTGAGCGCGCTGAACGGGCGCTGATCGTCATCCCGACGTACAACGAATCGGTGAACCTGCCCCAGATCGTGCCGCAGATTCTGGAGCAGGACGCGCGGCTCGACGTGCTGGTCGTCGACGACAACTCGCCGGACGGGACCGGCGTGATCGCCGACGAGCTCGCGCGCACCAACCCCAGAGTCCATGTCCTCCATCGCTCGGCCAAAATGGGCCTTGGCACGGCCTACATCACCGGGTTCAAGTGGGCGCTCGAGCGCGACTACGAGTATGTGTTCGAGATGGACGCCGACTTCTCGCACGACCCGCGCCATCTGCCGGAATTCCTCAAGACCATCGAGGACGCCGACGTGGTGCTGGGCTCCCGCTACCTCGACGGAAAGGTGACGATCGTCAATTGGCCGATGGGCCGCCTCATGCTATCGTACTTCGCCAACGTCTACGCCCGGTGGTTGACCGGACTCAGAATCTGGGATCTGACGGGCGGGTTCAAGTGCTTTCGCAGGCGTGTCCTCGAGGCGATCGACCTGTCGAAGGTCGGCTCCAACGGGTACGCATTCCAAATCGAGATGAGCGTCCGCGCATGGCGAAAAGGGTTCAGACTGCGGGAAACCCCGATCGTGTTCGTCGATCGGGCCGAGGGCCAGAGCAAGATGAACAAGGCCATCGTCCGCGAGGCGGTGTGGAAGGTACCCCGGCTGCGGCTGATGGCCTGGTTCGGCCGCATCTAGTCGGTCTGCCGATCTACAAGATGACGGGGTCGGGCAACGACTTCGTCATGGTCGATGCGCGCGTCTCGCCGCCCCAGGACTGGCTCCCGGAGGATATGCGGGCGCTGTGCGCGAGGGGCACCGGCATTGGCGCTGACGGCCTCGTCTTTGTGGGGCCCGGCTCGCGGCCCGGCGCCGCCCGCATGATCTACTTCAACGCCGATGGCTCGCACGCGGCGATGTGCGGCAACGCGGCCCTCTGTAGCACCACGCTGGCCGTGCATCTCGAGCTGGGATCGGGCGCCGGGATGGATCTGGAGACCGATGCGGGCACGTACCGCAGCCGCAGCGCCGGCACGGGGCGCGCTGAGCTGCACCTCGCGCCCGTCGATCCGCCCAGTGCGGTCCCAGCCTTATCCTTGGAGCCACCCGAACAGCGCGCGCTCTTGGGACGCGTGGGGGTTCCGCACCTCATCGTCCTGGTGGCGGACGTGAACACGGTTCCGCTCGAGCGCCGTGGGCGCGCGCTCCGATTCGATCCGGCGCTAGGACGCGACGGCGCGAACATCAACTTCATTTCGTCCGCCGGCCCGGGATCGGCGTGGCGCATGCGGACCTATGAGCGCGGTGTGGAGGGCGAGACGCTGGCGTGCGGGACGGGCGCGGTGGCCGCGGGTTGTGCGATTCAGGAATGGGGAGTGGGACAGCTACCTATCGACATCGAGAGCCGGAGTGGTCGCGTCCTGACAATCCGCGCTGTGAGGCATGCAGATGGGCGCTATGACGACGTGTGGCTCGCTGGAGAGGGGAGAATGGTCTTCACGGGCGTGATTACTTAGGGAGCTTGTCCACATTCACACACGGCCCAACTTAACATAACATCTATTATACGAACTTCACTGGCGTCAAAGTGTCCCTTTTGTGAGCTCACCCAAGCGCACCTTCGCCTCGATCGCGGTCGATTCTTTGGGGAAATCGTGGATGATGCGGCGATAGGCGGCGATCGCATTCGCGCTGTCCTTGGCGAACGTCCACGCTCGTCCCGCATCCGAGAGGTACTGCGCCTTCATGAAGTCGATTCGGGCAGCATCAGAAGCGCTCTGATAGGCCTGTGCAGCCTCCCGCAGCCGTCCCAGGTTCTCATAGGCGCCCCCCAGTAGCCCGTAGGCCTGGGCCCGATAGCCGCGCCCTGCCCCTGGGGCGAAGTCCTTGAGCACGTCGATCGTCTGTTGTGGCTGACCCTGGAGCAGCCGTACCTGGCCCAGGAGCAGCCGGCCTTCCTGCGCGGCGTTCGTGCCGGAATAGTTCTCCGTGATCCGGGCGAGCTCGCTTGCAGCGAGCGGCAGATTCTGATTCTCGAACGCGAACCACGCCCCTTGCAGCTCACGCCCCGCAACTTCCTCGGAGCGCCGATTCGACGACCAGGTCCACAGGAACAGCACCGCGGCCACCAGGATGACGACGCCGATCCAGGATGTGAGCTGGCGGTGCGCCTGGATCCAGGCGACAAACCGCTCTGAAAATGGCTCGGAGGGCGTAACGCCCGGCGCGGTGGTGGGGGTGCCTTTCGAGCCCGGTTTCCCGGGCTTACCGGCTGGTGGTGCTGTTTGGATGGCCAATGCGGACCCCTTCGAATGATCAATGATCAATGTTCAATGATCAATGATCATTGGGTGTTGAACATTGATCATTTTGTCTGTGCCATGCCCCTGGGGTGACTCGAACACCCGGCCAACGGTTTAGGAAACCGCTGCTCTATCCACCTGAGCTACAGGGGCGGGGCTGGAGCGACGTAAGCGGCGAAATGTACGTGACTTAAGCGTAGTGCAGCAAGGCCTCGACGCGTCGTCCCTGCAGCCGTTGTCGTCCTTGCAGAAAATCGAGCTCGATCAGGAAACTGAATCCGGCGACCGCCGCCCCGGTGCCGCCGACGAGCTGCGCCGCGGCGTTCGCCGTGCCTCCGGTCGCCAGCACATCGTCAACGATCAGGACGCGGTCGCCGGGCGCCACCGCATCGTGGTGCATTTCCAGGGCGTCGCTGCCGTACTCGAGCGCATACTCGATCCGTTGCGTTGCGGCGGGCAGTTTCCCCGGCTTCCGAATCGGCACCAGCCCTGCCCCGAGCTCGAGCGCGATGGGCGCCCCGAACAGAAAGCCCCTCGACTCGATCGATACGACGCGATTGATCCGCGCAGCGCGGTAGGGATCGGCCATCAGCGTGACGGCTTGCCCGAACAGCGCGGCATCGAGCAGGATCGGCGTGACGTCCTTGAAAATGATTCCGGGCTTGGGAAAATCGCGGACGTCGCGCACCGCCCGCTTGAGATCGTCGATCGCGGACATCGAATTACCTGACGTCGAATGAGCTAGGGACATTCAGTTCAACTGGAACTTGAAGTCGCTCCACACTCTCGACGTGGGCGTGCGGCGGGCCATTACGCAGGTGCTGCTCCAACGCATCGAGCGCCTCTTCGGCTCCTTGAGAAACCACTTCAACCGTCCCGTCGCGCAGGTTGCGTACGAAGCCGCCCAGGCTGAGTTGCTCTGCCTCACGCATGACAAACCACCTGAACCCGACCCCCTGCACTCGACCGCGCACGATCCAGCGCCGGGCGTTCACGTGACTTCGGACTTCCGTCGCCGCCGCAGCACGTAGACCGCGATCATGACCAGAGAGATCGGGATGAGGGCCAGCAACGCCCACGTGACGTAGCGGTGAATCTCCTCGTTGCGCAGCACACCCTCGTGCTGGCCGAGGAAATATCCGATCCAGGTGAGAATGGCGCACCACACTCCCGCGCCGACGGCCGTGTAGAGGATGAACTTCGGCAGCGGCATGCGATGCAGGCCGGCAGGGATCGAGATGAGGTGGCGGATCACGGGAAACAGACGTCCGATCAAGGTGCTGATTTCGCCGTGCTGAGCAAAGAAGCGCTCCGAGCGCTGCAGATTCCTCTCGCTCAGGAACACGTATTTGCCGTAGCGCTGAATCAACGGCCGCCCGATGAGCTGGGCGCCGTAATAGTTCGCGAGCGCCCCGATGATGCTGCCCGCGATCCCGCATACCAGGGCGACGGGAAAGCTCATCTGTCCCTTCGCGGCCCAATACCCTGCCGGCGGCATGACCAACTCACTCGGCACCGGCAGAATCGACGACTCCATCGCCATCAGCGCGACGATGCCGGGATAGCCGAGGTCCAGCAGCGTTTGCAGCAGCCAGTCGACGAAGCGCTCAAGCATCGAAGCCGTGCTCGCCGACGAGGGGCACAAAGCGCGCGCCACCCAAGGGAGTCGTGCGGATGCCGCCCGTTTCGATTCCGCGCCGCACCAGCGTGAGCACCTGCGCACCCTTGGCGCCGAGTGGGATAATCATTCTGCCCTCGGGCGCGAGCTGTTCGACAAGGGGCGGTGGTACCTCGGGACCGCCGGCGGCTACGAGGATCGCATCGTACGGGGCGTACGCGCTCCACCCCAGCGTTCCGTCGCCGACGAGCAGTGAGACGTTGGAGACGGCCGCCGCTCTCAGCGCCGCTTGCGCCGATGCGGCGAGCGTGCGCACACGCTCGATGCTGAAGACTTGCCCCGCCAACTGGCCAAGTAACGCCGTCTGGTATCCCGACCCTGTCCCAATCTCGAGCACTCGCTCGGTGCCCTTCAGCGCGAGGGCCTCGAGATAGCGGGCCTGGGTGAACGGCTGAGAAATCGTTTGGCCCGTCCCAATCGGGAGGGCGGCGTCCTCGTAGGCGCGATGCCGCACCGCTTCGGGGACGAAGAGATGCCTCGGCGTCGCGGCGAAGGCGCGCAGCACGGCGAGATCCCGAATGCCCTGGGCACGCAGCTGCTCGACCAGACGCGCGCGATAGCCTCCGTAGGTGTCTCGACTCCCCGTCACTTACCGAGTTCCCATTTCCGCACGCCTTCGAGCAGCTTGTAGTTCGTGAGGTCGACGTGCAGCGGCGTGACCGAGATGTAGCCGTCCTTCACGGCCTGGAAGTCGGAATCCGACCCGCCCGACCAGGTCACGTGCCCTCCCCCGATCCAGTAAACCTGACGGCCCCACGGATCCTTCATCGTCGCGATCTCTTCGTGGAAAACGCGGCTGCCCAGATTCGTCACCTTGACGCCCTTCACCTGATCGCCCGGAATGGGCGGGAGATTGATGTTCAGCAGCGTTTCGCCGGGGAAATTCTCGACGTCCACAATCCGGCGAACCAGGCGCTCGAGCCCCGTGCGATGACTCTCGAGATGCTCGAGATCGAAGCTTCCATAGGAGATGGCGATGCTGGGAATGCCAGCCGCCAAGCCCTCCATCGCCGCCGACACAGTTCCTGAATACAGAACGTCCTCGCCCATGTTCGGGCCGTGATTGACGCCGGAAAACACCCAGTTTGGACCGTCGGGCATGAGAGCGCCCAGCGCCAGCAGAACGCAGTCGGTTGGGGTGCCGTCCACCTGGAATGCGCCGTCCGAACGCCGGTGCGCCCGCAACGGTCGATGCAGCGTGAGCGAGTGCGATGTCCCGCTCTGTTCGCGATCGGGCGCCACAACCGTCACCTGCCCTACCGTGGCACACACTTCAGCGAGCAGCGCGATCCCCGGCGCCAACACACCGTCGTCGTTCGACACGAGGATCCGCAGGTCGTCGTCGCGCGCTTCGATCATACCGGGGGGCCCGCGACGATTCGACCTGCGTGCCGCGCAAACACTCGTGC
>WNGC01000440.1_pt1 | contig 23921 bp, 11 predicted proteins | sample 5400051 | NCBI WGS metagenome assembly WNGC01 (sample SAMN13153368, study PRJNA577476) | soil metagenome | isolation source: 20 cm soil or saprolite under grassland replicate 2 | place: USA:California | collected 2016-06-15
GGTCAGAAAAGCGCCACGAATCAACTTTGGTTCAAGCGTCTGCGTTTTGCCGAGATCGTTGCCGCTTCCGTGATTCCATTTCTAGCCGGTTTCGCGGGCGAGTCGCTGTCCATCAAGATAGCGATAGGTGCCTTGGGCGTTGTCGTTGCCATAATTGCCTCGCTCCTCGCATTGCTGCGTCTTCAGGAACATTGGATTAACTATCGAGCTATAGCGGAGGCGCTCAAAACAGAGAAATTTTTGTTTCTGACGCAAACACAGCCTTACGATACGGGTGACGTCTTCCACTTCCTGGTCCAGCGCGTTGAAGCTCTGTTGTCGAAGGAGAACACTGAGTGGATGCAATCCATGATTAAGCCATCTAAGGAAGAGAGTGATGCTTGAGATTGTCTCGGCTTCACTTGAGTCGGAGCATAGGGATAAAGAACACCTAACACGCTTATACTTGAAGTAACATCCTATGCCAGCAGCGCCCGGGGACCAACAGCTGCCAAGCCCACAGGAAGTCTTCATTTCTTATTCGCGCAAGGACACGGACTTTGTGCGTCGTTTGGATGAGGCTTTGAAAAGTCGTGGTCGAGAGGCGTGGGTGGACTGGGAGGACATTCGCCCGACAGAAGAATGGATGCAGGCCATCTACGCCGCAATTGAAGGCGCCGACACTTTCATTTTTGTGCTGACGCCGGATTCCGTTACTTCCGTAGTCTGCGGTCGCGAAATCGAGCACGCAGCGGCACATAACAAACGGATGGTGCCAATTGTCGCACGGGAGCTGAACGCGGGCACGGCGCCCGAAGCGCTGTCAAAGCTAAACTATATCTTCTTTCGCGAGAGCGACGATTTTGAAAAAGCGACTGACACGCTGATCAACGCGTTGGACACCGATCTTGAGTGGGTCCGCGGCCATACCCGTTTGCTTACACGCGCCATCGAGTGGGAAAGCAAAGGTAAGAACAAGAGCTTCGTGTTACGCGGTGACGATCTGCGCGCAGCCGAGCGATGGCTCGCGCAAGCGAGCACTAATAAGGAGCCGAAGCCCACTGCGCTCCAAACAGAATATATTATTGCCAGCCGCAGGGCGGCAGCACGACGCCAGCAGATCACGCTTGGGGCCGTAACTTTGGGATTTGTGGTTGCGATTGTACTCGCGATCGTGGCATTCTTCGCTCGTCAGGAAGCGGTCAACCAAAAAGGCAAAGCAATTGCCGGTCGGAGTCGGGCGGACGACGTGATTCATTTTGTTCAAAACGATCTACCCGAAAAGCTCCGCCCCATCGGGCGCCTCGACTTGATGGAAGGCGTGGCAGTAAAGGTGGACCAGTATTACAGCCAAATGGAAAAAGCCGAAGGCGAGTCGGTCGATACCTTGCTCGGCAAGTTTTGGGTTCTCGTAAACGAGGGCAATATAGCTGCAGACAAGGGTCGCAGTGATGACGCTCTCGCGAAATATCGTTCGGCTGTCCAGTTTGCAGAAAAGGCACAGCGTCTGGACCCGCACTCGGACAAAGCGCTATACGATCTCGCGAGCGCTCAAATCGTCCTTGCTACTCAGTTATCGCAAAACCCAGGAGGAGGAAGCGATGAGATTTCCAAGGCTCGGGAAACGTTGGAGAAGCTTGTGGCCCGCGATTCTTCCAACGCACTCTGGCAAAGCCAACTAGCGACCAGCTACAGCGTAGAAGCGACTGGTTTGCTCGGACAAGGGCGATTAGATGCGGCACTTACTAGCTACCGAAAGGCTTATGCCATCCTAGAAAAACTCGTTGCAGAAGCCCCGAATAATTCGACAAGGTTAAGTGAGCTGGCAACTGCCCACACCAGCATCGGCAGGGTTCTTTTTCAACAGCAGCAATTCGATGGCGCCCTGGCCGAGTACTATGCGAGCCGGGAGATCCTTCGCAAGCTCGTGCAGATCGATCCGCGCAATGCTGACTGGCACCGAGCTCTTGCCTGGACCTACAAAAATATCGGCGAAACGCTCCAGGGACAAGGGGAGACAGCTATGGCGCTTGATGAATTCCGCAAGTATTCGGTCGGCATGGACACTGTTGCCGCTATCGATCCGGCAAACGCGGTGTGGCAGCGAGAGGCAGCCCAGGCGCACTGTTTCATTGGAAACGCACTCTTCGCACAGAACGAGTTTGAGGAAGCCAGGGACGAATTTCGTAGATGCTACCCCGTTATGACAAGATTTGCTCAGGACGATCCCACCAACACCGAGACGCAAATTATGGCTGCGGGCGTTTGCGCTCAGCTTGCAGTCGCTAACGTATTACTGAAAGACAAGGGAGACATTAATGAGGTGTCCCAAGCCGTGCAGCAGGGATTAGCGATTCTCGCTGACGTTGAGAAAGCCGGGGCGCTTCCGCCTTCGGGGCTGGAAACTCTCAAGTTGCTGGAGAAACTCGAGCGAGCATTGCCTGGGCGGTAGTATTAAGACGCGAAATTTTTGGATCGCGATCACATCCCGCTTCGTCATTGAGTGAGACTCAAGTATAGAAATAATTAGTTGGTCGCCGTATCAAATCCATGAACTACCGAGCTCTTTGTTTTGTGGACATGCCGTTTGGACAAAAGGCGGATCTCAAGAGCGGCGTCGTGGTCGATTTCGACCAGATTTACAACGAGGCGATCAAACCAGCCATCGAGGAATGTGGCTTGGAGGCGTTGCGCGGGGATGAAGAACGCACAGGAGGTATTATTCATAGCGCGATGTTCGCGCGATTGTTGCTGGCTGAGTTTGTCGTTGCCGATCTCACCCTGGCTAACGCGAACGTGTTTTACGAATTCGGGATTCGGCACGCCGCGAAGCCGTTTACGACGGTGCCGATTTTGGCAAACGTGAGCGCACTGCCTTTTGATGTCGCGCTGGTCCGCGCGGTCACTTACCAATTGGAAAACGGCAAACTGACTGAAACGTCAGCACAACAACTTCAGAGTCAGCTCGCAAAACGCCTGCGCGCAGCGATCGATGGAGTTGCGGTGAATGACAGCCCTCTGTTTCAACTGATCCCAAATTTCCCGGGAATCGATTTACCCGATGACGTCACCGAGACGTTCAAGGACCGTCTTCAGTACGTTGAGGAATTTCGCCAAGTGCTTGTAAGCGCGCGGTCGCAGCCAACACGCGAGGAGAAACGCGACGCGCTCTTAAAAATTCAGGGCGACCTGGGCGATCTGAAAGTTGTACCACGATCAGTGTTGATCGAGTTGATGTTTTCGTTTCGCGACGCTGAAGCCTTTGAAGAGTTGGTCGCTCTTTACAATGCTTTACCGGATTATTTGAAGGGCTACGTCGTCGCGAAGCAGCAACTCGCATTGGCGCTTAACCGACGGAACAGGCCGGGCGATCGCGAGAAGGCGCTCAAGATTCTCGACGATCTAGTCAAGAATCGTGGCCCCGATTCCGAGACTCTAGGGATCAGAGGCCGCATCCACAAAGACATGTATAAAGAGGCTGCACAGGCCAAGAAGATTACCGCAATCGCTGCGCTTGATGACGCGATTAGCGCTTACACGAAGGGTTTCGAATCCGATCCGCGCGATTATTATCCGGGCGTAAATGCGATCAGCCTGCTCATTCAGAAAGGCGACGCGGAAGCACTGAAGGAAGTTGAGCGCCTGGTGCCTTTGGTGAGTTTCGCAGTCGCGCGTCGCGGCGGGGCGGGCTCAAGCGATTATTGGGACCTGGCCACTGTCCTCGAGCTAGCTTGTATTGGAGAAGATTGGACGACGGCAGCTCGAGTACTTCCGAAAGCGATCCTCGCTGCGACGGACTCGTTTAAAACGGCAACAACGATTGGCAATTTGCGTTTACTGAAACAAGCGCGTGAGAGAACTGCGCGCGACATCACGGAACTCGATGGCGTCCTCAATGAACTTTTAGCGCGCGACGTCGAATTGCGAGGTGCGGAAAAGCCTTAAGCCGGGATGAAACAATCGTGACGAAAAACGCGATTACTTTCGAGAATGGAAATCGCGCGGTAGTAATCACCGCACCGCGCGATGCAAGCGCGAAGGCGATTCTGGACGCTCTCGGAATTGCATCGCCGCGCGCTGTAATTCTGCTCTTCGGCGGCGCGGCTGGCCTTGAGGATTCAGGCAAAACACGTCTGGCGACTTTGTTTGCCGAAGGAGTTACTCCGGTGGCAGCCGAACTAGGTGCGCTGATTATCGATGGAGGCACACAATCCGGTGTCATGAGGATGATGGGTGAAGCGGTTGCACAATCGCATACGACAGTTCAGTTGCTTGGGATCGCACCTGAAGGGAAAATTACGAATCCCGAAATTGCAGGCGCATCCAAAATCCCGGAGGGCGCTTCTCTGGAACCAAATCATTCGCATTTCGTTTTGGTGAAGAGCAACGACTGGGGCGGCGAGACAACGACAATGTTAGAACTCGCCCGCGCATTCAAAGCACAGACCGTTGCAATCCTCGTCAACGGTGGTGCGATTGCGGGGGATGAAGCTCTGCAAAGCGTGCGCAATGGATGGCCACTCCTCGTCATCGAAGGCAGCGGAAGATTTGCGGACGAAGTAAGCACCGCAGTACGCGATGGTCAGACAGCGAAATCCGTCGAAGTGCGGGAGATCGCATGCTCCGGCCGCGTTGCGTTATTTCATATCGATGATGCTGCTGAAAAATTAAGAGACCGGCTACTCCGAATGTTGCGCCGTTGATGCGGCGATCTTAATTCCGCAGCGGATTTGGTTACATCAACTGCGATTGAGTCTTTCTGGAGCTACGCCCTGTGCCTGGCGATTCTCTCGTTGAAATTAGCTTGGCATTAAAACGACACTTTTGTACAGGTACGGCATGAACCCAAGACTCACTTTTACAGAAGCCTCGTTCGCCATGATCCTGACCGTGTTGGCCGCGGATGCGGCTGATTTTCAACAGGTGCACGAGCGCGCTCAGTCTCAGGGCACAGTTTATTTTACAGTCCTAAACAAGAACGATTATTACAATTCCAACGGCGAGCATCTCACATCCGTCGCTGATATTTTGCGCCAGGATCGTGCCAACTACCATAACGGCCAAGGGGGGCCTCGGGACGAGGATGACGGAGGGATCTTCGCAACAAAGGAGGGTCGCAGCAAGTTTGACACCTATGCCATTGTTCTAGAGAACCTCCCCGCGCCTCGCATCATTCAGGGACAAGGAGGGGTTACTATAGTAGTCCGAGTGCTGGGACAAAAAATTTATGTCGAGGCCGTTGAGTAATAATTGCCCAGCAAGTGGGCAAAACGACTTAGCAGCTCTTCCGGGCAAATATTGGGTTCGGGCGGTCCGTTCAGTTCTTTTTCAGCCAAGTTGCTTGGTATCTGGTAACGTCATTGCAGTCCTGAAACGCCGCGGAGAACTCAAGCGAATAACCTTGCTCGCGTAGCGTGTTTCCCCTGTCTTCGAACTGTTGCTTCGTAATTCCATGATGCGACTGGAATGCGCTTTGCAACGGCCGCTTCTTCCACTCGGCGCGAAACTCCTCGCGCCCATCATGACATCGCCCTTCAATGTTCGCTGGGTAGAACTCGGATTTTCTTACATCGAATTCTCGTTGATATTCGGCGGACGTCAGCCACCCACTGTTATTCGAAGATTCTCGTTGTACTTCGGGTGTGACTGCGGTCGACATTATCGGGACAGGCGTTGAAGTTCCTACGTTCACTACTTCGTCGCGCAACTTCTTAACTTCCTCGTTGTTCGGAGCGAGCTTTTGCGCGCGGCTTGTTAGAAAGTCAGCTTCTCCTCGAGCACGCCGAGCTTCGTCGGGATCACTGCCCTGTTTGCGCGCTCGATTGGCAAGACGACGACCAAGATGTGCTGTTATGCGAGCATTCGCCGGATCGACTTGCAGCGCGCTTCGTAGTCCTTCGACGGTCCCCTCTTTAATCCTGTTCTCCAACCATTCGGAAACTGTTTCTTGCGAGAACGGAGAAATCGTACGGCCTCTGCGATCCGAGACGCTCCATTTCATGAATCGCTGTAACGGAGTCAATTTCAAAGGCGGCCCCACAAATTTCGCAGCGATTTTCTCACGAGTCGCATCGCTTTGTTCCGGTGTAAGAACCTCGAAATTCTCTGCCTGCCCGACAGTTTCCAAAGTCCCACCGCCTGTGGCTTCCGCTAACTCAGCAAGTAAAAGAACATCCTCTCTTGTGTCCTTATTCGTCACAATCGTGGCATCCCACAGCCGCGCCGTCTTATCATATGAGGCGGTCACCACCCGCTGACCATCGGGACTGAACTGCGCGGAAGTAAGACGATCATCATGCGTCATAGGCACGCCAATTGGTTTGCCGCTCGCGGCGTCCCACAGCCGCGCCGTCTTATCGTCTGAGGCAGTCACCACCCGCTGACCATCGGGACTGAACTGCGCGGAATTAACGTTATCTTCATGCTTCATGGGCGCGCCAATTGGTTTGCCCGTTGCGGCATTCCACAGCTGTGCTGTCCCAGTGCCTTCCTCGCCGGAGGCGGTCACCACTCGTTGGCCATCGGGACTGAACTGACCGGACCAAACGATGTGTTCGTGTTTCAAAGGCGCGCCAATTGGTTTGCCGCTCACGGCATCCCAAAGGCGTGCCGTCTTATCGTCTGAGGCGGTCACCACCCGCTGACCATCGGGACTGAACTGTGCTGAATGAATCCTCTCCTCATGCTTCATGGGCTCGCCAACTGGTTTGCCACCCTGTGCATCCCACAGCCGCGCCGTCTTATCTTCTGAGGCGGTCACGATCCGGTGACCATCGGGACTGAACTGCGCTGAAGTTACTTCTCTTTCATGCTTCATGGGCTCGCCAATTGGTCTGCCGCTAGTCGCATCCCACAGCCGTGCCGTCTTATCTTCTGAGGCGGTCACCACCCGTTGACCATCGGGACTGAACTGTGCTGACAAAAGCCCACCTTTATGCTTCATGGGCTCGCCAATTGGTTTGCCGCTGGCGGCATCCCACAGCCGTGCCGTCTTATCAATTGAGGTGGTCACCACCCGCTGACCGTCGGGACTGAACTGCGCTGAATTAACCCTGTTCTCATGCTTCATGGGCCCGCCAATTGATTTGCCGCTCACGACATCCCACAGCCGTGCCGTGTTATCTTCTGAGGCGGTCACCACCCGTTGACCATCCGAACTAAACTGCGCTGAAGTCACCCCCTTTTTATGCTTCATGGGCTCGCCAATTGATTTGTCGCTCACGGCATCCCACAGCCCTACCGTCTTATCATCTGAAGCGGTCACCACCCGCTGACCATCGGGACTCAACTGCGCTGAATTAACCCTGTTCCCATGCTTCATGGGTTCGCCAATTGGTTTGCCGCTAGCTGCATCCCAGAGCCGTGCTGTCTCATCATCTGAGGCAGTCACGACCCGCTGACCATCGGGACTGAACTGCGCTGAATTAACCCCGTTTTCATGCTTCATGGGCTCGCCGATTGGTCTGCCGCTTACCGCATCCCACAGCCGCGCCGTCTTATCTAATGAGGCGGTCACGACCCGCTGACCATCGGGACTGAACTGCGCTGACTTAACCAAGCTCTCATGCTTCATGGGCTCGCCAATTAGTTTGCTGCTAGCTGCATCCCACAGCGCCGCCTTGGCTAATGAGGCGGTCACCACCCGCTGACCATCGGGACTGAACTGCGCCGCATTAACGTAGTTTTCATGCTTCATGGGCTCGCCAATTGGTTTGCCGCTGGCGGCATCCCAGAGCGCCACCTTATCTGATGAGGCGGTCAGGATCCGCTGACCATCAGGACTGAACTGCGCCGAATTAACGCTCTTTTCATGCTTCATGGCCTCGCCGATTGGTCTGCCGCTTGCGGCATCCCACAGCCGGGCCGTCTTATCGGCTGAGGCTGTCACCACCCGCTGACTATCGGGACTAAACTGCGCGAAATGAACATTGTCTTCATGCTTCATGGTCTCCCCAATTGGCTTGCCGTTTACGGCATCCCAGAGCCGTGCCGTCTTATCCTGGGAGGCGGTCACCACCCGCTGACCATCGGAACTAAACTGCGCTGACCAAACCGTGTCTTCATGCTTCATAGGCGCGCCAATTTGTTTGCCGCTTGCGACATCCCACAGTCGCGCCGTCTTATCATATGAGGCGGTCACCACCCGCCGCCCATCGGGACTGAACTGCGCTGAATTAACCACGTCTTCATGCCCCATTGAGCCGCGTAATGGAACATCCCAGCCTAGCTGCGTCAGCATAGCGGCGGCGAAGCCAGAGGCATTCTGATTTTCCGGATTGAGTCGCAGGGCCTGCGCAAGTTGAGCCAAGGCTTGAGCGTTCTTGCCGCTTTCTTTTGAGTACCCAGCGAGGGAAACATTTCCTCGGCTGGCCACCTCGCTCGTCCGCTTCGTCGCAGCGACGGCAACTTGTGTTTGTTTTCTCGCCTTGGCCTCTGCGAAGAAAGCCATGATCGCGAGCACGATGGCGACCACCAGTCCGAAGGTCACAGCCCCAAGTGTGATCCGTTGTCGCTGCGCTGCGGCTTTGCGGCTGGCAATGATGTATTCAGTTTGTAGCGCTGTGGGCTGTCGCTCTTTTTGAGCGCCGGCCTGTGCGAGCCATTGCTCCGCAACTTTCAAAGCTTCCCCGCGCAAAACCAAGCTTCTGCTCTTGCTATTTGCTTCCCATTTAATTGCTTGTGTTAGCAGGTCCGTGTGGGCATGCACCCATTCGAGGTCGGTGTCGAGGGCGCTGACAAGCGTGTCAGTCGCCTTTTGGAAATCATCGCTGTCGCGGCAGAAAATCCAGTTCAGCTTCGCCAGCGATTCGTGCACCGTGTCGGCCTTGAGGTCGCGGGCGACGAGCGGGACCATGCGCTTGTTCTGCGCCGCGGCGTGCTTGATTTCACGCCCGCAGATCTCCGACGCAACTGAATCCGGCGTGAGCACGAAGATGAAAGTGTCCGCGCCTTCGATCGCCGCGTAGATCGTCTCCTCCCAATTTTCCAGAGCCCGGATTCCTTCCCAATCTACCCACGCCTCCCGGCCCCGACGCCTCAGCTCCTCATCAAGCCGGTGCACAAATTCTCCGTCTTTCCGCGAGTACGAGATGAAAATTTGCGCCATGATTAGTGCAGCTATGGTCCGGGCGCAGGCGTAATCGATGGTGTACGCGCATCACCATGAGCGATATGTTTCCGTGAAAGAATTTTCAGCGCGCCGGAGGTTTTGGAGATCACCCATTCTTGACTGGGGCGGTTCGTTTCGCTCCGGCCTGATGCAGGATCTCTGTAGAAATATTGGTATTCAAAATAAGCAGTCACCATGTCAGGACTGTCGGAATGCACAACGCGAATGTCACCGAGAGCGAAGGAGCGGATGGGCCAGCGCTTGAAAAATTCGTTTAACCAATTTCTGCGGGACGCTTTATCGATCCCCGGTCCCCACTGGAACGAGTCGACGTATTGCGAAAGCATGTATTCGGCCTCCCCATGCTCTTCCGCGCGAAAAAAGCTGGTCACAAAGTTCCGCACTTCCTCATCATTGATCATGTTCGAACTTGGCGGCGGTGTCGTTAGAGTCGGAGCCGGGGTCGGAGCGGGTGTGACTGCGGCTGGCGTTATCGGAACCGGCGTTGACGTTTCTATTGGAGTCACGGCCGGCTTTTCAGGAGCGCCCTTTTTCTTCTGGCCGAGATACCATCCCGCACTGCCGACAAGGACCAGGGCCGCAATTATGACAGCGATGAGAATAGCTTTACGCCCAGACGGACGAACTGGCGGCGTTGGGATCGATGGTCTCTCCGGTTGAGCTGGCACATCTGCGCCGGAAAGAGGGGGCCTCCGCAACACGGCCTTGACCGTTTTTGCCAAGTTGTCCAAGTGCCGTTCCAAGGGCGGCGAGAAGGCATCCATCCACTGCGAAGTCGAGATGAAATATTCCAGCGACTTTGTTGGCGGGATGTCATTAACTCGAAATGGAATGATGTAAACGCCCTTGTTAACAGCGCGCTCTACTTCGCGCTTGATTTGTGGCGAAGCGTCCGCGTTCCGAGAAAAGATCAGGATCATAATGCGACTGGATTCGATCGCATCGATAATCGATTCGCCCCAGTCGGCACCCGGAACAACATCACGAGGCGCGATCCAGCACGTCACCGAGTCTGCTTCAAGCCGTGCCACGATCGCTTCGGCAATAGCTTTATCCTTTATCGAATGACTTACGAAAACATCACTCGCCATGTTGATGCTCCTCCTGTGCCAGCATAACAGACTGGTTTTAGGCACCTGACTTAAGAACGCCAAGATAAATCGACCATTGATCTTGCCTGGCCGACCACAAAGTCCATCATCGACGACAATGAGTTACCGCGACAAATTACTTAAGACTGGTCCTCGGAAATTGCTCGCATGCGACGGCGGAGGGATTCGCGGAATTATCATCATCGAAGTCCTAGCAAGGATAGAAGCGGAGCTGCGTAAGACTAGCGGGAATCCAAAGCTCGTTCTCGCCGACTATTTCGATTATGTCGCAGGCACCAGCACAGGAGCGATCATCGCGACGCTCATCGCGCTGGGTCATAGCATTGATGAGATACGGGATTTCTATCTTCGGAGCGGCGCAGAAATGTTTCACAAGGCGCGCCTCTGGGAGCGCTTTCGTACGAAATTTGAAAGCGACAAGCTCACTGAAATGCTGCGCGATGTGATAGGCGAAGATACAACCTTGGGTTCCGACAAACTGCACACGTTACTTATGATGGTGCTTCGCAACGCGACCACCGATTCACCATGGCCATTGACCAACAATCCCGCAGCAAAATACAACGATCTCACTCGTCCCGGCTGCAATCTGAAGTTACCCGTTTGGCAGCTGGTGCGCGCCAGCACTGCGGCACCGACATACTTTCCGCCCGAGGTCATCCACATCGACCACGACTTCATTTTCGTGGATGGCGGTGTAACGATGTATAACAACCCTGCCTTTCAACTTTTTTTGATGGCCACAAGCGAGCCGTATCGCCTGCTTTGGTCGGCTGGCCAGGATAAGATGCTTCTTATTTCCGTCGGCACCGGCGCAAGCGCGAACGCGAACGGCAATTTGAGCCCAGAGGAGATGAATCTAATCTATAACGCGGGCACGATTCCTTCTGCGCTCATGGCCGCAGCGCTGCACGAGCAGGACTTTCTCTGTCGCATTTTCGGGAAGTGCTTGGCTGGAGATTTGTTGGATCGCGAGATCGGCACCGTGATTGGGCAAGGCATTCCGAATGTGCCGAAGCTATTCACCTATGCGCGCTACAACGCCGAGCTTTCGCGTGAAGGTTTGGACGCGCTAGGCCTTGAGCACATCAATCCAGTGCACGTTCAGCAAATGGATTCTGTCGATCATATTGGCGAAATGCAGGAGGTCGGCCGAGCCGTAGCTGAGCAAAAAGTGAAAGCTGAACACTTCGCCGGATTTCCAATGGCGACCTAATGCAAGGTTTTTCCAAGACCAGGCGCACACAGAGGGCGGTTCAGGCTATCTGTCCTCTGTTGAGATTCAATCGTTCTAGACCGATTCTCGGCATTATTCGGTTCGCAGCGCCGTCATGGGATTCACACGAGTGGCGCGGTTGGCAGGGAAGAAACAAGCAAGGAGCGCCGCACTCGCGAGCAATAAAGTTGCGGTAACGAGCGCCAACGGATCGGTTGGACTTACGTCATACAGGATTTTGGCCAGGACGCGCCCTGCACCCAGTGAAAGAAGCAGACCGGCGCTCACGGCGAGAGCTGTTTGCAACACGCCTTGCCGCATAATGAGGGCGAATACGTCCCGCCGATGTGCGCCCAGGGCCATACGGATTCCAATTTCGCGGGTCCGGCATGCCACGGCATAAGCTTTCACGCCATAAACACCGACGACAGCTAAGATAAGCGCGATCGCACCAAAAGCGCCGAAGAGGGTTGCCCCAAGTTTGACGATCCAAAGATTGGGCGACCTCTCCATCAGATCCACAAATGTGGTCATCTGTAGTAGCGGCAGATCGGGATCGATCTCGCGTAGCGTTTGTCGAAGCGTCGGAATGAACGCGGCGACCGCATGCGGATCCTGGGTGTTGAGCCGCACATGCAAAAACGTTTGGCCGCTGTAAGCCTGCGCCAACGGCACGAATAAACGGCAGACGAGCGAATCGTTGTCGACGCTATGCCGGTGTTTGCTTACAACACCGACGATTTCCATGTCGTTAGGCGAACCGTCTTTCGGCGGCTGCGTATAGCGAATGTGCTGACCGACCGGCTCTTCATTGGTGAAAAGTTTTTTCGCCATTTCTTCATCGATGATCGCCACGCGTCGCGCATCCTTGCTTTCGGATTCGTTCTGAGTGAAATCGCGGCCCCGTAGCAGTTTTATGCCGAGCGCCTCGCAGTAGCCGGGCGTGATCGCGGTGAAGAGGGAATTGACGCTTGGATCCGGCGCCTTCGGATCGTTAGGCATCGCATCTTTTATTCGCAGAACGCGGCGGGCACTGGTGAAATCGGAATACGGCAGCATGGTGCCGGTGGCCGACGCGGTTACACCGGGCAATTCTCGTACGCGTCGCACGATGTCGAAGATCAACCGACGCGAATCAGGCGGCGTTTTCTTGATCAAACTGAAATCGAACTCACTGATGATATCGCCGCGCGCGACGAAGCCGGGATTAAGTCCGGCGGCTTTGAGTGCACCACGGAAAAATAATCCGGCGGCGAAAAGCAACATGAGCGAAAGCGCGATTTGCGCCATCACGGAAATGTGACGTGGCGCGAAGAAACGACTCAAACGACCGATGCGTGCCGGTTCGCCGACTTGCTCTTTCAAGTCCTTAACAAGATCGGCTTTTGTTGCCTTCAACGCCGGGCCAAGGCTGAAAAGCATTGTCGCGGCGACGCAAAACAACAATGTGATTGCAAGCACAGTGCCGTCGGGCCGCAATTTCACAACGAACGAGAAATTGACCGAGGCGAGCAAACCGCGCAGTTGCTGCAGTAAAGCATCGTTGCACCAGGCGCTCAGAACCAGGCCGATGACGCCGCCAAAAACGGCTAGCAAAAACCCCTCGCACAACAATTGCCTGATGATCTGCCATCGTGATGCGCCGACGGCCAGCCGGACTGCAATTTCCTTCGAACGCGATGTACCACGCGCGAGCAACATGTTCGCCAGATTTAAACAGGCGATGAGCAACACCGCTCCGGTCATCGCCATGAGCAATGTCGCGATCAGTGTCAGTGGTCCGTCGTCCTCCGGTTGCGTGCTCAGGCCAAAACGTGCCGGCGTTTGAATCTGTAGCTCCCGCATACCGTCACTGCCGTCTGGTTGGATCGCATTTAATCGTTGCGCCAGCACCGGCAAACGGGCTTTGGCCGCCTCGATCGTTAGGCCAGGGCGCATCCGCGCCACGAGATTGAACGTGTAATTTTTTGGATCCAACAGGTCGTGCGTCGTTTCGGAATCGCCGAAGGCTGAACCGAGCTGCGAACGAACACCGAGCGGCACCCAGATATCGGGCGCCACCAACGCGTTCGCGCCGCTGAATCCGTCCGGCGCGATGCCGATCACGGTGTAAGGCTGCCCATTGATGTGAAGGGTGCTGCCGACAAAATCATCGCGGCCACCATTCCGTTTCCAAAAACCGTAGCTTGACACGAGTACAGCCATGTTCGCATTCGGCTTGCATTCCTCAGCGTTGTAAAACCGGCCGCGAAACGCCTGCACGCCCAGCATCGGGAAATAATTCTCCGAAGTTAGGAACGCGAAGCTGCGCCGCATCTCGTGATCGCGGCCGATGCCGGCGACGGCGAACTCGAGCGCGGCAACATTGACAAACACGTCTCCGCCGTTCTCACGCAGCTCGCGGTATTCGTTGTAGGAAAACTGCCGATAATCGTGGCTCGCATTCTGTCGGGCCGTGAACACATTCACGACTTCAGCAGGCCGCAGCGGCACCACCGGCTTGAGCAGCACGCCGTTGATCAGCGCGAAAATGGCCGAGTTAACTCCGATGGCTAACGCAAGCGTCAATACCGCTACCGTAGTGAATCCCGGCGTCTTTAGAAGCTGCCGCAAAGCAAACTTGAAATCCTGCATCATAATGATTGTTCTCCGTTTTCACTGAGATGCAGTCTGCTTCCGTTTTGGATTCAACAGTTGTGCGTCCGGCAAAATATTTTGGTGTCAACGGACTTGGTCTTTATCGCACAGTGACGCTGCGCGAACCCGCGCGACCGTGATCGTCCAGCGCGGTAATTTCGTAATCGCCGGCGGTCGCGTTCCACTCCACGACCTGATTCGGTGCCCCTTTGCCAACGAATTGCTTGCCGGCAAACCAGAAAATCTCCCTGACGTCGCCCTCAGCTTTGGCGCGTAGCGGAATCGTTTTTGTCGAGGCGAGAAGGATTTCTTTACTCGGGGAAACGATCACCGGCTTTTGTCCTGACCGACTTGCCAGCTCGCTGCGGTTGTTTGGTAGGAAAGGGGGCGGGACTCTGCGCGGAATCCCCGCCTGCTCGAACAGCGTAAGAAATTCACCCGGCCAGAATTCGTAAACTTCGCGCCTTAACTGGTGCCTGCCGTCATCGACCGGCACGCGCAGACCGCTGGCGACGTCGACCAACACCTCGCGATGCACATCGCAGGTCCTGATCGGCGAGACACCAGGAATGAACCAGCCCTCGACGCGCTGCGTGCAAAACTGGTTCGGAAGTTCACCCGACAACGCGCAGAATTCTACCCGTTTCAAATTTGATCCGGGCGGCGGCACATGGGGTACGCTCGGCGCCGGCCACGCCGCGCGCAGACTGTCAATGATCTGAAATAATAGCGGCGCTGCCGCAGTGCGGCCAACAAATGCCGGATTGGCGCGCCCGTCGAAATTTCCAACCCAAACGCCGAGGACGTAATGATCAAACACTGCTATCGACCAGGCATCGCGAAAACCATGCGACGTTCCGGTCTTCCAATAGACCGGGGTGCTGTGAGCGCCATCGGCGCAATTCATTTCTGGACGCGGCACGTTGCCAAGCATTTCGAGAGTAAGAAACGCAGCCTCCGGCGAAAGGATGCGCCTACTCTTGGCGACTGGATCATTTTCGATTCGTCGCACCGGACGCAATTCGCCATTGTTTGCGAGCGCAGCATAAAGCCGTACCAAATCCTGGAGCGAAACTTCCGCGCCACCGAGTGGTAGCGCGAGTCCGTAAAATGATTCCGGCTTCCTCAAATGCACGTCGGTTCTGCTCAGAAATTCGTAAAGCGTCGGATGCGCAAGATGCGACGCGAGTTCAACGGCCGGCACATTCCGACTGCGTGCGAGCGCGTCGCAAGCGCGGATTGGCCCAAGAAATTCGCGATCGAAATTTTCCGGATTGTATTCGCCGAAACTGCGCGGCGCGTCTGCCAGGATCGATAACGGATGAATCAATCCTTGTTGAAGTGCGAGGGCATAAACGAACGGCTTCAAGGTCGAGCCGGGCGAGCGCGGACTGCGCGTTCCATCTACCTGACCGTTTATTTCGGTTTTGTAGAAGTCGGCCGAACCAACTTGGGCGAGCACGTTCATTGTGCGTATATCGACCAGAAGTACCGCGGCGTTTTCGATGCCGCGATTGCGATTGCTTGCTACGTAATCGGCGACTCTTCGCTCAATCGCTTGCTGCTTTTCCAAATCGAGCGTGCTGATGATTTGATCGCGCCCGTGCGAAGTTTCGAGCACCTGCTGAACAAAATGAGGCGCGAGAAACTTTCGTTCCGTTTGCATCCGCGGCCGAAACTCACGCATCGACAATTCTGTCTCGCTATCGGATCTGGACCGATCGTACCAATTAGATTGCGCGACATTGATCGAATGATTGTCGCGATCGGAAAACAACGCGCGTCGGCTTGGGCTTTGCGGGATCACACTGAGTGCGACCGCTTCTGGCCGGCTTAATTTGGACGCCGGCTTATAGAAGTAAATCTGGCTGGCGGCGCCGATGCCCTCGATGTTGCGCCCGTACGGCGCCAGATTGAGATACGCTTCCAGGATTTCGTTTTTCGAGTAATGCCTTTCCAACTCGAGTGCCCGCATGATCTGTTCGAGCTTTCCAGAAATCGTTCGTGTGTGGAGGTGAAAGCGGAGGCGGACTAGTTGCATCGTAATTGTCGATCCGCCGGCAGTAACACGATGAAAACGGAGGAGGTCCAACGCGCAGCGTGCGAGAGCGAGCGGATTCACACCGGGATGATGCGTATAATATTTATCTTCGTAGCGTAACGTGGCGTCGATCAGATCCGGTGAAATGTCGTTCAGCGGCGTCCAAATTCGGAACTTTTGATCGGCGCTGAGCGTAACCCGCAGCAACTTCCCGTTGCGATCACGCACGCATTGCGAGAACGAAATCCCATCGAGCAGCGGCGGTTTCGGGAGTAGCAGCCAGGCAAACCACGCGCTCATCCCGAGCAGCGCGAGGGATCTAACCAACGGAGAACGAATCACGCGACCTAATTTGGGTCCTCCACGGCCCCTTGAGAGATTTCTCTCTCGCGACTGCGGGATCGGGATGACCGGCGTTTTCATTTTCTGTGACTCGAAGGGCTACTCCGTCACCGTGATTTTTCCGCCAACGCCGCGCCCTTTAACGTTTCGATCGTACATCGACTGCGCGAAGACCGGCGGGACGATGAACTGGCCGCGGTTGCACGACTTGATTTGGTAATCGATCTCCAGTGTACCTGTCGGGGCGGTCACGAAAAACACCGCGCGATCTTCGCGGACATCGACATAATCGACGCCATGGATTGCAGACGCGCCGGTGTGGGCCGAGGAATCGATAACCTCAAATCCGCCTGGCAAAAGATCAATGACCGCGACATTGGTGATTGGTTGCCGTTGCAAACTGCGGATATGCAGTCGCACATGGATTGGCTCGCCCAGATGCGTGCTTGTGACTGGTTCATTATTTTTGCCAAGAAATTCGCGATAAATTTCCAAGCCGCTGGTGAGTGACTCGGCTGGCGGGTGACGGTCGAAGCCCGCTTCAACGACTTGGAAAAACGCGCCTGGCCCGCTGAGTTTCCGGTTGCTCGCAAACCGCAACGCTGTTGTATTGCCAGAAAATTCCGCGCGCAGAAGCGCCTTTATTCCGTTCGTTAGCCGAGTTTCATTCTTACCCTTGCGCAGTTCCGTGATTGTGAGCTCTGGCGGGTTTTGCGCGACCGTACGCGAGTACGCCTTCAAAGCCCGCACCGCATAAGCAGAGGAAAGCGTGTTGAAATCGCCGTCACCGATCGATTTGAGAATGTTTTGGAATTGCTCTGCTGAGATTTTGCGCAGCCGCGCGGGGAACTCGCGTGCGATTACGGCAATGTACTGCGAATTCATGCCGAGCGGTTGGCAGAAATCGTCGCGCGCAATTGTTTTGCGATTGTCGAGCTTGTAACTCGCGATTAAACGCTCAGCGTCCGCATCTTTGTGGAGCAGATGCAGCGCGCCTGCGAGATAGACGCCTGCGATGTCATTTTGCCATTGATCTTTCTCATTCTTGTCGAGCCAGTCGCGCAAATTCAGAATGTAGTTCGTCGTGATGACGCCCTCTCGAGTGAGAATGTAGATGGCATAGGCGAGCGTCCGGGCCTCTGAAAAATTCGATGGATCGCGCGTAACCATTTTTTGCAAGCTGCGCAGTCCACTCGCAAACATTTCCGGGGGCGGCGCGAATCCACTCGCTTTTGCTTCGCTCAAAAAATCCATCACATACGCCGAAACGAAGCTGATTGAATCACCCGTTTCTGGCACCCAATAGCCGAACGCGCCCTGGTCATTTTGCCGCCGTGCGAGCACGCCGAACGTCTGTTCGAGTTGTTTGTTAATCTCGGCGCGGCTTAAACCGAAGTCGGATTCGTCAGCCAGCATCAGCCGGCAGAATGCGCCGCTGGTGAGTTGTTCGCTGCAGCCGAACGGAAAATCTTTCAGGTAAGCATCGAGTCCGCGCGCGAGACCGAGCGGCAGCACCGAGACGTTCGCGTCGAGTTTGCGAAACTCTGGGTGCATTTCTCTAGTCACCGAGATTTCGATCTTCTCTTTGAAACTGCCGCTGTGGACATCCGTCATGTAGGGCACCGGCGGTCGCACGCTTAGAGTGGCGCGGCGCTTTGTTTGCTGGCCGTTTGCGCGCGCGATGAACGTGATTTCTCCGGAACCGAGCTTGTCGGTCGCGCGAAATTTGAAAATCGCGGTTTGTTCGCGGCCTTCAGCAATACGCAGCTTCTGCGAGGCGCTGCCCGAGATCGACACTCTTTCATTGGTCTGCGCGCGCAGTTCGACCTCGGCATTCGGTCCGGAGCCTTCGACGTTGTTGGCAACGGTCACGCCGGCTTCGAATTCGTCTCCGGGCGCGGCGAGCACCGGCACACTCGGTGTAATTACAAATGGACCGCGAATCAGCGCCTCGCGCTCGCTCGAACCCACCGCGTCATCCGCGATAGCGACAGCCATTATCTTTAACGTGCCGTCGAAATAATCAGGGACGTCATAAACGATCTCACGCTTCGTACCGTCGGCATCGATGATGCCTGACCAAAAGACGACTGGCTTTTCTGTGACGCGCTTAAAGGGATTTAAGCGCTGAATGTCGCCGCCGCCACCGAACGCCGATACCGAACGCAGCAGCGAAAATTCCGGAATGATGAGATCAACAATCTGTGCGGTGTCGACGCGCAGCATGCATTTGCGGAAGTAAAATCCGAGCGGGTCGGGCGTTTTGTAATCGGTGACTTGAAGAATCCCTTCGTCGACGGCGAAAATAACGATCTTACTCGGCCGATCGGTTTTGTAATTGATGTGCAAAAGTTCGCCCGGTTTCGCAGTCGCCGATGCCTCGATTTCAACTTTAAGCCGGCGCTTTTCCTTGTTCGCGGTAAACGGCACGACGCCATAGCTCAGGGGACTGACGAATATTTCTTTCGAATCAAGCGCGCGGACGAACGCCACGTTGACGTAACCGCTACCTTCGAAATTTTCCGGAATACGAATGTGCTGGACGCTGCTAGCCGAGTCCGCTCGGAACCATTGCTGCGCATAGACGCGGTCGCGCTCGATCGTGATTAGTCCGTTACCAGCGTAGGGAGCAATTATGCTGATCGCGATTTCGTCGCCGCTATTGTACTGCGCGCGATCGAGTTTCACTTGCAGCTCCGCATTCTTTTCCAGCGATCGCGAAACTGCGCCGCGGCCGACGACGCAAAATTGCAGCTTCGTCAAACGGCGATCCTGATCGTCGCGCAGCTCGAAAATGTAATTGCCTGGCTCGTCCGTGGAGAGGGCGTAGCGAAGGCCATTTGCAGAAACGGAAATCTTTTCTGATTTCGTGACGCGCTCTTTCAAAACCGATTCGTAGGCAAAGTTTCCGTTCTCCTGCTTGGTCAGAACCGAGACATGTTCCTGAGCAATCACGTTCACAGTTACATTTGCGAGCGCGATGCGGTTGAGCTGTGGATCGATCGCGACGAGATCGACGGCACGCGGTTTGTTCATCTCGATGTAACGCAAGTCACCGTCGGATTTGCAGCCGATCACATACGGCAGAGCTGAGACAAGCGCAGTCGTTGTGCCGGTGACGCCGCGGCCGCCTTCCGCTTCGAATCCTTCCGCGATAAAGCGCATCGAGTAGCTCGCATCGGCAAAGCGCTCCAGCTGCAAATCGAACTCCGTTTTGCCGGAGTCGTCGGTTTTGTTTTCGCCAAGCTCGACCGTTTGTTCATGTCGTTCTTTCTTATCGTCGACGAGCGGATCGAAGAAGACATAGTCTGGAAATTCTGAGAAAGAGAATGCGCTCGGCGCGAGCTCGAGACGCGCAGTTATCTTGCGATCGGTCGCTGGGGTCCCATAAAGATTTGCCAGCACAACCGAGGCGCGCATTTCCTTTGGCTGGATCCAGCCGCGCGGCGCATTTTGCGAAAGCCGCGTCTCGATCTTCATTCGATCCGGCAAAAATTCCTTTACGTTTGCCGTGGTCGAACCAAGCAGCGTTGAGCGCTTGCTGTTTTTGACGAGGTAAACGTTGAAGGTGTAGAGGCCGGTCGGCGATTCGCTGGCCGTTTGATAAGTCAGCTCGGTGAATCCGCTGTTGGGCAAATTGATTTTCCTGGTTTGGACTGCGTGATCTCGCGCGTCTATCACTTCGGTTTCAAGTGGAAGCCCTCCAAGCTGGCCATTCCAGTTGCGCTGCTTCACCACGATGCCGATGTGAACGTCGTCACCGGGCCGGTAAACGCCGCGCTCGGTAAACACGAACGCGTCGAGATTTTCCGGTAGAACGTTGTCAACTCCGTCGATGTCGAACCGCGAAAAGTTCAACTGCCGATCTTCGCGAGCGTACGGAATGAACGAGACATCGTCCCCGTTGCGGGCAACGAATGCGACCGGCGTCTTCTCGCGCGTCGATTTCTCGACTGACCCGAACGCGCAATGGCCATTTGCGTCGGTCGTAGCGCTTTGAATGGGAATGCCGTTTTTGCCTAGAAGATCGACAACAAGATTCGACAGAGGCTTTCCTTCTTTGATCGACATCAGAAAAACATCGTGAGTGCCGTCCGCATTTTTCTTGGTCAGGATCCCGATATCGGTGACGAGAATGAACCGCGAATCTTTGGCCGCCTTGATCGGTTTTTTCGTCAGCGGATCCCAGCCGCGCGCTGTCACGAAAAACAAACCGCGCTCGCTGCCGCCGTCTGCCGGCTTGCGCAGATGCTCGGAGAAATCGAATGCCGAATAGTTTGCCTTCCATTTGTTCTCAAGCGCGATGGGCTGCCTCTCCAGAGCGATCCGCGAAATGTTTTCCTCATTGAAGAGATCGGAAACCTGAAACCGCGGATGTTGGAATTTCCCTTCGGTTTGGCTGACAAGATGATTGATCTGCGTCGTGGCGACACGCGCAATTTCGTATTCAATGGCATTGAGTCCGCGAGAGCGAATGGACAATTTTCGTTCACCGTTGAGCGCAAGCAGACCGCCCTGGCCTTCGATCTGGACTTCGCGCGGCAACGTCGGAACATTGACCACCGCGCTATAATCTTCGCTCAGCGGAAACCCACCAAATGCGCGTACACCTTTGTTTACGCGGACATGAAGCTCGCCATCGCTCTCAACGCGGACGCGAAATGCATGTTGCCGGCCTTGTGGCTTCTCGGATTCGACCGGCGCGAATACGACTGGACGCGCACCATCGAGCACGTCGTCGGGAACATCAGTCGCGCTTTTCCAAAGCTCGGTTTCCTTTACTTGCGACCCGACCGAATCATTATCCGACTCAGTCTCTTCGTTCGAAGCAGCGGAATCATCGGACGTTTGATCGGCATCTTCCGAGCTTTCAACCTCAGCCTGTTTTTCAGCCTCTGAGACCTTGCGCTTTGGCAGCAAACGGATTTGGAGCGCTTTCGCCAGTTCGCGCGTGCTGATGTCTGCGGTAGTCGCGAGAACGATGAGTTGCTCCGGTTCACCATTCTTATTGCGCGCGATCGTTGTTTGAATCGAGTCGATCTGAAACATCGACGCCACCGATGGGATCCGCAGTTTTTCTTCGATTGTGTCCCGCGCCTGCGCACCGCCTTGCGCGGTCCGGACACCTTTCGTCACAGCGAGCTTGAGAAAATCCTCCTGGTCCGGCAGCACGATAGGGGAGCTGTGTATGTACGCAACGCGCTGATGCAGCCCGTAGGTGATCGTGAAATGCGGCGCTGGATCGTTAGCCGAGAAAATGTTTGAACCGCCGAGTATATTGAGTTGGACGTGTCGATCCAGCTCGCCGGGATCAACTGCGTGCGTCAGCTCCAACGTCGCGCTGATTTCGCGGCGTGTTGGATTGGTCGGGTCCTGATAGATTTCGAGTTCTTTAATGGCGATGGAGAATGGCGGTGTCTGCGTTTCATAGACGAGTCGCTCCATCGAGACGTGGCGCGGGAAGAAATTCTTTTCGAAGATGACGCTGAATTTCTGATCTGCCGGCCAATCTTCGGTCGGTTGGAACACGAGGATGTCGCCCTGAACCCAGTGCCATGCGCCGCTCAAATGCGGCTCAAGCCGCACCCCTTGGACGGATGGCTTCTTTAGATCTTCGAGGCGAGCAGCTGATTCGCTAAAATAAATTACCAACCGCTGGAACTTCAGTTCTTTCTCGAGTTTCGTGACTTCGATTGGAACGATCTTCGCCGAGACCTTTTTTGGTTTCGGCAGATGCGAATACCAGTTCCAGGTCCATGCGCCGCTGCAGCAAATCACAAGAATCACGATCATCGCCGACGGGATTAGCCTCGGATGCGCGCGCTCGAAGCGACCACACCCGGCGACGGTTCGGTTGAGCCAACCCGGTGGTCGCCAGGAAAAATCGCCGAAGAATACCTCGGCAAGTCGCCGCATCGCTCCGGCAATGCGCGATGTGAATCTGTTGAGTTTTGAGAGAAGTTCTGAGGTTTTCATGAGGGGAATACGTGCGCCGCGCCAAAATCTTTCAGGAAATTTGGTGTCTTGTGTACGCCGAGGAGAGCGGTCGATGATGATTAACACCGGGCTTTAGCCCGGTGCGTAAGAATCATTGGCGACCTCAACCGTTTTAACGGTTTAACAAACCACTTCAAAACCGTTGAAACGGTTCGTGTTTCTGCATGCGGCACACCGGCCTGAAGGCCCGGTGTTAATGAGAATTGCTATGCTTTTCCTGTACCGACATGTGCGCTACAACAGCAGCATGAAGAGCGGCGGTCTAGGCGCTACCCGACGTAGCCTGGTCGAGCGGTTGGCCGACTGGGGCGATCAAGTCCGGTGGCAGGAATTTTTCGACACCTACTCGAAGCTGATCTACTCAGCTGCCCGCCAATCCGGTCTGACGGATACTGAAGCACAGGAAGTCGTGCAGGAAACCATCATCACCGTGGCGAAGAGCATAGACAAATTGAAATACGATCCGGCAATCGGCTCGTTCAAAGGCTGGCTGTTGCAGATCACGCGCTGGCGAATCGCCGATCAATTTCGCAAGCGCGAACCGGGGAATGTGAAACGCCCTCGTTCACCGGATGATCGGGCCACGGCGACGATCGAGCGTGTCCCCGATTCGCATGTCGCCGATCTCGATGCGGTCTGGGAAGCCGAGTGGAAAGAGAATTTATTTGAAGCGGCGATCGCGCGCGTGAAAAAGCAAATCGAGCCGAAACAGTTTCAAATTTTCGATTGCTATGTGCGCAAGGAATGGCCGGCACAAAAAGTAGCCGAGCGACTGCGGGTCAACGTCGGGCAGGTGTACCTGGCGCGTCATCGCGTCGGCGCGTTGCTGAAGAAAGAAATCAGGGCGCTGGAGAAGACCGGGGGCTGACGTGGCTTCGTCTGGGGAGCGCACCGATCTGTCTTGCAGTGTTCGCCAGCTTGGGGAACACATTTGCGTGCGTGGGCTCCCAAACCCGCGTCCTCCCAGAATTGCTTCGCATCGGGGACTTGTGTAAAATTCGAGCCATTCCCGATCAAGTTTCCGCTCAGATACCAATTATTCCCGATCACGAGTTGCTGCGCGTGATTGGCCGCGGCGCTTACGGTGAGATTTGGCTGGCGCGGACGGTGACCGGCGCCTTTCGCGCGGTCAAAGTCGTCTATCGGAGCACGTTTGAAAGCGAGCGCACATTTCTGCGGGAATTTGAGGGCATGTCCGCGTTCGAGCCGATCTCTCGCGCGAACGCTGGATTCATGAACATTCTGCACGTCGGGCAGACTGCCCATTATCTCTACTACAGCATGGAGCTGGCCGACGATCATCTGGCCGGGCGCAAAATCGATATCGCCAGTTACCAACCGCGCACATTGAAAACCGATCTTGCTCGGCAGAAACGCCTCTCCGCTGACGAGTCGATTCGTCTGGGCCTTTCACTGGCGGAAGCACTCGGCGCGTTGCATGGTCGCGGCCTCATCCATCGCGACATC